>Ga0196960_10000681_pt1 | contig 10736 bp, 8 predicted proteins | sample S3v_5metaG_FD_183187 | JGI IMG/M metagenome (GOLD analysis project Ga0196960, IMG submission 183187) | Soil microbial communities from Anza Borrego desert, Southern California, United States - S3+v_5 | ecosystem: Environmental > Terrestrial > Soil > Desert | place: USA: California | collected... | reverse complement strand
GCCGCCGTTGCGGTAGTAGTCCGCTTCGCCGGGGGTGTCGATGCGGACGACCGCGTCGAACTCCACGGTCTCCTTACCGGCGGGCGAGTGCTCGCTCGGCGTGGCGGTGACGTGCACCGTCTTGGGGGTCGTGCCGTTGTTCAACTCCTCGAGGCCCGTGATCGACACGATCTCGGTGCCGTCCAGCCCCAGCGAATCCCAGCTCTCACCGGCAGGGAACTGCAGCGGCACGACGCCCATTCCGATGAGGTTCGAGCGGTGGATGCGCTCGAAGCTCTCGGTGATGACGGCCTTGACGCCGAGCAGGCTCGTTCCCTTCGCCGCCCAGTCGCGCGAGGACCCGGAGCCGTACTCCTTGCCGCCGAAGATCACCAGCGGGGTGCCCTCGGCCTGGTAGTTCTGGCTCGCGTCGTAGATGAACGACTGGGGAGCGTCCGGCTGCGTGAAGTCGCGGGTGAATCCACCCTCGACCTCGGCGCCGTCGTTGACGGCACGCACCAGCTGGTTCTTCAGGCGGATGTTCGCGAAGGTTCCGCGGATCATCACCTCGTGGTTGCCTCGACGCGAGCCGTAGGAGTTGAAGTCCTTCTGGCGGACGCCGTGCTCTTCGAGGTACTTCGCCGCCGGCGTGCCGGACTTGATGTTGCCGGCGGGGCTGATGTGGTCGGTCGTGACCGAGTCTCCGAGCGTCGCGAGCACCCGAGCGCCCGTGATGTCGGCGACGGGCGTCAGCTCCATCGTCATGCCCTCGAAGTACGGAGGACGACGCACGTACGTGGACTGGTCGTCCCACTCGAAGACCGGCCCCGTCGGGGTGGGCAGGCTCGTCCAGCGCTCGTCGCCGTCGAAGACGGTGGCGTACTGCTTGATGAACTGCTCGCGCGAGATCGACGTGTCGATGATCTCCTGCACCTCGTCGGTGGCTGGCCAGATGTCCCTGAGGAACACGTCGTTGCCGTCGGCATCCTGACCGAGCGCGTCCGTCTCGAAATCGAAGTGCATGGAACCCGCCAGTGCGTAGGCGACCACCAGCGGCGGTGACGCCAGGTAGTTCATCTTCACATCGGGGCTGATGCGGCCCTCGAAGTTCCTGTTGCCGGAGAGCACCGCGGTGACGGCGAGGTCGTTCTCGTTGATCGCAGCCGAGACCTCCTCGATCAGCGGACCGGAGTTTCCGATGCAGATCGTGCAGCCGTAGCCGACCGTGTAGAAGCCGAGGCCCTCGAGGTCCTTGTCGAGGCCGGACTTCTCGTAGTAGTCGGTGACGACCTTGGAGCCGGGGCCGAGCGTGGTCTTCACCCAGGGCTTCTGCTTCAGACCGCGCTCACGCGCCTTGCGTGCGAGCAGCCCAGCGGCGATCATGACCGAGGGGTTCGAGGTGTTGGTGCACGACGTGATCGCAGCGAGGGTCACAGCACCGTTGTCGAGGAAGTACCGCTGCCCGTCAGGAGTCGACACCTGGACCGGCTTGGACGCCGGGTGCGGGCCGCCACTGAAGAGCAGCATGGATTCGGCGTGCTCGGTCTCGTGCTGGTGCGAGACGCCTTCCTCGGCGACGTGCTCGTGCTCCACACCGGGCGCAGTGCCGGGGTCGGATGCGGGGAAGGTGCCCTCGACCTCGACGGTCTCCTCGCCGATGCTGGCATAGTTCAGGATGTCCTTCTCGAACTGCGCCTTGGACTCCGAGAGCAGGATGCGGTCCTGCGGACGCTTGGGACCTGCGATCGAGGGAACGACCGTGCTCAGGTCGAGCTCCATGTATTCGCTGAAGACCGGCTCGACCGCCGGATCGTGCCACAGGCCCTGCTCCTTCGCGTACGCCTCGACCAGCGCGACAGCCTGCTCGTCGCGGCCGGTGAGACGCAGGTACTCGGTGGTGACGTCATCGATCGGGAAGATCGCCGCCGTCGAACCGAACTCCGGGCTCATGTTGCCGATGGTGGCCCGGTTGGCGAGCGGCACCGATGCGACACCCGCACCGTAGAACTCCACGAACTTGCCGACCACTCCGTGCTTGCGGAGCATGTCGGTGATCGTCAGCACGACATCGGTCGCCGTGACGCCCGCGGGGATCTCACCGGTCAGCTTGAAGCCGACGACGCGCGGGATGAGCATCGAGACGGGCTGACCGAGCATGGCCGCCTCCGCCTCGATGCCGCCGACGCCCCAGCCCAGCACGCCGAGCCCGTTGACCATCGTGGTGTGGGAGTCGGTTCCGACACAGGTGTCGGGGTAGGCCTGGAGGACGCCGCCGTTGGTGCGGTCGTAGATGACCTTGGCGAGGTGCTCGATGTTGACCTGGTGGACGATGCCGGTGCCCGGGGGGACGACCTTGAAGTCGTTGAACGCGGTCTGGCCCCAGCGCAGGAACTGGTAGCGCTCGCCGTTGCGCTCGTACTCGATCTCGACGTTGCGCTCGAGGGCGTTGTCACTGCCGAACAGATCGGCGATGACCGAGTGGTCGATCACCATCTCGGCCGGCGAGAGCGGGTTGATCTTGTTCGGGTCTCCGCCGAGAGCGGTGACCGCCTCGCGCATGGTGGCGAGGTCGACGATGCAGGGAACGCCGGTGAAGTCCTGCATGACCACGCGCGCCGGCGAGAACTGGATCTCGGTGCTGGGCTCGGCCGCGGCATCCCACGACCCGAGCGCTTCGATCTGCGCCTTCGTGACGTTCGCACCGTCTTCGGTGCGAAGAAGGTTCTCCAGGAGCACCTTGAGGCTGAACGGAAGCTTGTCGAAACCGGGCACCGTGTCGATGCGGAAGATCTCGTAGTCGGTGCTGCCGACCGTCAGGGTGCTCTTGGCACCGAAGCTGTTCACCGTCGACACGAGTGCGTCTCCTTCTGATCGGATGGGAGCGGCAGGCGACTCCATCTTGCTCGCCTCTGAGGTCCGGCGGCTAGCAAGGCGGACCTAACCAGTCTGCGCCCTTCGGCCTCTCGGCAGAAGCCTGTAATTTATCTTGACGTCAAGATAAATCTATCACGACTCGTCAGCATCCGCGGCGTGCGGCGCGCGCGGATACAGCGCTCGGACGACGAGCCAGGTGACGGCGATCATGGGAGCGAACAGCGGTAGCCCCATCACGATCTTCAGTGTTCCGAGGGCCGTGACGTTCTCGGCGAAATAAAGCGGCAGCTGCACGGCAAGGCGGGCGAAGAACAGCATCGCCCACGCGATGCCGAGCCAGAAGAACGCGCGGCGCTTGCGCCGATCACTGCGCCACGCCGTCCCCTCTCCCATGAGGAAACCGGCGGCGAGGCCGATGAGAGACCAGCCGACGAGCGCGGAGATCAGCAGCGCCGACCCGTAGAGCGCATTCGTCAGGAAGCCGGGGATGAAGTTGTCCTGACCTCGCCCCGTCCACAGGGCAAGGCCCGCGGCGGCACCCGCTGCGAGGAGCCCTCCGAGGGCGGCCGACGGCGGGGACTTCTGCAGGAGGCGGACGACGGTGAAGACCGCGGCGAGTCCGACCGAGACGCCGAGCGCGAGGATGAGGGGCTCGGGGCTGACGGTGAAGAGGATGACGAACGCGAGGCTCGGGAGCACGGATTCGAGGATGCCGCGCCACCCGCCCATCGCCGACCAGACGACCGTATGGGTGGCCGCTTCGTCAGCGGGATCGAGTCCGGCACGGCGTGCGGCGCTGCCGAGCGCCGCCCCGAAGACCTCCGAGGCGCTCCGGTCGCGCTCCGCCTCCGGTTCCTGCGGATTCACGCGGAGCCCGGCGTCGCCGGCATCTTCAGCGGGATGAGATCGCGCGGCGGCATGGGAGACCCGCCGCGCACGACCACGATCGAACGGAACAGGTCTTCGATCTTCTCCGCCGCGTCAGGGTCGGAGGCGGCAGCACCGCCGATGACTCCTCGCAGGAACCATCGAGGCCCGTCGATTCCGATGAAGCGGGCAAGACGGAGCCCGGAGCCCTCGTTCGCCGGTGCGGGTACCTCCGCGAGCAGCTCCTTGCCGAGGGGACCGTCACGTTCCTCGACGCGACCTCCCTGGGATCGCACCTGATCCCGCAGCTGCACGCGGGTCTCGTCCCACAGCCCGCCCGAACGCGGAGCCGCGAACGGCTGCACCTGGAGCGAGGAGTCCGCGTAGTCGAGGCCGACTGCGACGATTCGCTTGGACTGCTCCTCGACCTCGAGGCGCAGGTTCAGTCCCTCCCGCGGAAGGATCTTGATGCCGCCGAGGTCGATGTACGGGCGAACGGGGTTCGCCTCGGAATCGTCGAACGGGCCGTCGGTCGCCCGGTTCTCCGGTGCCGACTTCGACGTGTTGGAGGTGTTGTCAGTCATTGGTCTTCCCTGCCTGATAGCCGGTGGATCCGAATCCGCCCTCGCCTCGAACGCTCTCGGGCAGCTCGTCGACCGGGATGAACTCGGCGCGAGTGACGGGCATGACGATGAGCTGAGCGATGCGATCGCCGACGGCGACATCGTACGCGTGTCGGGTGTCGGTGTTGATCAGGCTCACCTTGATCTCGCCCCGGTAGCCGGCATCCACCGTTCCCGGCGAGTTCACGATGGATATCCCGTGCTTGGCGGCGAGGCCGCTTCGTGGCACGACGAACGCGGCGAATCCCTCGGGCAGCGCGATGCGCACACCGGTGGCGACGAGCGCCCGCTCCCCCGGGTCGAGATGCACGGCCTCCGCGGCGACGAGATCCGCACCCGCGTCACCGGGGTGGGCGTATCCCGGCACCACAGACGCGATAATGGGGACATCAACGGAATCGGTCACCCCATGAGGCTAATGCAGAACACCCGCGCAGACGCACGTGCGCTGTACCGGGAGCGGTTGTCGCCCAGTCTGCGCCTCCTCGCCACGGTCGCCCTCGGCGGTCCGATGGTGGCGCTGATCTTCGTACCCATCGGCTCGACCGTCGCGCTCATCGCAGGCGCCGCCGTCTCGGCCGTGCTCGTCGGGGCGATCATCGCGGCGGCGCCGGTGCTCACAGTCGAGGGAACGACGCTGCGTGCCGGTCGCGCGCACATCGACGTCCGCCACCTGGGCGAGCCGGTGGCCCTCACCGCCGACGAGGCGCGGCAGGCGCGAGGCCCGGGCCTTCCGGCCCGCGGCTGGCATCTCATCCGCGGCGGCGTGGACGGGATCGTCGTCGTCCCGAACACGGATCCGGATGACCCGATCGAGACCTGGACGATCTCGACCCGCACCCCCGATCGTCTCGCCGCCGCCATCGCCGCCGCCCGCGACTGACCCGGCAGCCAGACTGCATCTTCGCGCCGAGATCGTGGCGCAGAGTCAGGGCTTCGGCGCGCAAGTGCAGTCTCGCGGCGAGTAAGGGGCAGGAAACGACAACGCGCCCCGGACCGAGAGGTCGGGGCGCGCGAGGTCGCGAGAGGCGCTCAGGCGGCGCATTCCCTGCAGATGGGACCGGAAGCGTCTTCGTGGTCCAGCTGCGAGCGGTGCTTCACCAGGAAGCAGCTCATGCAGGTGAACTCGTCCTGCTGCGGCGGCAGCACGACGACGTCGAGCTCGAGGTCGGAGAGGTCGGCGCCAGGAAGGTCGAAGCTCGACGGGTTGTCGGCATCCTCGTCCCCGGTCGAGCCGGAGAGCTTGTCCGGCACACGCTCCTTGAGGGCTTCGATCGACTCGGAGTCGTCTTCACTCTTGCGGGGAGCGTCGTAATCGGTGGCCATGCTGTAGATCTCCACTTTCATGGTGCGAGTGGGTGAGGCGCCGTCGGGTAATCGGCGGCCATAGTTTGCACGACTGGAAGGCAATAAGCAAATGCCGCTGTCTGCGCCTGAGGAAACTCACGGCACGCCCAGGGTATTCCCGGGTCTGCGGTGCCACGCGTGACACCATGAATCCACACCCACCAGAGGGGCATTCGCATGGAAAACCTCACCATCGTCGGCACCGAAGCAGGAGTCCTCGTGCTCGCGACCGAGTCCGGCGAGCGTTTCGCGCTCGCCATCGACGACGTGCTGCATCGCGAGATCCGTCGCGCCACCAGGCAGGGCGAACCCGCAGGTCACCGTCTCGCGGCGAGCCCCCGGGACATCCAGGCACAGATCCGCGCGGGGCTCACCGCTTCCGAGGTGGCCGAGCTTCTCGGCATCGGCGTGGACGATGTCGCGCGGTTCGAGGGTCCCGTCCTCGCGGAGCGAGAGCACGTCATCGACCAGGCGCTGGCGGTGCCGGTGCTGATCGGCAGCGAGGTGGAGCCGGATGCGCAGCCGACGTTCGGCGCAGCGGTCAGGGCGAAGCTCGCCGAGGTGTCGGCGACCGATGAGCGCTGGGCCAGCTGGAAAGAGGAATCCGGCTGGGTCGTGAAGCTGGAGTTCTCCTCGAACGACGTCGAGCACGATGCGCGCTGGAGCTTCGATCCGCGTCGGAGCGCCCTGTCACCGCTCAACGCGGATGCGACCCAGCTCTCGCGCCAGGGTTCACTCCCCGAGGGCTTGATCCCGCGGCTGCGAGCGGTCGATGCCGATCGCCCCTCGCCGTACAAGGACGACAGCCGCTTCGACTCCGGTGCCTTCGGTCCGCGGCTTCTGCCGGCACCGGAGGCCGTGACAGATGAGCCGTCCCAGCCCGAGCGAGCAACAGCGGCCGTGCAGGAGGCCGCGATCAACCGCGCCCCCGAGACGCAGACGACCAGCCCGGAGACCGCCGACCTTCTGGAGGCGCTGCGGCGTCGTCGCGGTCAGCGCGAGACCGCGCCGGTGATGGAGGATGCCGGTGGCGACCGCGGGACACCCGATCGCGAACCGAGTCCGATCGCTCTGTTCGACGCTCTCGAGCAGGACCCGGACAGCGGCGAGCCGGAGCAGGAGCCATCGCCCACCCCGGCGGAGCAGCCGGGCGATGGCGGCGGGCGGCGTCGCCGGCGCAACGCCATGCCCTCCTGGGACGAGATCGTGTTCGGAGCACGAACCGACGAGTAGGCGCTGCGTCGCACCCGCGTCCGGCGAACGCCGTGAGCGAGGTCAGCGACCGAACGCGCCGAGCCGGATGAGCGGCACACGCTGCTCCTCCGCTGTCATCGCACCGTGTTGGCCGACCATGCTGCGCCCGCGCTGATCCGCTGCAGTGCCGTCATACACCGCCCAGATCCCTCTCGAGGCGACGAGGAGATCGCCGATACGCGAGGTGGCAGTTTCCGTCACGACAGGCCCGAACAGGCCCGCGGCGATCGCCTCATCGCGGGCGAACACATCCGCGACACCTTCGAGGTCCGTCCGCCAGCGAGCAGTGATGGCGGCGGCATCCGCCCCCTCGTCGACGTAGACATGCAGCATCCGGGGCTCGCCTCCGATGTGCCTGACGCCGTCCAGTCGCCCGCCCTTCTCGTCCAGCACGACCTGGCGGTGCACCGGCACGTCGACCATGCCGTGATCCGACGTGACGAGCACTCCCACTCCCGGAGGCACCGCTACGGACAGCGCCGCGTCGATGCTTTCCAGCGCCGCCACCCATTCGCCCGAGGCGGTGCCGTGCTTGTGGCCGGCCTTGTCGACCTCGGGGAGGTAGCAGTACACCAAAGAGCCGGGATGCCGCGCAGCCAGTTCATATGCCGCCTCGACGCGCTCGCCCGGCGACTTCGCGGACACGAACGCTGCTCCGCGGAGCGTCGCCCTCGTGAAACCGCTGTCCTCGTAAGCTGCGACGCCGACCGCGAAGCTCTCGTGACCTGCCGCACGCGCCTTCTCGAAGATCGTCGGCATCGCCTGCCAGGTCTCGGGGTCGAGCCCCTCCGCCCCCCACCCGGTGAGCTGGTTCACCAGCACATCGCGCGCCGGGTCGAGCACTCGATATCCGACGAGCCCGTGCTCTCCCGGCCAAGCGCCGGTGAGGATGCTGGTCAGCGCGGCGGCGGTCGTCGTCGGGAAGACGGACGCCGCGACATCCTTCTTCGCCATGCTCCCTGTCAGCGTTCGCGCATGACCGGCGTGGGCACGCAGTCCGATCGCGCCGAGGCCGTCGACGAGCACGAGAACGACGGACTGCGCCGGTGGCAGCAAGGCGGATTCGCCGCGAAGCGAGGCGAACAGGTCGTCCGCCACCCCGACGACGCTCCGGGCTGCGCCGGGGCCGGACGGTAGCATGAGGGACATCCGAGCCAGTCTGACACAGGCCACAGCTACGCCCCCAGGAACTCCATGCCCAAAACTCCTCCGCCCGAGCCCGTCGAGGAACGCATCCAGGACATCGACCTCTCCAGCGAGATGCAGGGTTCATTCCTCGAGTACGCGTACTCGGTCATCTACTCGCGCGCCCTCCCGGACGCCCGCGACGGGCTGAAGCCGGTACAGCGGCGCATCCTGTACCAGATGGCGGAGATGGGACTGCGGCCGGACCGCGGGCACGTGAAGAGCGCTCGGGTGGTCGGCGAGGTGATGGGGAAGCTGCACCCGCACGGCGATTCCGCCATCTACGACGCGCTCGTGCGTCTCGCGCAGGACTTCGCGCTGCGCGTGCCGCTCATCGACGGCCACGGGAATTTCGGCTCTCTCGACGACGGTCCCGCCGCCGCACGGTATACCGAGGCGCGGCTCGCAGCAGCAGCTCTCGCCCTCACCGAGAACCTCGACGAAGACGTCGTCGACTTCGTGCCGAACTACGACGGGCAGTTCCAGCAGCCGGCCGTGCTGCCTGCGGCCTTCCCGAACCTCCTCGTCAACGGCGCGAGTGGTATCGCGGTGGGAATGGCGACGAACATGGCCCCGCACAACCTCATCGAGGTCGTGGCGGCGGCGACGCATCTGCTGGAGAACCCGGACGCGTCGACCGAGGAGCTGATGGAGTTCGTGCCGGGTCCGGATTTCCCGTCCGGCGCCATCATCATGGGTCTCGACGGCGTGAAAGACGCCTACATGACCGGTCGCGGTGCGTTCAAGGTGCGCGGCAAGGTATCCGTCGAGCCACTCGGACCGCGACGCACCGGGATCATCGTCTCCGAGCTTCCGTACATGGTCGGCCCGGAGCGGCTGATCGAGAAGATCCGCGACGCGGTGCAGTCCAAGAAGCTGCAGGGCATCAGCGATGTCACCGACCTCACCGATCGCAATCATGGGCTCCGCGTCGCGATCGGCATCAAGACCGGCTTCGACCCCAATGCTGTGCTCGAACAGCTGTACCGGCTGACCCCGCTCGAGGATTCGTTCAACATCAACAACGTCGCACTCGTCGATGGCCAGCCGCGCACTCTGGGGCTGAAGGAGATGCTGAGCGTCTACGTCGCGCACCGCCTGGAGGTCATCACACGACGCAGTCGCTATCGCCTCGCCCGCCGGGAGGAGAGGCTGCATCTCGTCGAAGGACTGCTCATCGCGATCCTCGACATCGATGAGGTCATCCAGGTCATCCGATCCTCGGACGATTCGGAGCAGGCGCGCACGAGGCTGCGCGAGGTATTCGATCTCAGCGAGCTCCAGGCGGAGTACATCCTCGAACTGCGCCTGCGGCGACTGACGAGGTTTTCGCGCATCGAACTCGAGGCGGAGCGCGACGCGCTCAAGGCCGAGATCGCAGCTCTCCAGGAGCTGCTCGGCAGCCAGGTGCTGCTCCGCGCCGCGGTGGCGAAGGAACTGGATGCCGCGGCGGACGCCTACGGCACGCCACGGCGAACGCTGCTGATGAACGCCGCGCCCCCGAAACCGCGTGCGACCAAGGGTGCGGTCGATCTGCAGATCGCCGATGCTCCCACGGTGCTCGTGCTCTCGACGACGGGCCGCGCTGTGCGCATCGACCTCGCGGAGGGTCAGGAGCTGGCCCTGCCCGCTCGCCGCAGCAAGCACGACGCCATCCTGACGACGATCGAGACCACGGTGCGGGCCGAGATCGGAGCGTTGACCACGGCGGGGCGCGTCGTGCGCTTCTCCCCCGTCGATCTTCCTTCGGTGCCGGCGAGTTCGGTGCAGCTGGGCGCGGGAACCCCCCTGCGGGACTACCTCGGCATCACCACGCGCACGGAGAGGGTCCTCGCTTTCGTGCGGTTCGACAGCGAGACGCCGATCGCTCTCGGCACCGCGCAGGGCACCGTGAAACGGATCGTTCCGGCAGGTCTGCCCGTTCGTCCCGACCTCGAGGTCATCGGCATGAAGGCGGGCGACACCGTCGTCGGTGCGGCCGAGGCGGCGGACGACGCCGACCTGGTGTTCGTGACCACGGACGCCCAGTTGCTGCGCTTCTCCGCCTCGGCGGTTCGCCCCCAGGGTGCGCCGGCAGGAGGGATGGCGGGCATCAAGCTCGGCTCCGGGGCTTCGGTGCTCTTCTTCGGCGCCGTGCCCAATGACGCAGCAGCTGCCGTGGTCGCCACTGTGTCGGGTTCTGACGGCATCCTCCCGGGAACCGACGCGGGGCGCGCGAAGGTCACGCCGTTCGCCGAGTACCCGGCGAAGGGACGTGCGACGGGTGGCGTGCGGGCGCACTCCTTCCTCAAGGGCGAGGACCGCTTGACGGTCGCCTGGGTCGGACCGGCACCGGCTCAGGCCGTCGATCCGACCGGAGCCGTGCGCAGGCTGCCCGAGACCGTCGCTCGACGCGACGCCTCAGGTCAGCCGATCGACGGCGTGATCGGATCGATCGGTCGCACCCTGGTCTGATGCCCGGATCCATTGCTCTCGTATCGGGACTGCCCGGCGTCGGGAAGACCACCGTGGCCCGAACGCTCGCCGAGAGGTTCCCGCGTGGCGTGCACCTCGACACCGACGTCATCGGCGAGCAGTTCATCGTCTCCGGTCGAGTCCTACCCGGTG
>Ga0196960_10000680_pt1 | contig 10758 bp, 6 predicted proteins | sample S3v_5metaG_FD_183187 | JGI IMG/M metagenome (GOLD analysis project Ga0196960, IMG submission 183187) | Soil microbial communities from Anza Borrego desert, Southern California, United States - S3+v_5 | ecosystem: Environmental > Terrestrial > Soil > Desert | place: USA: California | collected... | reverse complement strand
TGGGGCGACGTCGGGCTGCTGCTCTCGATGCCCCGCCAGGGCCTCGGCAACTCCGCGATCGCCTCGGTGGCGACCGAGGAGCAGCTGAAGAAGTACGGCGGCAAGTGGGCGGCGATGGCGATCACCGAGCCGGAAGCCGGCTCGGACTCGGCCTCGATCCGCGCCACCGCCGAGCTCGACGGCGACGAGTACGTCCTCAACGGCGAGAAGATCTTCGTCACCTCGGGCGACCGGGCCGACCTGATCGTCGTCTGGGCGAGCCTCGACCGTTCGAAAGGGCGGGCCGCGATCAAGTCGTTCATCGTCGAGCGGGACAACCCCGGCCTGAAGCTGGACCGGCTCGAGCACAAGCTCGGGATCCGTGCCTCCGACACCGCCAACTTCACCCTGCAGAACTGCCGGGTGCCGAAAGAGGCGCTGCTCGGGGACCCGGAGGTCAAGGAGAAGGGCTTCGCCGGGGTGATGGAAACGTTCGACAACACGCGGCCGCTGGTCGCCGCGATGGCCGTCGGCGTCACCCGCGCGGCGCTGGAAGAGACGCGGAAGCTGCTGAAGAAAGCGGGGGTCGAGATCGACTACGACGTCCCCGCCAACAACCAGCACGCCGCCGCCGCTCGCTTCCTCGAAATGGAGGCCGACTACGAGGCCGCCTGGCTGCTCACCCTCCAGGCCGCCTGGATGGCTGACAACTCGAAGCCGAACTCGCTGCAGGCCTCGATGGCCAAGGCGAAGGCGGGGCGCACCGGCGTCGACGTCACCCTCGGCTGCGTCGAGCTCTGCGGCAGCGTCGGCTACGGCGAGAACGAGCTGCTGGAGAAGTGGGCCCGCGACTCGAAGATCCTCGACATCTTCGAGGGCACCCAGCAGATCCAGCTGCTGATCATCGCCCGGCAGCTGCTGAAAAAGACGTCTGCCGAACTTCGGTAGCCAGGAGGCAGGGTTAAGGGGCGGGGTCCCCCTCTCCAGACACAGCTCGCCTATGGCTCGCTGTTGAGCGTCTGGAGAGGGGGACCCCGCCCCCTTTTTATGCCCGCTCGGAGAACGGGTGAGTGCGGTGACACCGAGTCCGCGAGAAGCGTCGAATAGCGACGCCTGAGGCGGACTCGGCGAGGGAGCAGGTCGGTTCATCCCGATCCGGCCCTTCGGCAGCGATAGTTTCCGCGCCGTGAATCTGATCGAGGATCTGATGGAGCGGTCGCCGGCTTCGCGGTTGGGGATCGTGGCTGTCGACGTCGAGGGGAACCGGAGGGATTGGTACTTCGGGGAACTGATCGCTAAATCGGCCGGGTTGTCCGGAGCGTTTGCCGCCCGCGGGGTGGAGCGGGGGGACGTAGTGATGACGCTGGTCGGCAACCGGATCGAGTGGGTGTTGAGCCTGCTCGCCTGCTGGCGGATGGGGGCGGTGGCGCTGCCTTGCAACACGCAGTTGCGACGGCACGATCTGGAGCACCGGGTCGCGGCGGCGAACCCGAAGCTCTGCGTGGGCGAGGAGCGGCTGCTGGCGGAGATGCCGGACGGAGTTCCGACGATGACGATGGCCGACGTCGCCCGCGTGATGGACGAGGATCTGCCGCAGGAGCCGCCGGCCGCGGTCGAGGAGATGGGTCCTGAGGACCCGGCGCTGATCGTCTTCACCTCCGGGACGACCGGGGAGCCGCGCGGGGTGGTCCACGCCTACCGCTACCTGATGGGCCAGCGGGCACAGGCCGAGCACTGGTTCGGCTCGCGCAAGGGAGACCTCGCCTGGTGCACGACCGCGACCGGCTGGTCGAAGTCGGCTCGCAACGTCTTCCTCGCCCCCTGGATCACCGGCGCCGCCGCGGTCATCCACGACGGCCGCTTCGACCCCGCCGAGCGGCTCGACTTCGCCGAGGCGCTCGGCGTCAACGTCCTCTGCCAGGCGCCGACCGAGTACCGGATGCTGGCGCGGCGTACGGCGCTGCGGCCACTGCCGGAGCTGCGGCGGATGGTCTCGGCCGGAGAGCCGCTCGACCCGGAGACGATCGCCGCCTTCCGCGAGGCGACCGGCCTCGAGCCCGCCGACGGCTACGGCCAGACCGAGACCGGCCACGTCACCGCCAACCTCGTCGGCGAGCCGGCGCGCCAGGGCTCGATGGGCAAGCCGCTGCCGGGCTTCGAGACCCGGATCGTCGAGGGCGAGCTGCAGCTGCGCGCCGCCTCCTCCCCCACCTTCTTCTCCCGCTACCTCGACGGCGAGCGCTTCGAAGGCGAGTGGTGGCCGACCGGCGACCTCGTCCGCGAGGACGAAGACGGCTACCTCTTCTTCGAGGGCCGCGGCGACGACATCATCCTCTCCTCCGGCTACCGGATCGGCCCCACCGAGGTCGAGGCCGCCCTCCTCTCACACCCCGCCGTCGCCGACGCTGCCGCCGTCGCTGCCCCCGACCCCGAGCGCGGCTCCGTCGTCCGCGCGATCGTCGTCCTCCGCGACGGAAGCCCGAGCGACATCGCCTCAGCCGCCGACCTCGCCCATGAGCTCCAAGAGCACTGCAAACGCGAGACCGCCCCCTACAAGTTCCCCCGCATCGTCGATTTCGCCGCCGAGCTGCCGAAGACCAGCAGCGGCAAGATCAAGCGCGCGCAGCTACGAGGCGAAGCGGCGTAGCCGCTTCTAGGCCGCGGCCAGCTCGGCCGCGTCGACCGGCTTGCCCAGGTGGTAGCCCTGGGCCATGTCGACACCGTAGTCGCGCAGCATCGTCCGCGTGGCCTCGTCCTCGACGAACTCGGCGATCGTGCGCTTGCCGAGGCCGCGGGCGATCTGGACGATCGCTTTGACGACGAGCTGGTCGGCGTCGTTGCGGGGCATGTCGCGGATGAAGGCGCCGTCGATCTTGATCACGTCGAACGGCACCTTCTTCAGGTAGGCGAAGGGGCCGAAGCCGGTGCCGTAGTCGTCGATCGCGACTTCGCAGCCGAACTCGGTGAGGCGGTCGGCGAAGCCGGCGGCGCTGTCGTAGTCCTCGATCCGCGAGGTCTGGGTGATCTCGAAGGTGCAGCGGGCCGGGTCGGCCTCGCCCTCGTCGAGGCGCCGTTCGATGAATTCGAGCACCGAGAGGTCGGTGATCGAGGCGCCGGAGATGTTCATGTGCAGGGAGACGGGCGCCCCGGCGCGCTCGCGCTCGCCGATCAGCTCCAGCGCCCGCGCCACCACCCAGCGGTCGAGCTCCTGGACCATCCCGGAGCGCTCGGCGACCTCGATGAAGGAGGCGGCGGGAAGCAGCTCGCCGTCGTCGCCGGTCATCCGCAGCAGCAGCTCGTAGCGCTCGATCCCGCCGGAGGCGAGGCTGCGGATCGGCTGCGTCGCCAGCCGCAGCCGGTTCTGGGTGAGGGCGTCGCGGATCCGGGCGCTGGTCGTCTGCGTCCGCCGGCGCACCTTTTCGCTCTCGCCCGGCGCGTGGAAGAGCATGATCCGGTTCCGCCCTTCGGCCTTCGCCTGGTACATCGCCTGGTCGGCGGCGACGAGGACCGACTCGGCCCCGATCCCGCCCTGGCCGCCGAACATCGTGACCCCGACGCTGATCGAGGCGTCGCCGACTTCGGAGTTGAGCGGCAGCCCTTCGGCCACCTGGCTGCGCAGGTCTTCGCCCAGCTGCAGGGCGCCGGTGGTGTCGGTCTGCGGCATCAGCACCGCGAACTCGTCGCCGGAGAGCCGCGCGACGAGGTCGGTCCCCCGCACCCGCTCGCGGAGGATCTCCGAGACCCGGCGGATCAGCGTGTCGCCGGCCTGGTGGCCGAAGCGGTCGTTGACCTCCTTCAGCCCGTCGATGTCGATCACCATCACGGCGCCGCGGCCGCCGTAGCGGGCGGTGAAGGAGACGTACTGGTCGAGTTCGGCGCGGAACCGGCGCCGGTTGAGGAGCCCGGTCAGCGGGTCGTGGTCAGCGAGGAAGCGCAGCTCGGCCTCGGTCCTCTCGGCCCGCTCGAGGGCGCCCCGGACCACCGCCCGGTCGTCGGGCGGCAGCTTTGCGAGCACCGCATCTACAGCCGGATCCGACTGCCCTGCGCTTTGGTTGCTTTTAATCAACAGAGTGACGGTATTCGCTTACCCGGCCGAACACCCTTTCTCCCCTAAAAACCGAGATGTAGACCTCAGTTTCTGCGATCTGGCGGCGCCAATACTCGATTTGCCTGCAGTCGGGTAGGGGAAAGCGATGCCGAACCGCCTCTCCCAGGAGACCAGCCCCTACCTCCTCCAGCACCAGGACAACCCGGTCGACTGGTACCCGTGGGGGCCGGAGGCGCTGGGGCGGGCGCGGGAGGAAGACAGGCCGATCCTGCTCTCGGTCGGCTACTCGGCCTGCCACTGGTGCCACGTGATGGAGCGCGAGTCCTTCGAGGACGCCGAGACCGCCGCTTACATGAACGAGCACTTCGTCAACGTCAAGGTCGACCGCGAGGAGCGCCCCGACGTCGACGCGATCTACATGGAGGCGGTGCAGGCGATCAGCGGCCACGGCGGCTGGCCGATGACGGTCTTCCTCGACCCCGACGGCGTCCCCTTCTACGGCGGCACCTACTTCCCGCCGGACGAGAGCCGCGGCATGCCGAGCTTCCGGATGGTGATGGAAGCGGTCGTCGACGCCTATGAGAACCGGCGCGAGGAGATCCGCGAGCGGGCGCCGACGGTGCGCGAGCGGCTGGGGGCGATCGGCTCGATCGAGCCCCGCGAGGACCTCCCCGGCGCCGAGGCGCTGGAACAGGCGACGCAGCGGCTGCTGGCGGCGGCGGACACGCGCAACGGCGGCTTCGGCGGCGCCCCGAAGTTCCCGCCCGCCTCCTCGCTGGAGCTGCTGCTGGCCCGCGGCGAGACCGAGCACGTCGAGCGCACCCTCGACGGGATGCTCGCCGGCGGCATCTACGACCAGGTCGGCGGCGGCTTCTCCCGCTACTCGGTCGACCACGTCTGGCTCGTCCCCCACTTCGAGAAGATGCTCTACGACAACGGCCTGCTCGCCCGCGCCTACCTGCACGGCTGGCAGCAGCTCGGGCACGAGCGTTACCGGCGCGTCTGCGAGGAGACCCTGGACTGGATGCTGCGCGAGATGCGCGGCCCCGAGGGCGGCTTCTACTCGGCGCTCGACGCCGACTCCGAGGGCGAGGAGGGGAAGTTCTACGTCTGGACGCCGGCGCAGCTCCGCGAGGTCCTCGGCGCGGCGGCCGACCCGGTCATCGAGTACTACGGCGTCAGCGAGCGCGGCAACTTCGAGGGATCGAACGTGCTGCACCTCGCCGCCGGCGCCGAGGCGGAGGAGCCGCCGGGGCTGGCGGAGGCGCGGCGGGCGCTGTTCGAGGCGCGGGCCGAGAGGGTCCGCCCCGGCCTCGACGACAAGCGGCTGACCTCCTGGAACGCGCTGGCGATCGCGGCGCTGGCCGACGCCGGCGCCGTGCTCGGCCGCGAGGACTACCTCGAAGCCGCCCGCGCCGGGGCCGAGTTCGTGCTGGGGTCGCTGCGCGACGAAGACGGCAACCTCCTGCGCACCTACAAGGACGGTCGCGCCCACCTCAACGCCTACCTAGAGGACCACGCCTTCCTGCTCGAGGCGCTGCTGGCGCTCTACGAGTCGAGCTTCGAGGAACGCTGGTTCGCCGAGGCGCAGGCGCTGGCGGAGACGACGATCGAGCGCTTCGGCGACCCCGAGCGCGGCGGCTTCTACTCGACCTCCTCCGACCACGAGGAGCTGATCGCCCGCCGCAAGGAGGTCGGCGACCACCCGATCCCCTCCGGCAACAGCTCGGCGGCAATGGGGCTGCTGCGCCTGGGAGCGCTGAGCGGCGAGCGCCGCTACGCGGAGGCCGCCGAGGGCGTCTTCGCCCTCTTCGGCAAGCCCGCGGTCGAACACCCAGACGCCTTCGCCCACATGCTGCGCGCGCTCGACTTCCACCTCTCCCCCACCCGCGAGGTCGCTCTCGTCGGCGACGACCTGGCCGAGCTCGCCGCGACGGTGCGCGAGAAGCCGCGCCCGCACATCGTCCTCGCCGGCGGCCCGGAGGGAACCGGGCAGCCGCCGCTGCTGGCGGACCGGACCACGGTCGAGGGCCGCCCCGCCGCCTACGTCTGCGAGAACTTCTCCTGTCAGCTGCCGGTCACCGCGGCCGAGGAGCTGCGGCGGCTTCTGTGACGCTTCCCACCTAGCGCGCCGCCGCCGCGCCTGAAAGGATGCGGCGCGATGCGAGGCTCGCTGTTCACCAGTCCTGCGACCCGCCGAGCGAAGTGGATCGTCTTTGCCCTCTGGCTGCTGGCGATCTTCGTCGCCTTCGGCACCGGGCTTCCGGAGAAGTTCACCGAGGCCGAAAACAACGAGGCCACCTCCTACCTGCCCGGCGACGCCGAGTCGACCAAGGCGCTGGCCAAGACCGAAGAGCTGCAGAAAGGCGAAATCGCGCCGACGGTGATCGTCTTCCGGCGCGACAGCGGCCTCACCCCGGCCGACTTCCGCACGATCGAAGAAGACGTGCAGAAGATGACGAAGAAGCGCTACCCCGGCGTGATTCCCGACGGGGAAACCGCGGCCTCGGGCGGCAAACCGGCCGAGGCCGAAAGCAAGCTCAGCGCCGAGATCAACAAACTCGGGATCTCCGAGCCCGGCTGCGGCGGCCCCACCACCGAGGTCCCCGGCCAGTCCGCCGACTACGCCCCCTTCGTCGGCCCGATCTGCTCCAAAGACGGCAAGGCGGCGATCGTCACCTCCTACATCAACGCCGAAGGCGAGGCGGAGCTGATCACCGAACCGGTCCAGGACTGGCGCGACCAGGTCTCCGGCGACCGCGACGGCCTCGAGGTGAAGATCACCGGCGGCGGCGGCTTCTCCACCGACGCGATCGAAGTCTTCGAAAGCATCAACGGCACTCTGCTGCTGGCCGCGGTCGCCCTCGTGATCTTCCTCCTGATCTGCATCTACCGCTCGCCGATCTTCCTCTTCATCCCCCTGGTCGCGGTGATGTTCGCCGAGTTCCTCTCGCGCTCGATCGGCTACGGCGTCTCCGAGCTCGGGGTGACGATCAACGGCCAGTCGAGCTCGATCATGTCGGTGCTCGTCCTCGGCGCCGGCACCGACTACGCGCTGCTGCTGGTCGCCCGCTACCGCGAGGAGCTGCACCACACCGAGGACAAGCACGAGGCGATGCGGACCGCGCTCTCCTCGGCCGGCCCGGCGATCTTCGCCTCGGCGCTGACGGTGATCGCCGCTCTCCTCTGCCTCACCCTGGCCAAGGTCAACGGCACCGCCGGCCTCGGCCCGATCGCGGCGATCGGGATCGCCTGCGCGGCGCTCTCGATGCTGACCCTGCTGCCGGCGATGCTGACGATCTTCGGTCGCCGCGCCTTCTGGCCCTTCATCCCCCGCTTCGAACCGGACGCGGCGGGCGAGACCGAAGACCCCTACCAGCACCACAGCTTCTGGGCCCGGGTCGGCAAGCGGGTCGCGGCCGGGCCGCAGCGGGTCGCCGTGGGTGCGATCGCCGTCCTGCTGCTCTGCTGCGCCGGCTTCGCCTTCTTCTCGACCGAACTGACCAGCGAAGACAGCTACCGGACGACGGTCGAGTCGGTCGAAGGCCAGGAACTGCTCGACAAGAGCTTCCCCTCGGGCACGACGGCGCTGACCGACGTGATCGTGCCGCAGCCGGGCGAGGTCCCGGCGGTGAAGAAAGCGGTCGAAGGCGTGGAGGGCGTGGAGTCGGTCTCCGAGCCGGTCGCCAGCGGCAGCGAGGGGACGCTGATCCAGGCGACGCTCGATCCGAACCCCTACTCGACCGAGGCCTTCGACCTGGTCGAGCCGATGCGCGAAGCGGCCACGGACGCGGCGCCCGGCGCCCTCGTCGGCGGCCCCTCCGCGGTCGAATTCGACGTCCGCGACGCCGCCGCCTGGGACTCGATCGTGATCCCGCCGCTGATCCTGCTCGTCGTCTTCCTGATCCTGATGGCGCTGCTGCGGTCGGTGATGGCGCCGCTGGTCCTGATCGGGACCGTGATCCTCAGCTTCCTCGCCGCGCTCGGCGTCGGCTACTTCGTCTTCGACGTCCTCTTCGACTTCCCGGGCTCGGACCCGTCGCTGCCGCTCTTCGCCTTCGTCTTCCTCGTCGCCCTCGGCGTCGACTACAACATTTTCCTCGTCGCCCGCGCCCGCGAGGAGACCGAGAAGCACGGCACCGAACAGGGGATGCTGCGCGCCCTCGCCGTCACCGGCGGCGTCATCACCAGCGCCGGCATCGTCCTCGCCGGGACCTTCTCGGTCCTCGCCGTGCTGCCGCTCGTCTTCCTCACGGAGATCGGCTTCGTCGTCGCCTTCGGCGTCCTCCTCGACACCTTCCTCGTCCGCAGCGTCCTCGTCCCCGCCCTCGCCATCAGCATCGGCGACCGGTTCTGGTGGCCCTCCTCGCTGTCGCAGCCGCCCGAGCGCTCAGGCGACGCGCCTACCGCCTGAAGGCCGAGAGGCCGCCTATCGGCCTTCAGAGGATCGGCAGGAAGTTTTCGATCTCATACGGGGTGACCTGCACCCGATAGTCGTCCCATTCCTGCCGCTTGATCTCGACGAAGCGGCGGAAGGTGTGCTCGCCGAGGGTGCGCAGGACCAGCTCCGACTCGGCCGCGACCTCGATCGCCTCGCCGAGCGTCGCCGGCAGCTGCTCGATCCCCTGGTGGGCGAGCTCCTCCTGGGAGAGGTGGTAGAGGTTCTGCTCCATCGGCTCGGGCAGCTCGTAGCCCTTCTCGACTCCTTCCAGGCCCGCCTGCAGCATCGCCGCGAAGCAGAGGTAGGGGTTGGCGGCGGGGTCCGGACAGCGCAGCTCGGCCCGCGTCGCCCCCTCCTTGCCGGGGTGGTAGAGCGGCACCCGGATCAGCGCTGAGCGGTTGCGGCGCGACCAGGCGAGGTAGACCGGCGCCTCGTAGCCCGGCACCAGGCGCTTGTAGGAGTTGACCCACTGGGCGAAGAGCGGCGAGATCTCGCGCGCGTGCTTGAGCTGGCCGGCGATGAACGACTTCGCCACCGGCGAGAGGTAGTAGGGGTCGTCGGCGTCGTAGAAGGCGTTCTTGCCTTCGCGGCTGAGCGATTGGTGGACGTGCATCCCCGACCCGTTCTCGCCGAACAGCGGCTTCGGCATGAAGGTCGCGTGATAGCCGTACTTCATCGCGTACTCCTTGACGACGATCCGGTACGTCATGCAGTCGTCGGCCATCTCGAGCGCGTTCTTGTAGCGCATGTCGACCTCGTGCTGGGAGGGGCCGACCTCATGGTGGGTGTACTCGACGTGGATCCCCATCTTCTCCAGCGCCAGCACCGTCTCCCGCCGCAGGTCCGAGCCCGCGTCGAGCGTGGTCAGGTCGAAGTAGCCGCCCTCGTCGAGCGGCTCCGGGACCCCGCCGGCCGGCTTGGCGGAGCGGAAGTAGAAGTACTCGAGCTCGGGGCCGATGTTGTAGGCGTCGAAGCCCAGCTCCTCGGCCCGTTTCAGCGCCCGCCGCATGATCCAGCGCGGGTCCCCCTCGTAGGGCCCGCCGCCCGGCACCTGGATGTCGCAGAACATCCGCGCCACCGCGTCCTCCTCGGGCCGCCAGGGGATCAGCGCGAAGGTCGCCGGGTCGGGCACCGCCAGCATGTCGGACTCCTCGATCGGGTTGAAGCCGGTGATCGAGGAGCCGTCGAAGCCCATCCCGCCTTCGAAGGCGTCCTCCAGCTCGGAGGCGTTGACCGAGAAGCTCTTCAGCTGGCCGAGCACGTCGGTGAACCAGAGGCGGATGAAGCGGACGTCGTGCTCGCGGACGAGCTCGATCACGTCGGCGGCGCTGCGGGGTTGCTCTGCCATGCCTGGTTGCCTCCTCGGGCCGGGGGAAGGCCGCAACGATAGGCGAATGAACCGGAGGGGTGCGGAACGACGTATTTACGGGTAGAGAAAGTGCTCGCGGGGCGCTTGAAAGCGTCCGGGGAACCCGGTATAACTTACGTCAAGTAAGTAAGCGGCTAAAAGTAAAGTAAAGGCCAGTTAAGGGCTCTGTAAAGCGAAGTTGCCGCCCGACACCAGAGCCAGAAGCGAGAAGCGACGTGACGGTAAAAACCGCAGTAAGCAGATTCCAGATCCACGACGAGCTGACGGCGCCGGATGAGAGCGCTCCTCTCATCAAGAGCATCCAGGCTGCCGGGGGCGCGGTGACGAAGTTCGTCGGCGTGCTCGCGGGGGCGCCGGCTGTACTGCGCGCGTATACGCGGATGCGCTCGGAGCTTCGCGGCGGGGTTCTGCCGCGGGCGACGAGGGAGCGGATCGCGCTCGCTGTTGCCGAGCACCGTGAGGACAACTACAGCATCGCCCAGCACGCGAAATCGGCGCGCCGGGCCGGGCTGGGCCTCGACGAGGTCTCCAAAGCCCGCAGCTTCACCTCCGCCGACCCCAAGGAGGCAGCACTCCTCGCCTTCCTCAAAGAGACGCTGGACCCGGAGGGCCCACCACCCCTCCACCTCCACGAGGAGGCGCGTGAGATCGGCTGGAGCGACGAGGAGATCCTCGAGGCGGTCGGGCACCTGGCGCTCAACGAGTTCCAGAGCCTGATCGCGAGCGCAGCGGCCCTGCCCCAGGACCAGGGTGGTCCCAGGGCTCTCCCCTCCGCTGCCTAAGCGGCCGGGTGCGTGCGCAGCCGGAGACGGAGCGCACGCACCTCGGTGTCGCCGCCCGCGAGGGTGACGACGCACTTCAGGCGCAGGCGACCCCTGCGCAAGAGCTTTTCGCGCGCCGTGCGGCTCAGGCGCAGGCCGA
>Ga0196960_10000679_pt1 | contig 10781 bp, 5 predicted proteins | sample S3v_5metaG_FD_183187 | JGI IMG/M metagenome (GOLD analysis project Ga0196960, IMG submission 183187) | Soil microbial communities from Anza Borrego desert, Southern California, United States - S3+v_5 | ecosystem: Environmental > Terrestrial > Soil > Desert | place: USA: California | collected... | reverse complement strand
GGTCTACGCGGCGCCCAATCGGGGCTTCGCCCGGCGACTGGGCGGGCACCTCTCCTTTGCCTCCTCGGCGCTGGCGACGGCGCCGGCCGCGGGACCCGCCGATGTGGTCGTGGTCGAGACGCCGCCGCTCTTCCTCGCCGGGGCCGCGATCGCCTACGCGAAGGCGAAGCGGGCGCGGCTGGTGCTCAACGTCGCCGACCTCTGGCCCGACTCGGCGATCGAGCTCGGCGCCCTCAGCTCGCCGGCAGCGATCCGGGCGGCACGGATGGTCGAGCGGGCGGCGTACCGCTCCGCGGCGGCGATCGCCTGCCCGACCGAAGGGATCTTCGACACGCTCGAAGCGCGGCCGGAGTCGGCGGGGAAGGCGGCGCTGATGAGGCCGGCGGTTGATCTTGATCGCTTCGACCCGGCAAGCGGCAGCGCGCCCGAGGAGCGACCGGCCGACTCCCTCCTCCGCGTCCTCTACGCCGGCACCGTCGGGATGGCGCATGGCCTCGGCGCCCTGCTCGACGCAGCGGAGTTGCTGGCGGCACGGCCGGGAGCGCCGACGGTGGAGGTGACGATCGCCGGCGACGGCGCCGACCGACCCGCCCTGCGCGAGCGGCTCGCGCGCACCGGCCTCCAAGGCGTGCGGATGCTGGGAGCGGTACCGGCCGACCGGATCCCCCGCCTCTACGCCGAGGCCGACGTCGCCGTGGTGATGCTGCGCGACGTCCCCCTCTTCCACGGCGCCCTGCCGACGAAGATGCTGGAGGCGATGGCCGCCGCCCGCCCAGTAGTGCTCGCCGCCCGCGGCGAGGCGGCACGGGTGCTGGAGGGCGCCGGTGCGGGTGTGGTCGTCGCACCCGAAGACTCCGCAGCCCTGGCCGGCGCCTTCGCGGACCTCGCCGCCGACCCACGGCACCGGGGCGCGCTTGGCGCCGCCGGCCGCCGCGCGGTCGAGCGGGAGTTCGGTCGTGGCCCCTGGCTCGATCGCTGGCAGGAGCTGCTCGACCGGGTGGTGCGGATTAGCCCACGTGGTTGAGCGGCCGGACCAGATTGCCGATGCCGGATTCGGTCAGCACGTGGTACTCCCAGGTGCCCCATTCGGCCCATTCCGCGTTGCCGCGGTAGCGAGGGTCGGACTCGTGGACGATCGTGTAGTGGTAAACGCCGCGTTCACTACCGTGGCAGCGGATGTTGTTCATGATCGACCCGGTGTCCTGGTAGGCGTCGTTTCCGAAGCTGCCCCGGTAGTTGATGACGTACTCGCAGGTCGTCAGCGTCGCCTGGTCGAGCTCCTCGATCGAGCTGACGCCTTTGGTGTAGACGCGGCCGTCGCCGAGGTCCCAGTAGTAGTCGCCACCGGCGTCGTAGGCGTAGACCGAGGTGTAGTGGCCGACGACCACGACCCCGGCGTCGGGGTAGCCGTTCTGGTCGGCGTCGACCCGATCGCCGGTGTGGCCGGGGACGGCGGTCGCCGCGGCGGCGCTCCCCGGTAGCGCCAGGGCCAGCATCGCCGCAGCGCAAAGCAACAGTCGCTTCATGAATCCTCCTGTTTGTTGACCGCCGGTTCCTATTGGCCGGCGCCGCCGATTTCAAGAACGCTCGGGGTGCCGTACCGGGAATCGATGAGGCTCGGCCGCGAAAAGAGCCAGAACCGCTGCCTCAGCCCGCCGTCGCCGTCAGTTTCCTCGGCCCGCGGTTGAACCCGGCGCCGACCAGAGCCTCCTCGTGGCCGGAGCCGATCACGGGTTCGCCGTCGAGTTTCTCAACCGCGAGTTTCGGCAGGTGGCCGTCGCTGACGGCTTCGGCCAGGGCGCGCATCGCCTCCTCCAGCTCCTTGCCCTCGATCGGCTTCAGGCGCAGGAGGCCGCGGCCGCCGCGCTCGACGAAGACGAGGGGCTCGCCGTCGCGCAGGAGCAGGTGCGCGCCGGGGGTCCTGCCCGGCCGCCGGCCGCCCTCGAGCTTCGGCCAGGGCAGCGACGCCCCGTAGGGGTTGGCCGGGTCGGTGGCGGCTAACACGAGGTAGGAGCCGTCGGCTTCGGGCAGCGAGCGCAGGCGCTCGACCGCGCCGGGGAGCGCGAACTGCGCCCCGCCGAGACCCTCGACGAAGTAGCCGCGCCGCGCGGTGCCGAGCAGCTCCAGGTTCCCCAGCTCCCCGTAGAGGGTCGAGAAGCCGCCGGGCACGCCCTCGGCCAGCACCGTCTCGCGGGTGACGATGCCGTAGCGCTCCAGCATCAGCTCGGCCTGGGCGCGCAGCCGCGCTCCCGGCCCCGGCGCGTTGGCGAAGAGCGGCGCGGTCAGGGACCAGCGGCCCTGGACGGCGGCGCCGGTGGTCGAGCGGCGGCGGGCGAAGCGGCGGCCCGGCCGTTCTGACGGCGGCACCGCGCGCAGCCGCGGCGCCCGCAGCGGCGCGAAGGCGTCGTTGGTCACCTCGCCGGTCCAGGCGAGGTCCCAGAGCGCGTTGTGGATCTCCTCGGCCGGGTGCTCGAGGTCGAAGGCGAGGTCGAGCCAGAAGGACGGCCCCGCGGCGAGGCGCTCGCGGATCGCTTCGTGCACCTCCCCCGCCGCCGCCTCCAGCTTCGCGTTGGCGGGCGGCGGCCCGGCGAGGCGGACGTCCTCGCGGAAGTAGAGGGCGACGCGGCCGTCGTTGCGGCCGAGCGCGCCCGCCCCGACCCAGACCAGCTCGCCGCTGGTGCAGAGCTCGTCCAGCCAGCTCTGCGAGTAGGCGCCGAGGCGGCGCGGCAGCACGTCCGCCTCCCACGTCTTCGGCGTCAGCGCCACGCCCTGCAGCGGCACCAGCGCCTCGCGCAGGCGGTCGATCCCGGCCCCGGTGCGGCGGAAGGCGTCGACGTTCTGCCAGCTCGGCAGGAAGCGGGCCAGCTCCCGCGTGTCCGCCGCCTCGACCTCCTTGCGCAACCGGGCGAGGCTGGCGCGGCGGACCCGGCGCAGGACTTCGGAGTCGCACCACTCGCGCTCGGTCCCGCCCGGCAGGAGCTCGCCGCGGACCAGCGCCCCTTCGGCCTCGAGCTCGCGCAGGGCGGGCGAGGGGTCGACCCCGTAGCGCTCGGCCAGCTGCGCGGTGGGGAAGGGACCGTGGGTGCGGGCGTAGCGGCGGACGAGGGCGCGCATCGCGTCCGGGTGCTCCTCGAGGAACGTCTCCGGCAGGCCCGGCGGCTCCGGCACCCCGAGCGCGTCGCGGTAGAGGCCGGCGTCCTCGGCGGCGATGTAGCGCTCCTCGCCGGCGACGCGCACCAGCGCGACCCGCCGCTCGGCCACCAGTTTCTCCAGCATCGACTTCGCCGAGTAGCCCTCGGCGACGCGCGCGTCGCACTCCTCCGCGGTCATGTCGCCGAGGTTGCGCAGCAGCTGCTGCAGGGCGTCGCGGTCGCCGGCGCGGCCCGCCTCGGTCCGGTGCTGCAGCTGCGCCTCGACTTCCTCCAGCGCCTCGGGGTCGATCAGCTCGCGCAGCTCCTCCTGGCCCAGCAGCTCGCGCAGCAGGTCGCGGTCGAGCGCCAGCGCCGCCGCCCGCCGCTCGGCGTTCGGCGTGTCCCCCTCGTACATGTAGGTGGCGACGTAGTCGAAGAGCAGCGAGGAGGCGAAGGGCGAGGCGGTCGGCGTCTCCACCTCGACCAGGCTGAGCGCCCGCGAGTGCAGCTTTTCCAGCAGCTCGGCGAGGGCGGGCAGGTCGAGGACGTCGCGCAGGCACTCGCGGTAGGTCTCCAGCACGACCGGGAAGCGGGGGAAGTCCCGCGCCACTTCCAGCAGGCTCTGGGACTTCAGCCGCTGCTGCCACAGCGGCGTGCGCTTGCCGGGGTAGGCGCGAGGGATCAGCAGCGAGCGCGAGGCGTTCTCGCGGAAGCGGGCGCCGAACAGCGCCGAGCCGGAGAGCTCGCCGACGACGAGGTCTTCGATCTGGTCGGGGTCGATCAGGACGAGGTCGGCGGGCGGCGGCTCGTCGGCGTCGGGGAGGTGGATGACGATGCCGTCGTCGGACCAGATCGCGTCGGCCTCGAGGTCGCGTTCGTCGCGGATCTTGGCGGCGAGGGCGAGGCCCCAGGCGGCGTGGACGCGGCCGCCGTAGGGGGAGAGGATGCAGAGGCGCCAGTCGCCGATCTCGTCGCGGAAGCGCTCGACGACGATCGTCTCGTCGGAGGGGACGACGCGGGTCGCCTGCTGCTGCTCGCGCAGGTAGGTGACGAGGTTGTTGGCGGCGCGCTCGTCGAGGTCGTACTCGGCGGCGAGCTCGGCGGGCTCGCGCGAGACCGCCTCGCGGGCGAAGGCGCCGATCGCGCGGCCGAGCTCGGCGGGGCGGCCGATCCCGTCGCCCTTCCAGAAGGGCACCGCGCCGGGGGCGCCGGGGGCCGGGGTGACGATCACCCGGTCGCGGGTGATTTCCTCGATCCGCCAGGTGCTCGACCCGAGCAGGAAGGTCTGGCCGGCGCGGGCCTCGTAGACCATCTCCTCGTCGAGCTCGCCGACCCGGCGGCCGTCGGGGAGATGGACGCCGTAGAGGCCGCGGTCGGGGATCGTGCCGGCGTTGGTGACGACCAGCTGGCGGGCGCCTTTGCGGCCGTGGATCGTGCCTTCGGTGCGGTCCCAGACGATCCGCGGCCGCAGCTCGGCGAAGCGGTCGGAGGGGTAGCGGCCGTCGAGCATGTCGAGCACGTTCTCGAGCTGTTCGCGCGAGAGGTCATGGAAGGGCTCGGTTGCGGTGACAAGCCGCTCGACCTCGTCGACCTCCCACTCTTTCTGCGCCGCCAGCGAGACCAGGTGCTGGGCGAGGACGTCGAGCGGGTTCTGCGGGATCGTCGTCTCCTCGATCTCGGCCTCGCGCATGCGCCGGGCGACGACCGCGCACTCGAGCAGGTCGCCGCGGTATTTGGGGAAGATCCGGCCTTTGGAGACTTCGCCCATGCGGTGGCCGGCACGCCCGATCCGCTGCAGCCCGCGGGTCACCGACTTCGGCGACTCGACTTGGATCACGAGGTCGACCGCGCCCATGTCGATCCCCAGCTCCAGCGAGGAGGTGGCGACCAGGCACGGCAGCTCGCCGGACTTGAGCATCTCCTCGACCACCGCGCGCTCCTCGTGGGAGAGCGAGCCGTGATGGGCGCGGGCGATCTCGACCTGCTCGAGCGGCTCGCCGGTGTCCTCGTGGTGCCCCGCCTGCTCGGTGGCGGGCAGCTCCCCTTCGCCTTCGCCGTTGGCGAGCTCGTTGAGGCGCTTGGCGAGGCGCTCGGCGGCGCGGCGGTTGTTGACGAAGATCATCGTCGAGGTGTGTTCCTGCACCAGCTCCAGCAGCCGCGGGTAGATCGCCGGCCAGATCGACCGCACGTGCGCCGACGGCTCGACTTCCGACGGCGGCGGCCCGTCCTCGCTCGGATAAGCCGGCGCTCCCGGGTCGGCCATGTCCTCGACGGGAACGACGATCTCCAAATCGAGCGCCTTCTTCTGCCCCGCATCGACGATCCGGCACTCCCGCTTCGGCCCGACCAGGAACTTCCCGATCCGCTCCAACGGCCTCTGCGTCGCTGACAGCCCGATCCGCTGCACGTGAGAGTCGGGGGAGGGTCCTGACGAGCCTCCCCGCTGTTGCTCGGCAGGGCCCTCCCCCGACTCCCCCACCAAGTGCTCGAGCCTCTCCAACGTCAACGCCAGATGCGATCCCCGCTTCGTCTGAGCTACTGCGTGGATCTCGTCGACAATCACGGCTTCGACCCCCGTGAGGATCTCCCGCACGCTCGAACTGAGCATCAGGTACAGCGACTCCGGCGTAGTGATCAGGATGTCCGGCGGCTCTTTGGCCATCGCCCGCCGTTCTTTCTGCGACGTGTCCCCCGTCCGCAGCCCGACGGAGATGTCCGCCCCGATCCCGCGCAGCGGCGCCCGCAGGTTGCGCTCGATGTCGTAGGAGAGCGCTTTCAGCGGCGAGACGTAGACGAGCTTGACGCCGGTCCCCAGCTCCTCCGAGCGGGCCAGCTTGTCGATCCCCCAGAGGAAGCTCGCGAGCGTCTTCCCCGACCCCGTCGGGGCGCAGATCAGCGTGTGCTCGCCGCTGGAGATCGCCTCCCAACCCCCCGCCTGCGCCGGCGTCGGCCCCTCGAAAGAAGCCTCGAACCACCGCCGCGTCGCCGGGCTGAACGGCCCCAACGGGTCAGATCCCGCCCTCGTTTTCGCCTTAGTCGCCAACCCACGGATCTTAGGCATTGGCGGGTGTCGACCAGGGTGTATCATGTACCGATACCTGATACAAACCATTATGCTCAGGAAATCCGACATATATGTCCTCGGCGGCCTGCTCGCCAACGAGGAGCAGTGGAGCTACAGGTCGCTCGCAGAGCGTCTCCATGTGCCCCACTCCGTTGTCCAGCGAGCATGCTCGCGGGCTGGTGACGCAGGCCTGTATTCGGCAGAAATGCGCGTGGTTCACCGCCCCCACTTCGAGGAGTTTGCGGTCCATGCGCTGCGTTTCGTGGCTCCCGCCTCCTTGGGCGCGCTTAGCCCCGGCATTCCGGCGGCATGGGCCGCAGAGCCCATGGCCGGCGCTATCCGTTCCTACGGCGAAGAGCCGCCGCCGGTATGGCCCTCCGCTCGAGGAGAAGTGCGAGGACAGGCAGTGGAGGCCCTGCATCCAGCAGCGGTTGAAGCCGTCGAGAGCTGGCCGGAGCTGAGAGAAATCCTGGCGCTTATCGACAGCTTGAGATTCGGCGATCTTCGTCTCAGAAAAGTGGCCGGAGACCTTCTTGCGGACGCCCTTCGACATGGGATCCGGAAGGACCGTTGAGCGCGCAGCAGCTCGAGATAGCCGCCGAGGTCCTGGGCCCGCTGATCGAGGAGGTCGTCTTCGTCGGCGGCGCCACCGTCCACCTCTGGCTGACCGATCCCGGCGCGCCGCCCGCCCGCGCCACCGATGACGTCGACGCCATCTGCGAAGTCGCGAGCCGCACCGAGTACTACCGGTTGGAGGCGAAGCTGCGTGAGCGAGGGCTACGTGAGGCGACCGAGGAGGAGGTCATCTGCCGCTGGAGGAGCGACGACCCTCCGCTCGTCCTGGACTTGATGCCGACCGACCCCGACATCCTCGGCTTCTCCAACGAGTGGTACGAGGAGGCGATCGCGACGGCGGCCGTCGTCAGGCTCGACTCAAGCGCCGAGATACGCGTCGCCACGCCGCCCCTGCTGGTGGCGACGAAGCTCTGCGCCTGGAAGGGCCGGGGCGACGGCGACCTGTTGGGCAGCCTCGACGTCCACGACGTGCTGACGCTGATCGACGGCCGCCCGGAGCTGGCGCAGGAAGTCGAGGCCGCGCCGCCGCATCTTCGTTCCTATATCCAGAACGAGCTCGCCGAGCTGCAGGCGGAGCCGTACTTCAGCTACGCCGTGGATGGCGCCACCGCGACCTACGGACCGGTCGGAGCAGAGCGAGCCCGCCTAGTCCGAGAGCGCATCGATGAACTCGTGACCGCCCGCGGTCCTGCTTAGAGCAGCCCGTCGAGACCGCGAGGAGTCCGCTATGCGGACACTGGCGCGGACTCGAGGAGTGGGCGGAGGGGCGGGGTCCTCCCCCGCCCCCTCACTCAGCACTTACGGCTGGCCGCCGGCGAACTTGACGTAGCTGAACCAGGAGGGCTTGGGTTGGAAGCCCTCGCCGAAGAGGCCGGAGCCGTCGCAGAAGTTGCATGCGCCGGGGGCGTCGTCGACCGAGAACCAGAAGACGCTCTTCACCTTCCATTTGACCTGCTTGCTGCGCAGGATCGAGAAGGAGGTGCGGAGTTCGCGGGCCTGGCCGGCGGGGCCTTTGGCGAACTGGTTCGCCGGGCTGGCCTTGCCGGAGCTCCAGCCGAGCTCGGTCATCCAGAGGCCCTTGCCGGCGTCGCCGTTGGTCGTCAGGACTTTGCGGAATTCCTCGGTCACGCCGGGCAGTTCGCGCGCCCGGATCGTGTACGGGTGCAGGGCGACGCCGTTGAACCGCTTCTTGACCCCCGGCGTCCGTTTGTACATCTGGCCGAGGAAGTCGCTCGCGTACCAGTTGAGGCTCTTGTGCTTGCCGCTCGCGGTGCGGGCGCCTTTCGGCCGCGCGAAGAGGCCGGCGAGGACGACCTGCGCCCGCGGGTCGGCGGCGCGCAGGGCCGTGTAGGAGATCTTCACCAGCTTCCCGTACTCGGCCGGGTTCGGCTTGGCGATGAAGTACTTGAAGTTCGGCTCGTTCCAGATCTGCCAGACGCGGATCGGCCGTTTCGGCACGCCCGGGTGCTCGGCCCAGAAGCTGCCGGTCGGGCCGTAGCGGGCGACGGCCGCGGTGAGGAAGTTGACCCAGCCGGTGCGCGCGGCGCCGCTGACGGGCAGGCGGGCGGGCGCTTTCAGCAGGCCGCCGGTGCCGGAGACGACCTTCCCCGGGACCGCCCATTCGGGCGCGCCGGAGAGGAAGGGCAGCACTTTGATCCCCGCTTTGGCGGCCTCTTCGACCTCGCCGTCGAAGCCGCTCCAGTCGAATTCGCCGCCCTGGTTCGGCTGGACCGCCGCCCAGCTGACCGGGATGCGGACGCTTTCGACGCCGCCGCGGCTGAGCCGCTGGAACTGTTCGGCGTCGAGGCGGCTCTGCGGGACGACCCCCCAGAAGCCGGCGGGAAGGGCTTGGGCGGCGGAGGCGAACGCCGCGAAGATCGCGGTCACGGCGAGAGCCGCGGTGCAGGCACGCAGAATCCTCATCTTGTACTCACTCGCTTTCGACATCGCGGTTAGTTGGCGTTCGGCGTGACGGTGGAGCCGGGGCCCTGCCGACGCTGGCGGTAGTAGTAGGCGCCGATCGAGATCGCCGCCAGGACGGCGACTGCGATCAGGATCGGGACCAGCGGCGAGGAGCCGCCGTCGTCACCGGTCGACCGCTCGGCCGCCGAGCTGACGGTCTGGATCGGCTGCGCCTTGCCCACCTCGCCACCTGCAGGCTTGGAGCCATCCGACGCCTTGCCCTCGCCGCCGCCCGTGGCTTGGTTACCCTGGCCGCTGGGGGCGCTGCCCCCGGTGCCCGAGTCGTCGCCTCCGTCGGTCGCTGCGCCGCCCGGCGAAGTGGAGTCGGAGGCGTTGGAGTCAGATTCATCGGAAGCCTTGGAGTCGCCCGGATCCTTCTTCGACGGAATATTGGAACTTTCGTTATCCGGGATGGTTGGAACGTCAGTTTCGTACTGAATTCCGGAGTTTTCTTCAGCCGCAGCCAGACCCGGGAAGCAAGCCATTGCCAGCACAACAAGCACTGACTGAAGCAAGAGAACGGGTCGGGCCGAGCTACGGGCGCGGGGGTGGTGGGTCCGAGACATGGCGGGCAAGGTTAGAGGAATCAGCGGCGCTGATAAGTCCAGTCGCCCTGATCCTCGGCCTGGCGATGGCCGGCGGAGGTTTCGTCCTGAGCGAGCGCCACGTCGCCGGTCTGGGCGTATGGCTGCTGCTCGTAGGCATGCTCGCCCTCGGCGCCGCCGGGCGGGCGACGCTTGGACGCCCGTTCTACTGGGCGACGGGATTGATCGCAGGACTGGCGCTTTTTTCCGCATTCTCTTCCCTCTGGTCCGGTTCAGTTGAGCTCAGCGTCACCGAAGCGGACCGGGTCCTGGTCTACCTCGGCTTCTTCCTTGCCGCGTTCCTGATCGCCCAAACCGACCAAAGACGCCAACGTTTCGCTGAAGGCATCGGAATTTCCCTAATTGCGATCGCGGCTGTCGCCCTCGCCTCGCGCCTGCTGCCGGATCTGGTCGGGCTGGGACCGGGCCCGGGAGGCAACGGACGGCTCGGCTATCCGCTCGGCTACTGGAACGCCAACGGCCTCGCCTTCGGGATCGGTGCCGCCTTCGCCCTCTGGATGAGCAGGCGCTCGCTGAACCTGCCGCTGCGGTGGCTCGCGGTCGGGGCGCTCCCCACCCTCATCCTCGCCCTCTACCTCACCTACTCGCGCGGCGGGCTGCTGGCGCTGCTGGTCGCCTGCGGCTGCCTGATCGCCCTCTCCCACGACCGTCTCTGGCTGCTGGCGACGCTGGCGATCGGCGCCCTCGGCACGGTCCCGGCGATCCTCGCGGTGCAGGCGCGCGGCAGCCTCGCCAGCAACGCGCCGACCCAGCTCACCGTCGACCAGGGCGCCGTCGTCTTCCTCTACCTGCTCGCCGGCACCGCCCTCGCGCTGGGCCTCTACGCGCTGCTGCGCCGGCTCGAGCGGCGCAACGACGGGGTGACGGGACGGGCGGTCGCCCTCTCCCGCAACCCGGCCGTGCTGCGGTGGGTCGGGGTCGGCCTGGCGGTGGTCGGGATCGGCGCCGCGATCGCCGTCGGCGGCCGCGCCTGGGACGAGTTCACCAGCCCCGACCTGCAGTTCCCCAACGACCCCAAACACCACTTCGGCGAACTCTCCGGGGGCGGCCGCGACGAATTCTGGCGCGTCTCCCTCGACGCCTTCGGCGAGGACCCGCTGCTCGGCCAGGGCGCCGGCACCTACCGCTTCGCCTGGAACCAGGAGCGCGAGATCGAAACCACGGTCCTCGACGCCCACTCCCTCTACCTGGAGGCGTTCGCCGAGCTCGGCCTCGTCGGCGGCCTGATCGTGCTCGGCCTGGTCGGGACGCTGCTGTGGACCGGGTTCGCCGCCTGGCGCGCGGCGAGCGGCGCGCGCCGGGATCTGCACGCGGTCCTCCTCGGCGCCTGCCTCGCCTTCGCCACCGGGGCGATGATCGACTGGTTCTGGGAGCTCGCCGCGGTGGGGGCGATCTTCTTCGCCGCCTCCGGCGCCCTCGTCGCCGCCCGCTGCGCCCAGCTCG
>Ga0196960_10000678_pt1 | contig 10788 bp, 10 predicted proteins | sample S3v_5metaG_FD_183187 | JGI IMG/M metagenome (GOLD analysis project Ga0196960, IMG submission 183187) | Soil microbial communities from Anza Borrego desert, Southern California, United States - S3+v_5 | ecosystem: Environmental > Terrestrial > Soil > Desert | place: USA: California | collected... | reverse complement strand
CGCCCACGTCAACCAGGGCGACACCGGTCTGCCGACCACGGAGCAGGCGCCCGCCGAGGACCCGACGCCCGCCGATGTCCCCGTCGAGGCCGCCCCCGAAGGCGACCAGCAGCCGGGCGACCAGGACCAGCAGGGCGACCAGCAGCAGTCCGGCTCCGGCCGTCGCCGCAACCGCAACCGCGGCGGCCAGAAGGACGGTCAGCAGCAGGGCCGCCAGCAGGGCCAGGGCGGCCAGCAGCAGGGCGGCCAGGCGCAGCCCCAGCAGCAGCGCACCGACGAGGGCGACGAGCAGCAGGGCGACCGCAACGGCCGCAACCGCTACCGCGACCGCAAGCGCGGTCGCGGCGCCAACCTCGGCGACGACTTCGAGCCGGAGATCAGCGAGGACGACGTCCTCATCCCGGTCGCGGGCATCCTCGACGTGCTCGACAACTACGCCTTCGTGCGCACCACCGGCTATCTGCCCGGCAACAGCGACGTCTACGTCTCGCTCGGCCAGGTCAAGAAGTACAACCTGCGCAAGGGCGACGCCGTCGTCGGCGCCATCCGCCAGCCCCGCGAGGGCGAGCTGCAGCAGTCGCGTCAGAAGTACAACGCGCTGGTGAAGATCGACTCCGTCAACGGGCAGCTGCCCGACGAGGCCGCGAACCGCGTCGAGTTCGGCAAGCTCACCCCGCTCTACCCGCAGGAGCGGCTGCGGCTCGAGACCGAGCCCGGCAAGCTGTCGACCCGCATCATCGACCTCGCGTCGCCGATCGGCAAGGGCCAGCGCGGCCTCATCGTCTCGCCGCCGAAGGCGGGCAAGACGCTCGTGCTGCAGGCTATCGCCAACGCGATCGCGAAGAACAACCCCGAGGTGCACCTCATGGTCGTGCTCGTCGACGAGCGCCCCGAAGAGGTCACCGACATGCAGCGCACGGTGAAGGGCGAGGTCATCGCCTCGACCTTCGACCGTCCCGCGGAGGACCACACCACCGTCGCCGAGCTCGCCATCGAGCGCGCGAAGCGGCTCGTGGAGCTCGGTCACGACGTGGTCGTGCTGCTCGACTCCATCACCCGCCTCGGCCGCGCGTACAACCTGGCGGCACCGCCGTCGGGCCGCGTGCTCTCCGGCGGCGTCGACTCGGCCGCGCTGTACCCGCCCAAGCGCTTCTTCGGCGCGGCCCGCAACGTCGAGGAGGGCGGCTCGCTGACCATCATCGCGACCGCGCTGGTCGAGACCGGCTCCAAGATGGACGAGGTCATCTTCGAGGAGTTCAAGGGCACCGGCAACATGGAGCTGCGCCTGTCGAGGCAGCTCGCCGACAAGCGCATCTTCCCCGCGGTCGACGTCAACGCATCCGGCACCCGGCGCGAGGAGATGCTCCTCGGCTCCGAGGAGGTCAAGGTCACCTGGAAGCTGCGCCGCGCCCTGGCCGGGCTCGACCCGCAGCAGGCCGTGGAGATCGTGCTGGGCAAGCTGAAGGAGACGCAGTCGAACGTCGAGTTCCTCGTGCAGATCCAGAAGTCGATGCCGCAGTCGAACGGCCACAAGGAGGACTGAGTGTTCGAGTCGGTGCAGAACCTGCTCGCCGAACACGACGACCTCCAGGCCCAGCTCTCCGACCCCGAGCTGCACTCGGATGCGGCGCGCGCGAAGCGGGTGAACCGGCGGTACGCCGAGCTCGCCCGGATCGTCGCCGCCTACAACGAGTGGCAGCAGCTCGGCGACGACCTCGCCGCGGCGCAGGAGATGGCCGCCGAGGACGCGTCGTTCGCCGAGGAGATCCCGGGCATGACCGAGCGGCTCGCCGAGGCGCAGGAGACGCTGCGGCGACTGCTCATCCCGCGCGACCCCAACGACGCCCGTGACGTGATCATGGAGATCAAGATGGGCGAGGGCGGCGCCGAGTCGGCGCTGTTCGCGGGCGACCTGCTGCGCATGTACCTGCACTACGCGGAGTCCAAGCGCTGGAAGGCCGAGATCATCGAGCAGACCTCCAGCGACCTGGGCGGCATCAAGGATGTCCAGGTCGCGTTCAAGGGCGGCTCCACCGACCCGGCCGACGGCGTCTGGGCGCACCTCAAGTACGAGGGCGGCGTGCACCGTGTGCAGCGCGTGCCGGCGACCGAGTCGCAGGGACGCATCCACACCTCCGCCGCCGGCGTGCTCGTCTTCCCCGAGGTGGACGAGCCGGAGGAGGTCGACATCAACCCGAACGACCTCAAGATCGACGTGTACCGCTCCAGCGGACCCGGCGGCCAGTCGGTGAACACCACCGACTCAGCGGTGCGCATCACCCACCTGCCGACCGGCATCGTCGTCGCCATGCAGAACGAGAAGTCGCAGCTGCAGAACCGCGAGGCCGCCATGCGCGTGCTGCGCGCGCGCATCCTCGCGCGGCAGCAGGAGGAGGCCGACGCCGAGGCGGCCGAGTTCCGCAAGGGGCAGATCCGCACCATGGACCGCTCGGAGCGCATCCGCACCTACAACTTCCCGGAGAACCGCATCGCCGATCACCGCACCGGGTACAAGGCCTACAACCTCGACGCCGTCATGAACGGTGCGCTGGAGCCGGTCATCCAGTCGTGCATCCAGGCCGACGAGGAGGCCCGGCTGGCCGAGGTCGGCTCGGCGTGACGATGCTCGACGCCGATCCCCGCACGGTGTCGGCCGCGCTCGAGCGCGCCGTCTCGGTGCTCACCGCGGCCGGCGTGCACAGCCCGCGCGTCGACGCCGAGCTGCTGGTCGGGCACGTGCTCGGGCTGACCCGCGGGGGAGTGCAGGCGAAGGCCGCGGCGGATGCCCGGCTCGACGCCGAGCAGCTCATCGCGTTCACCGAGGCCGTCGAGCGCCGGGCGGCGCGGGAGCCGCTGCAGCACATCACGGGCATCGCGGCGTTCCGCCACCTGGAGCTCGCCGTCGGGCCCGGCGTGTTCGTGCCGCGCCCCGAGACCGAGTTCGTCACCCAGCTCGCCCTGGACGCGCTCGCCGCGGTGCCGAGCCCGTCTCCGTTGGCCGTCGACCTCGGCACCGGCAGCGGTGCCATCGCACTGGCGCTCGCCACCGAGGTGCCGCACGCGCGGGTGATCGGCGTCGAGGTGTCGCCGCTCGCGTACGTCTGGACGCGGCAGAACTTCCGCACGGTCGGCGCCGACAACGCCCGCAGCGTGTTCGCCGACCTCGGCCACGCGCTGCCGGAGCACGACGGCGAGGTCGACGTGGTCGTCTCCAACCCGCCGTACATCCCGGTCGGCGCCATCCCGCGCGACCCGGAGGTGCGCCTGCACGATCCCGAGATCGCCCTCTACGGCGGCGAGGACGGGCTGGATGTGGTGCGCCACCTCTCGCAGTCGGCGTTGCGGCTGCTGCGCCCGGGCGGCACCCTCGTGCTCGAGCACGGCGAGCTGCAGGCCGCGCCGATCGCCGCGCTGCTGCAGCAGGACGGCTGGCGGGCCGTCGCCTCCCACCGCGACCTGCTCGGTCGCGATCGGGCCACCACCGCGCTGCGCTGACGACCCGCCGGCGATCCGGGGGTTGACCCCAGGGTGGTGCGGGCCGGCGCGTCGATAGCGTGACGGGCATGCGCACCGCACTCGTCATCCTGACCATCCCCACCCTCGCCGTCGCCGGGCTCGCCGGCTGCACCCTGCGCCCCGCCGGCGACCCGGTGTCGCAGGAGCGCGACATCGAGGCGGTGACCGCCGTCGTGCTCGAGTCGGCCGGCGACCTGCGGATCAGCGAGGGCGAGCCGTCGCTGGTCATCCACGCCGGCTCGCGGGTGATCGAGTCGCTGACCTCCGACGTGCGAGGCGACCAGCTCGTGCTCGGCACCGACCGGCGGCTGCCGTTCGGGCCGGGGGAGGTGCGGTACGAGCTCACCCTGCCGTCGCTCGGTTCGGTGCGGGTGAGCGGCGCCGGCGATGTCGACGGCTCGGTCTCCGGCGACACGCTCGAACTCGAGATCGACGGAGCCGGTGACGTCGCGTTCGACGGCATCGACGCGTCGAGCGTCTCGGTGAGCATCGACGGATCGGGCGAGGTGGAGCTCAGCGGTGACGCCGACGAGCTCGACATCCGGGTGAGCGGCGCGGGCAGCGTCGACGCGGCCGCGCTGACCGGGGCCCGGGTCGAGATCGACATCGACGGCGCGGGCGACGCCGAGGTGCACGCGACCGACGCGCTGGACGTGCGCGTTTCCGGTGCCGGGGACGTGACCTACAGCGGCGACCCCGAGGTCACCCGCGAGATCGACGGCATCGGCGACGTGCGCCCCAGCTGACGCGCGGGCGGCACGTCGATTGGGCGGGGATGCGCGGGGCGCTTACTGTCGAAGCATGATCCACGACGACCCCGCCGCCGTCGCGACGGCCGGAGCCCTCCGCGCGCTCGCCGAACGCATCCTCTCCGACGCGGGTGTGCCGACCGCGACCGGGGATGCCGACATCATCGTCGCCCACGTGCTCGGCAAGGGCCGGGTCGACGTGCAGCACGGGGCGCTCGACGACGAGGCGCTGTCGCCCGGACAGGTCGCGCTGGCCACCGACTTCATCGAGCGGCGCTCGCGCCGCGAGCCGCTGCAGCACCTCACCGGCAAGGCGCTGTTCCGCTCGATCGAGCTGGCCGTCGGACCGGGCGTCTTCGTGCCGCGCCGCGAGACCGAGTTCGTCACCCAGCTCGCGGTCGACGCCCTCGCGGCGGCCGGCGACGCGCCGATCGCCGTCGACCTCGGGACCGGCGCAGGCGCGATCGCGCTCGCGATGGCCACCGAGGTGCCGAAGGCCACCGTCTACGGCGTCGAGGTCTCGGCCGAGGCGTTCGAGTGGACCCGCCGCAACTTCGAGACGCTCGCGCCCGGCAACGGCGTGCCGGTGCTGGCCGACATGACGGACGCCCTGCCCGAGCTCGACGGCCGGGTCGACGTGGTCTCGGGCAACCCGCCATTCATCCCCGACGGCACCGAGCCCGCCACCCCCGAGGTGCGGCTCTTCGACCCGGGCGTCGCCCTGTTCGGCGGACCGGACGGCCTCGACCTGGTGCGCGCGGTCTCCCGCACCGCGCGGCGGCTGCTGCGCTCCGGCGGCACCCTCGCGATGGAGCACGGCGTCTCGCAGGCCGCGCGGGTCGCGGCCGTGCTCGAGGGCGACGGCTGGGCATCCGTCACCACCCGTCGCGACCCGCGCGGGCACGACCGGGTGACGACCGCCCGGCGCTAGCGCGCCTTCGCGGAATCCCGCGAGTGGTGCGGAACCGCTCGTCTGCTCACCGGCCGCCCGCACATCCGCACCACTCGGACAGGCGCGGCGCCCGCACGGCGGTATCCCGGCGCGAGCGCCCGCTCACACCCCGCCGAAACGCGCGATATCGCACAAGTCGCCGTCGGCTCGCCGGACGAGCCGGCTGAGGCGGCACCGTATCCGCATGCGAACACGGCCTGCAGAACTGGAGGAGCCCTGCTCGGTGGCGCACGCGCTGAGTTCGGGGATCGGGTACGGGCGGCTCCGGGGCAGCGACCTCGTGGCGCCGTACCACGGCGTGCGCGTTCCCGCCGAGCGTCCCAGGGCGGCGACTCCCGAGGCGAGGATGGTCGATCGAGCCCTGGAGTACGCCCCGCGCATGCTGTCGGGGCAATTCTTCACAGGGGTCACGGCCGCGGCCTTGCACGGCCTGCCCGTCGATCGCGACACCGACGTGGAGGTGGGCGTGGCGCCGCCTCGGACGCCGCCCCGAGCGCGAGGCGTGCGCGGTCGACAGCTGGGCGGCATACCGCTGGTGCTGGTCCGCGGCCTCCCCGTCGCCGAACCCGTGGCTGCCTGGCTGACGTGCGCGCATCTGCCGCTCGACGAGCTCGTCGTCATGGGGGATGCGCTCGTCCGCCGGAAGCGGCCGCTCGCCACGCTGGAGCAGCTCGACCGCGCGGGAAGGCGGTATCGAGGGCGGCATGCGCGCCGCATCCTCCGAGCGCTCGCGCTGATCCGGCCGCGGACCGACTCCCCGCGTGAGACCCGCCTGCGCTTGCTGATCATCCGCGCGGGACTGCCCGAGCCGGATGTGAACGCACCCATCCGTGACGCGCACGGCCGCTTCCTCGGCTTCGCGGACCTCAGCTATGCCGAGGTGCGGCTCATCATCGAGTACGAGGGCGAGCACCACTTCGCCCATCCGGACCAGATCCGTCACGACATCGACCGCATCGCCGCCTTCGAACGGGCGGGCTGGCGGGTCATCCGGGCGCACCGGGACCACCTGCGTGAACCATCCACGCTGCTCGCGGACATCCGCGCGGCGCTTTCCGCCCGCGCCACTGGTGCCGAACTGCGGTGAGCCGGGCCCATCGCGAGCGGGTTCGCACCATTCGAGCGACATCACCGAGCGAGATGCGCGATATCGCACCACTCGCGGGTGAGATGCGCGATATCGCGCCAGTGGGTGAGGAGCGAGTCAGCTCCGCGCCGCCGCGAACGCCTCGATCGCCGCGAGCAGCCCGCGGGCGTCGCCGTAGTGGTAGGTCGTGATGCCGACGGATGCGGCGCCGGCGATGTTCTCCTCGAGGTCGTCGGCGAAGAACGCGTCCGCCGCGCGCACACCGTACGCGTCGAGCACCCGCTCGAACACCACCGGGTCGGGCTTCCGAGCGCCGTAGTGGCTGGAGGTGTAGAGGTGGTCGCCGAACACCTCGGCCACCTCCGGCGCGAGCGTGCGCAGGTGCTTCTGCGTGAGCGGACCGTTGTTCGTGAGCAGTGTCACCTGCCCCAGCTCGCCGGCCCGGCGCACGGCCGCGATGGCGTCCGGCCGGGCGGTCATCGCCGCGCCGCGGATCCGCACCCAGTCGTCCTCGGTGATGTCGGGGTGGATCGCCTCACGGAAGGCCGCGAGGTAGGCGTCGGGCCCGTCGAACCCGCCGGCCTCGGCCAGCAGTTCGCCGCGGTCGTGCCACCAGCGCCGGCGCAGCTCGCCGAGCGGCAGCCCGGTCAGCTCGGTGAGCCCGGCCATGCGCGTGCGCCAGTCGTAGTCGACCAGCACGTCGTCCATGTCGAAGATGAACAGCAGCGTCACCGGGCGAACCCCTCGATCGCGGCGGGGAGGCCGTCGAGCTGCGGCACGCCGTCGACCCAGACGACCTGCCAGGCCTCGAGTCCGGCCTCGCGGGCACCGAGCACGTTCTCGCGGGAGTCGTCGACGAGCATCGCGCGGTCGGCGCCGAGCCGCTCCAGCGCCCTGCGGTAGATCTCGGGGTCGGGTTTGCGCACGCCGAGCCGGCTGCTGAAGAGGGCGCGCTCGCCGACCAGCTCGGCGACGTCCGGCGCGATCAGGGGCAGCGCATCCGCCGTGGCCGCCGGGTTGTTGCTCAGCAGGGCGACCGTGCCGATGGATGCGGCGAGCCGCATCGCCTCGACCGCCGCCGGCATGCGCGTCATGGCCTGCGCTCGCACCTCGCCCCATTCCTGCAGCGAGAGCCTGCGCCCGCCGGTCACCTCGGCGAACATGTCGAGGTAGGCGTCGGCGGTCGCGGGCTCGCCGGCCTCGGCACGCCGCTCGTAGCCGGCCGCCCACCACCGGCTGGCGAGCCCGTACTGGCTGACGCCGGTGCGGCGGGCGAGCTCGGGCAGCCGTCGCCGGAAGTCGTACGCGTACAGCGTCTTGTCGAGGTCGAAGAGGTAGAGGTCCACGGCCCTGTCAGTCTGGCATGAGGCGGTCTGTCATCCGCCCGCGGGTACGATGGTCCCGCCATGGCCCCCATCTTCGACGCGTCGGTCGACGCCGAGCTGCTGACCGGCATGCGCCTGGCGCGCGCGGCCATCGGGCGCGGCGACCTCGTGGTTCTGCCCACCGACACGGTGTACGGCGTCGCCGCCGACGCCTTCAATCCGGCCGCCGTGCAGAAGCTGCTGGATGCCAAGGGCCGCACCCGGCAGTCGCCGCCGCCCGTGCTGATCCCCGGCATCCCCACCCTCGACGCGCTGGCGGAGTCGGTGCCCGAGCCGGTCCGCGAGCTGGTCGCGGCGTACTGGCCGGGCGGGCTCACCGTGATCCTGCCGGCGCAGTCGTCGCTGGCGTGGGACCTGGGGGAGACCCGCGGCACGGTCGCACTCCGCATGCCGGGCAACCGGCTCGCTCTCGAGCTGCTCTCCGAGACGGGCCCGCTCGCCGTGTCGAGCGCGAACCTCACCGGGCAGCCCGCGGCGCAGACCGCGCAGGAGGCGGAGGCCATGCTGGGGGATGCGGTGGCCGTCTACCTCGACGGCGGTCCCGGCGGCACGGTCGCCTCCACCATCGTCGACGCCACCGGGCTCTCGCTGCCCGAGGGCAAGCTGCGGATCGTGCGCGACGGCGCGGTCGCCGCCGACGACATCCGCGCCCTGGTCGGGGCGGACCTCGTCGCATGATCTCCTACCTGGGCGTCGCGGGCATCTCGGCACTGGTCACGTTCGTGCTGTCCTGGGTCATCTGGAAGCTCAGCCACCGCTACCGGCTCTACCCGAAGATCCGCGAGCGCGACGTGCACACCCGTCCCACGCCCCGGCTCGGCGGGGTGGCGATGTTCATCGGGATGCTCGTGGCGTTCGTCGCGGCCAGCCAGGTCGGCAACTTCGCCATCGTGTTCGGCGACCCGCAACGGGTGTTCGGCGTCGGAGCGGCGGCCCTCATCATCGTGCTCATCGGCGTCGCCGACGACATCTGGGATCTCGACTGGCTCACCAAGCTCGCCGGGCAGATCATCGCGGCCGGCGTGCTCGCCTGGCAGGGCGTGCAGATCGCGACCCTGCCGATCGGCGGCCAGACCATCTTCTCGCCGTACGTCTCGCTCATCCTCACCGTGTTCGCGGTGGTGCTGGTGATGAACGCGATCAACTTCATCGACGGCCTCGACGGACTGGTCGCCGGAGTCGCGCTCATCGCCAACCTGGTGTTCTTCGCGTACGTCTGGTTCCTGCAGCAGCAGGTGCAGACCGAGTACTTCAACCTCGCCTCGCTGATCACCGCGGCGCTCATCGGCGCGTGCATCGGCTTCCTGCCGCTCAACTTCCACCCCGCGAAGCTGTTCATGGGGGATGCCGGGGCGCTGAGCGTCGGACTGCTGATGGCCGCGTCCGCCGTCTCCGTCACCGGACAGGTGGACCCGAACATCATCGGGCAGGACCAGGTGTACAACGCCTTCTTCGTCGGCGCGTACATCCCGATCCTGCTGCCGTTCGCGGTGCTGATCGTGCCGCTGCTCGACTTCGGCCTCGCGGTCATCCGGCGGCTGCTGGCTGGCAAGTCGCCGTTCTCGGCCGACCGCAAGCACCTGCACCACCGGCTTCTCGACATGGGGCACTCGCACCTGCACGCTGTGCTGATCTTCTACGCGTGGACGCTCGTGGTCGCGCTGGGGTGCTTGGCGTACATGTTCATCCCGGCCGTGTGGGCGACGCTGCTCATCGTCGCCGGACTGCTGGTGTGCACCATCGTCACGCTCTCGCCGCTGTCGCGTCGCAAGGCGCTCGAGACGGTCGCCCAGGCGACCGACCCCGCCGACGAGACCGCGGACGTCGCACGCTACGACCAGCTCGACGTGGCCTCCACCGGCCCCGTCGACATCCACCTGCAGGAGGACCCCCGATGACCGCCGCTCCCATCCTCAAGCGGGTGCTGCTCTACGGCGGGCTGCTCGCCGCCGCGATCGCCGTGATCGGCGGCGTCGTCGGGTTCGCGACGGCCGGCGGGCGGGGTCTGCTCAGCGCGCTGATCGGCACCGTCATGGCGTTCGTGTTCCTCGGCGTGACGGCCGCGAGCATCCTGCTGGCGAACCGGTCGGCGAAGTCGGACATCTTCAGCCCGGCGTTCTTCGGCATCGTGCTCGGCGGGTGGCTGCTGAAGTTCGTGGTGTTCCTCGCGCTCGTGTTCGTGCTCAGCGACCAGCCCTGGATCGAGCGGACCGTGCTGTTCCTCTCGATCGTCGCCGGCGTGGTGGGCAGCCTCGTCGTGGACGTGCTCGTGGTGTCGCGATCGCGCATGCCGTACGTCTCGGACGTCCGGTTGCCGGGCGAAGGTGAGACCCCTTAGCCGATTCGTCCCACGCCCCGGATCTTGATAGGGTTTTCCCCGATCGCCCCCATCCATCGCCGCGTGCTCGCACGCCCCGATAACGGAGAACGCGCTGTTCCACGCCCTCGCCCCCGCCCTGTTCGCCGCCGCTGACGACGCCGGCGACGGCGGCTTCCACGGGCCCTCGATCGAGGAGTTCTTCCCGGAGGCCGTCCTCTTCGCGGGCACGCCGTTCGAGCTGAACCGGATCATGCTGATCCGCCTGCTGGTGACCGCCGTCATCGTGCTGGTCTTCTGGCTCGGCACCCGCCGCATGCGCCTGGTGCCGGGTCGGTTCCAGGGCCTGGTCGAGATGGGCCTCGACTTCGTCCGCGTCAACATCGCCGAGGATCTGCTCGGCAAGAAGGACGGCCGGCGCTTCCTGCCGCTGCTCACCACGATCTTCTTCATGGTCGTGCTGATGAACATCACCGGCATCGTGCCGTTGCTGAACATCGCCGGCACCTCGGTGATCGGCGTGCCGCTCATCCTCGCCATCACGGCCTACATCGCGTTCATCTACGCCGGCGTCAAGAAGCACCCGGGAGCGTTCTTCAAGAACGCGCTGTTCCCGCCCGGCGTGCCGCCGTTCCTGTACGTGATCGTCACGCCGATCGAGTTCGTCTCGACCTTCGTGCTGCGACCGATCACGCTCACGCTGCGACTGCTGATGAACATGGTGGTCGGCCACCTGCTGCTGGTGCTGTTCTTCGCGGCTACGCACTTCTCCGTCTTCACCG
>Ga0196960_10000677_pt1 | contig 10789 bp, 6 predicted proteins | sample S3v_5metaG_FD_183187 | JGI IMG/M metagenome (GOLD analysis project Ga0196960, IMG submission 183187) | Soil microbial communities from Anza Borrego desert, Southern California, United States - S3+v_5 | ecosystem: Environmental > Terrestrial > Soil > Desert | place: USA: California | collected... | reverse complement strand
AGGTCACCAACAGCGTCAACGAAACCGTGAACCAGGTGGACCAGACCGCCACCGGGGGCGCCGTGAGCGAAACCGGCGTCACCAAGGTCACCGAAGAAGCCGTCAACGGCGTCGCCGGACCGGAATCGGCGGTCGGCAAAGTCGTCGACCAGACCGCCGGCACGGTCCAGGGCACCGTCGAAGGCGTCGTCGGCGGCAAATAGCCCCAGCGAGGGCCGGCGTTCCGCCCTCGCAACGGCTAATCGTCAAAATGCCTGCCCAATGGCGGAGAGCGGACAGGCGGGGTCGGTAGCGAGCGATCCGATCGCGGGGTCGCCGGTCTTCCCGAAGGGGAGCCGGGTGAACGAGGAGGGGCGCCTCGAGGTCGCCGGCTGCGACGTGGTCGAGCTGGCCGAAGAGTTCGGCACCCCGGCCTACTTCTACGCCGAGGACGACATCCGCGCCCGCGCCCGCGCCTACCGCGAGGCCTTCGAGCGCCGCAGCGAGGACTTCGAGGTCCTCTTCGCCAGCAAGTCGCTGCCCTGCACCGCCGCCTACCGCCTCTTCGCCGAGGAGGGGCTGTCGGTCGACGTCGCCTCCGGGGGCGAGCTGCACATGGCGCTGAAGGCCGGCTTCGAGCCCGACCGCATCCACATGCACGGCAACAACAAGTCCGACGAGGAGATCCTCTTCGCCGCCCGCGCCGGCATCCGCCACCTGATCCTCGACTCCTTCGACGAGATCGAGCGCTGCGAGCGCATCCTCGACGAACCGCAGAAGGTGCTGATCCGGGTCACGCCCGGGATCAAGCCCTCGACCCACGACTACATCACCACCGGCCAGCTCGACTCCAAGTTCGGCTTCGGGCTCGAGGACGGGCTGGCGGCGAAAGCGGTCGAGCGGGTGCTCGCCTCCGAGAAGCTGGAGCTGGTCGGGCTGCACGCCCACATCGGCTCGCAGATCTTCGAGCTCGAGCCCTACACGCTGGCGATCAAGGCGCTGGGGGAGCTGGCGGGCGACTGGTGCCGGGTCGTCAACGTCGGCGGCGGCCTCGGCGTCGCCTACACCGCCGAGGACGAGCCGCCCTCGATCGACGCCTACGTCGACGTCAAGGTCCGCGGCGTCCACGAGGTCTTCGGCTCCGGCGTGCGGATCCTGGTCGAGCCGGGCCGCTCGCTGGTCGCCAACGCCGGGCTCACCGCCTACCGCGTCGGCACCGTCAAGGAGATCCCCGGGGTGCGCACCTACGTCGCCGTCGACGGCGGCATGTCGGACAACCTGCGGCCGATGCTCTACGGCTCCCGCTACGAAGCGGTGATCGCCGACCGCGCCGGCGCCCCGGCCGACACCCTGGTGACGATCGCGGGCATGCACTGCGAGTCCGGCGACGTGATCGTCCGCGACTCGATGCTGGCCGAGCCCGCCGTCGGCGACGTCCTCGTCACCGCCGCCACCGGCGCCTACGGCTACGCGATGGCGAGCAACTACAACGGCGTGCCGCGGCCGCCGGTGGTCTTCTGTCGCGACGGCGAGGCGCGGGTCGTGGTCCGGCGCGAGACCTACGAGGACCTGACGGCGAGGGACGTCTAGGCGCCGTGGCCTCCGAGGGCTCCAAACCCGTCCGCATCGGGCTGCTGGGACGCGGCACGGTCGGCGCCGCCTTCGCCGAGCTGCTGGCGGAGCGGGCCGAGGCGGTCGAGGCGGCGACCGGGCGGCGGCCGGAGGTCTGCGGCGTGCTGACCCGCACCGAGGGCGACTTCGAGTCGATCCTCGCCGGCGCGGACCTCGTCGTCGAGCTGATGGGCGGGACCGACCCGGCGCGCGACTACGTCCTCCGCGCGCTGCGCGCCGGCAAGCCGGTCGTCACCGCCAACAAGCAGCTGCTCGCCCAGCACGGCGACGAGCTCTTCGCCGTCGCCCGCGAGGCCGGGGTGCAGCTGCGCTTCGAGGCGGCGGTCGCGGCGGTGATCCCGATCGTGCGGACGATCCAGGAGAGCTTCGGCGTCACCGAGATCTCCAAGGTCTTCGGGATCGTCAACGGCACCACCAACTTCATCCTCACCGAGATGGCGGCGAGCGGCGCCGGCTACGACGACGTCCTCGCCCGCGCCCAGGAGCTGGGCTACGCCGAGGCCGACCCCTCCGACGACGTCAACGGCGCCGACGCGGCGGCGAAGATGGCGATCCTCGCCCGGCTCGCTTTCCACACCCCGGTGACGCTGGACGAGGTCGCCTACGAGGGGATCGAGGGGATCCAGCCCGACGACATCGCCTACGCGAAGGAGCTGGGGCTGTCGCTGAAGCTGCTCGGCGTCGCCGAACGGCGCGACGGCGGCGTCAGCGTCCGCGTCTTCCCCTGCTTCCTCTACCCGGGCCACCCGCTGGCGCCGATCGAAGGCGCGTTCAACGCGGTGATGGTCGAGGCGCCGGCGATCACCGAGGTGACGATGTCGGGGCCGGGAGCGGGCGGGATGCAGACCGCCTCGGCGGTGCTCGGCGACGTCGTCTCGATCCTCGCCGGCGACGCGCCGGTGCACGAGACCCGCACCGAGCTGCCGATCGTCGAGGACGTCAGCTCCTCCTTCTACCTGCACCTCGAGGTCGCCGACGAGCCGGGGGTGCTGGCGCGGGTGGCGACGGTGCTGGGCGAGCACGAGATCTCGGTCAAGAGCGTGGTGCAGCGCGGGATCGGCGACGAGGCGCGGTTGGTGATGGTGATCCACGAGTGCCTCGAGTCGAGGTTCGCGGCGGCGGTCGAGGCGCTGGCCGGGCTCGACGACCTGCGCTCGCCGCCGCGCTCGATCCGCGTGATCGAGGAGGAGTACTCGGCATGACCAGGGGGGAGTGCTGATGGCGACGGGCCTGATCGACCGCTACCGCGACCGGCTCTCGTTGGAGCCGGGCGACCCGGTGGTGACCCTGAACGAGGGCTCGACGCCGCTGATCGAGGCGCCGCGGCTCTCGGAGCGGATCGGCGCCCGCGCCTACCTCAAGTTCGAGGGCCTGAACCCGACCGGGTCGTTCAAGGACCGGGGGATGACGGTGGCCGTCTCCCGCGCCAAGGGGCGCGGGGCGGAGGCGATCATCTGCGCCTCGACCGGCAACACCGCCGCCAGCTGCGCCGCCTACGCCGCGCGGGCGGGGCTGCGGGGGGCGGTGATCGTGCCCGAGGGCAAGATCGCGATCGGCAAGCTCGCCCAGGCGTTGATGCACGGCGCCCGCGTCGTCGCCCTGCAGGGGAACTTCGACGACGCCCTGCGGATCGTCCGCGAGCTCTCGCAGAAGCACCCGATCGAGCTCGTCAACTCGGTCAACCCGCACCGGATCGAAGGCCAGAAGACGGCGGCTTTCGAGGTCGTCGAGGACCTGGGGGAGGCGCCCGGGGCGCTGGCGATCCCGGTCGGCAACGCCGGCAACGTCACCGCCTACTGGCGCGGCTTCCAGGAGGTCGAGGCGGCGCCGATCCTCTACGGCTTCCAGGCCGAAGGCGCCGCGCCGCTGGTTCGCGGCGAGCCGGTCGCCAACCCCGAGACCGTCGCCTCTGCGATCCGGATCGGCAACCCGGCGCGCTGGGAGGAGGCGATGTCGGCCTTCACCGCCAGCCGCGGCCGCGTCGCCGCCGTCTCCGACGAGCAGATCTTGAACGCCTACCGCTGGCTCGCCGACACCGAAGGCGTCTTCTGCGAGCCCGCCAGCGCCTCCTCGGTCGCCGGCCTCCTCGCCCACGGCCTCCCCGTCGTCGAGGGCATGGAGCCCCCCGAGACCGTCGTCTGCGTCCTCACCGGCCACGGCCTCAAGGACCCCGACACCGCCCTCGGCAAAGCCCCCGCGGTGATCGCCTGCGAGAACGACCTCAGCGCCGTCGAGCGCGCCGTCTTCGACTGAGCAGACGATGACCACGCGCCGGCGGCTCGTCCGCGTTCCCGCCTCCTCGGCCAACCTCGGCCCCGGCTACGACGCGATGGCGGCGGCGATGGCGATGCACCTGGAGCTGGAGGTGGAGGAGGCGGGGGAGTTCTCCTTCGACACCGGCGGACTTGCGGTGCCGACCGGGCGCGAGAACCTGATCGTGCGGGCGTTCGAGGGCCTGCGGCCGGCGGACGGGATCGCCTTCCGGCTGCGCAGCGAGATCCCGCTGACCCGCGGCCTCGGCTCCAGCTCGGCGGCGATCGTCGCCGGGCTCTACGCCGCCGACCACCTCTACGAGCTGGCGCTCTCCAAGGAGGAGATGCTGGCGAAGGCGACCGAGATCGAGGGGCACCCCGACAACGTCGCCGCGGCGATCTACGGCGGCTTCGTCGTCTGCGGCTCCGGGGCGGACGGGCCGACGGCGGCGCGGTTCGACCCGCCCGAGGGGCTGGAGGGGATCGTCGTGATCCCGCCCGACGAGGTCTCGACCAAGCGCGCCCGCGAGGCGATCCCGGCCGAGGTGCCGCTCGCCGACGCCGTCGCCAATGTCTCCGCCGCGGCGATGCTGGTCCTGGGGCTGCGCGACTCCGACCTCGACCTGCTCGCCCGCGGGCTCGAGGACCACATCCACCAGCCGCGCCGCCGCGAGCTCTACCCGCGCTCGATGGAGATCGTCGACTCGGCGCGGGAGCTGGGGGCGCTGGGGGCGACGATCTCCGGCGCCGGCCCGACTGTGCTGGTCTGGACCACCTGGCAGGACGCCGGCAACGTCGCCGCCGCCCTGGAGGAGCGCTGCGCCGGCTGGGCCGAGGTGAAGCGGCTCCCGTTCAGCCCGCTCGGCGCCGACGTCCCCGAGCTCTGAGGCGCTGATGGACTGGGTGGTGCGGATCGGATTGGTTGAGCTGGCCCTCGGGGGCCTGCTCGGCTGGGCGATGGTCGTCCGCGACGAGCGGCCCGAGTGGCTGCGGCGGATCGGCGTCGTCGCCCCGCAGCGGATCCGCCAGGTCCACCTCGACTACGTGATGATGGGCCTGATCCTGATCGGGGTCGGCCTCGCGGTTCCCGACCTGCCGACGGCGGTCGCCGCCGCCCTCGTCTTCGGCACCCTCGTCAACCCGTTCCTCTTCGTCCCGCTCGCTTTCGACCCCGACGTCGACAAGCGCCTCTGGTACCGGGCGCTGGCGACGGTCAGCTTCATCGCCGTCAGTGGCGGCCTGGTCGTCGCCGCCATCGTCGGACCGGGCTAGGCTGCGCGCCATGCCGATCCCCGCGAAGCCGAAGCTGCTCCTGCCCGCCCTGCTCCTCGCTGCACTCCTCGCCTTCCCGGTCGTGGCCGAGGCGACGCTCACCTACGTCCGCGACCCGATCGACTCGCAGGTCTACGTCGCCGAAGACAACGGCTCGAAGGCGCGGAAGATCGGCCCGGGGAGGACCCCGCACGTCTCCCCTGACGGCCAGTGGATCGCCTACCTGCGCGAAGGACCCAAGCACACGCAGGAACTGAGGCTGGCGCCGGTCGCCGGCGGCCCCGCCCGGACGCTGATGGTCGGCTGGCGGGAAAGCTCCCTGCTCGCCTGGTCGCCGGACTCGCAGAAGATCCTGGCGCTGCGTGGCCCCGAAATCGGCAAGCGCAAGCTGGTCTTGATCGATGTCGCCCGCAGTAAGCAGCAAGCCATCGCCAGCGGCTACTTCAGCGGCTTCAGCTTCTCGCCGGACAGCAGCGAATTCGTCTACGCCCGCGCCAGGACCGAAAAGTACCCGCCGCGCAGCGACGTCTTCCGTGCCCGCATCGGCGGCGGCAAGCCGGTGGCGATCACTCGCAATCATCGGTCTTCCAACCCGCTCTGGGGTCCGGGGAGGATCGTCTTCGTCAAGACCGTGGAAGGGAAGAAGCGCCGCTACGGCCCGAAGAACGAGCTCTTCCTGATGAACCCCCAGGGCAAGCAGGTCAAGCGCCTCACCAACACCAAGGTGCCGCCGCTACTGCAGGGTCTCTTCCCGACCGACTGGTCGGCTGACGGCACCCGCCTGCTGGCTGAGTTCGAGGGGCAGGACACGAGCTACGCGGTCGTCGTCAACCCGAGGACCGGCGCCCAGCGGCCGGTCGCCGAAAAGGGCGAGAACGGCTTCGTCGGCACCGCCCTCTCCGCCGATGGCAAACAGGTCCTCGGCTTCACCGGCGGCTTCGACCCGATCGGAGACCACCACGTCGCCGCCGTCCCCTACGACGGCGGCAAACCGAAGATCCTCGCCCGCAACGCGCTCGAACCCGACTGGAGCCGCTGAGCGGTGTCGCTTTTGTTGCCTCATAGGCCACAAAAGCGACACCGGGGCCGGGGCTTGACGCGCCCCTATAATCCCGTAACTCGTTAACCCGTCGCGCGCCCGCTCGAAGAAGGCGTGGAACCCGGGAGGTCAAAATTGAAGGCCCAGTCCGATCGCGGCGCTCGCGTCGAGCGCTACTCACCAGAGCGCCCTTACCGTCCCCTCGTCTCCCCGCCGAGCGTCGAGGACAAAGACGCTTGTGCCATCTACGCCTCCGTCCGCAAGGACGCGACGCCGAGCCATGAACCGATCGAGCTGGCGATCCCCGCCCTGCAGAAGATGCTCCACCGCGCCGGCAACGTCGACGGCGAGGGGGACGGCTGCGGCCTCCTGGTCGACATCCCGCGCAAGATCTGGGCCGAGGAGATCCGTGTCGGTGGGCACGACCCGTCGCTGGCGACCGACGACGCCTTCGCCGTAGCCCACATCTTCATCGAGCGCTCCCAGGATGTCGAGAAGGTCAAGCACGACGCCCGCGAGCTGCTCGCCGAAGGCGGCTTCCGCGTCCTCGCCGAGCGGGTCGGCGTCGTCAACTCGCCCGCTCTGGGCCCGACCGCGCGCGAGGAGGAGCCGGTCTTCTGGCAGATCGGCGGCCTCGTCGCCGACGCGAGCACCCGCGACCACGTCCTCTTCGACCTGATGATCGCGCTGGAGAAAGAGCTCGAGGTCCACGTCTCCTCGTTCTCTGCGACCACCTGCGTCTACAAGGTGATGGGCGCGCCGAACGTGCTCGGCCAGTACTACCCGGACCTGCACGACCCGCGCTTCGAGACGATCGGCTGCTTCGGCCACAACCGCTACTCGACCAACACCTGGCCCTCGTTCAAGCGGGTGCAGCCGTTCACGATCCTCGGCCACAACGGCGAGATCAACACGATCCAGCAGCTGCGCCAAGAGGCGAAGATGCTGGCGGTCCCGATCCAGCCGGACTCCTCGGACTCGCAGGACCTCAACCGCACGATCGACACCCTCGTCAGCCGCGAGGGCTTCAGCCTCGCCGAGGCGATGGAGATGGTCGTGCCGCCGATCGTCGAGGAGGTCAAGGGCCTGCCCGCCGACCTGCACGCCTTCTACGTGTACCTGCACCAGACGATGGGCCCGTTCGCCCAGGGGCCGGTGGCGCTGATCGCCCGCCACGCCGACGAGTGCGTCTTCTCCGCCGACGCGATGGGGCTGCGCCCGCTCTGGCAGGTCGAGACCGAAGACGACTTCGTCTTCAGCTCCGAGCCCGGTGTCGTCTCAGTCGCGAAGATGGTCTCCGAGCCGAAGCCGCTCGCCCCGGGCGAGAAAGCGCTGGTGCTGATCGACCGCGCCGAGCGCGGCTCCAGCCTGCACTCCCACGACGAGATGCTGCGGATCGTCCGCGACCGCTGGATCGCCCGCAACGGCGTCGAGCAGGTCGCCGGCTACGACCGCGCCCTGCAGACCGGCGGCCCGCTGGAGGGCAAAGACGTCCCCGGTTACTCCGACGCCGGCCCCGAGGAGCCGGTCAAGGTCTCCGACCGCGTCCTCGCCGGCTTCGGCTGGCAGCGCGACGACGTCAAACTCGTCCAGCAGATGGCCTCCAACGGGGCCGAGCCGGTCGGCTCGCTCGGCTACGACGGCCCGCTGGCGGCGCTCTCGCCCGAGCGGCAGAACCTCGCCGACTACTTCAAGGAGACGGTCGCCGTCGTCACCAACCCGGCGCTCGACCGCGAACGAGAGCTCGAGCACTTCTCGACCCGGACCCTGCTCGGTCGCCGTCCCTCGCCGGACAACGCGGGTGAGGACACCGGCACCGTCGAACTCGGCTTCCCGGTCGTCCTCGGCGGCCATCACGGCCTGGCGCCGCTCTCGGACGAGTGCTACCGGCGGATCGCGCGCGAGCACGACACCTACCTGCTCGAGGATCTCTGGGAGGAGTTCGCCGGCCGCAACGCCGCCGTTGACATCTCGCTGCTGGAGTCGGAGACGACGAAGGGCGCGATCGAGCGGGTCAAGCAGGAGGCGGTGAAGAAGGTCCGCAACGGCTGCGAGCTGCTGGTCCTCACCGACCGCACCGTCTACGACGCCCAGCGGCGCTACCTCGACCCGCACCTGGCGCTCTCCGCGATCGACCAGGCGCTGAAGCAGTTCAAAGTCGAGCCGGGCGAAGTCAACCTGCGCCGGCGCTGCGGCATCGTCCTGCGCTCGGCGGCGATCCGCAACGTCCACGACGTGATGCTCGCCCTCGGGCTCGGCGCCAACGGCGTCTGCCCGTACACGATGGTCGAGGTGATCTGCGTCGAGGACTACGAGTCCGACGTCTCCAACCTCTGCGCGGCGCTGCGCAAAGGGATCGAGAAAGTGATCTCGACGATCGGGATCCACGAGGTCCGCGGCTACGCGCGCCAGTTCAGCTCGATCGGGATCAAGCCGGAGCTGGCGGAGATCTTCCACACCGAGTTCTACGCGGCCTCCGACAAGGCGGGGACCGGCTTCGCCGAGCTCGACGAGGACACCAACGCCCGCGCCCACGCCCTCAGCGGCGACGACACGGCGGCGAAACCGGCGAAGACGTTCCGCTTCTACCCGAAGGTCTACAAGGCCGCGATCGCGACCGCGAACGGGTCCGGCAGCTACGAGGAATACTCGGAGAAAGTCCGCGACCTGGAGAAGCAGAGCCCGATCTCGATGCGCCACATCATGGGGCTGAAGGGCGACCGCCCGGCGGTCGACCCGAGCAGCGTGGACGCCGGCGTCGGCCACCACGACTACCCGATCGTGATCTCCTCGATGAGCTTCGGCTCGCAGTCCGAGCCGGCCTTCCGCGCCTACGCGGACGCGGCGAAAGCGACCAACATCCTCTGCATGAACGGCGAGGGTGGGGAGATTCGCGACATGTACGGCCAGTACCGCAACTGGCGCGGACAGCAGGTCGCCTCGGGGCGCTTCGGGGTCTCGGCGGAAATGCTGAACAGCTCCTACGTCGCCGAGATCAAGATCGGCCAGGGCGCCAAGCCCGGGGAGGGCGGCCACCTGCCCGGCAAGAAGGTCTCCGAGAAGGTCGCCGCCGCGCGTAACGCCGCGCCCGGCACCGACCTGATCTCGCCCTCCAACAACCACGACCTCTACTCGATCGAGGACCTGGCCGAGCTGATCGACGAGCTGAAGACCGTCAACCCGGACGTGCGGGTCTCGGTCAAGGTCCCGGTGGTGCCGAACATCGGCACGATCGGGCTCGGGATCGCCAAGGCCGGCGCCGACATCATCACCCTCTCGGGCTTCGAGGGGGGGACCGGCGCGGCGCGCCAGCACGCGCTGCGCCACGTCGGGCTGCCGAGCGACATCGGCACCCGCGCCGTGCACCGGGCGCTGATGGAGGCCGGGCTGCGCAACCGGGTGGAGATCTGGGCCGACGGCGGCTACCGGACCGGCTGGGACATCGTCAAACTGCACTGCCTCGGCGCCAACCGCGTCGGCTTCGGCACCCTGGCGATGGTCTCGATCGGCTGCACGATCTGCCGCGGCTGCCAGCTCGACACCTGCCACGTCGGCATCGCCACCCAGATCGAGACCCCCGAAGAGGCGGAGGCCCACGGGCTGAAGAAGTTCACCCCGCAGGAGGTCGACCGCGCCGCCGAAAGCTGCGCCCGCTTCTTCGCCTCGATGGGCGAGGAGGTCAAGCAGGTGGTGGCCTCGCTCGGCTACGAGCGCGCCCAGGACCTGGTCGGCCGCTACGACCTGCTCGAGCAGACGGCGATGAAGGACAAGATCGACCTGACGCCGCTGATCGAACCGCTGGAGGAGCACCTCGACCTCGAACCGCTCGACCTACCGGTGGCCGAAGAGGCCGAGGCGCGGGCCGAGGCGGGCCTCGTCGTCGCGCGGCCGATCCGGATGGAGGCGAAGGAGGCCTCGAGTCAGATCGTCGCGCTGGCGCCGGAAGTCTGCGGCGGCGGCGGTCAAGGCCCTGTCCGCAGCCGCTTCCCGCGCGCGACCGACGCCAATGATCGCGTGCTCGGGACCGAGCTGGCGGGGGCGCTGGCGCGCTGGCGGATCTTCGACGGCGGCCCCGAGGCGGGTGACGAAAACGAGGTGCTGGCGAGCCTGGAGTTCGACGGCGGCTCGGTTGCCGGCCAGGGCCTGGGCGCGTTCAACTCCTACGGGGTCAACATCCGCATCGAGGGCGGCGCCCAGGACGGCGTCGGCAAGACGATGCTCGGCGGGATGATCTCGATCCTCAAGGGCAAGGGCGCGAAAGGGCGGCGCCTCAACGGCTCCGTCGGCAAGTCCTTCGCCTACGGCGCCCAGCGCGGCAAGCTCTACGTGCAGGGCTCGGCGGACTCGCGCTTCTGCATCCGCCTCTCGGGCGCCGACGTGGTGCTGGCCGGCGAGCCCGAAGGCCCGATCGACGACAGCCGCGGGGCGCTCGCCGACCGCGCCAACGCCAAGGGCTTCGCCTTCGAGTACATGACCTCGGGGCGCGCCGTCGTCCTCGGCGACATCGGCCCCTGGGCCTGCGCCGGCATGACCGGCGGCCGCGTCTACGTCCGCCACAACGCCTTCGGCATCGACCGCGCCGCGATCGAACGCCGCCTCGGCAAGGGCGCCAAAG
>Ga0196960_10000676_pt1 | contig 10805 bp, 8 predicted proteins | sample S3v_5metaG_FD_183187 | JGI IMG/M metagenome (GOLD analysis project Ga0196960, IMG submission 183187) | Soil microbial communities from Anza Borrego desert, Southern California, United States - S3+v_5 | ecosystem: Environmental > Terrestrial > Soil > Desert | place: USA: California | collected... | reverse complement strand
TAGCCGCTGAGCCGCTCCGGTTGGCCGGCACCACCGTCACGGAGGCTAACGAGACGGTCTATGTCGGCGCGCGGCGGCTTTCTCATGGAGCCTATGTCGGAGCGTCGCGCCGCATCCGCAATGACGGAAATCCACAGCTCACCGCAGCGTACGGAGGCCTCTATTGGGGCGGAGGTGCCGGCTTTGGACGGTCATCCCCATGATCATCGTCGGCTTCGATCGTGTCCAGCTGCTGCTAGGAAACCTGATCTGCAGTACGGCTGCGGCGGCGTCCTTGAAGTTAAGGTCGATGATGCTGCTTGCGGGCAGGTTGTGCTAGGAGGTGCGTGAAGGGAGAATTCATTGACCACCTCCAAATCAAGAATCGAACTCGAGATGTTTGAGGTAGGGCTAGGCAGCTCCATTTACTTGCGTCTGCGGCGCAGTGACGGCGACCTGCGCATCCTCGCTGATGGCGGTGTCGGACAGGGGTACCGATTGGGTCATGTTCAAAGCAAGGTCGCCGATCTCCTCAAGCATGAGGATGCAAGCCGCTTGGATCTGGTAATCGGAACCCATTACGACGAGGACCACCTTCGAGGTCTCAAGCCAATTCTCGACAGCCCGATAGAGGTTGGTGAGCTGTGGCTGCCCCCGGTGATTGACGACACAATTGAGGTCGTTGGGGATGCTATGCCGAGAGACGGAGAGTTGCTCGGCGTGAGGCTAGCGGAGGACCAGGATTATCTGGCACGATATCTGGACATCAAAGTTGCTGCCATTCGAATGTGCCGCGAGGTTGAACTGGCACTTGGCACCGATAGCGAAAGAAGGGACTTCTCTGACTTAGGAGCGCCCATTCAGGTCGATGGCCCAGAGCTTCTGCAGCGACTCCGCTCGGAGTTCGCTGCTGGGGCGTCGGACGCAAGGAACGATGATGGGTGCGAGCACGTGGGCGACGCTGACGTTCTAGAGGAGGCATATCCACACCGGTTTCATCAATTCCTCAGTTCCAGCGATTATCTGTGGGCCTTGGGCAGAATCCACCGGGCCAGCGAGCACCTGAGTTTTGCTAATTTTTTGCGTAGCAGGGGGCAACACTCCGCCGCAGCGTTCTCTATCGCACGAATACGAGATGGGGCCGCCAAGGATGCCATCAACGCCATCGCCTTGAACGATCTTGTGCAGGCGGCCAAGCGCAAGAAAATTGATATCTGCTATCGACATATACAAAAGGGTCGCCCCAACGTTTTCCATTGGGTGGCCAGCGATCGACGATTCATTCGGGGTGGGTCATCCTCGCCGGACGCCATTCTGATGACGCTACTGGGACCGTCCACCAGCCTAATTGTCAAGCACGCGAACCGCCTGCCGGTTAATGAAAGCATCACATTGGCCATGATGTCGAGGATCCCGGTTAAATCGATTTCTCCAAGCAACCAGCTCAGCTATGTCATGAAGATCGAACACGCAGAGCAGGCGATGTTGATCTGTGGCGACTCTGGTTTCAGCGATTTCATGGTGACGCGGCACGTCGCAGAGCCGCTGATGCTGGCGGAGTTGCAGAGGCTGAATGTCATCCAAGTTGCGCACCACGGCGGTAACAATCAGTGGTTCTATCCCGTTTTGGTTGAGGCCTGGAAAGACAGGGCTGCGCCAGTGCCAATTATGCTTCTGTCGCACGCCCACGAGGACCGGCACCGGCCGAATAAGCAGTTTGAGCAGTTCGTGGAGGAAGTTGCCGCCGATAGCGACGAAAGATTCGTCGTGTTCACCAGCAAGCCGCGACCGGATCGGATTGAAGCGTTTCGAGACAAGGTCATGCGCCCTGTCGGGACCGTGAGCAGGGTTGGTGACGTGCGTCTCCAATTCGCTTCCGGTCGATGGGAGCTGAGTAGACACGCGATTGACGTCGAAAGCGATTAGTCTCGGCGCCATACCGTCGTCACCCGCCCGTCCTCATGTGCCTCGACGTGCAGTCGACGATACGTGCACCATGTTGGACCCACGCTCCACCGTTCTCCGCCAACCACCGGGTAGAGCGTCACGTCCAACTCCCGCATCAAGCCGGTTGCTAGTGCAAATTCGGTCAGAGGTAAGCTTCCGGAGACATGCACAAAGCTGCTGTTCGCAGCCTGCAAAAGCCGGGCTAGATGATCTGAACCAACAACGTCGTCGCGGTCCTCTGGGGTACTAACATCGGCAACGATCATGTTTTGGCTAGCGCATCCGCTCTCCAAATCTTTGCGCAGAAAGGAAAGCATTGCCTCATCGACAAAGTTTGCATCCCGATAGTCGCGTGCGACCATGGTTAGTTCCGACGGCGTCGGCCACAAAGGTCGGTTTGGCGAACCTCGTTTTGCGATATCTATCCAAGTACCATCCAGCCCGAGACCGATTGTGCAGCTTAATGCTCCAAGCATCCTATTTTCCTCCTGATGTTTGCATCAGAAGCGTCGTTAAACTTTTCTAATCCTCCCTGGTGGGGTATCTGACCATTCGCGCGCACAAAATGAACAACGGTAATTCAGTGATGATATGAGAAGAGTAAGTCAGCTTTGAAGTTCTAATTTAATCTAATGATGGTGTTGTCTTCAGGATCCTCCAGGCAAAGATCTCTTTTTGATCCCAGTCCTTCCCAAAGATCTTCTTCTCGGCATCGCGTCTACAGAGACCGCCTGGTCCGAGCGTGAGCACATTGTTGATTCTGGCCTCGCGCCAGGCGGAGTGGGGCGACATGCCGCGGCGCATGCCCATTTCGGAAGCCGACATGTGAGCTTTCGCAAGTTCCAGCACGTAGGCGACGGGTACGAGCTTGTCTCGGGTGCCCGCTCGCGTTGGGATGCCGCTGAGCAGCGGAATTGACTGGCGAAAGCCCAGGTTGAGGACCTCGCCAGCGTCGATCTTCGACATAGTGTCCGCATAGGTCATCCGCTCGTGGGCAGGATCGTCCGGATCAAAGATCAGGGCACTGACACGCTCGACGTCAGCTTTCGCGATGAGAACACGGCGTGAGAGCGGGCCAGCGGCTGAGGCGAGAACGAACTCGAGCCGCTCCTCTGGGGGTAAGGACCTGTCCAAGAGCGCGTGGAACGCGGGACCCCAAGGTTTCAATCGGCCGCCGATTGCCTTCATGGCGGAATGAAGGGGGAGATTACAGATTTCCGGGTCGCCGCACGACTCTGCAGCAAGGCGAGCGCCTAAATCGTCGATTGAGGAGCCAACAATCTGCATCTCTTCATATCGAGCATCGACGTACGGGTGCTCCTCTCGCTTGAGCAGCCTCATGGCAACAAGCTGCTCGATGCCGTTGCACTGCACACCAATCGCCAGCCGCGCGCCCCACATCGACACCCGATCCTCGAGAATTTTCGAAATCGTCGCGAAAGAGTCAGCAGGAAAGCGCGGCTCGGGTCTCCCTTTATGGATTACAAAGACTGATGGCAGCGCCTTGCTGCGGCGGAGATCCGAGACTTCAGCGGTGCCGAGCCCTGTAAGTTCAGTGGCGGCGGTAATGCAGCGGGTACGCTCAAGGATGGCGGGGCCGTTGGGTCCATCAATGTCAACGTGTGCGCGCCATTCTGCGATCAGATCGGCCAGTTCCGGCGAGATGCCTGTGTTTCGCCTGGGTGTGAGGAAGCGGATCGTGCGCCCTTCATTCCCATCGCTGTGTTTGGTGGTTCGTGTTGCGACACGTGTCGATGCAAACTCCATCAATGCGTGGGGCCAGCCAACCATCATTTCCCAAGCGCCGGCAACCGCACGGCAGATCTGCAGCGGCTTTGGCTTGAAGAAGAGGATCGCGGGATCAGTCTTGAGCGTGGGGTCGATCACCGTGATCAAGTTCACCAGTAGGTCGAGCGCCACGGCCGGACCCATGCGGGAGATGCGTTCCGGCAGAAGGGCAAGAGACTCAGCCCGACGCTCTGGGCGGTGGTCGACTAAGCCGACGGCTGCATAAAGTGACGGTCGCAGTTCCTCCGGCACCACGTCAGTATGGGCGGTCTTGAGATCCGCCATGCAGTGTTCGCAACGGTCGATTCCAAGCGTGCGCCGCCAACCCAAGAGCTTCTCGCAGGTTGAGTCGGGGCACTTTTCAACAAGCGTTTCCCATGTCTCGGAGCAGAACGGGAAGGCGCGGATGTGCCATACCGCGCGGTCGTAGGCGCAGGCGATATCCTCATCGTTGAGCGACTTGGAGAACGCGCCGGGCGAAAAGCGGCGGATCCGCTTCTCGAGAAGGTAAATCGGGATTGCGACGCCGTGTACCATTTGACGGTCGTATCGACTGTAGGGATCAGGAACGGCCCGCGGCATGGCGCGCGCGTGGAGTTCGCGCGCGTCCACGCCCATCGCGAAAGCAAGCGCGTCGATCTCGGCCGGCGACGCGGAGGGGGCGCTTTGCCGATGATTGTAGACCACGCCCGCGTGTGACGTGATCTCGATCATGCTTTCGATATCGCCGACTTTATCGGCCCAGCGAGCGATCGCACCGTTGAAGGACTCGCCCGGGATGAAGGTGAAGTCAGCCATTGGCCGCCTCCTCATCGACGTGCTCACCGTTACCTTCGACCTCGTCGTCGTCGTCGTTGTCGTCGCTGTCGCTGTCGTCTTGACCCTCCTCGTCCTCCGCTGCCTCCTTTGTGTTGCGATTCCTCGGCTTCGAGGCTTTGCCCTCAAAGGGATTGTAGCCTATGCGCTGGTTGCCGATGGCCCAGTCTTGGACGGCGTCGGAAAGGTCTTGGCGCGTGATGCCGTCATAGCCGGCCCGTGTGATGTTGATGACTGCAGTTTCGATGATGCGGCTAAACTGACCGATGAGGCCGCTGGCGGATTCAAGGAGCAGCTGAGCGATGTCCGGTCGAGCGAGGCCGACCTTGAACTTGATCACACCAGCGGCAACGAGCGCCTCATCGAACGCGTCGGCAAACTGGATGAATTCATCGCCATGCGTGATCCACCGCAGCCGACCGATGCTAACAGGCGTGTCGAGGCGATTGCCAAGATCCTCGGTGACCTTGAAGATTTCTTTAGCCTTGAGCTTGCCCACGAAGGCGATGGCGCAGTCGCAATCGTCCAGGATGTCCAGGATCTTGGCTGCGATGATGGGGTGGATGGTGACACGACGTCCGGCGCGCTGAAACTCGTCAAGGATCAGCAGGTCAACGCCGCGGGCTTTGAGGCAACGACGGGCCCGCTGCCAGCGCTTCTCGGGCGAGAGGCTCTCCGGCCGAGGCTCGCCACATGCGCGCAGGATATCGGCTGCTATTGAGCCAACCGAGCCGTCGCTGTCGATCTTGGCGTAAACCGCGGAAGTGCTCGTTTTACCAAGCTTCTCTTTGATCCTTGCAACATAGTCGCGAGCTCCTACGCTTTTGCCGCTGTAGCTTGGCGCAAGGATACGTACGGCGGGCTGCGGCATTCGGGCCATTCGCAGGAGCGGCGCTGAGACCCGCATCTCTTCGAAAGCTTCGTACATATCGGTCTGTGGGGGGTAGGGACTGCGGATACTCCGGACGGCGAGGCGGCGATATGCCACCAAGAGGTGCCCCGTCAGATTTTCAGGATCGAATGGCTTCCCGGTGAGGGTGGAAACAACCTCCTGGAGCGCCTCTAGATCAAAGTCGGGATCGTCGAGCAGGTCGGGTTCTTGGTAGGACATAAAGATCTCCATTGATAAGCCCCGCCTGCACAGCGGACGGGGCTATGCGGTGTCAGGCGGCTGCGGCGTTGCCGCCATTGCGTAGGGTGCGACGGTTCGGCTGGAGGAACTCCTCCTCCTCGTCAGCGTGTGACGCGCCGCCGGGCTGGGGTGCTTTGGACTGGCCTGCATTGCGGGTGTCCACGCGCCCCTCGCGGTCCAAGCGGCCCGGTCTCGATTTGGGTCGCGGCTCCGGCCGAGGCCCCAAGAGCTCAGTGTCGAGCGCCGTCATGGATGCGCTGTCGTGCGAGATGAAATCGTCGATCGACACCGCCTTTGCGTAGTCGGTATCAAGGTGAACGATGTTCCCGACGATCTGCCGCAGGCGCGGGATCTCGTAGAGCTGGGCTAGGAGCTTGCGTTGACGGTGCTTGGCACCTGGGGCGATGTTGCGCACGGCAGCAATGCGTCGAGCACGGGCCTCAAGGCGCTCAGCCTCTGTGTTGAAGCCCTTGGGCGCAATCTCGTCAGGATCGATCTCCGACAGGCGGCGCAACTCGGGGGGCGGAATGTCGCCGTCTGCCGCCTGAGCGAGCCGCTTCCGTCGCGGCTTGGCCGTTGCCTCCGGCTCAGCGGTGGCTTCCTTGCGGGCAAGCTTCACCAGCGCACGGTGGAACCACAGGGGCATGCCATCGGCATACGTTTCGTCCTGGCACTTCAGTTCTACATACGATTTTGTGGTTTTATCCCAGGCATGCACGACCGCGATGTTCTCGGGGTCGAACTTCACCTTTGTGACGACGGAAGCGTCCAACTTCGCTTGCCGGCGAGGTTCAAATCTCAGGTTGTTGTCGATCAATCGCGGAACGCCGCTGTGGCAGTAGTAGCGCAGGCCGTTGAACATGCGGGCGCCGCTTTTTGTGATGCGAACGTTCAGCTGCACGTCGAGCGTGTCGAGGCGAAAGCGACGGGTGTCGCCCATCACGTCAATGCCGTGTTTATTGGCAGATTTCTGCCATTTCAGCGCGGGCTGACAACCGATGCTCTCGTTGATCTCGGTGTGAAGCTCCGCAATCGCCTTGTTGGCCAGCGCCTCGATCTCGTTGATCGTCACGGAGGCATATTCTTCGCCATCGTGACCTGATCGCCGATTTTCCTCGATGGTTCCTGCGGCTCCGGGGAGGTGTTCGAGCATCTTGCGCTCGGCAGTCCCGTTCACGCTTTCCCCGATGGCACGATAGCGAGGCGCTCCGATGGGGCAGAAGCGGACTGAGAAGCCAGCCGATTTTGCGGCGTCCTCCAAGCCGCGACTGGTGAACTCGGTTGCGTTGTCGAGGATGATTTCCGTCGGCTTGCCGCAAATGCGCTTGAGAACGGGATACCGCTCCGCATCCACGGGAGGCGGTCGCTTTGGAAGGTTCATGCGGCGCAGCACCTCGCATACGGTCGAGTAGCTCGGCGGCCGGAACGTGATCATCCACGAGACGATTGCACGACTGTGCACGTCGATAGCGAAGGTGAGCCACGGCTTGCCGCAGACGATGTCGCGCTCGATGTCGATGACGAGGAAGGCGGACAACGGTGTGTGGTCGATGATCACCTTCTCAAGAATACGGCCGGCCGTGAGCGGCTGACCGCCGCCACGCATCGTGCTTTCCATCTTCTTCTTGCCATCTCGGGCGGCAACTGTTTCTGACCCGCGGACGCCGATGCAGGCACGGCGGAAGGTGTCGTAGGAGAAGATGGGGTAGGGCTCGTCAGGTTTGGGGTAGAGCGTGCTCATCCCTAAATTGACCTCGCGCAGCTCGTTGGCGGCGAGCGCGTAGCCCGATGTCATCGGCCGCTTCGTATTCTCCGTGTCTAGAGCATGCTTCTGCTTGATCTCCTCGGCGACGTCGTCGAGGTAGGGTGCTCGCGGCACCTTACCGGAGAGGCGCACCATCAGCTTGGGCAATCGCGCGCCAGGTTTGCCGCGCTCGGAGCGCCAGCGTTTGATCGTGTGCGGGTTGTCGGGGTCACCGAACTCGGCTCTCAGTTCATCTGTCCAATAATCCTCCAGGCCCTTGGCAATCGCCTTGACGCCATTTGGGACGCCGTTGCTGTCGAGCACGCCCACCTGTGCGAGCGTCTTGGGGAGACCTGGGTCGATCTCTTCAAGGTCTGACATGTCGAATTCGGCCGTGGCTGCTAAAAGGCGGGAGGCCACGACGTTCTCGGGAAACGCCACTTCGATTCGGTCCTCAAGGATGAGGCGGTCAAAGTCGTCGTCCGTCGGCATCGCGGTGCCGCCGTGGCCGTCCGGGACGAGGAAGGGCTGTCCGGTGTGGCAGTCCATCAGCATCATGCGGCCCGGGATAGGGTAGGTGGGCGCCTTGTGCGGACGCCCATCGATCCCGATGATCGTCCCTACTGGGTAATTGTATTTGACTTGGTTCTGGTCGTTCACGCTACTTCTCCATGTGCGGAGAGCGTGCGTCGGCGTTCCGCCGACCGCAGGCACGGTCTCCGTTGACCGAGCCTCCGAACCCGGACGGGGACGCCGGATTGGCGTCCCGATTTCGGTGTTCGCGGCCGCCGTCGGGACGGCCGCTCTCTTCTAGCTTATGTGCCAGCTCACGATGGTGCGACTGTGCTTATCGACGACCACAGTGCAGCTTGGGCGGCGAATGACTGGTCCGTCCTCATGAAGCAGGACCTCCGGCAAACCCACGACGAACCACTGTCGGGCGATTGTTTCCCTGGGCGTTGAACGGGCTGGGGTCAGCGTCAACGGAGACTGGGCGGACAAATCTAGTGCTTGGACCCGCTCACTTCGGGCGCTGAATGTCTCAAGCGCAATGTCAAAGTTCCTCTGGGCGCGGGTGCGGCGGTGCTTCTTCATCTGATGGGTCCGATCAATGGATGCGCAACAGGGTGCGGTTGGTGAGCAGTTCGCGCAGGTCGATTTCGACCCGCCGGCGAATGGTGAGGCCCTGGATCACGGCGGCGCCGCGGGCGGGACAAAGGGGATCTATAATGTTGGCGAGCTCGCCGTAGGTCGTCTCGGTGCCGCGATTGACCGCGAACCCTTCGAAGCGACGGAGGTGCTCAGGCGTGATCGTGACGAAACGGCGACCGGCGAACGTCTCGAGATTGTCGCGGTGGTGCCGGTTCAGGACGATTTCGTCCGCCATCACGAGGCGGAAGCGCATTCCGATCCGGCGGCAGATCTCGTCAGCGCCCGCGAGCTTCAGCCGATATTCGGGATCTTCGAGCTGCCGTTCGTCCTTTTTTATCTCCCAAAGCTCGTCTGGACCGTTGATGCGGTTTACGAGAAGGTCGGCATACCAATCATACCATTGGTTGCCGATCAGGAAGCGGAGTAGGCACGGCTCTGTTTGCGCCCAAGCTACTGTGAAGTCGCACTCCGCGGCGAGGAGCGCATAGCGTTGGGTCGTGCCCTCCCAATGCTGAAGTCGCTGGCGCTTAAAGCTTGGCCACCAGCCATTCTCGTGAGCGAGGTTACCACTGAAGGTGCGCAGAGAACCGCCATTGGCCTCCACGATCATCTCGCCCATGCTGGTCAGGCGTTCGTCAGCGAGGGGCATCTCCTCGCCGCGCAGGATAAGTCGGGTACGGTCAGGATTGAAGGCAGGGTCTCGCAGCTGGCGATGCAGGTCGGTTCCTGCGACGACTTTCTGCGAGAGGGGAATGCGGACCTCCCCCTCTCTCAGCTTTTTAGGAGCGATCCTCATTCTACAACTCCACGATCTGTTTCGTTCGATGCAAAGCTCGGAACGCCGCCGCGTTGGGTGTGGACGACGTTCGGTATTGTCCACTCGAAGCGAACTTGACGCCACTGAGGCACCGAGCGTCGGAAGAAAAGGTCGCACAATAGATGCGGCTCAGCCGGGAAGGCTTCCCCATTGGCCTTCATCTGAGTGACCGTCTTCAACCGTCATCCAAGCTCAGGATGTGAAGCAGCACGAGTTGCAGCAGGTGCGTGTACGCCTCATCGTTGGAAGTCGCGTTCCATACGCGAGGCTGTCCATCCCAATATTTGCTTCGGCGCTTCCAAGTCGCAGTGCGCTGCTCTTCCGCAGCCGATCGCCGGATCCCATCAATCGAACCATACCTCATGCGATCACGACCCTCTCTTCAAGCAGGCGGACCCGCAGGTAAGCCTATATCTGTAGACATCGATGTATGGGTCGGTGCGCAGCCTGTCAAGCAAGCCTTTTTCATTAGACGTCTTTGCCCCGGTTGGTATTGAAGGGAGATGTGCAGAAAATTTCGATGACAAGCGCTCTGGACAATCGTGCGGAGAAGCTGCTCGCCCTCGTCTGGCCCGAGGGCATCTCGGTGCGAGACCGTGTAGTGCTTGATGCTATCCCTAAGGAGCAGCGTGGGCGGGTATTGGATCGGCTTGAGGCCGTCTGGCGAGCGGAGCTCGGTGAACCGCTGGGTCCGTTGGCCGAATTCGTCGGTCTGAAGCGGGCGGGCTTCTTCAACTTGCGCCGTTCATGGAGCAAAGAGCGCTCGCTTGCTGCGCTCGTACCGCACGAGACGAAGTCGCCTCGCCGTATATCCGCTCCTTTCGATGATCCTTTGCGTGCCTTGGCTGCCCAGTGGCTCAAGGAGGGGCCGGGTCGCCGAAACGTGGATATTGCGAAGCTGCTTCTCGACCATGAGGAGTCACTTAAATGTGAGACACCTCAAAGCGCCTTGGCTGCTCTCCAACGCATGGAACGACTGGTTCAGCATACGAGACGGGATCTCGCTTCTGACCCGGTCTTCCTGCGGAGAGCATATGGTGGAGGAATTGTACTGGATCTGACGGCAGTTTCGCTCGTGCTTGACGAAGAAGTGCGCACGCTTGCTGTAGCTGCCCTGCTGATCGAAACGGCAAGCGGGTTGATCATCGGATCAGCATTAGGCCGTCAGTGTCAGGCTTCGGCGCTACAGCGTGATGCCTTGGAGAGCGGTATCACCTTCTTGAACAGTCGCAGAGCCGACCTGCCACTCGCTCGCGCGCCGGCGCCAGACGTTGGTTTGATGTTGGCAACCGAGGCTGATCCCGGTGGAATAGAGAGAGCGCTGAAGCCGCACGTTCGAGAACTGGTGATCGGGCGGATCGGCGGTTTTTCTTTCGGCCAGCAGGCAGTTCAGATTGTCGGTCCGCGGGTCGGTCGACTGGTGATGAACC
>Ga0196960_10000675_pt1 | contig 10825 bp, 11 predicted proteins | sample S3v_5metaG_FD_183187 | JGI IMG/M metagenome (GOLD analysis project Ga0196960, IMG submission 183187) | Soil microbial communities from Anza Borrego desert, Southern California, United States - S3+v_5 | ecosystem: Environmental > Terrestrial > Soil > Desert | place: USA: California | collected... | reverse complement strand
CTGCCTCCTGGTCACGGTCGCCGTCCTGGCGGTCGCCCTCCGGCCCCGGCCGGTCCCGACTCCCCCCACCAATCCGCCGGCGCTTCCGCCGGAGGCCGAACTGCCCGCCGGGGCGGAGGCCGAGGTGCGGCTGATCCTCGTGGCCGCCGCCCAGCTCGCCGCCCGACTCGCACCCGCCGCATGACCGTTGCCCCCGCCCGGACCACCCGGGCGGGGGCTTCCTCGTGATCGGCACCAATCCCTCGCGTGATGGTGTTGCCATCGTAGTGATGGCTATGCCATCATTAAGGGGTCAGCACGACACCGGACAAAGGAGCGCATCATGTGGCAGACCCTCATCGCCGTACTCGGGACCCTCGCCGGTGTCGGCATCACCAGTGGCTACCAGGCCCGCGCCGCCCGCACGGCCCGTCAGGAGGCCCGCCGTACCGAGGGCCTGGCGGCCGTGACGGCGCTGGTCGGAGCGCTGGCGGACCACCGGCGGGCGATGTGGGTGCGCGAGGACCTGCGGCTGCGCGGTGAGGACTGGGCGGCCGCCCGGACCGAGTCGCACGCCACCCGGTCCGCGATCACCGCCCCGCTCCTGCGGGTCCAGCTCCTGCTCCCGGCCGTCGCACCGGCCGCGCAGGCAGCCGCGCAGGCCGTCTACGCCCTGCGGAACGCGGACGGCCACCCGATCCTCATCCAGCGCCGCACCGACGCCCTCACGGCCTCCGACGAGCTGGTCGCGGCCGTGGGCCGCCACCTCGCCGCCTGACACCCGTTCACCACCCGGCGGGCCGCCACCACGGCGGCCCGCCCCATCCAGGAGGACACCGTGCAGTTCTACGACTCGACCCAGCCGCTCACACGGCTGACCGTCCGCTACGTCGTCGGCACCGAGATGCGAAGCGTGGAGGTGGATCCCACCGGCCACACCCTGGACGAACACACCGATCGCCTGGAGGCCCTGGCCGAGCACTCGGGCCCCGTGTACGTCCCGTGGCAGCTCCCCGGCCAGGGCACCATCGCGATCCGCCTGGACTCGATCATCGCCCTCGACGCCCGCTGACCACACGACGAAGCCCGCCGGCCTTTTGGTCGGCGGGCGCTCTTCGGCTCTTCGAGTCACACCAGTCACTCGACGCGCCGAAAGGGACCGGGGGCAACGAATGCCCCACGCAGTGCAAGGATCTGAAACAGCCCCAGACATGGCACGACCCCGGGTTTCGCAGGCCCGGGGTCGCCGCCCCCGAACCGGCGTCGCATGCCGAGTGAGGACGTTTGCTCGTGACGAGCGTACGAGAGAACAGCGCTACCCCGGTAGTCCGGCCCGCCGGACCCCGCTGCCACTGCGGCACAAAGATCACGCACACGCCGGGCAAACGCCCGCGCGTGTACTGCTCCGACCGGTGCCGGATGGCCGCGAAGCGGGCCATCGAGAAGGGCCTGCGGGTGCCCTCCGGCAAAAGCGAACAGCTAGGGACTGAATCAACAGAGTTTCGGGGCACTCAAACGGCAACCCCGGACGGCAGGGATGGGGAGAGCCCGAGAGGCGACAGCCTCTCGGAAGAAGCCGCAGGTCAGAGCCCGGCCGAGCTAGCGGCCGTGGCCGTGGCGGCGGCCCGGAAGTCGCGCCGGTACGCCGGACGACGGACGCTGTGGCGGATCAGCGGCGACCGGGCGTGCCGTGGCTGCGGCCGCAACCTGATGGACCCGGCGACCGGTGCCCTGCTGGCGCAGACGGCGGCCGGGCACTCGGTGGTGCTCGGCCTCATGCGGTGCGCGCGGATCTGGTTCTGCCCGGTGTGCTCGGCCACGATCCGGCAGAAGCGGGCCGAGGAGATCACCCGCGCCGTGGTCGAGTGGATCCAGCGCGGCGGGACGGCCTACCTCGTGACGTTGACCGCCCGGCACGACTACGAGGACGAGCTGGCCGACCTCATGGACGCGATCCAGGGCACGCGCTCGGCGTCCCCGGCGGAGATCCGCACGGCCCGCACGGCCGAGACGGCGGCCAAGGCCGAGCTGGCTGAGGCCACGGGTGAGGCCCGGGCGGTGGTCGAGGCGGCCAGGCTCGCGGCGCCGAAGGGTGCGAAGCGTGCGGCCATGGCGGAGGCCCGCGCCGAAAGCGCCGGCGGAATCGCTGAGGCGGAGGCCCGGTTGGCGGCGGCCCGCGAAGTGCTGGGCAGGACGCGCCGTCAGGCCGGGGCGTATCAGCGGCTCATCACCGGCGGGACGTGGGCGGGCGACGACCGTGCGGCGACGGCCGCTGCGGTCCAGGGCATCCGCGACCGTGTCGGGTACATCGGGATGATCCGCGCGACGGAGGTCACGGTTGGGCAGGTCAACCTCTGGCACCCGCACATCCACGCCATCGTGTTCGTCGGTGGCCGGACGGCGGGCGAGCGGGCCGACAAGCACGTGGTCAAGGTGTTCGAGCCGGGCGCCGACGTGCTCAAGGAGTGGGAAGACCACTGGCGGGCGGTGTGGACCGGGCACCTGCAGAAAGTGAACCCGGGCTACCGCCCGTCCGACGAGTGCGGCATCCCCGACTGCAAGTGCGACGGCAAGGGCCACGGCGTGGACTTCAAGCGGCTGGAGACGGTCCGCGACGCCAAGAACCTCGGCGAGTACATCGCCAAGACGCAGGACGGGAAGTCGCCCGCGCTGGAACTCGCCCGCGGCGACCTCAAAGAGGCCAAGGGCAAGAACATGACGCCCTTCGAGATGCTGTTCCGCATCGGGGACCTGACCGGTGGCGTGGCAGAGGACGACGCACCCGGGCACGGCTCCCTGGTGTGGTGCCTGGCCCGCTGGCACGAGTACGAGCGGGCCATGACCGGCCGCCGGGCGATCGAGTGGACCCGCTACCTGCGGACCATGCTCGGCATCACCGGAGGCGACACCGAGGCAGACGACCAGGACCTCCTGGCGGCCGACGACGGAGCCTCGGAGTTCCGGGGCGGGGTGGCTGTCACCGACGAAGGATGGTCCGCCGTCACCAAGTTCGGCCTCGACCTCGCGGCGACGGCGGCCGCTGAGGGAACCGACGCCAACGCCGACCCGTCCGCGCTCACCGAACGGGTCCGCGAGGTGTTCGCCATGGCCGGTGCTGGCGCGGAGGTCCGCCAGCTCGGACCGCAGGAGGTCGCCGACACGTACGCGGCGATCCTCGAAAGCCAGGCCCAGCGACGCGAAGAGGCAGCCGCCCGGCGGCGCCGCGAGGTCGAGGCCGACGACCAGGAGCACGACGCCGATGCCGCACGGGACCACGCCATCGAGGCAATCGCCCGCCGGGTGGTCGCGGCGCGAACGTTCCAGTAACACCCAACTTGCTCCGCCACGGCGGTGCACTTCGAGAGGATGAATCCATGCCCGTCGCCGGGTGGACCTGCCACACCGAATGGCCATGTCTGGAGAACAGATGACCTGCCGTCTGCGCCATCTGCACACGTTCGAGGGAGCGCGCAGTCAGCAGATGCTCCTCGAAGCCGATGCGGCCCGGCTCGACCGCTGGATTGCAGAAACCGAGGCTGATATCAGGGACCTTGAGCAGGCCCTGGCCATGCTGCGGAGCATCCGGGCCAACGCCGTTACTGACGTCAGTAAGCACTAACTCGCTGCCTGCCTCTGCCGCCGGATTATGAGTCCGTCGGCAGAGGCTTCGGACCCGTTCCGAGGATCCGCCGGCCTTTCTGCAGGAGCACGTCCTGGTGCTCGTCGACGGCGGCCAGCTCGCCACGCTCGGCGGGCAGAAGCCGCGGGGACATCGTGCTCCTGGTCGTCGTTGTCGGACCGGTGCCGAGGGTGCGTCGGGGGATGCTCATGCCGGAATTCTGCGCCTGTCCCGAGCCGTCCTTGGCCCTCCCCCGTCCGTCCCCCGGCCGTCCCCGGCCATCCGTTACTGGGGTCAGTGACCTACAACTTGCTGCCCGGATCTGCGCCCTGATTCCGGAGCAGGGGAGCGTATCCGGAATCAGGATCACGGCCGGGTGGGGCCAGAACTTCCCGGCGCCGGCCGCGAGCAAGTTGGTGCGAAAGCATCCCTTCCGCGAGCGGAGCAAGCTATCCCGTAGGACGGTCCTACGTGCCCTTCGGAGAGATGCGTAACCAGCTGCCCGCCTGCTCGTTACCCCAGCCGAAGGCTGGGGCACGGCCGGACCGGAGTTCCCCCGGGGGCGGGGGAACTCCCTTTGTGCATCCCCTGTTTTTGATCACTGCCGACCGGCCGGGCCGAAGTGCAAGAGGTGTGCCTGTGTTGATCTTGTTGCGGGTGGCGTCGGATCGGAATGCAAAGGTGTGTCGTTCTGTCCGGGGCACGGGGCGGCTGTGCTGCGCTTGCTGCATGAGTACTTCTGCGCCGACCCCAGAGCACGGGGCGCCCTATCTGCCGGTAACTGGAATTCGTCCGCCTCATCGGTACGACGCAGACGGATGGCCCGTCGATCCAGACGACTGTGGGCACGATCCGAGTGGTGGTGAATGCGACTACGACTGTCCGCGTTTCGTCCGGAGTCACGCGGGGTTCTGACGGCCAGTTGGTCGTGATGCATAGGTGTGGGCGATCCGTTCGAGTCGGTCGGCGGCGTCGCACCTCTGGCACTTTTGCGATCCGGCGTGCAGCTGCTCGTGCTCCTGGTCGTCGTCGGCGTACGTCATCTCGGAGACGTACGGGCCGGACCGATGACGTACGCGGCGACGGCGGCCGGGCTTGTGCCGGCGCTTTCGTCGTCGGCGTCGGCCACCGGTCCGGCGCCCTTCCTCGAGCTACGCGCAGCGGTCGCCGTTCCCCGGCCGCAGCCACCACCGGCCGCCCGCCCATTCCAGGGCGGCCAGGGGGTCAGAGAGGGGAAGTCTGAGCACTCACCACGCGGAATCTGCCGTCTGACCTGCCGTGGTGAGTCGGTGAGTTCCAGACCTGCGCGCCCGATGGTGGAGGGGATGGTGGACGGGATGGTGGAAGGGATGGTGGAGGGGATGGTGGAGGGGATGGTGCGGCCCGGTACGGCGGCTCTCGTAGGGCGGCGGATAGCGTCCAGCGGATGAGCGAGACGACGGAGACCGCGCGGCCGTGTGCCTGGTGCGGCAAGCCGGTCCGGCAGCACGGCATCGGCCGGACCAAGGAGTACTGCGGCAGGACGTGCCGCGAGCTGGCCTACCGGGCGAGGAAGCAGGAGCGGCTGATCGGTGAGGCGGTCGCGCGGGCGGTGGCGGCTGCTCCCCCTTCGGATTCGTCAGTTGTCGAAACGGCTCGGTCGGATTCGTCGGTTGTCGAAACGGGGCGCGGGCGGGAGACGACGGTGCCGGGGGTGGTGCCCGAGGCGTGGAAGGCTCCGGCCCGTGTCGAGCGGAGGCGGCTCAGCCGGAACCGGTCGCACATGACGGCGGACCCGTTTCCGCGGCTGCCGCCGGAGCAGCCGGGGCCGGAGTTCGGCGAGGGGTGAGATCCGCCTGCCGTCGTTTGGCCGGCGGATCGGGCCGCGGTTCGGTGCCGGGTCGGACCGGGGTACTCGGTCGTCACGCTCGCGCGCCCCGACGAGACACTGCGGAGCGGAGCGCCATCCGGCCTCAGCCACCACGCGGCAGCAGCGGCTCCCCGCCCGCCCGTTCCCGGTGCCGCAGGGCCGCGTACGCGCCCGTCATCCGTGACGGCGGCGGTACGGCGCCCGGCCCTGTGATCGCCCGGCAGACGGCCGCGAGACGCCCCGCGACCACCCCCCTCTCGCCGCCAGCCGTCTTTCCCGCCCCCACGCTCGCCGCAGCCGCGTGGGGGCAGGCCACGGAGGATTACGGGCACTGGGCGCCCTGTACGGCCCGCAGACGGCCGATCAGGGGTCCCGGCGACCGGAAGGCCGTCCCGCAGGCTGATCGTGGCTCAGGGCGCCGCGCAGGCACGAGAAAACCCCGCCGGGACCACCCGGCGGGGCTTGGTGTGGGCTCAGTTGCTGCGGTGGACCCGCCAGCGCCCGGCGGGGGCCACGGACTCGCCCACCTCGACCGGTTCGCCCTCGGTGTCCACGTAGATGTTCCTGCTGAGGGAGACGGGGGAGCCGGGGGCGATGCCGAGAAGCTGAGCCTGTTCCGGGGTCGCGGCGTCGGCGGTGCTGGCCTCCTCGGAGGCGACGGCCCGGCGGCCGGTCGCGGCCTCGATGGCGGACGGCGTGCCGCCGATGATCCGTTCGGCGGCCAGGAGCGCGGGTACGGCTTCGGCCAGCTCCCCCGCGAACCAGCTGGTGCTCGTGCTCACCGGCTGATCGTCGGCATTGTGCGTGACGCGCTGGCGGCGGACGGCCTGGCCGCCGGGCTGGGTGCCGAGCAGCCCCGCTACCCACTCCGGGGGCTCGGAGAGGTCGGCGGCCGTGATGACCGCGTACTCGCCATCGGCGTAGATCCGCCCGGTGGAGAGGGCGGCTTCCAGGCGGTCGGCGGCCGTGCGGTGCAGGGTCCGCCGGGTGCTCACCGTGGTGGCCGCGCCCTGCCGTGCTTCGGCCAGCCCTTCGTCCTTCAGGGTCCGGTGGACCTTCTGCGCCGTGGCGGTGGAGATCGAGTAGGCGGCGGCCAGGTCGCGTACGGACGGCAGCGCGTCGCCGTGCTTCAGCTCTCCGGCCACGATCTGGCGGCGCAGGGCGGCGGCAACTTGGAGGTACGGGGGCGTCCGGTCCAGGGACATGGGGTGCTCCTCGGAGTGTGAGAGTCAGTGTGTAGCTCGCTAGCACAGTGTATGCCTTGACACAGTCACTGTGCTACCACAGTATGGCATCACGCAAGACGGCCTCCCGGGGCCGCCGGGCGGGCCGGAAATCCGGGGCTCCTCGCGCGCGTACGCGTAGGGACCCCTCCGTCCGGTCGGCTTCAACCCGCAACCTCGCAGGTCAGGTGCGGTTGATGGGGTCAACCGACCCGATCGGCCGCAACCGGGGGTGCAACCGGCCTGAGCATCCGGTGCGCCCGCCCCGACAGGCTCGGTAGTGGGGATGGGATTGCGTGCATAGTGTTGGCTATGCCATCATCAATTCCGTGATGGCATAGTCATCGCGACGAAGGGTATGTAATCGTGTCTGATCACGAGGGGGAGACGTTGGAAACGACGCTGAACGAGACGATCAAGCTCCTGATGACCCGGACCGGCTGCCGTCAGGTGGACGTGGCCGGCGCATTGGGAATCACGCGAGGCTCGCTCTCGCAGCGGCTGCTCGGCAACTCCGGCTGGCGTGTGAATGACCTTGCCCCGGTCGCGGAGTTCTTTGCCCTGACGCCGGGAGAGCTGCTGTCCGGCTACGCGGCCATCGCGGCCTCGCACCGCCTGCCACCGAAGGGACAAACCCGCATCTGACACACGACGGACGCCGGACCGCGCTCACGGTCCGACGCCCTGTGCTCATCCCAGCTCCGACTCTCACGAAGGAACCAGCAGATGAACACGCTCAATCCTGCCAGTCCCACCGCGCCGGTGGAGACCACGAAGACCACGACGAAGGACAAGCCGCAGCGGCTGGCGTCGCTGCGAGCGGCGGTGAACCGTGAGCTGGACGTGGCGGCCCCGCTGTTCGCTCCGTTCGCTGCTCGGTGGGACGCCGAGGCCGACCGCCGGATGACGCTCCGGACGCCGGAGCACCTCAAGGCGCTGATGAAGGCTCAGACGGCGCACACGGCGGCCCGGTCGACGTCGGCGACGGCCAAGAGCCAGCGGACCGCCGCCCGCGCGGCGAGCAGGAACCCGCTGAACGGTGCCCGGCGGGCGGCGGCCACGGCGGACAGGGCGGCCCGCTCGACCCGCCACTCGGCCAAGGCCGCGCTGAAGGCGGCCAAGCAGGACTACCCGGACACGCTGACGAGCGTGGCGGTCCGGGCGCACGCTGCGCACCTGGTTCCGGCCGGGGTCGCGAGCTGGGCGCTGTCGACCCCGGCGGACTGGGCGACGTGGCCCGCGTCACTCTCGGTCGCGCTCGTCGCCGTGAACTCGGCCGCGCTGTGGCTCGGCCGCCGCAACGTCAAGGTCGAGGTCGAGGACGGCGTCTCGGCCGAGGAGCGCCGCCTGATGGAGCGGCTCGACCCGTCGTACTGGGTGCAGCACGCGTCGGACGAGGGCCTGGAGCGGACGCTGACCGAGCGGCCGGAGGTGACGGCGGCCGGGATCGTCTGCGGTGTCCGGCTCGACGGCAAGGGGCGGTCCTGGAAGTGGCTGGTGAGCGAGGCGGACGCGGTCCGGCGTCTGCTCGGGATGAAGACCGGGACGCGGATGGAGATCACGGCCGGTAGCCACGGCGACCGCGCCACGATCATCATCCGGACCCGGTCGGCTGCTGACGGGATCGACCTCAAGGGCTGGCGGCCGGGCGACTGCTGGGCGATCGACACCATCACCGGTGAGCTGCTGCGGGTGCCGCTCGGCAAGCGGATGCTGATCGCCGGTACGTCCGGCGCCGGCAAGTCGTACTCCGCGCGCCCGCTGCTCGCCGAGGCGTCCGAGCACGCCGACCACCGGCTGGTCATCTTCGACCGGAAGTACATCGAGGCCAGGACCTGGGAGCACCGGGCCCGCACCGCTGTCGAGCTGGACGAGATGCGCGAGCTGTGCGACGAGCTGGAGACGGAGGGCGAGGAGCGGCTCAAGGACCTGCCGCGTGGCAAGGACGTCATCGACATCAGTCCCCGGCGGCCCCGCATCACCGTCTTCGTGGATGAGGGCGGCGAGCTGCTGTCCGACGCGAAGACGAAGTACGAGGACGAGGACGGCAAGAAGCGCGACTACCAGGACGTCATCGAGCGGCTGCGCACCATCGCCCGGAAGTACCGGGCGGCCGAAATCATCCTGGTGTGGGCGACGCAGAAGCCGACGATGTCGGGCGACGGCCACGGCCTCGACTCGCAGATCGCCGGTCAGATGAGCGTCAAGCTCGGCCTGGCGGTCGCGTCGCAGACGGACGCTCAGACGGTCTTCGGCCGGTCGGACTGGCCCGCGCACGACCTGCCGATGCCCGGGTACGCGCTGCTCTTCGACCAGGACAAGGGCCCGACCCAGCGCCGGAATCCGATCAAGCTCCGCTTCATGGACGCACAGCAGGTCATCGACCTTCCCGCCCGCCCGATTTGGAGTCGCGGCGCAGGAGTGCCGGCCGCGCAGCCGGAGGCGGAGCGGCCTGCACTCCGGCTGGTCAAGGAAGCCGCGGCGACGGTCCCGGCCGCCAAGGTCGAGGTATCCCCGGCCGCCGAACCGGTCACCAACCGGGACCGTGTCCTGGACGCGGTCCGCGACGGGGCCCGCACCAACCGGGACATCGTCGACCGGACCGAGATCAACAAGGGCACGGTCAGCAAGCTCGTGAAGGCGCTGACCGAGGCGGGTGAGCTGGTCAAGGACCCGGATGCCGGACTGGTCCTCGGTGGCCGTGAGGAGGCGACGGCATGAGCCAGGACACCGTGGACCGCGCCCTGATCACGGGCCTGGCGGTTTTCGCCGCCTCGGTCGGGCTGTTCTCGCTGGCCGGTCTGCTGCTCCTCCTGGTGCAGCTCGCCGCCGAGACGGCCCAGGCCGTCGCTGCCGCCGCTCCCGTTGGGATCGGTCTCACCATCGCCGTGCGCCGGAAGGGGAAGTGACCATGAAGCTCTCGACACAGGCTGACGTGGACGCGGCCGAGAAGGTGCTCAAGCTGAGCTGGATCATCGTGTTCGGCGTGATCTTGTTCTCGGTCTTCACCGTGACGCCGTTGGTGGAGCAGAGCACCCCGGACGGTTGGAAGTGGTCCGCGTGGATTTTGCCCCTGGTGGTGGACGTGGCGGTGGTGATCTCGATCCGGGTGGACGCGATCGTGTCCCGCATGGGCGGGTCCACGAGCGGCTGGCCCGTCGCCCTGCGCATCCTCACCGGGAGCGCGAGCGTGCTGCTCAACGTCGGCGGCTCCGCGCTCAAGGGCGACTGGGTCGGCGCGGCCGTGCACACGGCCGCCCCGGCGGTGCTCATCGTCGTGGCCGAGGCGTCGCTGAAGTGGCGCCGGGAGATCGCGGCGGCGGCGGCCCGCATCGAGGCGGAGCGCCGTGAGCAGGCGGAAGAACGGCGCCGTGAGCAGCGTGAGCGCGAGGAGCGCTCACGGGCCGACCGCGAGGCCGAGCGGGCCGCCCGTGAGGCACGTGAGCAGGCGGCCCGTGACGACGAGCGGGAGGCCCGTGAGCAGGCTGCGGCCGAGCGTGAGCGGGAGCGTGAGCACACCGCCCGGATCGAGCGGGAGAACCGTGAGCACACCGCCCGGCTCGCCCGGGAGGAGCGGCAGGCGGAGACCGAGCGCGAGGCCCTGCGCATCAAGGCCGCCGCAGATCAACGGCGGGAAGAGGCCGAGCGGACCGAGCGTAAGGAGCAGCAGGAGCGGGTGCAGGAGCGGGAGCGGGCCGAGCGTGAGCGCAAGGCCAAGGAGCTCAAGGAGCAGGCTCTCCAGGCTCAGCGGCTCGCCGCACGGAAGCCGGTCGCGGCAGCGGCCGTGAGCACCCCCCGCCCGACCGTGAGCGCTGCCGTGAGCACCCCCGCTCACGAGAGCGCTCACGACGCACCGAAGCGCGAGCGGATGAGCGAGGGCGACGCCCTTAAGGCCGTGGCCGAGGCGGTCCGTGAGGGGCGCTCACAGCGTCAGATCGCGGCGCTCACCGGCTGGTCCACGGGCTGGGTCGCCAAGCGTGTGAGCGAGCTGGAAGGAGCCACCAAGTGATCGCTCTCGCGTACGTGCTCTGCCTCCTGGTCACGGTCGCCGTCCTGGCGGTCGCCCTCCGGCCCCGGCCGGTCCCGACTCCCCCCACCAATCCGCCGGCGCTTCCGCCGGAGGCCGAACTGCCCGCCGGGGCGGAGGCCGAGGTG
>Ga0196960_10000674_pt1 | contig 10856 bp, 3 predicted proteins | sample S3v_5metaG_FD_183187 | JGI IMG/M metagenome (GOLD analysis project Ga0196960, IMG submission 183187) | Soil microbial communities from Anza Borrego desert, Southern California, United States - S3+v_5 | ecosystem: Environmental > Terrestrial > Soil > Desert | place: USA: California | collected... | reverse complement strand
GCCGCCGACCAGCATGGTGAGGCCGAAGCGCGCCGCCGTCGCGCCATGCTCCAGATAGGTCTCGCCCACCGCCTTGGGATGCGCGAGGAACAATTGAGTGAAGCCGGGCACGGCCTTCCCTTCCGCAAATCTTGTCTTCGTTCGTCATAGCCCCACCTGTCGCCGTCAAAAACGGTGAAAAGAGGGCGCCCGGGACAGCCGCAGCCGGTGCTTAGCTGACCATGACGGTAGACAATCCCTAGGTCCGTCCCCGGTTCCTCAAAACGCGATGAAGTCCGCCGCCGTGACGAGCGTTCCGGCCCCCACGGTCGCGAACAGCAATGCAGCGCCCGCGCCGCTGCCGTCCGCGTCGTAGAAGATCTGGCCGCTGGCTTTGTCGTAGAGGATGCGGTCGTCCCCATCCGCCGCCGCACTCCCTTGCACGAAGGCCGCGGCGCTGAGCGCGCCGGAGCGGACGGTGGTGAAGACGGAGCGGGCGAGATAGATGGCGTCATCCGCCGAGGAGAAATCGGCGATCGAGTCCACATTCGCTGCCCCGTCGAGCGCGCTGTCGAAGATGAAGCGGTCGAGCCCCGCGCCGCCGCTCAAGGCATCGTTGCCGGGGCCACCATAGATTTTGTCGTCGCCGCCGGCCGCCTGGAGCTTGTTCGCCCCCGTATTGCCGAAGAGGCTGTTCGCCTGGTTGTTGCCGGTGCCGTCGATCGCCGCCCCGCCGGTCAGGCGCAACGTTTCGACATACTGGCCGGCCAGGCTGAAGCTCACCGAGGCTTCGACGATGTCGGTGCCCTCGGTCGCGCCTTCGAAGATCGTGTCGCCGGCATCGTCCACGATGTAGCGGTCGTTGCCGGCCTTGCCCTCCATCCGGTCGGCGCCCGCGCCGCCGTCGATCAGATTGCCGCCGCTATTGCCGACGATCACATTGTCCCCGCCATTGCCATGGCCGGCAATCGCCGCGCGGCCGGTGAGAACGAGGTTCTCGACATTCTCGCCGAGGTACCAGTTGACCGCGGAGTCGACCCGGTCGGTGCCGGAGTCATAATCCTCCCAAACGTCCTCGGACGAATCGTCGACCACGTAGCGGTCGTTGCCGAAGCCGCCGCGCATCAGGTCCCAGCCGCCGGCGCCGTTCAGCACATTGGCGCCGTCATTGCCGTATAGATAATTGACCTGGTTGTTGCCGGTGGCGTTGATGTCGCCGCTGCCGGTCAGGATCAATTCCTCGACATATTGCCCGGCGAGGCTGAAGCTCACCGCGCTTTCGACGATGTCGTGGCCCTCGTCGGCATATTCCACCACCCGGTCGCCGGAATTGTCGACGATCATCAGGTCGTCGCCGCGGCCGCCGCGAAGCTGGTCCGCGCCGCCGCCGCCGTCGAGCCGGTCGCTGGCATCGCCGCCGACGAGGCGGTTGGCGTGGATGTTGCCCACGAACGTGACGCCCAGATCCCGGACCGCGACCAGTTCCTCGACATGGACGTCGTCGCCGAGCGTCCAGTCGGCGGCGGCGACGATCACGTCATAGCCTTCGCCTGCCAGCTCCACGACGATGTCGCCCTTGTCGACCAAGTAAGTGTCGCCGCCGGCGAGGCCGTGGAGCATCTGGTCGCCGCCTTCGCCGGACAGGACATCCGCTTCCGCCGTGCCGTAGACTGGCGGCGGGGCGGCTCCGAAGATGCGAGTCTTGATCTCGGCATAGCCTTGGCTCTGATCGGTCCAGCCGAAGACGATGCTGCCGTCGGCCAGCACTTCGACGCTGACATCATATTGCGCGCCGCCCGTGACCTGGTTGACGAGAAAGGAGTCGCCGGTCGCGGTGCCGCTGCCGTCGAAGAACTGGGCGCGGATGCCGAGGCCGTCGCCGTCGCTGCCCGCCAGGCTCGCATCTTGCCAGGCGACCACGAAGCCGCCGTCCCTGAGCCCGGCCATGGCGAAGGCACCCTCATGGGGCGGCATCGGCATCGAGTCCCGGCCGGTCTCGACGCCGCTAAGGAGCTGCAACGGGTCCTGATAGCCGCCCGTCGCGTCGAACAGCTGAACCATCAGGTTCATCCGCCCGTTGTGGAAGACGCTGTCATAATCGAGATAGGCCGCCGCGAACCCGCCCGGCTGGAGCGCGGCGATGGCGACCTCCTCGACATGCGGCGGGGAGTAGATTTCCACCGGATCGCCGGCGGCCGTGAAGTCGGGGCCGAGCCGCTGCGCCTGGAGCCTGCCGCTCCAGTCGCGCCAGGTGGCGACGAAGCCGCCGTCGGCCATCGCCTCCAGCCCCTCGAACATCACCTCCTCGCGCGGCCGCGTCAGCGCGAAAGCGGGCGCCGTCTTCGTGCCGAACTGGTCGAAAAGCTGGGCCTGAAGCCCCGCATCGTTCCACACGATCGCATAGCCGCCATCATCGAGCGCGACGACCCGGCTGTCCTGCTTCGGCGTCAGCACGCGCCGGTCGGACACTTCGAATATGTCGATCACCCGGCCCATGGCGTCAATCATCGTCGCCTGCACGCGTGAGCGATTGGGATCGTAGTCGTCGATCCAGCTCACCACGATCTCGCCCGAGGCGAGCACGGCCACCGAATGATCCGAATCCTTGAGGAAGCGTCCGACCTTGACCGGCGAGCCGGCCGGATTTCCGTCGGCATCGAAGATATGCAGGCCGATCGAGCCGCCGTAGCTGCCCTCCAGGCCGTGGCTGACGATGTGGCCGCCGGCGGGAAGCGCGGTGACGAGCGCTCCGCTGACCTCGCCATCGGGCATCGGGGCCAGCGCCTCCTCGTCCCCCCAGGACAGGCGCAGATCCTCGGGCGCGTCCGCCATGGTGATGTCGAACGCCGCTTCCATGCTGCCGCCTTGGCCGTCGGTGACCCGGATGGTGAGCGAAACGAGCGGTCTGGATTCGAAATCGAGAAGGGCCTGATCCGCGACGACGATCGCGTTGCCCTGGATCGCAAAGGCGCCGCCGCTCGAATCGGAGAGGATTTCGTAGACGAAGTCGGCGTTGAGCGATCCGTCCGCGAACAGGGTGCCGACCGCGCTGCCGGTCTCCGCCGCTTCGCTGAGCGGTTCCGCCGACAGGCCGATGCTGGTGATCGGGAGCACGGCCGGGGTGAGGATCTGGGCGCGCACGTCATAATGTTCGCCGCGCGCCCAGGAGGTCTGATAGTCGAACCAGCCGACCACGATGTCGCCGGACGGGAGCGCGCCGGCCACAGGACTCGTCTGCTGGTCGGCATCGTTGGCGCGCGGCGCGAACTCGCCGCCGACGCGGCTGCCGTCCGCCGCGAACATCTGGGCGCGGATGTCGAACTGCAGATTGCCGTCATAGCCGAGGTTGGACGACCACATGACCATGAAGCCGCCGTCCTGGAGCGCGGTGACGGAGGCCGCCGACTGGTCGTTGCGCCCTTCCGTATTGACCAGGATCTCGTCCGTCTTGGGCAGGCCGTCGAAGCCGAACAGGCGCGCCTTGATCGCGCTCATGTCGCCGTCGCTGCCGTCATAGCTCTCCCAGGTGGCGACGATGCCCTCGGCGGTCACCGCCAGCTGGGCGCGTTCCCCCCGGCCGCCTGCGCCGTCGTCGATCACGATCTCGCGGCCGGTCTTCACGCCCGACGCGTCGAATATCTGCATGCGGGTGGAGAAATAATTGTTGGTGTAGCTGACCGCGAAGCCGCCGCCGGGGAGGGCGACGACATCGTCCGGAGTCTGCGCGCCCCAGGAGCTGGTCATGGTGATCTCGCCGCGCACCTTCGCACCGGCCGCGTCGAAAACCTGCGCCTTGGCGACGTCGTTGCCGCTCGACCGGTCGTTCCAGAGGGCGACGAAGCCGCCGCCGGCGAGGCCGGCCACTTCACAAGCATATTGGTAGCCCGCGACGACCGTGTTGACCGCGATCTCGCCGCCGGCCTTCGCGCCGGAAGCGGTGAACATCTGCGCCTTGACGCCGAAGCTATCGGGCGATCCGCTTTCGTCCGACCAGGTGACGACGAAGCCGCCATCGGCCAGCGCCGAGACGGAGCTGCTCGACTGGTCGCCGACCATGATGCTGGCGATGTCGATCTCCGCGCCGACCTTCAAGCCGCTTGCGTCGAACAACTGCGCCTTCACCGCCTCGCCGCTCTTGTCCGCGCCGCTGCCGCTGCCGTCGGTCCAGGTCATGACGAAGCCGCCCGAGGCGAGGACGGCGATGGAGGGCTCGGACTGGTAGCCTGCCGCGCTGCCGTTGACGAGGAAGTCGTCGCCGTCGCGACCGTAAAGCTGTGGCAAGATCGATCCCCCTGCACGCAAAGGCCCGGACGGGCTGCCGGTGGATTATCCGGGGAGAAGGTTACGGTGGGGTTAGCACGGCGCCGGAACGAGGACGGCGGCGGAGTTTCCCCCGCCGCCGCTTCGCTCCCGAACGCTCCCGATCAGAAGCCGATGAAGTCGGCGCTGGTCAGGATCATATTGTCGGCCACCGAGGCGAAGTGGAAAGCGGCGCCTGCGCCCGATCCGTCCGCATCGTAGTAGAGGTCGCCATTCGCCTTGTCGTAGACGATGCGGTCGTTCGAATCCTTGGCCTCCGAACCGATCACGAAGGCAGAGGCGTTGAGGGCGCCGTTGTTGACCGCCGCGAACACGTCGCGGTCGAGGTAGATGGCGTCGTCCGCCGACGAGAAATCGAGGATCTGGTCCACGTTCATCGCACCGAGCCCGGTGTCGAAGATGAAGCGGTCCGCTCCGCTGCCGCCGGTCAGCATGTCGTTGCCTTCGCCGCCGTAGAGCTTGTCGTCGCCGCCCGCCGCCTTGATGACGTTGTCGCCGCTGTTGCCGAAAATGGCATTGGCCTGGTTGTTGCCGGTGGCGTTGATGTTGGCGAGGCCCATCAGGCGCAGGGTTTCGACATATTGGCCGGCGATGCTGTAGCTGATCCACGCGTCCGCGACGTCCGCCGTGCCGCCCGTGGCCGTCTCGAGGATCTTGTCGCCGGTATTGTCGATAACATAGCGGTCGTTGCCGTCCCTGCCCTCCAGGATGTCGGCGCCCATGCCGCCGTCCATGACGTTGCCCTGCGAATTGCCGACGATGTTGTTGTCGGCCGCGTTGCCGGTGCCGTTGATCACCGCATTGCCGGTCAGGACGAGGTTCTCGAGCCCGCTGGCGAGCGTAAAGCTGACGCTCGCCTCGACCTTGTCGATGCCGCCGGCGGCGTCGGGAGATTCGTAGGCCTGATCGCCTTCGTTATCGACGATGTAGCGGTCGTTGCCGTTGCTGCCATACAAATAGTCGATGCCGGCGCCGCCGTTCAGGATGTCGTCGCCGTAGCCCGTCTGGATCGTGTTGCTGAGGCCGTTGCCCACGAACTTGACGGACTTGCCGAAGACCGGCCCGTCCAGCCACATCGCTTCGATCGAGGCGAGACCCGCGATGGAATAGCTGATGCTCGCGATGACGGCGTCCGAGCCCTCGCCGGCCGCTTCGACGATGACGTCCTTCAGCGAGTCGACATAATAGAAGTCGTTGCCGTCGCCGCCGGTCATGATGTCGTTGCCGGCGCCGCCCGCGAGATAGTCGTTGCCCGAGCCGCCGTTCAATTCGTCATTGCCGCCATTGCCGACCAGATTGTCGTTGCCGCCGCCCCCGGACAGGGTGTCCGCGCCTGCGGTTGCGAAGATGCTGTTGTCAAATTCGTTGCCGGTCAGGCTGAGCCCGGCTTTCGAAGCCTGGTCGGACGCCTGAAGGTTTTCGACGCTGACGCCTGCCTTCAGCACGAAGTCGGTCGTGGTGCGGACAGTGTCATAGCCTTCGTTTGCAAGCTCGATGACCTGGTCGTCGACATTGTCGACGAAATAGGTGTCGCCACCGGTGCGGCCGGCCATGATGTCAGCGCCCGCGCCGCCGTTGATCACGTCGGTCCCGCCGCCCGTCGAGAGGATGTTGCCGCCGTCCGTGCCGATAACGGTGACGTTGGCGGAGACGGTGCTCACCGCCTCGAAATTCTCGAAATTCGTGACCTTCTGGACGTCGGCGCCCGACACCGAGGTGCCGGCGGCAAGGTCGACCTTGATGTTCGTCGCCAGCGACAGATAGACGAGGCCGTCCACGCCGGTGCCGCCGTCGGCATGTTCGAGCACGTCGTGGCTGTAGATCTTGATGATGTCGTCGCCTGCATCCCCGGCGATCATCGCCTGATTGCCTTCGCCGTCGGTGATGACGTCGTCGCCGTCCCAGCCATGGACGATGTCGGCCTCGCTTGCTGCTTCGAACACATCCGCGCCCACCGTGCCGATCTGCTGCCCGTCCGGCGCATAAGCGGGGGCGGCGTTAACGACGGCGCGGGGATCGAAGATCTGCGCCTTGGCATCGCCATTGTCCCAGGAGAGCAGCACCCGGCCGTCGGCCAGCGCCGTCAGCGACAGCGGGAATTCCGACCCGCCGGGGATGGCGACGGCAGCACCGATCGCCAAGGCATTGGCGCCGTAGCTCTGCACCATGATCATGCCCGCGGAATCGTCTTCCCACGCGACGACGAAGCCGCCGTCGCTGGTGCCGACGACCTGCGCCTCGTTCTGCAGGTTCGCGCCCTCGGCGATGGTGAAGTGGCCGCCCTGCATCACGCCGGCGGAGTTGAACATCGCCCCGCGAATGTCGCCGCTCGTGCCTTCGGTCCAGGTGACGACGAAGCCGCCGCCGTTCACCGCAGCGATGGCGGGCTCGACCTGATAGGCGGTGCTGCCGGCAACCGCGAAGGCGGTGGCGGTGCCGTCCTGCTTCACGATCGTGCCCTTGATGTCGATGTCGCTGGTCGAGCCGTTATATTCGTCCTGGTAGACGATGGCGTAGCTGCCGCCGCCGAGCACGGTGATCGACGCGGCGGTCGCATCGTCGGTCTGGCCGCTGAGGTCGATCTCCCCGCCGATCGGATCCATCGTCGTGGGATTGAAGCGGATCGCCTTGATGTCGGTGTCGCCGGCATCGTTGCTGCGCTCGAAGATCATCAGGCCGTTGTTGCTGTTGGCGACGGCGACATCGGCGTTGCGCACGAAGGTGGTGGCATCCGCCGAGGCGAGGGTGACGGAATCGACATGCGCGCCGTTGGCGGCCTTGCGCTCCAGCGTCAGGCTGTTGGTGGGGGAGGCGCTCTGATAGCCCATGATGAAGTCGCTGCCGCCCGGAATGGCGGCGGTGAAGGCGCCAGTCTGGCTGCCCGCGCCGAAGACGCTGTTGAGCTCCATCGCGTCGCCCTGCGGCTCGCCGAGTGCATTGAAGCGCTGGCCGACCATGTCGTAGCCCGACTGGCTGCTCGGCCCGCCATCCGAATTGTCGTTCCAGATCACCCAGTAATCGCCGTTGGCGAGCTGCACGGTCTGAACGTCGCGCTGCGTGCCGGCCTTGTGGCCGTTGACGGTGGAGGCGCTGTTCCAGGCTTTGATGGCAGTCGGCATGATGAATCGTCCCTCTTGGTTGGCTGAGCCGGTGTTCGGCTGTCCCGTCCCGTCTGGGCGTCCATTGTCGCCGTTTGATCGCGCCAAGGGTTGCGGCGTGTTTCAATTGTTTCGAGCGCGCGCACGAAAACGGCGGCGGAAGTTGCCCTCCGCCGCCGTTCCCTGTCGTGGCGAGCCCGATCAGAAGCCGATGAAGTCGGCGCTGGTCAGGATCGTGTTGTCGGCGACCGAGGCGAAGTGGAAGGCCGCGCCTGCGCCCGATCCGTCCGCATCGTAGAAGAGGTCGCCATTCGCCTTGTCGTAGATGATGCGATCATTGGCATCCTTGGCCTCGCTGCCCACCACGAAGGCGGAGGCGTTGAGGGCGCCGTTGTTAATCGCCGCGAACACGTCCTTGTCGAGGTAGAAGGCATCGTCGGCGGCCGAGAAGTCGACGATCTTGTCGACATTGGTGTCGCCGAGAGCGGTGTCGAAGATGAAGCGGTCGGCGCCGGTGCCGCCGGTCAGCGTGTCGTTGCCGTCCCCGCCATAAAGCTTGTCGTCGCCGCCGGCGGCCTTGATGACGTTGTCGCCTTCATTGCCGAAGATGGTGTTGACCTGGTTGTTGCCGGTGCCGTTGATGTCGTCCGAGCCCATCAGGCGCAGCGTCTCGACATATTGCCCGGCAAGGCTGAAGCTGATCCACGCATCGGCGATGTCGATCGCGCCGCCGGTGGCCGTCTCCAGGATCTTGTCGCCGACATTGTCGATCACATAGCGGTCGTTGCCGTCCTTGCCCTCCAGGATGTCGGCGCCCATGCCGCCGTCCAGGATGTTGCCGCCATTGTTGCCGACGATGATGTTGTCGAGTTCGTTGCCGGTGCCGTCGATCGCCTGCGATCCGGTCAGGATCAGCTTCTCGATATGGTTTCCGAGCTCGAAATCGACGGAGCTTTCCACCTTGTCGATGCCGCCGCCGGCCGCCTCGAGGACGGTGTCGCCTTCATTGTCGACGATGTAGCGGTCGTTGCCGCCAAAGCCGGCCAGGATGTCCGCGCCGCCGCCGCCGTTCAGGATGTTGGCGCCCGCATTGCCTTCGACCAGATTGTCGAAGCCGTTGCCGACGAGCTTCAGCGCGTCGGTGCCGTCCTGCTGATAGGCCCGCAGATACTCGACCGAGACATTGGCACCGAGCGTGTAGCTGGTTTCGGCAAAGACGCTGTCATAGCCTTCGCCATCGGCTTCGACGATCAGGTCGTTGGCGCGGTCGACGACATAGCCGTCATCGCCGGTGCCGCCGGTCATCTGGTCCTTGCCGGCCCCGCCGTTCAGCCAGTCATGGCCTTCGCCTCCGTCGAGCTGGTCGTCACCGTCCAGCGCCATCAGGCTGTCATTGCCGCCCGCGCCGGTCAGGATGTTGATCCCGGCATTGCCCCACAGGCCGTTGCCGAACTCGTTGCCGGTGAGGTTGCGGCTGACGGTGGCGCCCATGTCGCCGACCATCATCTCTTCGACATGCACGCCGGCGCCGAGGACATAGTCGGTGCTGGCGCTGACCATGTCGAAGCCCTCGTCGGCATATTCGTAGATCGTGTCGTCGGCATGGTCGACATAGTAAGTGTCATTGCCCGCGCGGCCGGCCAGATAATCCGCGCCCTGGCCGCCATCGAGATTGTCCGCGCCGGCACCGGTGCCGATGAAGTTGACGCCGTCCGTGCCGAACACCGTCATCTGGGAGGTGATGTCCGCCAGCGCATCGAAATGCTCGAAGTTGGTCGTCTGCTGGTAGAGGCTGTTGGTGTAGACGAAGCCTTCCTTCAGATAGACCTGCACGTCGTTGCCCAGGGTCTGGAAGCTCAAGGTATCGATGCCGGTGCCGCCGTCCACCGCTTCCGCGGTGTCGAAGCCATAAACCTTGATGACGTCGTTGCCGGCATCGCCCGAGATCATCTTCTGCGTGCCGTTGCCGTCGGAGATGGTGTCGTCGCCGTCCCAGCCATGCACGATGTCGGCGTCGCTGCTCGCTTCGAAGACGTCGTTGTTGGCGGTGCCGATCTGCATTTCATCCGGGCCATAGACGGCGTCGGTGTTGACGCCGCTGCGGGGGTCCCAGATCTGCGACTGGACGTTGCCATTGTCCCAGGAAAGGATCACGCGGCCGTCGGCCATGGCGGTCAGCGACAGCGGGTAGGTGGAGAGGCCTTGCACCGCCTCGATCGCCACGCCCTGCGGCGTGCCGGCGGCATTGTAGCTGCGCAGCATCACCGAACCGGTCGTGTCGTCTTCCCAGGCGATCGCGAAGCCGCCGTCGGGCAGGCCCGCGACCTGCGCGTCATTCTGGTCGTTGGCGCCGGTGGCGACGGTAAAGGCCGTGCCCTGCATCTGGCCGACGGGGTTGAAGATCGCCGCCTTGACGTCGCCGGTCGCCCCTTCCTGCCAGCTGACGACGAAATTGCCGCCGGCAAGGGCGGTGACGGACGGCGCGACCTGGAAGGCGGTGCTGGCGGCGATCGAGAAGGGGGCGACGGTGCCGTCCTGATTGACGATCGCACCCTTGATGTCGATGTCGGTGGTGGAGCCGTTATACTCGTCCTGGTAGACGACGGCGTAGGTGCCGTTGGCAAGAACGGTCACCATCGGTGCGCGGCTGTCGTCGGTCTGCGACGTGATCTCGATCTCGTTGCCGATCGGCTCCAGCGTGGTCGGGTTGAAGCGGATGGCGCGGATGTCGGTGTCGCCATTGCCGTTGGTGCGCTCGAACAGCATGATGCCGTTGGTGGCGCTGGCGGCGGCGATGTCCATGTTTGCGACACTGGTGTTGCCGATCGCGCCGGTCAGGATCTTGTAGCCGGTGGAGCTGCCGTCGGCGCCCTTATGCTCGACGATCAGGCTGCCGTTGATCAGGCCGTGCTGGTAGGCGACGACGAAGTCGTTGCTGCCCGGAATGCCGGCGGCGGCGCTGAACACCTCGTCCATGTCGCCGATGAGGCTGTTGATCTCGACCGGGCCGCCCTGCGCCTCGCCAAGCGCGTTGAAGCGCTGGCCGACAATGTCGTAGCCGACCTGCGTGCTGCCATTGTCGTTCGAATTGTCGTTCCACATCACCCAGTAATCGCCGTTGGCGAGCTGCACGGTCTGCACATCGCGCTGCGTGCCGGCGGTCTGGGCGTGGACGGTGGCGGCATTGTTCCAGATTTTCGGGGTGGTCGGCATGGTGAGAACTCCCTGTTCGAATGGTTGCGCCGATGACCGGCTGACCCATCCCGTCTGCGCCGCCAGCGTCGCCATTCGATCCCGCGGGCGGCGCTATCCTGTTTCAATTGTTTCGGCGGAGAGGGGAGGTGGGGCTGAACTCCTGCCGGGAACGGGGAGGGGGGCATGCGAAGCATGGTGGAGGGGGCCCCGGCCGGAACGTGCTCCGCGGCGTGGGCCCCTTTCCCCGCTGCCCGGGTCCCCCTC
>Ga0196960_10000673_pt1 | contig 10857 bp, 11 predicted proteins | sample S3v_5metaG_FD_183187 | JGI IMG/M metagenome (GOLD analysis project Ga0196960, IMG submission 183187) | Soil microbial communities from Anza Borrego desert, Southern California, United States - S3+v_5 | ecosystem: Environmental > Terrestrial > Soil > Desert | place: USA: California | collected... | reverse complement strand
TCCGGTGCCGCGGGCGGGCTCGGCGGCGCGCCGGGCCGGAGGGCGGAGACGAAGTCGCTCATGTCATCGAGCATCGGCGCGCCACGCGAGCCCCGGCTGGGCGCCCGCTGGGCGTTCGCTGGGAGCGGCTTCGCGCCGCCCGCGCCACCGATCGCACCATGGCTACGACGCGGTCGCGTCGCTCGGCGTGGTCGTCGTCCCGCTGCCGCTCGGCGCGGCCGGCGTGGTCGTCGTCCCGCCGCCGCTCTGCGCGGGCGGCGCCGCCGGCATCTGCTCCCGCAGCGCGTCCGCGACCGTGCTCTCGTCGAGCCCGAGCTCGTCGGCGAGCTCCGCCGCCATGTCGGTCGCGCTCGGCGGCCCGCCCGTGCTCTCCGACCGATCCGGCCGCACCGCGTCCATCGCCGCCTGGAGCTTCGCCTCGCTCACGCCCAGCGTCTCGGCCAACGCGGACAGGTCCGGCCGTCCGCCCTGCCCCTGCGGCGGCTGCGTGTCCTGCTGCGTCGCCGCGGTCCCCTGCGACGCGCTCGCGCTCTGCGCGCTGTCGTCGCCCGCCGACCCGCACGCGGTGGTCGCGAGCGCGGCCGTCACACCGAGGGCCGCGAGGAACTTGCGCTTGTGGTGTCTCATGCCGCCGCAGCCTGCGCCCACTCGCTGTGCGCCTCGTCGGCAGCGACTGGGAGGTCGCTGAGCCACCGCCTCGTTCGAGCGCACGAAACGCAGCGCTCGCATCGCGCCCGGCGGCTCTCAGCGTGCTCCCTGCAGGCGCTCACGGCGGTCCGAGGGGGCGTGGCGGACGCTCTCAGCGGAGATTCGGTGCCTGCCGCCCAAGCAGCAGCGCGCGCTGGTGGAGCGGGAGCTCGAGGACCGCGACTACGACGAGGTCGCCGCCCGGACGGGCGTCTCGCCGGTGGCGGCGCGACAGGCGGCCTTCGCGGCGGGAGCACGGCTCAGGAGGGGGGCGGCGCTTCGCGCCGCCCCAGAGAGCGGCGCGACGCCCGCTCCTCCTCAGAAGCGCGAGATCCGGACGGGGCCGGCGCTGTCCCGTCCCCGGCCCCGCCCGTCTCTCGCATGTCTCGCCGGGGTGGGTCAGGCCCCGTCGCGTCATTCAAGGTACGGAGCCACCTCGCCCCTCCCAATCGACCACCGGGCGGACATTCCCGCGGCCCGTTTCGACACGCGGGAGGAGGTGTGCGCCGCGCCACGAACGGCTCCGAGCGGCGCGCCGCGGGTCAGCCTTCGTCGAGCAGGAAGCCTTCGGGGAACGGGTCGGTCGGGTCGAGCACGAGCTGCCCGAGGCCGCTGATCCACGCGCTGCCCTCGACCTCTGGGACGATCGCGGGCACGCCGCCCGCTTCGGCCTCGGCGACGATCGTCGCGGTGAAGGTGCGGTCGAGCAGCGAGCGCTGCACGAACGTGTCCCCCACACCGAGCTCCCCGCGCGCCGCGAGCTGCGCGACCCGCGCGCTCGTCCCGGTGCCGCACGGCGACCGGTCGAGCCAGCCGGGATCGATCGCGACCGCGTTCCGTCCGCCGTCCTCCGTCCGTTCCACGAGCTCGACGTGCGCCACCGGCCCGACGTCGCCGAGGGCGGGGTGCGCCGGGTGGCCGAGCGCCTGGACCGCCCGCATGATCTTCATCCCGGCCCGCAGCAGCTCCGGCGCTTGCTCGGGCACCACGCGGAGCCCGACGTCGGCCGCGTCCAGCACCACGTACCAGTTTCCGCCGTACGCGAGGTCGTACGTCACGTCGCCCAGCCCGTCGACCGCGAGGGTCACGCCCGGCTCGAGCACGAACGACGGCACGTTGCGCAGCCGCACCGACACCGCCCGCCCGTCGCGGACCGTCACGACGGTCCGCACCAGGCCTGCCGGGGTGTCGAAGACCACCTCGGTCTCCGGCTCGACCGCCGGCACGAGCCCCGTCTCCACCATGACCGTCGCCGCCCCGATGGTCGCGTGCCCGCACATCGGCAGGAAGCCCCACACCTCGATGAACAGCAGACCGAAGTCGGCCTCCGGGTCGCACGGCGCGGTCAGCACCGCACCGGCCATCGAGCGGTGGCCGCGCGGCTCGCGCATCAGCAGCCGCCGCGCCGCGTCGTGGTGCGCCGCGAAGTCCGCCTGCTTCTCGCGCATCGTCGTGCCCACGAGCGGGGGCACGCCGGCGGTCAGCACGCGCGTCGGCATCCCCTCCGTGTGGGAGTCGACCACCGTGAGCAGCGCGCGCGACCGCATCGCCGCTACTCCGCCTCGCGCCGGACGATGCCGAGCGGGTTGCCGTCCTGCAGCTCAGGCGGCAGCGCCCACGCCGGCGCGTCCTGGAACGCCACCGGCCGCGTGAAGCGCCGATGTGCGGTCAGCCCGACGCTCGTGGTCGCCGGCGCCGACGTCGCCGGCCACGGCCCGCCGTGCACCATCGCGCGCGTCACCGCCACCCCCGTGGGCACGCCGTCGAACACGACCCGGCCGGAGATCGCCGCCAGCCGCCGCGACAGCAGCGCCGCCAGCTCGCCGTCCTCCTCCTCGGCGTGAAGCGTCGCGGTCAGCTGCCCCTCCGCCTGCTGGAGCAGGTCGAGCAGCTCGCCCTCGCCCGCGTAGGTCAGCGCGATGGCCACCGGCCCGAAGTGCTCCTGCCACAGCTCGCCCTCGGACGCCACGTCGGCGGCCCGGCCGGTGTAGAGCCCGAACACCCGCTGGTAGCCGGGCGCGCGCACGGCGGGCGTCGCGCGCTCCAGACCCGCGACGGCATCGAGCTTCTCGAGGTCGACGCCCACCGCCGCGCACAGCCGCTCGTTCAGCAGCGGCTGCGGCGGCGCCTCACCGAGCCGCGACGCCAGCTCGTCGACCAGCGCCCGCCCGTCCGCGTCGTCCGGCACGAGGATGAGGTTCGGCTTCGTGCACAGCTGGCCGGCGTTCCCCGCCAGGCTCGGCGCCAGCGCCGACGCGATCGCGCCCGCGCGCGCCCGCGCCGCGGCGGGCGTGACGACGACCGGGTTGATGCTGCCCATCTCCGCGTACACGGGGATCGGCCGCGGGCGCAGAGCCGCGCGTCGCGTGATTGCCGCGCCGCCCTCGAACGACCCGGTGAACCCGACCGCCGCGATCGGCTCGGCGTCCACCAGCCGCTCGGCGAGGTCGAGCTCGGCGGTCAGCACGTGGCCGACCACGTCCTCCGGCAGCCCGGCCTCGGCCGCGCCGCGCCGCAGCGCCTCGGCGACCAGACGGCCTGTCGCCGGATGCGCCGGATGGGCCTTGATCACGACGGGGCAGCCCGCCGCCAGCGCCGACGCCGTGTCGCCGCCCGCGGCGCCGAAGGCGAGCGGGAAGTTGCTGGCGCCGAAGACGGCGACCGGGCCGATCGGCACCTCCATCCGCCGCACGTCCGGCCGGGGCGGCGTCGCGTCCGGCAGCGCGGCGTCGAGCATCGCGTCGACGACCTCACCCCGCTCCACCACGTCCGCGAACGCGCGGAGCTGACCTGTCGTACGCGAGAGCTCGCCGTTGAGCCGCACCTCGCCGAGGCCGGTCTCCGCATCGCACGTCGCGACGATGCGCGGCCGGTCCGCCTCGATCTCGTTCGCACACGCGCGGAGCAGGGCGGCGCGGGTCGCGAGCGGGCGCAGGACGCCGTCCTCGTGCAGCGCGGCGGCGCGGGCGACGACCGCGTCGAGATGCGTCGCGTCGTCCGCCGGGAGCTCGTCCAGGATGGTGGCCGTCCGCGGGTCGACGGAGGCGATGGTGGAGTGGTCGTTCGCCATTGGTTCCGCTACAGTACCACTCCGGTCCGATGACAGAACCTCTTCTCAGCCCACCCCGCATCGGGGTCGCCCCTGTCCACGTCAGCCAGCGCCACGAGCAGATCGCGGCGCAGCTGCGGCACGCGATCGCCACCGGCCGGATGGCGCAGGGCGAGCGACTCCCGCCCGAGCGTGAGCTGGCGCAGCGGATGGGCGTCGGGCGCAACGCGGTGCGCGAGGCGCTGGGCCTGCTGCAGGTCGAGGGCCTGGTCGAGACGCGCCAGGGCGCGGGCTCCTTCGTGCGCGCGGACGCGCTCGACGCGCTCGTGCACCAGCCCCCGGAGCCGGCCGACTCGACGAGCCCGTCCGAGCTGCTCGACGCGCGCGACCTCATCGAGCCTGAGACCGCCGCGCTCGCCGCGCGCAACGGAGGCCCCGACGTCGCCGCCGCGCTGACGCCGTACGTGGATGCGATGGAGGCCGCCGGTGACCCGGACGACCCCGAGCAGCGCGTGCGCTGGAACGAGGCCGACCGCGCGTTCCACCGCGCGATCGCCCACCTCAGCGGCAACGCGGTGCTCTTCCGCTTCGCCGCGGAGGTCGCAGACCTGATGGACGAGCCGCTGTGGCAGCAGCTGCGCGACGAGTCGATCGCCATCCCGGGCCGGACCCGGATCCACATGGCGGAGCACCGCATGATCCTCGAGGCGATCGCCTCCGGGGACGAGCGGACGGCCCGCCTCTACGCCGCGGAGCACCTCAAGCGGGTGCGCCGCTACATGACCCTCGACTGAGGCAGGACCCACGTGCGCTTCACCGGCATCATCCCCGCTGTCACCACCCCCTTCACGGACGCCCTGGAGGTCGACACGGATGCGCTCGCGACCAATGTCGAGACGCTCATCGCGGCCGGCATCGAGGGCATCGTCGTCAACGGCACCATGGGCGAGGGCGGGTCGCTCGACCGCGAGGAGCGGCGCCGGACGATCGCCACGGTGGTCGAGCGCGCTGCCGGCCGGATCCCCGTGACCGTCGGCGTCTCCGCGGGCGCCACCGCGATCGCGTGCGCGTACGCCGCCGACGCTCGGGAGCTGGGCGCTGACGCCGTCATGTGCCTTCCGCCCCTCCTATACGCGGGCGACCTGGACGAGATCGCCGACTTCCTCAACGCGGTGGCAGATGCTGCGCAGCTGCCGGTGATGGCCTACAACAACCCGCCCGCGAGCGGGACCGACCTCGGCGCCGACGAGATGCTCGAGCTGCTCTCGCGCGTCGACGCGATCGCCGCGGTGAAGGAGTGCTCGGGCGACGCGCGGCGGATCGCGGCGCTCGTGGCGGCGGTCGGCGACCGGGTCGACGTCCTCGTCGGCGGCGACGACTGGGCGCTCGAGGGACTCGCGGCCGGCGCCGTCGGCTGGGTCTCCGGCGTCGCGGTCGTCGTGCCGGAGGAGTGCGTGCGGCTGGTGGAGCTCGTCGGCGCGGGCGACCTGGCGGGCGCGCGCGAGCTGTACCTGCGCCAGCTGCCGCTCGCGCGGTTCGACATGACGCCGAAGCTCGTCCAGTACTTCAAGGCGGCGATGGACGAGCTGGGCACGGGCCGCGGTGGGCTGTCGCGGCCGCCGCGCGGGCCGCTGAAGGAGGCCGAGCAGGCGCAGCTGCGCGCCGCGCTCGACCTGCTCCGTGCCGCGCCCGCGGTGAGCTAGCGGGCGCGGGGGCGGAGTCGGCTCAGCAGCCGTCCGGGCCGCAGGCGTCGCCGCCCGTGACGACCGGGATCTTCGGCTCGGGGCGGCCCTGGCGCAGCAGGTCGAGCAGGACCTCCGGTGCCTGTGCGCCGGACGCCGCGATCTTGCGGTCGACCACGAAGAACGGGACGCCCGTGATGCCGAACTGCGAGGCGGTGCGCTCGTCCTCACGGACCTCCTCGGCGAACCGCTCGGTCAGGAGCAGCTCCCGGACCTCGTCCTCCGGCAGGCCGACGTCGGCGGCGGCGCGCAGGAGCGTGTCGTGGTCGCCGACGACGGCGCCCTCGGTGAAGTACGCGCGGAAGAGGCGCTCCTTCATCTCGTCCTGCTTGCCGTGGCGCTCGGCGAGGTGGACGAGACGGTGGCCGTCGAACGTGTTGCCGCCCTGGGCGGTGTCGAGGCGCATGTCGAGCGCCTCGCCCGCCGCCGTCTGCGCGAGCTGGCCCTCCATCGCGGCCATCTGCTCGCGGCTCGTGCCGTACTTGCGCGCGAGGCGGGTCGCGTTGTCCTCGTCGTACTGCACCGGCGCGCCGGGATCGAGCTCGAACGACCGCCACGTCACCGTGACCTCGTCCGCGTGCTCGTACTCGGCGAGCGCCTTCTCGAAGCGGCGCTTGCCGACGTAGCACCAGGGGCAGGCGATGTCGGACCAGATCTCGACGTTCACGGGAAGCTCACTCCGGACGTTGCACGGACAACCACTTCCGTCAGCGTAGCGCGCGGTCCGGCCAGCGCGGCCGACGGATCAGAGCGTCAAAGGGATCCCGAACCGGCCGAGCAGCGCGTCGCCGCTGAACGTGACGATCTCGCGCACCGCGCCGTCCTCGAACCGCAGGACGTCGATGGCGAAGAGCTTCGCGACGTCGGTGCCGGGCTTCTGCACGTAGCAGGCCACCGCCGGCTGCCGGTTGGCCGTGGTGAGGCGGCAGCGCATGTCGCCGAACTCCTCGCCGCCGAACCCGCCGCTCACCCAGCCGTCGACCACGGTGTCGCGCCCCTGCCAGACGCCGGGCTGCGGCGGCATGGCGAACGTGGCCTCCTCGTGGAGCGTCGCCTTCAGCGCCTCGATGTCGGACCGGTCGGTCGCGTCCATGTAGCGCCGCAGCAGCTCGCGCTCCGCGGCGGTCGGGTCGACGATCGCGGACGGCCACTCCGCCCGCTCGGCGGGCAGGTGCTCGGCCAGCGCGCCCCGCGCCCGCTGCAGCGCGCTGTTCACCGCGGCGGTCGACGTCTCGAGCAACTCCGCGGTGTCGCGCGCCGACCAGTCCAGGACGTCGCGGAGGATCAGCACCGCGCGCGACTGCGGCGTCAGGTGCTGGATCGCGACCATGAACGCCAGCTCGATCGTCTCCTTGGCGACGAGCGCGGCGTCCGGCTCGAGCAGCGCGTCCGGGTACGGCTGGAGCCACAGCACCTCGGTCGCGCCGCCACCGCCCGCGCCCGCGTCCTCGACCGGCGTCGGCCGTCGCGGCCGCGCCCCCAGCGCGTCCAGGCACGTGTTCGTCGCGATCTTGTAGAGCCACGCGCGCAGCGACGCCCGCCCCGCGTACGTCGACCGCCGCCGCCACGCGCGCAGGAACGTCTCCTGCACCGCGTCGTCGGCCTCGTCCAACGACCCGAGCATCCGGTAGCAGTGCACGTGCAACTCCCGCCGGTGCCGCTCGGCCGCCGCCTCGAACTCGCCCCGCTCCACGCTCATCGCCGCCATCATCGCTCCCGTCGTTTTCCGATAGGACCGTGTGACGGCATCCGCGTGGGAAAGTCATCGCCTGATCTCAAGCCGAGGCTGCTCAGCTTACGTACGCATCCGTTTCGTCGGTCGACGCCACGGTCGGCGCAGCCGTACGCAACGACCACTGAAGTTCGAAGCCTTGGTACGGGAGAATCTCACCCATGTAGTCGAACTCGATCATCCGACCTTGGTTGTAGGGTCGTCGAGTCATATTCGCAATGACTTCGCGCTCGCGGTGATGATTGACCTTCACCTCAAGGTCGCCGTCGAGACCCGTGCAGTCGTTGATCCGCACCTTGAAGTCGCTGGAGATGTGCTCGACCGTCCAGATCAGGCGGTCGTTCGTGCGGAAGTGGCCGAAAGTCTCGACAGTGAAACTCGCCGGCACCCCAGGATGAAAGGTGTACGCCTTCTCGAAACGCGTCTTGCCGCTTTCCTCCCTCACGTGGTTCGCGAGACGCTCCCCCTCTAGAAGCGTGCGATCCGGTTCGACGATCGAGATGAACCCGCCCGATGAGCCCCAGCGCGCGACGTCTGTGTACAAGCGCAGGACCAAGCGCTTCCGCCGCCAGGACGCTTCGCGGAGCTCGAACGAGTGCTCGGCAGCGACCCGGATCTCCGCCGCCTCCGAGATCAGCGTGATCACGAGAGTCTGGTTCGACCGAACGAGCGGGCTTGTGCCCCGGAGCGCCTCCACGGCTTCGGCTACATCGAGCCCGAACACCTGCCGAGCAACCACTCGGTCGATGAGGCCGCTGGCCAAGATTGACCCGCCAACCCCCAACGCGATCACTGCGACGAGCACGTAGACCGTTTCGCGAGGACCGTGCGCCCCATCCGGCCCGAGCGCGGTGCTCAGCGCCCCGACGAGAATCATCAAGCCGCCGATCAGCGTGATCCGTTGCCATGAACGCATCGTTCGCTTACCGCTTTTCGTAGGTGCCAATGAGCGTCCTTCGTGCGCGGAGAAGAACAACAGGGTCGAACACGACGAAGGCGTCGTGCCTGCCAGCGTTCGTGCTGACCCAGTTGAGGTCGAGCACGTCTTGCTCGATGAGGTGGCAGAGCGGCCAGAGGGCCAAGTCGAACGGGTGCACGATTCCTGGCTCGAGCCCGAGCTGCTTGAGCGTCGCGCCGGAGGCCAGATATGCCTCCCGGACTCCGAGCGCCGACTTCACGGCGCGCAAATCCAGCTGCTGATCGCCACGGATGTGCACAACGCGCAGACCGGCCGTTGTCTGGAGTACGAGTGTCTTCAGCTCGCGCCCCAGTGGAAGCCCTTTGGCGGTCGCCGCGCTTGCGCATGAGACGACCTCGCTCTCTAACGGGAAGACGTGGAGCCACGACGCGGGATTGTCGAAGTCGGCCGGAAACGTCTGACTGGCCGCCCCTCCTCGCTCCGGGCCGACGACCGCCTCTCGAAGATGACCTTCTTGCTCATGCCGCGTCACTTGCACGTGCGGACCCTACAGCGATGCACGAGAAAATGAGACAACGGACACTTCGACGTCTGCAAACTCGTCGCGGGGACCAAGCGCATGATGCGTCGGGTAGACGGCCGTGGGGCAACGCGTCCAACCGTCTTCGAGGACATCGCTGTGGGCGGCGCAAGGTGTCGACGGCAAATCGCATGGCGCATAGGCTTGGGCGGACCAGGCCAAAGATGCCTTCGGCCGCCGCACTGACGCACCTCGCGGCGTACGGAGACCGCAACCTCACGAACGCGCCCGGCAGCCCTCATGCGTGGACGCATAGTGTCTGCGGCATGGCGACATGGGAGGACGTGCGGCGGCTGGCGATGTGGATGCCAGAGGCGGAGGAGCGCGAGTCGCGCGGTCTGCGGCAGTGGCGCGTCGACGGGAAGCTGTTCGTGTGGGAGCGGCCGCTGCGCAAGACCGATCTGGCGGCGCTGGGCGACGCCGTGCCGGCGGGTGAGATCCTCGGCGCGCGGGTGGAGCACGAGGGCGCGAAGCGGGCGCTGTGCGAGGACCCGTCCAGCGTCTTCTTCACCACGCCGCACTTCGACGGCCATCCCGCGATCCTCGTGCGGCTCGACGCGATCAACCTGGCCGTGCTGGAGGAGGTCGTCGTCGAGGAGTGGCTGAACCGCGCGCTGCGGCGGCTCGTCGAGGCTTGGGAGGCGCTGACCAAGGCCCGCCGACGCTAGGCCGGCGAGCGCGGCAGGACGTCGAGCCGGCCGAGCAGGCCGCTCAGCTCGAGCGTGCGGCGGACCGCGCGGGCGGCTCCGAGGACCAGGGAGAAGCGGCGGCCGTCGTCGGTGGCGGCGCGGTCGGCCGCGGCGATGAGCGCCAGGCCGCTCGAGTCGAGGAAGTCGACGGCGGTGAGGTCGAGGATCAGGTGCGCAAAGCCGGCCTCGTGCAGCTCGGTCAGCGCGTCGCGGACGCCGGGGACGGTCGCCATGTCGAGCTCGCCCGAGGGAGCGACGACGACGGCGCGGCGGGCCGGGCGGACGTCGCAGGCGAAGGACGGCAGCGACGCGGCGCGGCGGGCGAGGTCGGACGGGATGGTGATCACGGGCGCCTCCTTGGCATCGGACGACGGACGACGGGCACCGATCCGCTGGCCGGTCCCGCCCCCGGGACCTGCCGCCCATCGCGCCTCCTCGCGGCCGATCGCGAAGGCCGCGCGACGCAGCGGCGATCCACCGTCAGGAACGCTACCGCGCCACGGAAGCGACGCGCGCGACACCCGTTGGAAGCCGACGAGCGCCGAGACCGCGCAGCTCGGAGCGGGGCCGTGTCGGCCTCCGCCGCCACCGTCTCCGTCCGCGACAGGGCGGGGAAGGTGGACACCGTGCGTGGGCGGGCGAAGCTGGGGTCCAGCGGCCTGGCGTGGGGCCTCGGGTTCGTCGACGCTGGGAGGAGCCGCGGTGAACGGGCTCGTGGGCAGTGGGGCGGCTGGGATTCGAACCCAGGTCTGACGGATTATGAGTCCGCTGCTCTCACCGCTGAGCTACCGCCCCGCGGGCAGAGTATTCGCCCGCGATGACGGGAGCAGGTGGTCGCGGAGGGCCTGTGCAAGCGCGTGGGCGTGGGGCGTCGGCTCGGCCTGAGGGGCGAGCGCGGCGGGGGCTGCGCGGCGGATGGCGGAGGTGACGAGGAGCGCGTCGGCGGCGTGCGCCTGCTCGAGCGTGAGGGGGGCTTCGGTCAGCGGAAGCCCTTGCAGCGAGCCGAGGGCGAGAACCCGGGCACGGGTGACGCCGGCGAGGAGGCGGCCGTCTGCGGGCGGGGTGACGAGGCGGCCGTCGAGGAGGGCCCAGACGTTGGCGGAGGTCGCTTCGAGGACGGTGCCGTCGGCGTCGCAGACGAGGTGGGCGCCGGCGAGCGGCGAGCGGTCGGCCCACTTGTGCGCCCCCGCGCCGCCGGTGAGGAGCACGGGTGTCAGGAGGACGGGCTCCGGCGGGCCAGGCTGGGTCGGGTGGACGGTGACGTCGGCGGCGCCGTCCGGCGTGAGGACGATGCGGAGGCGGTGCCGGCCCGGGCCGGCGAGGGCCGCGGCGGTGCTGACGCGGGTGGGGAGATCGGGCGGCAGGGCGCGGTCGAGGACGGCCGCGGCGGAGGCGGCGAGGCGGGCGAGGTGCGCGTCGGCGTCGAGGAGATGGCCGTCGTGGACGGCGATCGTCTCGA
>Ga0196960_10000671_pt1 | contig 10873 bp, 10 predicted proteins | sample S3v_5metaG_FD_183187 | JGI IMG/M metagenome (GOLD analysis project Ga0196960, IMG submission 183187) | Soil microbial communities from Anza Borrego desert, Southern California, United States - S3+v_5 | ecosystem: Environmental > Terrestrial > Soil > Desert | place: USA: California | collected... | reverse complement strand
TCGCGGCGATCCGGCTCGAGGTCGGGCGGCCGCTGGCGCCGATGCTCGCGGGCAGCGCGGCGGACGCGGCGGCGGCGATGGAGAAGCTGGGCGCCGCGGCTGCGGTGGACTGGAAGCTCGACGGCGCGCGCGTGCAGGTCCACCGCGACGGCGGCGAGGTGGCGATCTTCACCCGCACGCTGGATGACGTCACGGCGCGGCTGCCGGAGCTGGTCGCGGGCGCGCTGGCGCTGCCGGCCGAGCGGTTCGTCCTCGACGGCGAGGCGATCGCGCTGCGCGCCGACGGGCGGCCCGAGCCGTTCCAGGTGACCGCGTCGCGGTTCGGCTCGCGCGGGGCGCGGGAGGTGCCGCTCGCGTCGCTGTACTTCGACGTGCTCCACCTCGACGGCGACGACCTGCTCGACCGGCCGCTCACCGACCGCGCGGCGGCGCTGGACGCGCTGGTGCCGGCTGAGCACCGCGTCCGCCGCACGGTGGCGGAGGACGCGGCGGGCGCGCAGGCGGCGTTCGACGCGGCGGTCGCGGCCGGACACGAGGGGATCGTCGTCAAGGCGCTGGACGCGCCGTATGCGGCGGGGCGGCGCGGGAGCGGGTGGCTGAAGGTCAAGCCGGTGCACACGCTCGACCTCGTCGTCCTGGCGGCGGAGTGGGGCCACGGGCGGCGGCGCGGGAAGCTCTCCAACCTCTGGCTCGGAGCACGAGAAGACGAGGGGCGGGCGGGGACGGACTCGGGCTGGGCGATGCTCGGCAAGACGTTCAAGGGGCTCACCGACGAGCTGCTCGCCTGGCAGACCGAGCAGCTCCTCGCGCGCGAGACGGGGCGCGAGGGGATCGTCGTCCACGTGCGGCCCGAGCTCGTGGTGGAGATCGCGTTCGACGGCGTGCAGACCTCCTCCCGCTACCTGTCGGGGATGGCGCTCCGCTTCGCGCGGGTCAAGCGCTACCGCGACGACAAGACGGCCGCGGAGGCCGACACCGTCACGACGGTGCGGGCGTTCGCGTCGCCCGGCGGCTGAGCGCGCCGCGGCCCGGCAGCCACCAGCACCGCTCGCCCAGCAGCGCCATCCCTGCCGGGACGATGAGGAGCCGCACGACGGTCGCGTCGATCGCGATCGCCACCGCCGCCCCGAGGCCGACCTCCTGCACCGCCGGCACGCCCGTCAGCAGGAACGCTGTGAAGACCGCGACCATGATGAGCGCCGCGCCGGTGATCGTGCGCGTGCTCGTCACCAGGCCGTGCCGGACGGCGTCACCGGTCGTCGCGCCGCCGAGCCACCGCTCGCGGATCCGGCTCAGCAGGAAGACCTGGTAGTCCATCGAGAGACCGAAGACGACGGCGAGCACGAGCGGGATCGCGATCGTGTCGACGTAGCCGGGCGACCCCCAGCCGAAGACGGCGGTCAGCACGCCGAACGCCGCGCCGACGCTGAGCAGGTTGGTGACGACGCCGCCCAGCGCGAGCGGCACGGAGCGGAGCGCGACGAGCAGCAGCCCGAAGGTCAGCGCGACGATCCACGCCACGATCGCCGGGAGCTTCGCGTCGATCTCCGCGTTGAAGTCCAGCTGCGCGGCGGTGTTGCCGCCGACGACCGCGCTCGCCGGCAGCCGCTCGCGCAGCCGCGTGACCAGCGCCTTGACCTCCGCGCTGTCGCCGTCGCCCCGCGGCGTCGCGACGATGAGGATGTTCTTGCCGTCCTGCGTCTGGGTGCGGACGCCGGTCTTCACCACCGCGTCGTCGGCGCGCAGGATCGCGACGGAGCGGTCGACGTCCGCACGGGCGACGACGATCGTCAGCGGCGCGCCGCGCCCGGCCGGCTGCACGGTGCGCGCCGCCTCGAAGCCCTGGCGCGTCTCGTTGTCCGCGGGCAGCTGGCGCAGCGCGCCGTCGCCGGTCGTCAGGTCGATCGCGGGCGCCGCGAGCGCGAGCAGCACCGCCAGGCCGGCGGCGAGCGAGAGCGCGGGGCGGCGGAGCACCGCGTCGGCCCACCGCTCGACCAGCCGCCGCTCCCCCCGGCCCGTCACGCCGGCGCGGCGGCCCGCCTTCGGGTCGAGCCACCGTCCCGCCACGGCCAGGAGCGCCGGGACGAGCGTCGAGGCCGCGAGCATCGCGACCAGCACCACGAGGATCGCCCCGACCGCGAGCGAGCGGACGGCCGCGCTGTCGACGAGCAGGAGCCCCGCGAGCGCGACGACGACCGCGGCGCCGCTCACCAGCACCGCGCGCCCCGACGTCCGCATCGCGGTCGCCCGCGCCGCCTCCCGCGTCGCCCCGCGCGCCCGCTCCTCCCGGTACCGCACGAGCACGAAGAGCGAGTAGTCGACGGCCACGCCGAGGCCGATCATCGACGCCATGTTCGTCGTGTAGAAGCTCATCAGCGTCGCCGTGGAGAGCGCGTAGATGAGGGCGCCGGTGACCACTACGGCGGCCGCGCCGAGCGCCAGCGGGAGCATCGCCGCGGCGATCGAGCCGAAGACCGCGAGCAGGATCAGCAGGACGAGCGGGAAGCCGATCAGCTCGGCATGCCGCAGGTCCTCCTTCGTGACGTCGAGCATCGCGCCCCACAGCGCGCCCGCGCCGACGAGCGACATCCGCACCCCGCCGTACTCGCCGCCGCCCGCGCCGATCCGCAGCTCCCGCCGCAGGTCGCGCGCGACGTCGGGCGCGCTGAACTCGTCGACGCTCACCCGCATCGGCACCACCACCGGCCGCCCCGGCCGCTCGCGCGCCATCCACACGCCGGCCTCGGCCAGCTCGGGCGGCACGTCCACCCCGTCGACCTTCGCGGCCGCCCGCCGCAGGTCGCGCAGCGCGCGCTCGTAGTCGCGCGGCGTCGCGTCGCCCGTCTTCACCAGCACCGCGCCGAGCGACGTCGCGCGGAAGTCGGCCGGGACGCCCGCGAGCATCCGCTCGGCCCGCTGCGACTCGCTCCCGCCGACGTCGAACCCGCGCGCGGTCAGCTCGTCGGCCTGGCGCAGCGCGAACGGCGCCGCGACCACGAGCGCGAGCGCCCACAGCGCGAGGACGACGCGAGCGCCGCGCATCCTCGGGCCGCCGCTCAGCGGCAGGGGACGGAGCCGTCGTACTTGACGACCTGGCCCGTCTTGAAGGTCACCTCGGCGTGGTAGCGCCAGCGCTTGTCGCGCGGGCACGACGTCGTCGCGATCCAGTCGCCGCGGCCCGCCGCCATCTGCAGCTTCTTGAGCAGGATCGGGACGCCCGCGACGATCTGCAGGTTGCGCGGGATCGTCGCCTGCACCTTGTACGCCCACTTGCCGCTCGCGCGCCGGACCGTCGCGATCACCGGCGCCTGCACGCGCGCCGGGTTGGTCATCACCGTGTAGAAGTAGACCGTCGACGCGCCGCCGTTGACGATCGTGATCTTCGGATAGGTCGGCACGGTGTCGGCCGAGGCGGTCGCCGTGCCGCGGCCCATGAGCGACCGGCTCGGGCACTTGCTCGGGCCGCCGCGCGAGATGACGCTCAGCGAGCAGGCCGCGTGCTTGCCGCCGTTGTACCGGCCGCCCGGCCCGATCCAGACGTCGACGTTCTGCACGAGCGGCGGCTCGAAGTCGCCGGGGAGGTCGAGCCACGCGGTGCCGCTCAACCGCACGCCCTGCGGCTCGCTCGGCGTCCCGGCCTTGTTCGGCGCGACCTGCACGTCGGCCCGCAGCGTGATCGGTACCGACTGCGCGAGGGCGATCGCGCCGGCTCCGGCGGCCAGGGCGACGACGCAGGCGAGGGCGAGCAGGACGGGGCGGGACGCGCGCATTCCCGCGACGCTACTCGAACACCTGCGCGTTTGCGAGTGCGGGTGCCGCCGTGGCGGGTACCTTTGCTCAGGTCGTGTCCCACTCCGCCCCTCTGCGCTTCCACGATCTCAGCCCGCGCGCGGTGGAGATCGTCACGGCCGCGCGCTCGCTGCTCGAGCAGGAAGGGCTCGCCGCGCTCTCGATGCGGCGCGTCGCGGCGCAGCTCGGGATCCAGGCGCCGGCGCTCTACCGCCACTTCCCGGACAAGCGCGAGCTCGAGCTGATCATCATCGAGCAGGGGCTGTGGGAGTCGGGCGATCGCAACCTCGAGGCGATCGACGGCGCGGACGATCCGCTCGCCGCGATCATGGCGTCGCAGCGCGGCTGGGCGCTCGAGCACCCGCACCTGTACCGGCTGTCGTACGGCGCGCATCTGGACCGCACCCGCCTGGACCCGGACGCCGAGCGCCACAGCGGCGAGGCGCTGCGCCGCGTCACCGGCGACGACCCGCCGGTCTCGCGCGCGATCTGGGCGTTCGTGCACGGGATGATCGACCTGCAGCTCCTGCGCCGCTTCCCGGCCGACTCGGACATCGAGGCGATCTGGGCGACGGGCGTGGAGGCCCTGCGCACGCAGCTGCGCAGCGCCGACCGGCTCTGACGCGGGCACTCCGCCCCTGACGGGACACCGCGCCCGTGTACTGACTGGCCCGGTCGAGCGACGGGCGTCGAACTTCCGACCGCCGGTCCACCCGGAACCGGCACGTCGTCGACCAGAGTCGCCGCCATGCATCCCCCTGTCCGCCGGGCCGCTGCGCTCGCGGTCTCCCTCGCGGCCGCGCTGACCGCCGCCGCACCCGCCGGCGCGTACAACATCGTCCCCAGCTCGAACGGCGAGTCGTGGGGCGTCCAGGACGCCGCGGCGCCCCGCGTCGACACCGGCTCCGTCCGCGACACCACGTCCAACGCCCTCCGCGGCTTCGGCGGGATCCGCGTCCGGGTCTCCACCGGCGACCTGCGCAACGGCGAGCTCGTGCGCGGCTTCGGCCTGCGCTTCGACCCGCCCGAGCGCTTCACCTCCACGCGGTCGGTCGACCTGGGCGGCGTCGCGATCGCGCGCTCGATCCGCTTCAACCGCACCGCCAACTGGGGCCGCTGGCTCGACGCGTTCCACAACACGACGGACGCGCCGATCGCCGTGGACGTCGCGTTCGGCGGGCAGACCGGCATCGGCAACGCCTCGGGCAGCACGAACGCGCCGGTGGTCGAGACCTCCAGCGGCGACGCGGCCGTGACGCCCGAGGACAGCTGGGCGCTCTCGCGCGTCTCCACCGCCCCGCTCGCGCAGGGCCCGTCGGCCGTCGTCTTCGGCTCGCCCGACCCGTTCGCCGGCGCGCTGGCGCGGATGGCGAACTTTCTCCGCGACCCGTTCGGCGCGGCGCCCGCGGCTTCCGGCCACGAGGCCAACTTCGTCGGCTACCAGCACTCGTTCACCCTCCAGCCGGGCGAGACCAAGACGCTCGCGCACTTCGTCGTGATCGGGACGAGCGAGAACGCGAGCACGGCCGGCACGCAGGTGACGGCGGTGCGCGGCGCGGCGGCGACGCTCGCGGCCACGCCGTCGCTGGCGGACCTGACGAAGGCCGAGCTCTGCGCGCTGGAGAACTGGGACCTGACCGCGGCGGCGGTCCCCGCGTTCGACCCGGCATCGTGCGGCGCTACCCCGCCCGCGGTGAAGCTGCCGCCTGCGGCGGAGGAGGCGCCGCGGACGACCGGCTCCCCCTACGACGTCGTGGGCAAGACGATCGGGCAGCTGCAGGCCGACATGGAGGCGGGCAAGACGACCTCCGAGCAGATCACCCGCGCGTACCTGGACCGGATCGCGGCGTACGACGTCGGCCCGTGGGGCTTCAACTCGTACACGACGGTCGCCGACGACGCGCTCGACCAGGCGAAGGCGGCGGACGCGGCGCGGGCAGCCGGGGCGAAGGGCGCGCTGCTCGGCATCCCGCTCGCGGTGAAGGACCTGCTCGACACGAAGGACATGCCGACGACGAACGGCTCGCTGGTCTTCGAGGGCTTCCGTTCGGCGAAGGACGCGACGCAGGTCGCGCTGCTCCGGGAGGCGGGCGCGATCATCCTCGGCAAGGCGTCGCTGGAGGAGTACGCGCTCTCCGGGCACTACTCGGACTCGGCGTACGGCCAGGTGTGGAACGCGTTCTCGCCCTCCAAGTCGTCGATCGCCTCGAGCGGCGGCCCGGCGGTCGCGACCGCGCTCTCGCTGGCGGCGGGCAGCCTCGGCTCCCAGACCGGCGACTCGCTCTACGGCCCGGCCAGCGCCGCGTCGCTCTACACGCTGCGCGGCACGGACGGCGTGCAGTCGCTCACCGGCGCGATGCCGCTGACGTGGCTGCAGGACTACGTGGGCGGCCTCACGCGCTCGCTGCCGGACCTCGCGGACCTGCTCAACGCGACCGCGAAGACCGACCCGGCCGATCCGCTGTCGAAAGCGACCGATCCGTCCAAGCGGTTCGCGGGCGACTGGCACGACGCGCTCGACGCGGGCGCGCTGCGCGGCAAGCGGATCGCGTACTACGACACGGCGTTCGTGGACCCGTTCGGGACGACGGACACCGTCGGCGCGCAGAAGGCCGCGCTGCGGTACTTCGAGGACGCGGGCGCGACGCTCGTGCGCATCGACGCGCCGCCGAACGGGTTCTTCCCGAGCTGGACGACCGGCGACCGCGCGTTCACCGGCTGGAAGGTGTGGATCGACCAGCACCCCGAGTCCCCGTACCAGGACCCGCGGGAGATCCTCGGCTCGCCCAAGCGGCTGCCGTACCGGCGGCTGGCGAACGGCTACACGGGCGCGGGCGCGATGACCGACGCGCAGCAGCAGGCGTACATCGACTGGCGCCTGACGACGGCCAAGCAGGCGATCGACAGCTGGCTCGACAACCCGCCGAACCCGGTCGACGCCGACACCGGCGTGCCGTCGCCGGGGCCGGTCGACGCGGTCGCGTTCCCGGGGCTGAGGAGCGTCGTGTCGCTCAACGACGGCGGCTCGAACGCCTTCGGGCGCGGCGACCCGCCGACGAACGGGCTTGGCGGGCCGTCCGTCGCGTTCCCGGCGGGCGTCAACGGGTTCGGGGAGCCGACGAACCTCCAGCTCTCGGGCCGGGCCTACTCCGACAAGGACCTGCTCGGGTACGCGTACGCGTTCGACGCCGTGGCGAAGCAGCACATCGAGCCCGCGACGGCGCCGGCACTGGCGTACGTGAAGGACGCGGAGCCGCCCGTGGTCGAGCAGTCGGCGCCGGTGGCGCCCGCTCCGGCGCCGCTGCCCGCTCCGGCGGTGCCCGCGCCTGCGCCTGCGGGCAAGCCGGCGCTGCGGTCGGGCTCCGTCGCCGCGGCGCGGGTGCGGCTGGCGACGGCGCGCTCGCGCGGCCTGGCGGTGAAGGTGTCGACGAGCGAGGCGGCGGTGCTGCGGGCCGAGCTGCGGCTCTCAGCGGCGGCGGCGCGCAAGCTCGGCGTCCCGCGGGTGATCGGCTCGGTGCGGCGCACGTTCACGCGGGCCGGGTCGGCGACGCTGCGGGTGAAGCTGACGGCGCGGGCGGCGCGGGCGCTGGCCCGGTCGCGCGGCGCGGTCTCGGCGACGCTCGTCACCTCCGCCGCCACGCCTGACGGGCGCCGGTCGTCGCGGACGCGGAAGGTGGTGCTGACCCGGTAGCTCCGCTGTGCCGGGCGGGCGCGGTCGCTGTCTTCTCAGCGGCCGCGCCCTCCGGTACCGTGGGCCGCGCGATGCGGCCCTCGATCTGGCGCCTCGACCCGAACCTGATCATGCTCCTCCTGCTCGCGGAGATGCTCGCGTCCGCCGAAGGGCGCGGCACCGCCCCGCGCGTGGCCGGCCGCCCGGGCCGCGACACCGGCGTCTCCACCCCGCGCCGCAAGCCGCAGCTCGCCCGCGGCACGCTCTCGGGCCGCCGCCCGCGCGGCTAGCTCGGGCCGGCCGGGGTCTCCGGCTCCGGCTCGACCTCGGTGCATTCGAGCTCGCCGAACTTCGCGATCCGCCACGCGCCGTCGCGGCGGACGACGGTGTGGACCCACCGGTTGCCGTACGGCCCGCACACGGGCGAGTCGACGAGGCTGTCCTCCACGCGCGCGACGCGGCCCTTGCGGGCGACGAGGCGGAAGGTGCGCTCGTCCTCGTCCTCCGGGTCGATGTTGGTCGTCCGCCAGCGGCAGGGGATCGACTCGAAGCTCTCCCACTGCCGTCGCCCCGCGGAGGTGAGGTACCGGCGACACGCCTCCGATGGGCGGCGGATCACGAGCGCGTGGAAGCCCGCGACCGCGGCGACGGGAGCGGACGGCGGCGCGGCGCTCGCGGAAGCAGGAGCGGGTGCGAGCGCGGCGGCGAGGGCGAGCGTGGTGGCGAGCATCGACGTCCCGCTTCCTCCCCGCGGATGCGGGTGTGTGAACGCGGCGGTCGCGGTACGCCCGCCGGGGATGGACGACAAGCGGCTCGTGAAGACGTCGAAGTACCTCTCGCGCCACCTGCGCCACCAGCCCGAGCGGCTGGGCCTGACGCTGGAACCGGGCGGGTGGGTCGGCGTCGACGAGCTCCTCGCGGCGTGCGCGGCGCGGTCGTTCCCGCTGAGCCGCGCGGAGCTCGACGAGGTGATCGCGCGCAACGACAAACGCCGGTTCGAGCTGGACGCCGCCGGGACGCGGATCCGCGCGAGCCAGGGGCACAGCGTGGACGTCGACCTCCAGCTCGCGCCGACCGCGCCGCCGACCGTCCTCTTCCACGGCACGGGCGCGGGATCGGTCGAGGCGATCCTCCGCGACGGGCTGCAGCCGATGTCGCGCCACCACGTCCACCTGTCGCGCGACCGCGAGACCGCCCGCCGCGTCGGCGCCCGCCACGGCCGCCCGGTCGTGCTGGAGGTCGACACCGCGCGCATGGCCGCGGACGGGCACGTCTTCCTCGTCTCCACCAACGGCATCTGGCTCACCGACGCGGTGCCGCCGGCCTACCTGGAGCCGCTCGCCTGAACGCGCACCGATGAGTTCGCGCGGCGCGGGCCGTCCTGGGGGCATGAGCGATCTGACGCAGGTCCCCACGACCGTCTCGAACATCGGCACGGTGATGTTCTCCGTCGCCGACATGGACGCGGCGATCGCGTTCTACACGGAGAGGCTCGGCTTCGAGCTGCGCGCCGACGTGGCGTTCGGCGAGGGCGGTGCGCACCGCTGGGTGGAGGTCGCCCCGCCCGGCTCCGTCGCCCGCATCGCGTTCGTCCCGCCCGGCGACCAGCCCGGCGGGTCGGCGATCGGCGTGGAGACACACGACATCGTCGGCGAGCACGCCCGCCTCGCCGCCCTCGGCCTCGAGGTCGGCCCGCCGCCCACGGACGCCATGCCGGGCGCCCCGCGCCTCTTCCCGGTCGCCGACCCGGACGGCAACCACGTCTGGATCGTCGAGCTCCCGCCCACCGACGACTGAGGCGCGGCGACGTGGCGCCGGGAGCCACCGCGGGTACGGTCCCCGCATGGCTCCCGACCGCCCCACCCCCGACCTCGGCCGCGTGCGCGAGCAGCTGCGCGCCCACGACGAGGACTCGGCCACCTCCGACGCCGACGTCCCACCCCAGCGCCGCACCGAGGAGGTCGACCGCGTCCGCGAGCAGCTGCGCGAGCACGACGAGGACGCCGGGCGGGACTGAGCCCCGCCCGGGCGTCGCCGGCCGCCGCTAGCGGCAGATCCGCTTCGGCAGCGCCCCGCGCGGGCCGGCGGCCTTGCGGCTCTTCGCCAGCGTGACGCCCGTGTAGGCGCCCGTCCGCAGGTCGTACCGGACCCCGGCGACCTTGAAGCGGACGGCGTCGCCGCGGTCGACGGACGGGATCCGCACCGCGCGGCATGAGGCGGCGAGGTCGAAGCCGAGCTTGCGCCCGTCCGAGAGCACCGCGGTCGCGGTCAGACGCGCGGCGCCCCGCGACTACGGCTACTTGCGGTCGCGCTACGGCCTCAAGCCCCGTCTGTGGAACTAGTTGAACGAAGGCGAGCGCCTCCTAATGCGTACGTCGTCCGGGCCGGCATACGAATCCGATCGCCATGCGGGCGTATGCACCGAACCGCACAATCACAAGAATGCCCGCGAAGTGCGCCCTTCGGGGGCGTATCCGATGACCGCTTCGCACGGACGCGAACGGCGTGACCCTGCCCCAACCGGCGGCGACCAGGACCGGGCGAAGGAGAACGGCCTGACAGAACCAGTCGGCGTCGCCCTGCAAAGGAACATCCAGAAGGACGTCGAGGTCACGCCGGGGTCCCGGACCAACTTTGACGCTGGCCTCGAAACGAAGAAACCCCCGGCAAGCGGGGGTTTCGAGAGCGCGCCCGAGAGGATTCGAACCTCTGACCTTCGGTTCCGTAGACCGACGCTCTATCCAGCTGAGCTACGGGCGCAGTAGGACCGGCCCCACACTGTAGCGGGGGGTTCTTCAGCGGAGAGGGCGGGATTCGAACCCGCGAAAGAGCTTGCCGCCCTTTACTCGCTTAGCAGGCGAGTGCCTTCAGCCACTCGGCCACCTCTCCCTGGAAGAGTTCGGGAGTGTAGAGGCTGTCAGGCCGAACGTGGCACGACGATCACCGGAGAGGTCGCTTCGCGGAGCACCTCGGCGGCGACGGAGCCCACGAGAACGGCGCCGAGCGGCCCGTAGCCACGGGAGCCGACGACGATCAGGCCGCCGTCGCCGTCGGCCTGTGCGACGAGCCGGTCGGCGGGGTGGCCGTCGAGCACGGAGGTCTCCACCGGGAGCCCCGGCGCGGCGTCGACGACGGACGCGGCGAGCGCCGTGAGCTCGCGCGTGAGCGACGCCCGGAGATCGGCCTGGGCGCCCCGCAGCGCCTCCTCCAGCGCGTCCGGGCGCCCGAACGTGATCGGGTCGTGCGGGATGTGCGGGAGCGGCTCGACCACCGTCACCAACCGGAGGGGCGCGCCGAGCAGCGCCGCCACGCGCCCCGCCCACGCCACCGCCACGCGGCTGTCGTCCTCCCCGTCGAACCCCGCGACGACCGGCGCGAGCGACAGCCCGGCCGCACCCGAGGCCACCGAGCCCG
>Ga0196960_10000670_pt1 | contig 10886 bp, 10 predicted proteins | sample S3v_5metaG_FD_183187 | JGI IMG/M metagenome (GOLD analysis project Ga0196960, IMG submission 183187) | Soil microbial communities from Anza Borrego desert, Southern California, United States - S3+v_5 | ecosystem: Environmental > Terrestrial > Soil > Desert | place: USA: California | collected... | reverse complement strand
CCGCGCGCTTCTTCGCGCACCGGCGCGAGCTCGACGGCGGTGGCGATGGGCGTGGGAGCGTCGTGGCGCGCGCAGGCGGCGAGCGCCAGCGCGAGGGTGAGGATCGTGGTCGATTTCATGGTCGTCATTCCTTTCCGATGGCTTGTTCGTAGTCGGCGCGCGCGGTCCACCAGGCGGCGATGGCCTCCTGTTCGCGGGCCGCGGCGTTGGTGAGCGAGGCCTCGGCGTCGAGCAGTTGCTCGGGCCTCGCGGTTTTCTGCTGGAACTTGACGGTGGTGATGCGGAGCCGCTCGCGCGCGGCGCTGGTCTCCATCCGCCGCACGCCGATCTGCGCGGCGCCCTCGGCGACCTTGCGCCGCAGCATCGCGATCTCGACGTTCGCCGCGGCCTCGGTGTCGCGCAGCGCGAGCTCGGCCTGTTCGAGCGCGAGACGTTTCTCCGCCAGCTCGCGGCCGCGGCGGCCCCACGTGAAGGGCTCGTAGCTCATGGAGATGCCGGCGCTGGTCATGTTGCGCGGCAGCACGTCGTTGTTGACCGGGGTGGTGTTCGAGACGACGAGGGCGATGTCTGGGATGCGCTCCGCGGCCTGAAGGCGGAAGGCGAGCCGCGCCTGCTCGACGCGCAGACGCGCCTCGCGGACGTCGGGACGGAGGCTCGCGTTTTCCGTCTGCTCCGTCATCTCCACCGGCTCCGCCGCCACCGGCTCGATCTCTCGCCCGACGAGGTACGTCAGCCGATCATTGGCCGTGGCGAGGGAGTGCTGTGCCGACATCGCGGCCAGTCGCGTGGCGGCGAGGCGCGCGCCCGCGTCGAGGCGGTCGGCTTCGAGCGCCGCCTTCTGCGAGACGCGCACGTTCATCTCTCGCTCGACTTCTTCCCACGCGGTGACGGCATCCTTCAGCGCCCCGACGTAGGCTTCCGCGGCGAGGACGGCAAAGTAGGCGCGCTTCACCTCGCGCGTGACCGCCAGTCGCGCCGCGCGCTCGCGCTCGCGATCGGCGGCCAGCGACGTCTCCTGCATCTTCACGCCGAGGTTGATCGCGTGGAGCTGCGTGATCGGCTGCGTGAGGCGGACGACCGCGAAGAGGTTGAAGGTGCGCGCGAGATCGACGCGCGTCGTGTCGCCGGCGCCGTCGCGCACCTCGATGGAGAGGTTGCTCAGCGCCTCGCCGCCCATCGCGTCGAGATTGAGCGAGGGGAGGCGTTTCGTGCGAGCGGCGTCGACGCGCGTCTGCCCTTTCTCGACCTCCAGCCGCGCGCCGGCGACGTTCGCGTTGTGCGCGAGCGCCGCAGCGACGGCCTCATCGACGGTGAGCCGTTCACCGGCATGCGCCGCTCCCGCGCAGAGGAGGAGCAGCGCGGCCACGATCCGCCGCATCACGCACCTCCTTTCGGGAAGGCGTGAATGGAGATGAGGGTCAACCCGAGCTGCTCGATGGAGCGGAAGAGCCCGAAGAGCGCCGCCTCGTCGGCGACCTCACCGCGGATGCTGGTGTGCCCGTCCGCGGTCTTCTGAAAATCGAGCCCGTCGAAATGACCGGCCCAGTGATCCGCCAGCCACCCGCTGACGCGTACTTCGAATTGGTGTGAGTTGGACATCGCAGTTCCTTTCTGCGAGCCAACATCGGTGCGAGGCCGGCGTAGCGGCGTACGCCGATCGGCGTATTTAGGGGGGGGATTGGAAGGCGTAGCCGCAAGAATCCTACCCCGCGGCTACACCGCGTGACCCGACGAACCGACCATTCAACGAGACCTTGATCGCGGATCTGACGCAGTTCGCCCGGCGTCGAGTAGAGAGCTCTACTGCTCTGGCGGCGATGCCGCTGAACACTCGGGCAATGGCGTGCCTGAAGCTGGTTTGTCGCTGCTCGGCTTATCGCCGCCGGAGCCGTCGTGATCGGCGATGCAGTGCGTTGTATGCCGCGGGATGCCGCCAACGGCCGTTGTGACTGCGTCCCCACGGAGCTGCGCGGTTACGCGGCTGGGCCTGACTCGCGGTAGCCAAGGTTGCTCATAGTATCCGGTCGTACTTAGATGGGGTTATCGCGTGGCAGCAGCCACCTTGCTCGACAGGGATAGCAATCGTTAGGATCGTGCACACATAACCAGCACGAATGTAGATAAGCCGAGCGAGTATCTGTTCACATACATCGCACCGAAGACCACCATGGGTTCCGGTCGGCTTATGCTTGCCTTCCGCTGGACGGTTTATGTCGTTTCCATCTCGGGGCATTACTCTCTCCGCTGCACTAGGAGGGTCGCTAACCCATCAATTCCCTACCCTGTGCCCGAGAACATGCCGTCGAATGTTGCCCCCGACACGAAGACCCGAGCGGTAGCTGTCCGACCGCCGGACCGAATATCAGAGTCCATTAGTCGTTGCGGACGGTATTTGTGCGTGAGTTGCCGTGCTTACCGTGATCGCTGAGTACAAGCCCGGAGGCACACGGCGTGCACAGAGGAACCGGCCAGTAGCGACGCGAACGGACATAAAGTAGGCCCCCAGCGAAGTCCCTGGAGTAGTTAAGATGGGCGGATGCGTGCGCCCCAACTGCATGGGTTTTTACCTGCTGCGCCTCATCCCGCGGCGTGGCGTAGTCGGGACTTCATCGGAACGAGCGCTTTGACCTTCGAGTTTCGTAGACGCCACGTAGACGCCGTCATTGCTGCGGCCCGCGCTTCTCGCTTGATACCGCTCGCTCACCTTGGGCGTGAGCAGTTCGACCTTTCCTCGATCGCGGCCGAGCTGTCGCACATACGTGCCGAGGTGTTACGTGGGACCGGCGTGGTGATCCTTCGCGGGTTTCCTGTCGACCAGTTTCCTGCGGCGGATGTGGAGCGCATGTGGTACGGATTCGGCCTGCATTTCGGCAATCCTGTATCTCAATCTCGGATGGGCGACCGCCTTGGCCATGTCATAGACGTTTCCGGGCGCGATCCGAGCGAGCGTGGTTACCGGTCCAGTCTAGAACTCCGACCGCACACCGATAGCAATGATATCGTCGCCATGCTGTGCCTCCGCCCGGCGCGAACTGGCGGAACGAGTTCCTTCGTCAGCGGCCTTAGCGTGCACGACGAAATCCTGACCACCGCGCCGGCATTGCTTCAGCCGCTGTATCGCGGTTTTCGGTATCACTGGAAGGGGGAGCAACCGCCGAGCGAGGCGCCGATCACTAGCTATCGCATACCGGTGTTTTCGCGCGTCGGCAATGTGCTGAGCTGCTGCTATCTTCGCGATTTGATCGAACTGGCGTGGACCGATTTAGGGGAGGCACCAACCGCCGTTGAACTCATGGCGCTTGACTGTGTCGATGCGGTCAGCACGCGTGCTGATATGCGCATAGAGGTTCAGCTTCAAAGCGGAGACGGCTTCGTCATCAACAACTTCACAGTACTACATTCGCGGACCGCATTTGAAGATGACGTCAACGCGGCGCGCCGGCGTCATCTTCTCAGGCTGTGGCTGCGTTGCCCAGGTGAGCGTCCGGTAATCCCGCCGTTGATAAGGTTTTACGGCGACGGGATCGTCCCGGACGACAGCGGAGGAACGTACTACACCGGCCGGCGCTTGTAACGGTTCAGCAATGACCCAAATGCACTCGCGTGGTCGCTTCTACCGCCAAAGAGGCATCGCCACGCCGGATGTTGAGCGTCGATCCACTTGAAGTTGAGCAGGGCCGTTGCGAATTATCCGTGCCGCTACGTCGCCATACGCGAGATTGCCTCGCTGAAGTAGCTCGGGCTGCGGGCCAGCGCGATTCTCACGAACCGGTTGCAAGGACCCGATGTCGAGAGAAATGTTCGACCCGAAACCGTAGACACGCCTGCGGCGAGCCATATCTCTCGCAGTTTGTCGCCGGTGTGTTCTTGCTCAGCCCGGCGGACGCATGCAAACGTACCTGCGTCCGGTGTAGCCATAAGATCGAGCGATGGGGTTCGGTTACGTATCACATCGAGATTCGTTCTGCAGGCGCTCCCCAGCTGTGCAATATGCTCCTTAAGGCGCGGGTGCCCAAGCAATTGAGCGAAGACGATCAGCGAGCGTCTCGCAGCGCTCGCCTGAATCATAGATAGCGACAGGTCGACCGCCTTTTGAACGCGGCCATTTCCGGGCATGATGAAGCCAAGTTTATCGCCGTTCAGATCGATGGTTTTACCTGTATCCCAGATGCCTACCCAGTCGCACGCTTCGGCGGGGACATCGAAAACGGTGGGTAGGCGCCTAGGCGCATGTACGCCAGCCAGGACAAAGCAGTGGTCGACAACGAGCAGCGCGCCCGCTCGACCACATTCCGTAGCAAGTCGCAAGAGTTGATCTGCGGCCGTAACTACCCCTGAGGGATTGGCCGGACTATCTAGCACAACTAAGATTTGTCGGTCCGGACTCGCGTTCGCTTCTGAGTGGAGAGCATCGATTAACAAGTCCTCGTGCGACGCTCCGGCAGAGTGGCCCGGGCCAGCTTGAACGGCGACAACCTTAAAGTCCGACCGGTCATATAGTAACAAACGAAAAAGATCCACGCTTGGCTCAGCGACGATGGCCGTGAGGCCATTTTTCGACGTCGCCGACGCCATCGCACGCGCGGCAGCAAAAACACGATCGACGGCAACGGAACCGCTGAATGTGGCTCGAATACGGCGCGAAACATCGCGCTCCATGTTTAGTAGCGACCCGACCGCTTCCTTGAGCAGCATCTCGACATCGGGATCGTCCCAATGCCGCGCACTGAGGTGCCCGCCGCAATCTAACGAGCGGCGCGTCCACATCGTCACTACCTCAGCCAATTCCTGATCGAAAGGCAGCGCCGGATACCCCGTGGCGAGATCGTAGAACGCGTATTTGCGGCCCTCTATTTGCTGTTCGGTCAGTGTGCTATTGAGGCGGGCAGGCACGGTCGAGCCTTAGCGCTTCTCAGCGCCGCCGCCAGCAAGTCGCTGCGCCCGCTCCTGACGCGGACGGCGATACTTGCGATAAAGAAACTCGGTTTGACCGACGATATTATAGTCCGGCAACACGCCGATCCGCTTGTACCCGAGTCGCTCGTACAGGCGTACAGCGTCCGGATTAATATCGGAGACAAAGAGGTACAAGTTCGCCGCGTCTGCGTACATCTGCTCCTCGAAGTAGACAACGAGAGACGTACCGACGCCGTTATTCCTGCGGGTTTCGTCGACACATAGATATTCGAGGAGCGGCTCGGAGCCCAAGCCTGTCGGCAACGTCGCGAGAAACCCAAGCCGCTCGCCGGCCTGTGATAAGGCGACGTGAACGGTGATGAGGGGGCCAGACAAGTTGGCCATGCATTGTGCCTCCGAAAAGAACAGCCGACTCCAAGGACTTGTCCGCGCCATCATTCGCGCGCAGGCCCTAAGGTCGTCCTCCGAGGCGGAACGTCGTATCTCAAAAATAATCTTATTAGACGGCACGCTTGTCATGGCCTCACCACCTTCTTCATTTGTGGCCAATTCACCGACGACGGAGCGGCTGGAGGACATCCTGCCGCTTTGGTTCTAGCGACTAAATCGAACATCGTCTCGATCGCGATCGTAGCCTGTTCTCGGATATTGACGTCAACGGTTCCAGCAAGCATTGAGTCCTTCTCCCTCATGGCGGATTTGAACGTGTCAATACCGTCGTATCCGATAACCTGAGGCGCGGTTACGAATGTGTAGTTGTAAGGCGCGGTTTTGACAGCACGGATGGCCTCGGCGGCGCCCAAGGCCATATCATCATTACAAGCGAACACTATGTCGAGCTTTATGCGACGGTCCGTGACGAGAGCCTCTTGCGTCAGCCACCGAACCATGTAATCCGCCGCGTTCTTCCGCGAGTAGTTCAACGGATACTCTGACCGTGTGAAACAGCTGGAGGGCAGCTTCAATTTTTCCTTCAAATACGCTTCGAATGCCTGCACCCGCTGCATCTCCCATTTTGTGGGACGGCCAACCAGAATGAGCACGCGCGGCTTAGATCTGGGGGGTATCAGGTCGCGTGCGATTTCGCCGGCAATCCTGCCGCCCTCCAGTTCGTTTCCGCCTACAAAGTGCAATGGCGAGGGTTCGGTCTTGCTCGAAGGATCAAAGAACACGTCAAGGACGACTACTGGGATTTTCATCTGATGCTGTAGATTCTCCAGAGTCTGTCGCTCCTTGTCGGGATCTTTAGGAATGACGAAAACCCCGGAGAATCCCGCTGCGGACGGATTCGCCCGGAACTCTTTAAGGGCGTCAGCGTGATCGAAAGACTCAGCTGGCAGCCAGGGCACAATCAATAGGCAATCGGTAAGCGTGGATCGCGTGGCGAGAATGAGCTGGTGCAGGATCGCCGAGTAGAACGCTCCGTCGCCCGACGAGGCGGAGATAAAGGCTATGAAATGCACCTTCGACCTTTGAAGAAGACGCTCCTTATGCTGAGTGAGCGTCCTGCTCGTTACCGTAAGCGCAGTTGCCAGGGTAATCGTCGAACCTAGGAATATCCATGCGAATGTTTCAGCGGAGGGGACACGACGTTCCGCAAAGAATGGCTCGACCCTGTTGCTTAGGGCGTTACCAAGAACCGCCAAAACAAGGCTCCCGATGATGCCGAGCGTCCATTTCCATGTTCGCGCGATCATCGCGCCACCGTATCCCGCGTCGACGGGACAGATTCGTTGTTTGACGCTACCGTAAGCTGCCTGATCGCGTGCTCCCCTAGCTGCACCGCTTGGCACGAGGTTGCATAGCCGATCGTCCAGCCGTGCGCGCCGTGGCCGTAATTGTGGACGAGCGTCATGCCATCGATGACCTCGGCGACTACGCGTGGGCCGGATGTGCGATATGGGCGTATACCCGTGTTCACACGTCGAATTCGTGTGAAATCGATTTTCGGCGGCTCGTAACCGACCGCTCGGCACAAATCTGGATAGGGTCCTCGCGCAAACCGGAGCGACAGCTCATATTCGGTTTGTTGTGGCCATGTGGGTACGTGTGTCTCGCCCTCAAGAAAATAGGATCCCAAATAGTAGCCGCGGCGGTGCCTAAAGATCGCATGGTGTCCCGAAGCGATACCGAAAAATGGCCCCTCGTGATTCTCCGCGTCGATGAACATCGATTGGCCGCGGACCGCGCGGAGTTCTGGATCGGGGAAGATGCTACCCGACCTGAACCCAAGACAATTGAAGACCACATCCGCGTCCATAGTCCGCAAATCATTGCGAGTGATTCGCGATCGTTCGTCGAACACGACCCCGCGCTGCTCCAAATCTGACCTAAGCCATGCGAGGAACACTTCCGTATTGCACAGCACCGAAACAAATTTTGCGCCGAACACATTACGCTGCAGATCACCAACGTGATTTTGCACCTCTATAGGGCTGGGGAGGCGAATGATCTCAACAGTCGAAAACGGTAAATGCGCAAACTTCCTGACGTTGAACTCCTTCTCTAGATAGAACTCGCCGTCCTGCTCGTACCCAAACTCGTAGCTTGGTATACGCTCCAGAAAGAGCCCGCCGCCGTCGAGCTCTTCAAATTTCGCAAGTGTGCGTTCAAACCAGGTCCAGGATGTTTTGAACACAGCCTCGGCTGGGTCGGACGGAAAGAGCGGCGTGATGACACATACTGCGGCGGCCGAGGTAGTACTAAACACGGGGGAATCGGTACGCACGACAACGGTATGGCCTCGCGCTGCCAAGACTTCTGCTGTCCATAACCCCACAATCCCGCCACCGAGAACCGTGGCTCTCATAAGGCAGCGAGCCCCAAGTTGTAACGACGATTGAGGCAAGATATAGTTTGTTGTGAGATCTCCAGCATGTTGGCCGGCGTAACGACAGGAAGGTCCATGCCTGTTACGACCCGGAAGGCGGCACGACCGGCATCTGTTGTCGCGACTCGCCCGGCCTCGACGTGCTCAACACCGTCCAGCAACTGTGCCGCTGTATTCAGCTCGATTGCAGCCGATGTCGTAAGACTTTCGGGCAGATCGAGGCGAACCGAACCCGTTGCCGATATAGTCACCGGGTATCCGCCCGGCATTCCAATCGCACCTGGGCAGTGGTGCGTGCGCTCTTCGCCCGCCAGCAGAGTGCCCAAAACGGTCGCGGTCGATCCAATTGTTACGCCGAGCCCTTCGAGGTTACGCACTCTCGATGCGCGGCGGCGGAGGATCGCAAAAGGTGCGTCGTCAGGACCGGTGAACTCTAGTTCGCCGTCAGGATAGGTGACTTTCAAATGGTACGGGGCGTCACCGCAGCCGTCAGATGACGGTGCGTTCCAACTCACGTAGTGGTGGCCGACCAGCCGAATAACCACTTCCGCCGGAGTGCAACCCACCTCTTCAGCGAAGGCGAGCTGCAATCCCGGAACGAGGTTGCTGATGTTGCCAACGCCGACCAGCGGGGCGTTGGGATGTCCTGACAGGAAAACATTAGTCATGTCAGGATAGCAGGCGTTGACAAAGGTGGCCGCGGAGCGCGCCTGCGTTAGCGCCTCGCTCACGCGCGTAGGCAGCAAAGTATCGAGAGCACACCACATCCCCGGGCCAGCACGCTCGCAGAGCGTCGACTCGATTTGGGGCAGTTTCGAAATTTTCCACCACGGGAACGGCGTGGTCGCGTTAAGAACGAGATCCGGCTTGTACCGATCTAGGAGTGCCGCCGTCTCATCCACGTTGAGCAAATCCGTACGTTCACCGCGTACCTCCGGAAACCTGGCCCATTGCGCGCTAACGTAACGCGTGAGATTTGCTCTGCGGTCGCTCCGCTCCCGATCGCGACTGACAATGATGAACCGGTGGCCGGAGTATCTTGACGCCAAGACGTCGAGTACCGGCCCGCCCAGTTTCCCAACACCGAACACCATCAGTGTTTTCTTTCCGTCGGGTGCGCTGAAATGCGGATCGCGCTTGGCGGCGAGCTGTTGCAAGCTTGTCAAAGTTGGCCGCATCGCGTCTAGTCGCGATAGATATTTTGCGGATGCCCTTGAATCGCGGCGATCACGTTGCCGACCCACGTTGATCGGAGCGTTTGAAGCGATTCGTCGGAGAACCAGGCATTCGACGGCGGAAGGTGAACGCCGTCCTCCTGCGCCAGCGGCGAACTAAGGAGTGCCGCGGAGCGCTCAACGGTGTATCCGGCAACTTTGCCATCACGAAGTGCTTCGACCATCGCTTCGTGATCGACCAGGGCCGCGTTTGCAAGGTTGACAATGATTGTGCCGTGGCAACGAAGCAACAGATCGCGGCTCACAAGTCCCGTGTTAGGGGCGCTCCCTTCTTTTACAGTCTTCACGCAGACACAGATCACATCTGCCTTGTCAAAAAGCGTCTGAAGTGACTCCGTCCTCAGCCCCGGACGAGGTGTTCGGTTCCAGATAACGACGCTCATTCCGATGGCCTTGAGCAACTCGGCTACTCGCGAACCTATACTGCCCCAGCCGATGACGCCGGCTGTGCGACCCAGCAGGTTGATCCCTTTCCGCGCTTCGACAGCCCGTCCGCGGATCTCATCGATGTAAGCACTGTGTCTTTGCCGAGAATGGAGAAGGATCTCCGCCAGGACGGATTCGGCCACGCTCTCGGTCGAGTAGTGCGGGATGTTGAGAAGCAGGACGCCGTTTGCCGCTGCGCCCTTGGGGCTCGACCAGTCCATTCCAGTGATGTCCGTGGCCACGCCTTTCAACGACTTAACTGCCGGCGTTGCGTAGAAGCCTTCGGTCAGCTTAAAGCTTCCGACTGTCGGCAGCACGTCGTAGTTCAGCATGAGGTAGTCGTAACCGTCGCAGAGCGATGCCAGTTCGCCCTCCGAGATCGTTGCAACCTCTTTGTAGTCGACGTCAGACAGTTCCCTTAGGGGCGCGAGGTCGGCTTCGCCTATCATCTCGGGTACGGTTACGACGAGAGTTCTGGGTCTAGTCATGTTGCCTCTTTCTCAAAAAGGGTGTGTTGCGAACACGGTAGGTCGCGTCACTGGACGCTCGCTGCCGAGGAGGCATCACACCAGATGAATATTTATGGAGGACTGATTGCAATGGTCGCATGCAACCTGTAGCACGTCAACCTCGGACGGAGGGCTGCAGCAGCAGGACTAATGCGAGCCTATGGCCACAGGCTCTCAAGCAGCCAGGTAGGCATCACTGCAGAAGTCGGGTCCCAAATCGAGTCGCCCAGGAGAAGCGCCGAGTCACAACCCGCCGCTATCGCGCCCGCGATGTCGGTCGACAGTTGATCCCCGATCATTACTAGACCTTCCGGTCGTAGCCCCAGTCGGCGTGCAGCCTCTTCGAAGAGATGTCTCTCAGGCTTGCCTAGTCGGTCGAAGACAAGCTGCTCACGCGGAAATCGCTGTGCAAGCGCACCCTCGATCATCAGTGCGATTGCACCGGCGGTGAGCCCGAGCTCGCCCGCTCCTTTTGGGTACACTAGGTCAGGATTGGGCAGCAACAGTGTGGGACGTCGATTCGCTTGTAACGCCCGTACTACTGCCGACAAGGCCCACTCGACCGGTGCGAGAAACTCCTCCCCGGCGTCATCGCAGACCGCTAAAACATCGAGCTCGACTCCCGGTTTCAGCGGAACGACATTCCCACCAGCCACCCGCACGTATTCGGCGGAATCATGCGTGCCAAGCACCGCCACGCGGGCGCCCTGAAGCGCTCTCGATGCGAAGTAGCTTGGTATCAGCGAGCCGGAAGTCACTAGGCGGGCAGGGTCCACAAAGATACCGAGTGCAGATAGATGGTGAACGTAAGTGGCAACAGTACGTGACGCGTCGTTGGTGACGAGCGCGTAGGGAGTTCCGCGGCGCCTGATCTCTGCGAGAAGTTCGACAGCACCAGGAAGCACACCACCGGCGTCGATGAGAACGCCAAAAATGTCGAGTAACACCCCACGGCAGTTCTCGAGTAGT
>Ga0196960_10000669_pt1 | contig 10891 bp, 7 predicted proteins | sample S3v_5metaG_FD_183187 | JGI IMG/M metagenome (GOLD analysis project Ga0196960, IMG submission 183187) | Soil microbial communities from Anza Borrego desert, Southern California, United States - S3+v_5 | ecosystem: Environmental > Terrestrial > Soil > Desert | place: USA: California | collected... | reverse complement strand
CTCGGCGCGCAGCGCGTTCGCCTCGGCGTCGGCCAGGTGCGCGTGCGCGGCGGGGCGGACGCCCGCCGCCGCGTCGCCCTGCCCGCCCGCCTGGCGGCAGACCTGGAGCAGCTCGCGCGCCCGCGCGACCGCCTCCTCGGCCTCGTCCGTCCGGCCGAGCGCCCGCGCGTGCTCGGCGCGGTCGGCCTCAACGGCCACGCCGGCGGACGCGATCCGCGCGATCCGCAGCAGATCCTGGTTGCGGCCCGGCGGCACCCGCCGCAGCCCTTCCTCGACCGCCGCCCGCGCGTCGTCGAAGCGCCGCTCGCGCCGGTACGCCTGGGCGAGCAGCGCGGCGATCGGCCCGTGCCACTGCGGCTCGACCGCCCGCTGCGCGAGGCGCTTGGCCTCCTCCAGCAGCGCGATCGCCGCCTGGTGGTCGCCGCGCCCGAGCAGGATCGGGGCCTTGCCGAGCAGGTAGAGGACGCGGATCAGCCCGCGCTGCGTCGGCTGGTTCGCCTCCGCCAGCCGGTCCGCGGCCTCCCAGTCGCCCAGGTGGAACTCGATGTCGACGGTCTGCAGGGCCAGCCAGCGGCACTCGGTCGTGTCGTCGACCTCGCGCAGCCCCTCGTAGGAGAGGTCGCGCGCCTCGCGCGCGTGCCCGGCGAGGTAGAGGACGTCGGCGAGGTTGGTGTACGCGCGGACGAGCGCCTCGGGCCGCGCGCTCTCGCGCGCGATCTCCATCGCCCCACGCAGCGCCCGCTCGCCGCCCTCGACGTCGCCGAGCGAGGCGAGGCAGACGCCGAGCGTGTTGAGCGCGTGCGCCTCCGGCCCGCGCGCGCCGACGGCCCGCGCCACGACGATCGCCTCGCGGCACCGGTCCACGCCCTCGTCGTAGCGGCCGGCGAGCATGAACGCCCCGCCCTGCGCGGCGAGCACGACGGCGCGCTCGGCACACGGCGGCTCGGTCGGCAGCAGTGCGAGCGCCTGGTCGTAGGCCTCCATCGCGGGGTCGCTCTTGCCGAGCTTCCACTGCGCGCTGCCGAGCCGCTCCAGCAGGACGGCGGCCCGCCGCGGGTCCTCCTCGCGGTCGACCTCGTCGAGCGCCCGGCGCAGGAGGATGCGCATCCGGTTGTGGTCCTCGGCGCGGCCGTGGGCGACGGCCGCGCGCGTCAGGAGATCGACGTGGTCGGCGCCCGTGACGGCGTACGGGTCGTGCACGAGCTCCCACAGCTCGAGCGCCCGCTCCAGCATCGCGGCGGCCTCGCCGTTCGCGTGCACCTGCTCGGCGGCCGTGGCGGCGTGGACGCAGGCGCCGAGCGCCCGCTCGCGGTCGCCCGCCGCGATCCAGTGGTGGGCGATCTCCGTCCGCGTCACGAGCGGCGCCCCGGTGGCGACGAGCTCCTCGAGCTCGATGGCCAGGTGCGTGTGCAGCTCGGTGTGCTCGCCGGGGAGGAGGTCGTCGTGGACCGCCTCGCGCAGCAGCGCGTGGCGGAACATGTACCGGCCCTCCTCGTCCACCTCGAGCAGCTGCTGGGAGACCGCCTCACGCAGCGCGTCGCGCAGCGGCCGGCCGTCGAGCCCGCTGACCGCGCGCAGCAGCCCGTGGTCGACGCGCTGGCCGGCCGCCACGACCTGGAGCAGCTCCTGCGCGTCCTGCGACAGCGCCTCGACGCGGAGCATCAGCGCGTCGCGCAGCGTCGGCGGCACCTCGCCGCGGCCCTCGCGGCCGGCGGCGAACAGCTCCTCGACGTAGAACGGGTTGCCCTCGCTGCGGGCGAGGATCCGGTCGACCACGCATGGGTCCGGCGGGCCGCCGACGATGTCCTCGAGCTGCGCGACCAGCTCCGCGCGCGTGAACGGCTCCAGGCGGATCGGCACGGCCCGCTCGGTCCGCTCCAGCTCGGCCATGACCGGCCGCAGCGGGTGGCGGCGGTGCAGCTCGTCGCTGCGGTAGGTGACGACGACGAGCACCCGCTCGCGGCACAGCGCGCGGGAGAGGAAGACGAGGAAGTCGCGGGTGGAGCGGTCGGCCCAGTGCGCGTCCTCCACCACGAGCACGACCGGCTGCTCGGCGCTGAGCCGGTCCAGCAGGCCCAGCAGCGTCTCGAACAGGCGCGACTGCGGCGACGGCGTCCCGGCACCGGTCGACGTGAGGTCCATCATCCCGGCGCCCTCGTGGCCCAGCTCGGGGAGCAGCTGGGCGAGCTCGAAGCGCCCGGCCCCGAGCTCGGCCAGCACGGCGTCGCGGGCGCGGACGAGCGGCCGGAGGGCGCTGACGATCGGGGCGTACGGCAGCTCGCTCTCGCCCAGCTCGACGCACTCGCCGCTCAGGACGCGGGCGCCCTCCTTGCGGGCGCGGACGGCGAGCTCGTCGACCAGGCGCGTCTTGCCCAGCCCGGACTCGCCCGTGACGAACGCCATCGAGGCGCGGCCGTCACGGGCGCGGTCGAGCAGCCCGAGCAGCTCGGCGAGCTCGGCCTCACGGCCGACGAAGCGGGTGCTGGTGACGCGCTGGGCCACGCCACCAGTATCCCGTCTCGTCACCACCTGGGAAGGATGCGGCGGTGACGAAGGCGTGCGAAGCGCCGGGCGGCGATGCGGACCTCGTCCTGACGGGCGAGCTCGGTCATGTGGGGGAGCAGCGGGTTCATGGCCAGCATGCTGCGTGTAAGGGGTGGTGCGCCACATCGGGCACACGGAGCGCGTAAGGCCCCCGCACCCCTTACTCCGGACGGCGCACCCGCGTACCCTCGGCTCCATGGGCCTCGCCGACAACGTCAAGAAGGCCGCTCACGCCGTGGGCGCGCACCGCATCTCCGTCTCCGAGTCGACCGCGACCGTCCGCGTGACCGCCCCGGACGGGACCGTGCTCGCCGAGTCCAGCCGCCCGCTGGCGCTGGAGGAGACCGGCATGGAGACGCGCTACTACCTGCCGCGCGAGGACGTGAAGACCGACCTCCTCACGGCCAGCCCGACGACCTCGCACTGCCCGTGGAAGGGCGACGCGACGTACTTCTCGGCGCCCGGCGTCGACGATGCGTTCTGGGTCTACGAGGCGCCGTCCGAGGAGGACGCCAAGCCGATCGCCGGCCACCTCGCGCCCTGGCCGGGGCGCGTGACGGTGGACGTCACCGGCGCCTGAGCGCCGGCCTCACCGGTCCGCGCCGGCGGAGGCGTCGCGGTCGCGCGGCGGCCCGCCGTGCCAGTCGAGCACGAGCGCCGTCGCGTCGTCGGCCAGCTCGCCGCCGTTGGCCTCCAGGACCGCGTACGAGAGGTGCTGGACCATCTCGCGCGGGTGCAGGTCGCGGCTCTCGACCAGCAGCGCGTCGAGGTCGACGGCGGCGGCGCCGCGCTCCAGCATGCCGTCGGTGACGAAGACGAGCCGGTCGCCGGGCTCCAGCGGCAGCTCCTGCACGCGGTAGCTGCCCTCGGCGAAGGTGCCGAACGGCGGGTCGGCGGCGAGCGCCACGCGGCTGACCTGCCCGTCGCGCAGCCGCAGCGGGGGCGGATGCCCGCCGTTGACGATCCACGCCCGCTGCGTCGCGAGGTCGACGCGCGCGAGCTGGCCCGTGACGTACTGGCTGCGGCCGGCGTGCTCGAGCAGCGCCGCGTTCGCCTCGCCAGCCTGCGCGGCGAGGTCGACGCCCCGGCGCCGGGCGTTGCGCAGCGCGCCGGTCATGACGGTGGCGAGGAGCGCGGCCTCGACGGTGTGCCCCATCGCGTCGGTCATCGTGAGATGCAGCGCCTCGGGCTCGAGGGCGAAGTCGAACGTGTCGCCGCCGACGTCGCCGGCCGGCTCGAGCCACGCGGCCAGCGTGAACTGCCCCGCCTCGCACGTGTACGAGCCCGGCAGGAGCCGGTGCTGGATCTCCGCCGCCAGCGAGAGCGGGCGCGTGCGCTGACCCCACTCGTACAGGTCGGTGTAGCGGCGGTTGGCGATGACGATGTACGCGAGCGCGTGGGCGACGGTCGCGAGCGCCTCGATGTCCGCCGCGGCGGGCGGCGCCTCGAGGTGGAGCTCCAGCACACCGACCGCCTCGCCGCGGCTGGTGACCGGCGCGTACACGCTGGTGCGGCCGTCGCCGGTGCGGATCTGGACGGTCTGCGCCGCGAGCGCGTCGCCGTGCGGCGTCCCGGCCAGCGCCACCGTCGCGGCCTCGGTGTGCCGGCCGCCGTCCTTGGACGCGGCCGGGTTGAGCCGGATGAGCGACCGGCCGCTGAAGTCGGCGATGAGGAAGCAGACCGCGGAGGCGCCGAAGGCCTCGGCGAGCAGGTCGCTCAGCACGGCGGTCGCGGCGGTCGGCGGCGCCGCTTCGATGGCCTCCAGCAGCGCACCGAGGCCGAGCGGGGAGGAGGGCACGAGGGGGACCTTAGGCGTCCGGCGCGCCGTGTCCGCCGCCGCCGGGCGTCTCGATGCGCAGACGCTGGCCGGGTGCGAGGTCGCCGGTGGACTTCGGCGGGAGCTCCTCGCCGTCGAGCAGGTTGCGCCCGACCGCCCCGTCCGCGCCGCCGTCCGCGCCCGGCGGGGCGTGGCGGCGCCGCTCGGTGATGAGCGAGTAGGTCATCGGGGCGAGCGCCTCCAGCTCCCGCACGATCCCGTCGCCGCCGCGGAACGTGCCGTCGCCGCCCGAGCCGCGCCGCAGCCCGTACTCGACCACGCGCACCGGGAACTCCAGCTCCAGCGCCTCGACCGGCGTGTTGAGCGTGTTGCTCATCGCGACGTGCACGCCGCTCGGCCCGTCCGCGTCCGGGCACGCGCCCTGGCCGCCGCCGAGCGTCTCGTAGTAGGTGAACGCGTCGGAGCCGAGTGTGAGGTTGTTCATCGTCCCCTGCCCGAGCGCGCGGCCGAAGGCGCGGAGGACGAGGTCGGCGACGCGCGAGGAGGTCTCGACGTTGCCGCCGACGACCGCGGCGGGGGAGCGGGCGTTGAGGATCGAGCCCTCGGGGGCGATGACGGTCAGCGGACGCTCGGCGCCGGCCGACGCGGGGATGTCCGGGTCGGTCAGGACGCGGAGGGCGAAGAGGCAGGCGCTGCGCGTGACCGCGAAGGGGGCGTTGAGGTTCCCGCCGTGCTGGTCGGCGCTGCCGGTGAAGTCGAGGATCAGCTCGTCGCCGCGCACCTCGGCCCGCAGCCGGAGCTCCAGGTCGCCCTTGGCCGCTTCGAGCACGTCGACGGCCTCGCGCACCCCGTCGTCCATCCGGGCCAGCTCAGCGCGGGTGCGGCGCTCGGCGTAGTCGAGCACCTCCGCGGTGGCGGCGGCGAGCGCGTCCGGGCCCATCCGCGCGGCCAGCTCCTCCAGCCGCTGGGAGCCGATCCGGTTCGCGGCGAGCTGCGCGCGCAGGTCGGCGCGGCGCTGGGCGGGCTGGCGCATCTGGCCGACGAGCTCCTCGACCAGTTCCGGCGTCAGCCGCGACGGCGGGATGACGACGCCCTCCTCCTCCAGCGTCGTGGAGTCCGCGGGCATTGACCCGGGCACGCGCCCGCCGACGTCGGCGTGGTGGGCGCGGGACGCGGCGAAGCCGACGAGGCGATCGGAGGCGAACACCGGCGTCACGACCGTGATGTCCGGCAGGTGCGTCCCGCCCGCGAACGGGTCGTTGAGGATCCAGGAGACGCCCGGCTCGTGGTCGTGCTCCAGCACCGCCGCGACCGCCGCCGGCATCGCGCCGAGGTGGACGGGGATGTGCTCGGCCTGCATGACCATCTGCCCGGCCGGGTCGAAGAGCGCCGTCGAGCAGTCGCGCCGCTCCTTGATGTTGGCCGAGTGGGCGGCGCGCACGAGCACGGCGCCCATCTCCTCGCACGCGGCGCGCAGCGCGCCGGTCGCGACCTGCAGCTCAACCGCGTCGATGGAGCACCACCGTCCCGTCGTCGTCGACCTCGCCGTCCCAGCCGCGCGGCACCGCCAGCGTCGCCTCGGGCAGCGCGCAGACCGCCGGGCCCTCGACGCGCGTGCCGGGCGGGAGCTCGCCGCGGAGGATCGCGGTGTCGTCCCCGAGCACCGTCGCGCGGCTCTCCCGCGCGGGCGGGTCGAGCTCGGCGGCTGAGAGCGAGACCGGCGGGCCGGGCACGCGCGCCGTCACCCGCACCGTCACGACCTCCACCTCGCCGTCCTCGGGGCGGAAGCCGTACCGCTCCTCATGGACGCGCGGGAAGTCCTCGGGCGTGGCGACCGTCAGCTCGAACGACTGGCCCCGGTAGCGGCAGTCGTACCGCACTCCCACCTCGACCGCATCGCCGCCGCCGAGCCGCTCGCGCGCCTCGGCCGCCAGCCCGTCCACGTCGATCTCCGCCGCCCCCAGCACCGTCCGCTGCACGTCGACGCGCCGGTCGGCCGCCGCGAGACCGAGCGCGCTGAGCACCCCGCCCGCCCGTGGGCAGAGGATCCGCGTGATGCCCAGCTCCTCCGCGATCGCCGCCGCGTGGAGCCCTCCCGCGCCGCCGAACGCCAGCAGCGCGAAGTCCCGCGGATCGAGCCCGCGCTCCACCGTCATCACCCGCAGCGCCCGCACCATCTCGGCGTTCGCGATCCGGATCACGCCCTCGGCCGCGTCGTCGATCCCCAGCGTCGCCAAAGCCGCCCCCGCGGCCTCCCGGTCCAGCTCCACACCGCTGAGCGCCCCGTCCAGCAGCCCGAGCGCGAGGTTCGCGTCGGTCACCGTCGGCTCCACGCCGCCGCGGCCGTAACACGCCGGCCCGGGCTCGGCGCCGGCGCTCCGCGGCCCCACGCGCAAAGCCCCGCCCGCGTCCCGCCACGCGATCGAACCCCCGCCGGCGCCGACCGTGTGGATGTCGACCATCGGCAGCGACAGCGGCCGCCCGCCCACACGCCGCCCGGCGGCCTCGCGCATCGCGCCGTCCTCCACGACGCAGACGTCGCACGACGTGCCGCCCATGTCGAAGCACAGGAGGTTCGGCGTCCCGGTCCGCTCCGCGATCAGCGCCGCCGCCGCGGCCCCGCCCGCCGGCCCGCTCAGCACCGTGAACGCGGCGTGGCCCGCGGCGAGCGACACCTCCGCCAGCCCGCCGCTCGACTGCATGATCGCCGGCGCCGGGAGCCCGTCCTCCGCGCACCGCTCGACCAGCCGCCGCAGGTACCGCCGGAGCAAGGGGGAGAGCGCGGCGTCCACCTCGGTCGTCGCCGCCCGCTCGTACTCGCGGAACGTCCCGACGACCTCGTGCGAGAGCGAGACGTGCGCGTCGGGCACCGCCCGCGCCAGCGCGTCGCCGAGCAGCCGCTCGTGCGCCGGGAACCGGTCCGCGTGGAGCAGGCAGACCGCGACGGCCTCGGGCTCCAGCTCCGCCACCGCGAGCGCGACGGCCCGCGCTGCGTCCGGCGTCAGCTCCCGCATCACGCCCTCCGGCCCGCACCGCTCGTCCACGCCGACCCGCAGCGACGGCGGCGCCAACGGCGCGGGGTGGGCCGCGCAGAGCCGGTAGAGGTCGCGTCGCGCCTGGCGGCCCAGCTCGACCACGTCGGTGAAGCCCGCGGTCGCGACGAAGACGGTGCGCGCCGCGTCGCCCTCCAGCAGCGCGTTGGTCGCGACGGTCATCCCGTGCGCGAAGGTCTCGACCTCGCCCGGCGAGCGGCCGGCCCGCGCCAGCACGGCGCGCACGGCGTCCAGCACGCCCTCGGACTGGTCGGACGGGGTGGACGGCGCCTTCGCCGTCACGACGCGGCCGTCCGTCACGAGCACGGCGTCGGTGAAGGTCCCTCCGACGTCGACCCCGAGCAGCATGCCGGGGAGTACTACCGGTTACCGAAGCGGCGCGCCCTGCACGCGCCGCCCTCCGGTGCTACGCCGCGACGAGGATCTCCCGGTCCTCGGTCTCGGCGAGGTGCTGATGCGACGGGCAGTAGCCGTTGTGCGGCAGCGGATCACGCTGGCACGCGGTGCCCTTGCGCGTGGTGGCGCGGCACTGGAGCGGCTGGCCGTTCGCATCGCAGCCGGCCTTGGGCAGGCTGTCGAGGTGCGCTTCAGCCGCGGCGATGTACCGGCTGACGGTCTGCCAGACCTTCAGCTGCGCGGACATCGGGAAGCAGAAGCGGATGTCGTTGAAGAGCGTCCGCGCGGGACGGGCGAAGTAGTGCCGGTCGTTGGACAGACGATCCATCGTCCGTTCGCAGGCGCTCAGCACGTGCTCATGGGTACTGCGACCAGGCAGGCACGCATCCGGCAGGATGTCGGTTGAGAGCTCGCGGTAGATCGCCCTGCTGAACTGGAACATTGACCCTAGGTCCCTCCTGTAGGTCGTCAGGCGACAGTCCCCTTTCCCGCTGTCGCTTGATGTTCGAACGCTCGGTTTGTTGACTTCGCGTTAAGAGGCGAACGGCGTCGTTCAGCGCCAGGGCTCCAGGCCCACCTCCCCGTCGGGCCGGATGACGGTGTGATGCCCATCGAGCGATGAGCTGATTCCTGGGAAATCCGAGCGCCTGTGGGCTCCGCGGCTCTCCTCGCGGGCCAGCGCGGCGCGGCCGATCATCCGGGCGAGGGGGTGCTCGTCGGCGCACAGACGCTCGAGCCCCTCCCGCGACCGCTCCAACCCCGCGTGCTGCCAGAGCGCCTCCCGGGTGGCCTGCGACGGGGCCGGTGCGGGATTCGCGGGAGGTGGGGCAACCGCCGTCGCGGCGGGCTCGTCGAGCGCCGCGCGCGCGGCCCGGGCGCCGAAGACGAAGCACTCGCTCAGCGAGTTCGACGCGAGCCGGTTCGCCCCGTGCAGGCCGGTGCACGCCGACTCGCCGACCGCGTACAGGCCGGGGAGCGTCGACCGCCCGTGCAGGTCGGTGACGATGCCGCCCATCATGTAGTGGGCGGCAGGGGAGACCGGGATCAGCTCCTTCTCGGGATCGAGCCCCGACTTGCGCAGGGTCTCGACGACGTTGGGGAACAGCTCCGGGTCGATGTGCCGCATGTCGAGGCCGACGCTCGGCGCGCCCGTCTCCTGGAGCTTGCGGAAGATCGCCAGCGCCACTTCGTCGCGCGGGGCCAGCTCCTCCACGAACCGCTCGCCGTCCGGGCCGTGAAGCGTCGCGCCCTCGCCGCGGATCGCCTCGGTGACGAGGAACCCCTCGCGCCGGTGCACGCCCGTCACGGCGGTGGGGTGGAACTGGAGGAACTCGAGGTCGGCGAGCTGCGCGCCCGCGCGGTGGGCGAGGAGCATCCCGGCGCCGACCGATCCCGGCGGGTTCGTCGTGCGCGACCACAGCGCGGCGGCACCGCCGGCGGTGATGATCGACGCGCGGGCGCGGACGGCGCGGCCGTCCTCCAGCAGCACGCCGGCGCAGCGGCCCTCGTCGCTCCACAGGTCCGCGGCGCGCGCGCCCTCGAGGATCGTGACGTTCGGGTGCTCGACCACGAGCGCGGAGAGGTCGCGGACGACGCGGCGGCCGGTCGCGCTCCCGCCCGCGTGGACGACCCGGCGCTTCGTGTGCCCGCCCTCCAGGCCGAGGGCGAGGTTGCCGTGGCGGTCCGCGTCGAAGTGGACGCCGAGGTCGACGAGCCGGCGGACGGCCTCGGGCGCCTCGTCGACCAGCACCTGCGCGGCGCTGCGGCGGGTGAGCCCGCGGCCGGCGTTCTCGGTGTCGGCGAGATGCTCCTGCGGCGTGTCGTCGGCGGCGAGCGCGGCGGCGATCCCGCCCTGCGCCCAGTAGCTGGCGGTCTGCGCGAGCGGGGTCGCCGAGACCAGCGCGACGCGCGCGCCGAGCTCGGCGGCCGTCAGCGCGGTGAGCAGGCCGGCGCCGCCCGCGCCGACCACGGTGACGTCGACGTCGACGTCGATGGCGGTCATGGCGGAGTACCGTAGCCCCGTGCCACCGGGAGTCCTGCTGTCCCACCCGTCGTCCCTCGACCACGACACGGGGGTCCACCCCGAGCGCGCGGCGCGCATCGTCGCGATCGAGCGCGCCCTCGAGGCGCGCGACTGGCTCGGGTGGGAGCGCGAGCCGTCGCCGTGCGCCGACAAGGCGCTGCTGGAGTCCGTCCACCCCGCAGCGCACGTCGAGATGCTCGAGCGCTTCATGTGGGCGGGCGGCGGCGCGCTGGACCCGGACACGATCGCGTCGGAGGGGACGTGGCGGGCCGCCTGCCACGCCGCCGGGGGCGCCGCGCGGATGGTCGACCGGCTGCTCGGCGCGCGGGGTCTGAGCGACGGGACGTGGCCGGGTGGCGTGGCCACTCCGCCGCCGCGCGTGGGCGCTTCGCTCCACCGCCCGCCGGGCCACCACGCGGAGCTCGCGACCGCGATGGGCTTCTGCTTCTTCAACCACGTCGCGATCGCCGCGCAGCGCGCGCTGGCCGCGCACGGGCTCGCGCGGGTCCTGATCCTGGACTGGGACGTCCACCACGGGAACGGGACGAACGACATCTTCCACACGCGCGATGACGTCCTGTTCGTGTCGATCCACGAGTCGCCGCTGTACCCGGGGACCGGGCCGGCGTCGGACGACGGCGTGGGCGCGGGCCGCGGCTACACGGTCAACATGCCGGTGCCGGGGCGGTCGGGGGACGAGACGTGGTGCTCGCTGGTGGAGCACGTCGTCGTGCCGCTGGCGCGGGCGTACGCGCCGGAGCTGATCCTGGTGAGCGCCGGGTTCGACGGGCACGTGGACGACCCGCTGGCGACGTGCCGGGTGACCGACGACGGGTTCGCGGCGATGGCCGGCTCGGTGCGGCGGCTGGCGGACGAGCTGGACGTGCCGCTGGGCCTGGTGCTGGAGGGCGGGTACGACGTGGACGCGCTGGCGCGCTCCCTGGTGCGCGTGCTCGAGGTGCTGGGCGCGGACGGTGCGCCGGCGGCGGATCCCCGGTTGGAGATCCACCCGCTCGCCGTGCAGGCGGCGCACCGGCTCGCCGACCGCTGGCCGACCGTCTCGGCGCTGCACTAGCGGCGCCGCCCGCGCGCCGGCCG
>Ga0196960_10000668_pt1 | contig 10896 bp, 6 predicted proteins | sample S3v_5metaG_FD_183187 | JGI IMG/M metagenome (GOLD analysis project Ga0196960, IMG submission 183187) | Soil microbial communities from Anza Borrego desert, Southern California, United States - S3+v_5 | ecosystem: Environmental > Terrestrial > Soil > Desert | place: USA: California | collected... | reverse complement strand
CGTGATGAACAGATACGTCAAATTCAGCTCGGACTGCAGATCGGCGAGCAGCTTCAGGATCTGATCCTGCACGAGCACGTCGAGAGCCGACACCGCCTCATCGAGCACCACGATGTCAGGCTTCAGGGCGAGCGCACGTGCGATCGCGACGCGTTGCCGCTGGCCGCCGGACAGCTCGTTCGGGTACCGGGTGGCGAGCGCTCGGGGCAGTGCGACCTGGTCGAGGAGCTCTTCGACCCGCTCGCGCTGCGAAGAGCGATCACCGGCGCCGTGGATCTGCAGCGGCTCGGCGATGGTGTTGCCGATGTTGCGGAGCGGATCGAGCGAGCCGTACGGGTCTTGGAACACCGGTTGCATCCGCCGGCGCAGTCCGAACGACTGCGCCTCGGACAGGCGCGACACATCCTGACCGTCGATCTCGATCGTGCCGCTGGTGGGCTCCTCGAGCTTGAGGACCATCTTCGCCACCGTCGACTTACCCGAGCCCGACTCGCCGACGAGCGCGAGGGTCTTGCCTCGCGGAATCTCGAACGAGACATCATCGACCGCCCGGAACGGATCGCTCCGGAACAGTCCCTGCCGGATCTTGTAGTCCTTGGTCAGCCCGGCGACCCGCACCGTCGGCGGGATGTCGGCGAGATCGTCCAGGGTCTCGATCCCTCGGTCCTCGACCACCGCCTGGATGCGTTTCGAGGCGATGCTGGGGGCGGCGGCGACGAGGCGCTTCGTGTACGGATGCTGCGGATCCTCGAGGATCTGCCTGCTCGGCCCCGCTTCGACGATGTCGCCGCCGTTCATCACGATGATCTTCTCCGCGCGTTCGGCCGCGAGGCCGAGGTCGTGGGTGATCAGGAGCACGGACGTGCCCTTCTCGCGTGTCAGGGACGCCATGTGATCGAGGATCGTCCGCTGAACGGTGACGTCCAGCGCGGACGTCGGCTCATCGGCGATGAGCAGCTTCGGGTCTGCGGCGAGGCCGATCCCGATCAGCGCACGCTGACGCATCCCACCCGAGAACTGATGCGGGTACTGGTTCAGCCGCTTCGCGGCATCCGCGAGTCCCGCCTGCTGCAGCACCTCGATCGCGCGGTCCCTCACCGCGGCGCGCCCCTGGGCGATGCCGTTGGCGCGGATCGCCTCCTTCACCTGGAATCCGATGCTCCACACCGGGTTGAGGTTCGACATGGGGTCCTGCGGGACGAAGCCGATGTCGCGGCCGCGCACGCCCTCGATCGCGTTGCGGCTGAGGGTCGTCAGCTCGCGGCCGTCGAGCGTGATCGACCCGCCGGTGATCTGACCCGAACCGGGGAGGAGGTTGACGATGGCGCTCGCGGTCGTGGATTTCCCCGAACCCGACTCCCCGACGATCGCGACCGTCTCACCCGCAAAGAGGTCGAAGCTGATCGCGTGGAGCACCTCTCGAGGCCCCTCCTGAGTGCGGAACGCCACTCGCAGGTCGCGCACGCTCAGCAGCGGCACCTGCGCTGCCGCACGTTCGAATCCGCTCATCGGAGCGCCCTCGCCTTCGGATCGAGGGCGTCGCGGATGAGCTCGCCCAGAGTGACGAATGCGAGCACGGCGAGCGTGAGCGCGATCGACGGATAGATCAGCGCCATCGGCGCGATGCGCAGCGCCGCCTGCGCCTGGCTGATGTCATTGCCCCAGGAGACGATGCTTCCGCCGAGGCCGACGCCCAGGAACGACAGCGTGGACTCCGCCACGATCGCCGTGGCGAGCCCGAGCGTCGACACGACCAGCAGCGGCGCGATCGCGTTGGGGACGACGTGACTGAGCAGAGTCGCGAACCTCGACTGCCCGAGAGCCCGCGATGCCATGACGAAGTCGGCCTGGCGCACCCGCAGCACCTCGGCGCGCACGACCCGCGCGGTCGCCGCCCAGGAGAATCCGCCGATCGCCAATGCCAGCGTCCAGACGGAGCGGAACTGCGAGAAGACGGTCATCACGACGACCGCGGCGAGGATGTACGGGATGGCGAAGAAGATGTCGCCGACGCGCGAGAGCAGCGAATCGAGCCAGCCGCCGTAGTAGCCGGCGAGCGCGCCCATGACCAGACCGATCACCGACGACAGCACGGTTGCGATCAGACCGACCGAAAGCGACGTCTGCGCGCCCCAGACGATGCGCGCGTAGATGTCCTGCCCTTGGAAGGTGTAGCCGAGCGGATGTCCCGGTGCCGGCCCCTCGTTGCTGTACATGAGGTCTCCGGCGCGAGGGTTCACCTGCGTGAAGAGGGTCGGCCACACCGCCATCAGCAGGAAGACGGCGGCGAGGAGCACCGAGAGCCAGAACAGCGGCCTGCGGCGAAGGTCGCGCCAGGCGTCGAGCCACAGGTTGCTGGGCTTCTCGGCGATGCGGATCGCATCGACGGAGATGGTCTCCGTGTTGACGGGTGCGACGTAGTGCTTCTCAGTGGTGGGGTCAGACATAGCGAATCCTCGGGTCGAGCAGTCCGTAGAGCAGGTCGATGACCAGGTTCACCAGCACGTACAGGATGACGAACACGGTGACGAACGAGACGACCGTCGGCCCCTCGCCGCGGATGGCTGCCTGATACAGGGTGTTCCCGACGCCCGGCACGTTGAAGATGCCCTCGGTGACGGTGGCGCCGACGAGCAGGATGCCGAAGCTCGTCGCGGAATGGGTGATGACGGGGATGAGCGAGTTGCGAAGCACGTGCACGGGGATCACCCGGCGCCGCGGCAGCCCCTTGCTGTATGCGGTGCGCACCCAGTCCTGATTCAAGGTGTCGATCACCGAGCTGCGCATCAGCCGCATGCTCACCGCATAGAGGCTGAAGCCGAGCACGAGCGCCGGCAGCCAGAGCCCGCCCCAGTCGTTGTCGGCGCCGACCGTGGGCTTGAACCATCCCCACTGGATCGCGAGGAAGTACTGGGCGAGGAAGCAGAGCACGAAGATGGGGATCGCGATCGACACCAGCGCCACGATGAGCGAGACGTGGTCGAAGATCTTGCCCTTGTTCATCGCGGAGATCGTGCCGATGATGATCGCCATCGTGAACTCGATGCCGATCGCCATGAGCGCCAGCCGGCCGGTCACGGGAAGGGTGTCGACGAGGACCTCCGACACCGGCCGTCCGGAGAAGGTGACGCCCAGGTCACCCTGGAGCACTCCGGTGATGTAGTACCAGTACTGCACGAGGAACGGGTCGTTCAGGTGGTAGCGCTCGCGCAGGGCGCTGACCAGAGCCGGGTTCGGGGAGCGGTCACCGAAGAGGGCGAGGATCGGGTCTCCCGGCATGGCGAACACGAGGAAGTAGATCAGCAGGGTGGCACCGATGAAGACCGGGATCACCTGGAGCAGGCGACGCAGGATGTAGCTGAGCATCCGCAGTCCCTTCTGTGGGAGGGCGAGCAGAGTCGATGACGACAGCCCGGGAGGCGGTGACGACGGACGTCACCGCCTCCCGGCAGTCACTGCGAGTACTACTCGGCCGCCTTGGTGATCTGGTGGAAGATCGGAACCGAGTTCCAGCCGACCGTGACGTTCTGCACGTTCTGGCTGTAGCCCCCGGTCGCGTTCTGGTACCAGAGCGGGATCGCGGGCAGGTCGTTCAGGAGGATCTCCTGAGCCTGCGTGAATTCCTCGATCTGCGCTTCGGCGTCGGGGTTGCTGATGCCCGACTCGAGCAGGTCGTCGAACTCGGGGTTGCTGTAGTCACCGTCGTTGGACCCGGCGTTGGTGGCGTAGAGGGGCCCGAGGAAGTTGTACATGCCCGGGTAGTCCGCCTGCCAGCCTGAGCGAGCAGCGGTCGTGATCGTGCGCGCGTTGATCTGCTCGCGCATCACGGCCAGCGTCGGGTACGGCGCGCCGGACGCTTCGATCTCGAACGTGTTCGTGATCGAGTTCGTCACGGCGTCGACCCATTCCTGGTGGCCGCCGTCGGAGTTGTACGCGATCTGGAACTCGCCCTCCCATGGGGAGATCTTGTCGGCCTCGGCCCAGAGCTCCTTCGCCTTCTCGGGGTTGTACTCGAGCACCTCTGCGCCGGCGATCGAATCCGACCACCCGGCGATGACCGGCGTGGTGAAGTCGGCCGCCGGGGTGCGGGTGCCGAAGAAGATCTTGTCGGTGATCTGCTCGCGGTCGATCGCCATCGAGATCGCCTGACGACGCAGCACGCCCTCCTCGCCGGAGAAGTGCGGCAGGAACTGCCCGATGGTGAACGACTGGAACACCGCGGACGGCTGGTTCACCGCACGGTCGCCCAGGTCGTCCTGGAACGTCGGCAGCGATACCGGCGGGATCTCATCGATCACGTCGACCTGGTCACCCTGAAGGTCTGCGTATGCGGCATCCTGGGTCGCATAGAACTTGATCGTCAGTCCGCCGTTGGCGGGCTGGCGCTCGCCCTTGTAGTCGTCGTTGCGCACGAGATCGATCTGGACGTCGTGCTGCCACGCCCCCTCTTCGGCGAGCATGTACGGGCCGTTGCCGATCGGGTTCTCACCGAAGGCCTCCATGTCGTCGAAGGCGACGTCGGGCAGCGGGTAGTAGGCCGAGTAGCCCAGGCGCAGTGCGAAGTCGGATGCCGGCTTGTTCAGCGTGATGGTGAACGTGTGATCGTCGACGATCTTGAGGCCGGACATGTCGCCCTGCGCACCGAAGATGTCGTCATCGGGGTTCGCGGCGTCCCCCGGATCGTTGATGAAGCCCTCGATGTCTTCGAAGAAGTAGCTCGAGAGGTGGGCGTTCTCCGCCTGGGCGCCGTTGTTCCAGGCCTTGACGAAGTTGTCGGCGGTCACCTCTTCACCGTTGGTGAAGGTGTGCCCCTTCTTCAGCTTGACGGTGATGTTCTGCGGGTCTTCGGTGATGATCTCCTCGGCCATGTCGTTCACGGGAGCGCCGTCGCCGTCGTAGTAGACCAGGCCCGCGAAGATCTCGTCGAGGATCTTGCCGCCGCCGACCTCGTTGGTGTTGGTCGGGATGAGCGGATGCTCCGGCTCCGTGCCGTTGGTGAGGATGATGGCATCCGGGTCGGCTTGGAATTCGGATCCACCGCCCTGGTCGGGATTCTCTCCTGCTGAGCACCCTGCGAGGGCCATGGCGCCGGTCGCGAGCAGTGCGATGCCCGCGACGGCGATCTTGTTTCGCTTCACTTCGTGTCCTCCTGTGGACATATACAAGCCCGCACTCATCGTCGAGTGCGGTGCGATACTCCGAGCGTAGACGGGGTGCCCGGCATCCACCGGCGTTGTTAATGAACCGTTACTGAGTGGTGACCTCCGGTCCGGGGGTCACCTCTTGACCTCGAGACGGCACTTGCCATCTCGAGGTCAAGAGGGCGCGGGACGCGACGCCTCAGGCGAAGGCCTCGATCGGCGGGCAGGCGCACACCAGGTTGCGGTCGCCGTAGGCCTGATCGATGCGGCGCACGGGCGGCCAGTACTTCCCGGCCACCAAGGAAGGCACCGGGTACGCGGCCTCCTCGCGGGTGTAGGCGTGGGTCCACTCCCCTGCGATCAGCGAGACCGCGGTGTGCGGCGCGTTCACCAGCGGGTTGTCGTCAGCGGGCCAGCGACCGGCAGCGACCGCATCCGCTTCGGCCTTGATCTGGATCATCGCCTCGATGAAGCGCTCGATCTCAGCCAGATCCTCCGACTCGGTCGGTTCGACCATGAGGGTGCCGGCGACCGGGAACGACATCGTCGGAGCATGGAAGCCGTAGTCGATCAGACGCTTGGCGACATCGTCGACCGTGACCCCGGTCGCCTCCCGGAGCGGACGGAGGTCGAGGATGCACTCGTGCGCGACTCGCCCGTTCTCGCCGGTGTACAGCACCGGGTAGTGCTCGCTGAGACGTGCGGCGATGTAGTTCGCCGAGAGCACCGCCGCCGCTGTCGCCCGGCGGAGGCCCTCGGCGCCCATCATGCGCACGTATGCCCAGGAGATCGGCAGGATGCCGGCCGAGCCGTACGGTGCGGCGGACACGGCCCCACCCTCGAAGGTGAATCCGCCGAAATGCTCGGCCCGCTGCGCCAGAGGGTGCGAGGGAAGGAACGGCGCGAGGTGCGCCTTGGCCGCCACCGGCCCGACCCCGGGACCGCCGCCGCCGTGGGGGATGGCGAAGGTCTTGTGCAGGTTGAGGTGCGAGACGTCGCCGCCGAGATCGCCGAAGCGGGCATAGCCGAGCAGTGCGTTGAGGTTCGCGCCGTCGACGTACACCTGGCCGCCGGCCTCGTGCACGGCCGCCGTGATCTCCACCACATCGTGCTCGTACACGCCATGGGTCGACGGGTAGGTGATCATCAGGGCGGAGAGGGAGTCGGCGTGAGCGGCGATCTTGGCGCGGAGGTCGTCGAGATCGACGTTTCCGAGCTCGTCACACGCGACGACGACCACCTTCATCCCGGCGAGCACGGCGGATGCCGCGTTGGTGCCGTGCGCGGAGGAGGGAATCAGGCACACCGTTCTCTGATCGTCGCCGTTGGCGAGGTGATAGCCCCGGATGGCGAGGAGGCCGGCGAGCTCGCCCTGGCTTCCGGCGTTCGGCTGCAGCGAGACGGCGTCGTAGCCGGTGACCTCGGCCAGCCAGCCCTCGAGCTGATCGATGAGATCGAGGTAGCCCGCGACGTCGGACCGAGGGGCGAACGGGTGGATGCCGGCGAACTCCGGCCACGTGATGGACGCCATCTCGGTGGCGGCGTTGAGTTTCATCGTGCACGAACCCAGCGGGATCATGCCCCGATCCAGCGCATAGTCCCGATCGGCGAGGCTCTTCAGATACCGCATCATGGCGGTCTCGCTGCGGTGCGCATGGAAGACCGGATGCGTCAGGTAGTCGTCCTGGCGGCGCAGCTTCGCGGGAAGCGCGTTGTACCCGTCACCGAAACCGAAAACGCGCTCCTGCTTGCCGCCGAAGACCTTCGCGACCTGGTGCAGCTGGGCATGGGTGGTCGTCTCATCGACCGAGATGCCGATGGTGTCGGCATCCGCCACGCGCAGCAGGATGCCGTAGCCGTGGTGCGCCTGTTCGGCGTACTCGGCAGCACGACCGGGAACGCGCACCTGGACGGTGTCGAAGAATCCGTCGTGCACGACCTCGACCCCCGCCTCGACGAGCCAGTCCCGCAGCAGCGCTGCCTTCAGGGCCGTTTCCCGCGCGATCGCCTTCAGCCCGTCCGGACCGTGATAGACGGCATACATCGACGCCATGACGGCCAGCAGCACCTGCGCGGTGCAGATGTTGCTCGTCGCCTTCTCGCGTCGGATGTGCTGCTCCCGGGTCTGCAGTGACAGGCGATATGCGGGCTTGCCGTCGGCATCCACCGACACGCCGACGAGCCGGCCCGGCAGCTGCCGCTCGAGACCCGCGCGCACGGCCATGTAGCCGGCGTGCGGTCCGCCGAAGCCCATCGGCACGCCGAAGCGCTGCGTGGTGCCGACGGCGACATCCGCGCCGAGCGATCCGGGAGAGGTGATGAGGGTGAGCGCGAGCAGGTCGGCGGCGGCGACCGCGATGCCGCCGGCGAGGTGCGCGGCGTCGAAGACCGCCGACGGGTCCCAGACCCGCCCCGAGGCGCCCGGGTACTGGACGAACACGCCGAAGAGCTCGGCGGGCATCGTCTCACCGGCTGCGAAGTCCACGGTGACGAGTTCGATGCCGACGGCCTCTGCGCGGGTCTTGAGCAGTGCCTTGGTCTGCGGCATCGCGTCGGCGTCGACGACGAACACGTTCGAGGCGCTCTTCGACGCGCGGCGGGCGAGCAGCATCCCCTCGACCACCGCGGTCGCCTCATCGAGCATCGACGCGTTCGCGGTCGACAGGCCGGTGAGCTCGGCGACCATCGTCTGGAAGTTGATGAGCGCCTCCAGCCGTCCCTGTGAGATCTCCGGCTGGTACGGCGTGTACGCCGTGTACCAGGACGGGTTCTCGAGAACGTTGCGCTGGATCACCTGCGGGGTGATCGTGCCGTAGTAGCCCAGGCCGATCATCGGACGGTTCACCGTGTTGCGCGCCGCGAGGGCCCGCAACTCGGCGAGCGCGTCGGTCTCGCTGGCGGCGCCCGGGATGACGGACTCGGTGGAGGCTGCCGTGAAGATGGAAGACGGCACCGCCTGGCGCATCAGCGCCTCGACGGGGCTCCAGTCCTCGAGCGCGGACTCGACGCCGAGCGCGTCGAGCATCGTGCGCTGTGCTTCGTCTGTCGGTCCGATGTGACGATCGGCGAAAGAGACCACGTCCGGATCAGCCCTCCGTCAGCGCGACATATGCGTCGCGGTCGAGCAGTCCGTCGGTGGCGCCGTCGGCGACCGACACCTTGATGAGCCAGCCGCCTTCGAAGGGCTCGGCGTTCACCAGCGACGGGTCATCGACGACCGCGTCATTGATCTCGACGACGGTGCCGGACACCGGCGCGTAGAGCTCGCCGACCGACTTCGTCGACTCGATCTCGCCGACGACGGCGCCGGAGGTGATCTCGGTGCCGACGGCCGGAAGCTCGACGAACACCACATCGCCGAGCTTCTCAGCGGCGTAGTCGGTGATGCCGATCGTCACGGTGTCGCCGCCGCCGGCGATCCACTCGTGCTCGTCGGTGTAGTGGAGTGCGTTGAGGTCGGTCATTTGGTCCTCCGGTAGAAAGGCAGCGCGGTCACGGTGGCGGGGATCCTCGTCCCCCGCACATCCAGGAATACTTCGGTTCCCTCTTCGGCGGAAGAGGGGTGCACATATGCCATCGCGATGGGATGACCGAGGGTCGGGCTGAGGGCGCCGCTGGTGATCTCGCCGAGCGTCTCGCCGCTGGCCGCGACGACAGCGTAGCCCGCACGTCCGGCGCGCTTGCCCTCGGCTGTGAGGCCGACCAGGACCGGTGCGTCAGGTGCGGCATCCAGCGCGTCTTTGCCGACGAAGTCGTCTTTGTCAGCGGCCACCACGCGACCGAGTCCGGCCTGCGCCGGCTTGGTCTCGCGCGTGAGCTCGTGGCCGTACAACGGCATGCCCGCCTCCAGCCGGAGGGTGTCTCTGGCGGCGAGACCGGCGGGCACGAGCCCGTGGGGCTCACCGGCGGAGAGCAGCGCGTCCCACAGCGCCGGGGCGTCGCCCTCGCGTACGAGCAGCTCGAAGCCGTCTTCGCCGGTGTATCCGGTCCGTGCGATGAGCAGAGGCTGGCCGAGGAAGTACGCTTCAGCCCAGGCGTAGTACTTCTGCTCGGCCCACGGGGTTCCGAGTTCGGTGATGCCCTGCGTCGCTGCGACGATGGCCTCGGCCGCCGGCCCCTGGACTGCCAGCAGCGCATAGGTGTCCGACACATCCTCGACGTCCACCCCCCGGTCGCCGAGGAACCCGGCGAAGCTGCGCTCCTCGCCCTCGGCCCGCTCCGGGAGTTCCCGCTCGATGCGCGAAGGGAACGCCCTGACGCGGGACGCGAAGGCCGAATCGACCGCTCCCCGGTTTCCGGCGTTCGCGATCACCAGGTAGCGGTCCTCCGCCAGCCGGTAGGCGATGACGTCGTCGATGATGCCACCGTCATCGGAGAGGACCAGCGAATACTTCGCCTTGCCGACGGGCATCGACGAGATCCGGCCGGCCAGCGCGAAGTCCAGGAACTCCGCGGCGTAGTCCCCGGTGATGAGGAACTCGGCCATGTGCGAGATGTCGAAGAGGCCGGCCGCCCGCCGCACCGCGTGATGCTCGGCGAGGTCGGACGTGTAGCGCACCGGCATCTGCCAGCCGCCGAAGTCTGTGAAGGACGCGCCCAGCGCCTCATGGCGCTCGCGGAGCGGGGTGTAGCGGGGGTCTGACACGGAGTTCTCCCGGGCTGGAACGGGCGGAACGGCGGTCGACGTCGTTCCTCGGAACTCCCCCTCTGTCATGGGCCTGAGAGTTTCGCCCGTGCATGGCGGGGCTTTCACCGTCGGCGGATCTCGGCGAACCGCTTCGCTCGACATCGCTTTTCAGAGTGGCCGGAACCGCGCGGTACGCGTTACCTGAGAGATTGGCGGGGAGGCTTGCTCCTTCGGTGCCCGGCTGCATTCACCGGAGCTCTCCCGCGAGATTCGTTCGGCCTGTCTTCAGTTATGGCAACACTCTATCGTCCGACGGCGAGCTCCGCTCGCACCTCATCGCGCAGCCGACCGAGGTTCTCCGGCTCAGGAGCCGCCCCGAGCAGGGTCTTGGTGTACTCGTGCTGGGGGTTGAGGATGACCTCGTCGGCGGGACCGCGCTCGACGATGTCGCCGCGGTACATCACGAGGATCTCGTCACTGAAGTGCCGCGCGGTGGCGAGGTCGTGCGTGATGTACAGCACCCCGAGCCGCTCCTCGCGCTGGAGGTCGGCGAGAAGGTTCAGCACGCCGAGCCGGATGGACACATCGAGCATCGACACCGGTTCGTCTGCGACGATGAACCGGGCGCCGGGGGCGAGCGCGCGAGCGATCGCGACGCGCTGCCGCTGCCCGCCCGAGAGCTCGTGCGGACGCCGCTCGGCATAACTCTCCGCCGGCGACAGCCGCACGCGCTCCAGAAGCTCCAGTGCGCGCGCGCGCACCTGCTCCGCCGACCAGTCGCGGTGATGGATCCGCAGCGGCCGCTCCAGGTGATGCACGATGGTGTGGAACGGGTTCAGCGACGCGAACGGATCCTGGAAGACCATCTGCACGTCGGAGCGGTAGCGCGCGAGCGCGCGCCCGCGGGAACCACTCGGCGAACCGTCGAGCAGGATGTCTCCGGAGGTCGGCGTCTCGAGCTTCATCAGCATCCGGGCGATCGTGGATTTCCCACTGCCGGACTCGCCGACGAGGGCGACGGTCTTACCCGGTTCCAGCGTGAACGACACGTCCTTCACGGCGTGCAGGATCGTCGTCCTGAATCCGGATCGCAGCCGGAAGTCCTTGACGAGGTTGCGCGCCTCGAGG
>Ga0196960_10000667_pt1 | contig 10898 bp, 9 predicted proteins | sample S3v_5metaG_FD_183187 | JGI IMG/M metagenome (GOLD analysis project Ga0196960, IMG submission 183187) | Soil microbial communities from Anza Borrego desert, Southern California, United States - S3+v_5 | ecosystem: Environmental > Terrestrial > Soil > Desert | place: USA: California | collected... | reverse complement strand
GCATACGCGGGTGATCTGCCCGCCGGGCCCTGGGACGCGGTGATCGGCCACTCCCTCGGAGGGGCCGCGACGGTGCTCGCAGCCCAGCGAAGCGGTTTCGCGCGGCGGATCGTGCTGCTCGACCCGGTGCTGGAGGTGCGGGCGGAGGACGAGGCCGCCACCATCGCGGATCAGATCTCCGAGCTCACGCTCGACGAGGCATCCATCGCCGCGGCGAAGCCGCACTGGCATGAGCGCGACCGCGAGGCCAAGCTGCGCGGCGTGCGGACGGTCGACCCGGCGGCCGTCGAGCGCAGCTTCACGGACAACCGGCCCTGGGACGTGACCGAGGCGGCCCGGTCGCTCGCGACGCCGGTGCTCGTGCTGATGGGCGACCCGTCCGTGTACACCATGCTCGACCCGGCGACCGCGGCGACCCTGCCCGCCGAGGTGCGCGTGGTCGCGGGTGCCGGCCATGCGCCGCACCGCGACCGTCCGGCGGAGACGCTCGCGGCGATCCGTTCGTTCCTCGCCGGCTGAGCGCTCACTCCCGCGTCGCGGGCTCCGTCGGACCCGCCTCGGGTGGCGGCTCGACGTCCTCCGGGTTCGGCAGCGTGGTCAGGAAGCGGAAGAACACCAGCGTCAGCACCGTCGCGACGCCGCCGCCGACGAGGAAGGGCAGCGCGAGGTCGACGCGACCGAGCAACCCGCCGAGCAGCGCGCCGAGCGGCATGGTGCCCCAGAGCAGCGTGCGCCAGGTGCCGTGCACCCGGCCCAGCAGCCGGCCCGGGATCATGGTCTGCCGCAGCGACATCACGAGCACGTTCCACACGGTGACGCCGAACGCGGTGAGGAAGTACCCGGTGGCGGTCGACCACACCTGCGGCACCAGGCCGATGAACACCAGCGCGAGCACCGACAGCAGGTTCATCAGCGCCATGGTCATGCCGGTGCCGAAGGTCGTCTTGAGCCGGTTCGCGAACACCGCACCGACCAGGCCGCCGGCCGCGCCGCTCAGCATGAAGACGCCGAACAGCGCCTCGGGCACCCCGAGCCGGTCGAGCACGAACAGCACGAAGCTCGCGACGGCTGCGGAGTGCAGCAGGCCGATGGCGGTGGAGAACAGCCACAGGGTGCGCAGCATCCGGTGCCCGCGCAGGAACCGGAGACCGTCGGCGAACTGCCGGTACCAGGGCGCCGCGTCGCCGGCCTCGGCGAACTGGCGACCCGACGCGACCTTCGGCAGCAGCAGCGCGAGCGCTCCGGCGAGCGCGAACGCGAGCCCGTTCAGACCGAGCGGGATGAGCGCCGACAGCGCGAACAGGGCCGAGGTGAGCGGGCCGGAGACGAAGTTCTGCACCACCTGCTCGGCGCCCTCGATCCGGGAGTTGGCCCGGGGCAGGTCGGCACGGCCGACCACGCTCGGCACCACCGCGCGGATGGCGCCGTCGTACACCGTCTCGAACGTGCCGTAGAGGAAGATCACGACGTAGAGCCACCAGATGGTGAGCGCATCCGTCAGCACCAGCACGAACAGCGCGACACCCAGCAGGGTGCGCACCGCCTGCGCCAGCGCCAGGGCGACCCGCCGGTCGATGCGGTCGATGAGGATGCCCGCCGGGATGGCGAAGAACAGCCACGGCAGCAGCATCAGCGCCGAGATCAGCGAGACCAGCAGCGGATCCTCGGTCAGCCGGGCGGCCAGCAGCGGGATCGCGATGCGCGCGATGCCGTCGCCGAGGCTCGAGGCCAGGTTCGCGGTGAAGATGTTCGCGAACGACGGCCCGAGCGGTGCCGGCGTCACCACCGGCCGTGCACTGCCTCGCGGAAGTAGCGGTCGTAGAGGTCGCGCACCGAGGTGTCGAGGTCGAGCGGCGGCAGGTCGCCGGCGGAGGCGTTGGTCTGCGCCTGGCCGACGTTGCGGGCGCCGGGGATGACCGTGGTGACGCCCGGCAGCTGCGCGATCCATCCCAGCGCGGCGACGACCGGGCTGAGACCGCGCTCGTCGGCGAGGGAGGCGAACTCCTGCGCCGCTGCGACGCCGGTGTCGTAGTCGACGCCGGAGAAGGTCTCGCCCACGTCGAACGCCTCGCCGTTGCGTTTGTAGTTGCGGTGGTCGTCCTCCGAGAACCGGGTCTGCGAGGTGTAGCGGCCGCTCAGCAGCCCGGAGGCCAACGGCACCCGCGCGATCACCGCGACTCCGGCATCCTGCGCCGCCGGCAGCACCTCGTCGAGCGGCTTCAGCCGGAACGCGTTCAGGATGACCTGCACGCTCGCGACGCCCGGTCGCGCGATCGCGAGCAGGGCCTGCTCCGCGGTCTCGACGCTCACGCCGTAGCGCGCGATCGCGCCCTCCGCCACGAGTGTGTCGAGCGCATCGAACACGGCGTCGTCGCGGTACACCTCCGTGGGCGGGCAGTGCAGCTGCACCAGGTCGAGGGTGTCGACGCGCAGGTTGCGGCGGGAGCGGTCGGTCCACTGCCGGAAGTGCTCGAGCGTGTAGTTCTGCGGCACCTGCTCCACCCGCCGGCCCATCTTCGTGGCGACGAACACCCCCGCGTCCGGGCGGTCGGCGAGGTACTGCCCGATCAGCCGCTCGCTGCGGCCGTCGCCGTACACGTCGGCGGTGTCCAGGACGGTGACGCCGGCGGCGACGGCCGCGTCGAGGACGGCCAGGGCATCCTGCTCGTCGACGGAGCCCCAATCGGCGCCGAGCTGCCAGGTGCCGAGGCCGATGACGGAGAAGGGGACGCCGATTCGCGTCGCGGTGCGATGCTGCATCGCTCCAGCCTACGGACCGACCGCGGCAGCGACGACCCTCGCCATCGACGGGCGGATGACGTGGTCGCCGGTGTGCACCCGGTGGGCGGTCACGTTGCGCAGCTGCTCCAGGATGCGGATGCCCGCCGGCGCGAGCAGCGGGTCGAGCGCGCCGTACACGAGCTCCACCGGCACCCGCACCGAGGCGAGGTCGGCGATCGTGGTCTGCGACTGGATGGCGTGCTCGAGCGAGAGCGCGAAGGCGGGCCAGCGATCCTCGGTCACGTCGAGCAGCCCGCGGATGGGCGAGAGCAGCGCGAGCCCGGCGCCGGCCGCCATCGTGAACTGCTTGTTGGCGCGCAGGAAGTCGTAGAGGCGGTCGTAGAGCTCCATGGCGGCGCGATCCCGCCGGTCTCCGACGGTCTCCGGCGGCAGGTACACCGGGGGGCTGACGAGCACCAGCTTCGAGAGGCCGCGGGGATGCCGCGCCGCGTACCGCGTCGCCACCAGCGACCCCAGCGAGTGGCCGACGAGCACGAACGGGTCGCGCAGCCGAAGCGAGCGGATCGTGGCGTGCACCGCCTCGACGTGCTCCTCGATCGTGTAGTGCTCGCCCGGCGGCGAGCCGCCGAAGCCGAGCAGGTCGATGGCGATGACGCGGTGGTCGCCGGCGACCAGCGGCAGGAGGTGCTCGAAGGTCACCGACGACGACGCGATGCCGTGCAGCAGCACGACGGGCGGCCCGGTGCCGGCGTCGACGGCGATGTGCAGTCGCGGTGCGGCATCCCAGAACATGGTCCAAGGCTAGGCATGCGCGGCCGGTCGCGGTCGGCGGGCTGCGCCGTGCAATGTCCCGGCAATGCCCGCTGACGTGCGAATCGCGACGAACGTTGGGTGGTGGCTCCTGCGGCTCGGCTCTAGCGTGAACGCCATGAGGCGCACCATCGCATTCCCTGCCGCACTGCTCGTCGCCGGGCTCACCCTCGCGGGCTGCTCCGCGGCGCCCGCCTCCGACGAGGCGGTCCCCCTCCCCGACAGCGGGGTCAGGTTCGACGACGGCACGGTCACCGCGCCGGAACTGGTCCAGGGCTCCGCGGGCGGCGCCGAGTCGTCCGAGGCGCTCGACCAGGCCGGTCGCGACATCGTGACCACCGGCTGGGTCACCATCGTGGTGGACGAGCCCATGGACGCCGCGACCGACGCCGTGCGCATCACCGAGTCGGCCGGTGGCCGCGTCGACGGCCGATCCGAGTACGCGCCGACCGGCGGGGACAACGGCAGTGCGACGCTGACGCTGCGCATCCCGGCGGAACGCCTCACCGAGACGCTCGACGAGCTCCGGGAGCTGGGCGACGTGCGCGAGGTCTCGCTGAACTCGAACGACGTGACCATGCAGACGCAGGACGTGCAGGCGCGCATCACGGCGCTGCGGGCATCCATCGACCGTCTGCTGGCGCTGGTCGGCACCGCGACCGACACCGAGGCGCTCATCGCGCTCGAGACCGCGATCTCGGACCGGCAGGCGGAGCTGGAGTCGCTCGAGGCTCAGCAGCGCTCGCTCGAGGACCAGGTCGAGATGTCGACGATCACCCTCACCCTGCAGTCGGTCGCCGAGGCGCCGGTGCGCGAGCCGGACACGTTCCTCTCCGGCCTGATCGCCGGCTGGAACGCGCTGCTCGCGTTCTTCGGCGGGCTCGTCGTGGGATTCGGGGTGCTGCTGCCGTGGCTGGTGCTCGCCGGGCTCGTCGCCGTGGCGGTGCTGCTGATCGTGCGGGCGCTGCGGCGGAAGCCGACGGCTCCGGCGGCGGAGACGCCGGCCCCGCAGACCCCGGGCGAATGAGGCCGGCGGTGCCGGCTCAGCGCGAGGCCGGCACCGCCGCCAGCATGTCCTTCACCATCGGCACCACGGTCGAGCCGTACAGCTCGATCGAGTGCAGCATCCGCTCGTGCGGCAGCGTGCCGGCGCTGTACTTCAGGTCGAAGCGCTGCACGCCGAGCTTGCTCACGGTGTTGAAGATCTTGCGGGCGACCGTCTCCGGCGAGCCGAGGTAGAGCGAGCCGCGCTCGATCTCGTGCCGGTACTCGTCCTTCCCGGCCGGCGGCCAGCCGCGCTCGGCGCCGATGCGGTCGCGCATCACCTTGTGGTGGCTCCAGTACTGCTCGGCGGCCTCGTCGTCGGTGTCGGCGATGTAGCCGGGCGAGTGCACCGCCACGGCGAGGTCGGGCTGCTCCAGCTGGGCGAGCGCTCGGTGGAACAGGTCGACGTACGGGGCGAAGCGCTCCGGGTCGCCGCCGATGATGGCGAGCACGAGCGGCAGGCCGTAGCGGGCCGCGCGCACGACCGACTCGGGGCTGCCGCCCACGCCGATCCAGGTCGGGATGCCGCCGCCGGCGGTGCGCGGGTAGACGCTCTGCTCCTGCAGGCCGGCGCGCAGCCGGCCCTGCCAGGTCACCGGCTTCTCCTCGAGCAGGTGCGAGAACAGGTCGAGCTTCTCCTCGAACAGCTCCTGATACTGCGCCAGGTCGTAGCCGAACAGCGGGAAGGACTCGGTGAACGAGCCGCGACCGAGGATCACCTCGGCCCGCCCGTTCGAGATCGCGTCGACGGTGGCGAAGCGCTGGAAGACGCGCACCGGGTCGTCGGAGCTGAGCACGGTCACCGCGGAGCCGAGGTGGATGCGCTCGGTCACGCTCGCGAGGCCGGCGAGCACCGTCTCGGGCGCGCTGATCGCGAAGTCCTCGCGGTGGTGCTCCCCGACGCCGAAGAAGTCGAGCCCGAGCTCGTCGGCGAGGACGCCCTCCGCGATGACGTTGCGGATGACCTGCGGCTGGTCGACGGGCGTGCCGTCGAGACCGACCGTCACGTCGCCGAAGGTGTCGAGTCCGAACTGCACGTCTGCCATGGTGGCCATCCTTCCAGATGATGGACGTGTCAACTAGACGGTGCGGGCCGGTATTCCCGCGGCTCGTGGCGGCGCCGTCGATCCACGTATCACGATGGCTGCGGGCACGATGACCCGCACCGGCTCGCGCCCGGGGTCGGAGATCCGCTCGATCAGCATCGACACGGCTTCGGCTCCGAGCCGCGCGGCGTCCTGTGCGACGGCGGTGACGCCGGGCTCGACGATCCGCATCCATCTGGCGTCGTCGAAGGCGATCAGGCTCAGTCGATCGGGAAGGCCCACTCCGAGTTCGGCTGCCGCACGCCAGATCCGCTCGGCGATGCTGCTGTTGACGGCCAGCACCGCGGTCGGGTCGGCGCTCGAGGCGAGCAGACGACGCACGTCGTCCGTCACCGCTTCGCTCGAGGCGGTGACGACGAGGGACGGCTCCGGGACGAGGCCGGCTGCCTCGAGCGCTTCCACGTACCCGGCGTGCCGTTCGCGGGCGGTGCTCCACTCGGTCTCGTCCATCACGAAGGCGATGCGCCGATGACCGAGCTCCAGCAGATGCTCGGTGGCAGCTCGAGCGGCAGCGCGATCATCGTTGAGCACCGCGTCACCGTCGCCGAACACGCGATCGACCTCGACCACCGGGACGCGTCGCCGACGGAGGAAATCGGCCGCGGCATCCGACGCCGGGGTCAGCACCACGCCGGCCACCCTGAGACCCACCAGCGCGTTCACGGCGTCGAGCTCTCCCAGCCGGTTCCCGCCGTCCTCCACGAGCATCATGGTGTATCCGGCCTGTCGCGCACGGCGGCCGGCCCCGGATGCCATCTCGGCATAGAAGCTGCTGCGCAGATCCGAGACCATGACGCCGATGACCAGGCTGGAACGCTGCTTGAGGCCGCGAGCCGTGACGTCGACCACGTAGCCCAGCTCGTCGGCCGCACGACGAACCCGGATGCGCACGGTCTCGGCGACGTATCCGCTGCCGGAGAGCGCCCGTGAGGTGGTCGACAGTGAGACGCCGGCCGACCGTGCCACATCTTTCATCGTCACGCGCGCGCTGCGCTCGCCGGGTGCGCTCATGTGCCTCGCCTGCTCGATCGGCCCGCCCGCGCGAGTCGGTGAGCCGAGCCTATCGGCCACGCGATGCCTCACAGCAGGGCCTTCTTTCCGGCCATCCGCCTCTCGAGCGCCGACCGGAGCGCGACCGAAGCAGGCCGAACGCCTCTTGTCGAGCCCCTTGCCGCTTCTACGACTCCTTCATAAGGTCGGGGCGACGTCGGGAAGTGGAACCGATACCACTTCTCCTGCCGAGGGATCGAGGAACGATGAGCCGCTGTCGGGTCGAGAGGCGCGGCCGCGTCGCGCTCGCCACATTCCGCGAGCCGGCATGACCCTCACGAAGGATCGCGCTGTCGCCGATGCTGCGGGGGCCGACGAGCGGACGTCCACGGAGAAGCGACCCGGCCACAAGGCGAAGAAGTACAACCGCAAGGAGGCGATCGCGGGCTACCTCTTCGTCGCACCGTGGGTGATCGGGTTCCTGATCTTCACGCTCGGCGCGATGATCTACAGCCTGGTGATCTCGTTCAGTCACTACCAGCTCGCGACCAACACCGCGCGCCCTGCCGGCTTCTCGAACTACGAGGCGCTGGTGCAGGACCCGAAGGTCATGATGTCGCTCGGCAACACCCTGTACTTCGCGATCCTCGCGGTGCCGTTGCAGATCATCTTCGCGCTGCTGCTCGCGATGCTGCTCAACAACGCGACCAAGGGCTCCGCCTTCTTCCGCACCGTCTACTATCTGCCGAAGATGACCCCGGCGGTCGCGACCGCGGCGGTGTTCTTCCTGCTGCTGAACGGCAATCAGGGCGCGATCAACAAGGGGTTGGCCGCCATCGGCATCCAGGGGCCCCAGTGGCTGCTCGATCCGGACTGGGTGAAGCCGTCGATCGTGATCATGACCCTGTGGGGCGTCAGCGGCACCATGGTCATCTTCCTCGCTGCGCTCAAGAACGTGCCGCGCGACCTCTACGAGGTGGCCGAGCTCGACGGCGCAGGGCCGGTACGGCGGTTCTTCTCCATCACGCTGCCGATGATCTCCGGTCCGATGTTCTTCAACGTGCTGGTGCTGACCATCGCGGCGCTGCAGACGTTCGATGAGGCGTATCTGCTCTTCTACCGGGACACCGTGCAAGCGGCGCCGGACGCGTCCCTGTTCTACGCCGTCTACCTGTTCCAGCAGGCGTTCCGCCAGTTCAACTTCGGCTTCGCGTCGGCCATGGCTTGGCTGATCTTCGTGATCATCATGATCATCTCGCTGATCCAGGTGCGGGTCGGCAATCGATTCGTGTACTACGAGAGCGAGCGCTGATGACCGTCGACACCTCCGCCGCCGCGCCGACCCTCTCGAGCGCGGGCCGCGAGAAGCCGAGCATGACCCGCAAGCCGCGCCGAACCGCGGGCGGCATCGTCTGGCAGGTGCTGCAGTGGGTGCCGCTCGTCGGGTTCTCGCTGCTGTTCATCTACCCGTTCGCGTGGCTGCTCGCGGCGAGCTTCAAGCCGCGCGGTCAGGTCTTCGACAACGCGCTCATCCCCCGCACGTTCCAGCCCGAGAACTACGCGCAGGTGTGGAACGAGCTGCCGCTGCTGAACTGGCTGGGCAACAGCCTGTTCATCGCCATCCTCGCCGCGACGCTCGTGACGGTGATGAGCTCGATCGTCGCGTTCGGGTTCGCGTACTTCAAGTTCCCGGGCCGCGGCATCCTCTTCGGCATCGTGCTCGCCACGATGATGCTGCCCGGTGCCGTCACGCTCGTGCCGCAGTTCCTCATCTGGAACAACCTCGGCCTCGTCGGCACCAATGTGCCGCTGTGGGGCATGAACCTCTTCGGCTCGGCGTTCTACATCTTCCTGCAACGCCAGTTCTTCCTCGGCCTGCCGCGCGAGATCTTCGAGGCCGCGCGCGTCGACGGGGTCGGCTATTGGGGCCTGTTCTGGCGGATGGCCTTCCCGCTGTCGGTCCCGTCATTCGTGATCGTGTTCCTGTTCGAGTTCCAGGCGAGCTGGAACAACCTCCAGGCGGGCCTGATCTATCTGAACGCGGGATCGGAGGAGGGCTACACGGTGCCGCTCGGCATCGCCTCCGCGATGACCAAGTACAGCCCGACGAACGGCGGGCACGGCGACTACCAGTTCGTCATGGTCGCCGCCCTGCTCGTGACACTGCCGATGATCCTGCTGTTCGCGTTCGGGCAGCGGTACTTCGTCGAGGGAGTGGCCACCGCCGGCCGCAAGGGCTGACTTCAGCCACGGCGACCGTCGTCGGCGATCACGCCAGCACGACACCAAGAGAAAGAGGGCAACTGATGAAGAAGACCAGGAAAGCGCTCGTCGCCGTCACGGCCGGCGTGACGCTGTTCGCGCTCACCGCCTGCGGCGGGGGCGGGGGTGGTACAGGCGCCACCGAGTTCACCGATGAGATCGAGGGCACGCTGAACGTGTGGGGCTTCGAGAACGCGGACGAGGTCGGCACCTCCCGCGTCGAGGTCGCCGATGCGGCGGTCGGCGAGTCCGACGTCACGGTCGAGATCGAGGCGGCCGCCTTCGACGCGCAGAAGTTCACCACGCGTGCAGCGAGCGGCAACGTGCCCGATGTCGTGCAGATGGACCGCCAGTTCGTCGCGACGTACGCCGCCCAGGGCCTGATCGTGCCGTTGGAAGAGTGCTTCGCGCTCTACGACCTCGACCCGGACGAACGCTGGTACCCGCAGGTCGTGGACGACGTCACATACGACGACCAGGTGTGGGCCGTGCCGCAGTTCTACCAGCCGCCGGCGATCCTGCTGAACCAGCGGGTCATGGACGAGGCGGGCGTGACGGCCGAGGACATGGACACCTCGAACCCGGAGGCCTTCCTGGCTGCCGTCGAGGCGATGACCGTCATGGACGGCGCGAACCCGACGCGCATGGGCTTCGATCCGCAGGGTCCGACGAAGGCCGGGCTGTGGATGCTGAGCTTCGGCGGGCAGACGATCAATGAGGACGGCGAGCCGGCCCTCGACGACCCGGCCAACGTCGAGGCGGTCGAGTTCCTCAAGTCGATCTACGACCTGCAGGGCGGCTACGCCAACGCGAAGAGCTTCGTGGACTCGTTCGACATCTTCGGGGACAACAACTCGTTCGTCGCCGACCAGGTCGGCGGAGCGGTCTTCGACCAGTGGTACGTCAACGTGCTGACGCCGTACGCCGAGCAGGTGCAGATCAACGCGGTGCCGGTGCACTCTCAGGAGGGCGAGCCGTTCACCGTCGCCGCCGGCTCGTCGTTCGTCATCCCCGCCGGCGCCGAGAACCCCTCGGCGGCATGCCGATGGCTGCTCGAGCTCACGTCGCAGGAGGCGTGGCTGGCGGCGGGCGAGGCGCGCAACGCGACGACGATCGACGACCCGGACCGCAACGGCATCAACGCCGGGGTGTTCACCGGTTCGCCGGCGGCGGACCAGGCCATCCGGGATGAGTTCGTCGTCGAGTCGGCCTTCCCCGGCTTCGACCAGACCATCGCCACGTACTACGACGTCGCGGCGGAGGGGGAGTCGTTCGGCTCCTCGCCGGCCGGTCAGCAGATCCAGACGGAGCTGCAGAACGCGGTGACCGCGGCGCTGCTCGGCGAGAAGTCCACCGAGGACGCCCTCGCCGACGCGCAGGACGCCGCGATGCGCGCCTACAACCAGGTCGCCGGCGGCTGATCGATCGCACAGCGAGGGGCGGGCGACCGGGAGGTCGCCCGCCCCTTCGTCGTTGCGACTTCAGGCCGCGTGCCGCCCACGGCGGCCGAGGTGCCCGTCGTGCAGCTCGAGCACCCGGTCGGCCCGCTCGGCCATCGCCGGGTCGTGCGTCGAGACGATCGCGGCGACGCCCTCGGCGTGCACCAGCGAGGCGATGAGATCCATCATCACCGCGGCGGTGCCGCTGTCGAGCTGGCCGGTGGGCTCGTCCGCGATGAGCAGCCCGGGCCGGTTGGCGAGGGCCCGGGCGATCCCGACCCGCTGCTGCTGACCACCGGAGAGCTCGTAGGGCCGCTGCTCGGCGTGCGCCGCGAGCCCGACCAGCTCCAGCAGCTCGCGCACCCTGGCGTCGCGGTCGGCCGCGGGCATCCGGGCCAGCCGCAGCGGCACCTCGATGTTCTCGGCCGCCGACAGCACGGGGATGAGCCCGAACGACTGGAAGACGTAGCCGAGCGAGTCGCGGCGTACGGCGGCCAGCTCGTCC
>Ga0196960_10000666_pt1 | contig 10942 bp, 8 predicted proteins | sample S3v_5metaG_FD_183187 | JGI IMG/M metagenome (GOLD analysis project Ga0196960, IMG submission 183187) | Soil microbial communities from Anza Borrego desert, Southern California, United States - S3+v_5 | ecosystem: Environmental > Terrestrial > Soil > Desert | place: USA: California | collected... | reverse complement strand
TGCCGAGGCCGGTGCCGACGCGATGATCGTGTTCCATTTCGACGGCGGCCTCGCCTCGGTCACCGCCAACGATTTCGTCACCGATCATCTCGCCAGCCGCATCGGCGCGGCGGGCGTCGTCACCGGCGAGGACTTCACCTTCGGCCGCCAGCGCGGCGGAAATGTCGAGCTCCTCATGACGCTGGGCCGCGTCAACCAGATGTCGGTGGACGCCGTCGCCCCGGTCGCCGACGGCGAGGAGCCGGTCTCCTCCAGCCGCATCCGCGAAGCGCTGCAGCAAGGCGATTGCGAAACCGCCACCCGCCTTCTCACCCGCCCCTTCGCGATCGAAGGCGTGGTCGAGCATGGCGACAAACGCGGCCGCACCCTCGGCTACCCGACCGCGAACCTCAGCCTCGGCAAGTATCTGCGCCCCCGCTTCGGCATCTACGCCGTCCGCGGCCGCCTTCCCGATGGGCGCGTGGTGCAGGGCGCCGCCAATCTCGGCATCCGCCCGACCTTCGATCCGCCGCGCGAATTGCTCGAGCCGTATTTCTTCGACTTCAACGAAGACCTTTACGGCCAGGTGATCGAGGTGGAGCTGGTCTCCTTCCTCCGCCCCGAAGCGAAGTTCGACTCAATGCCCGCGCTGATCGTCCAGATGGAGGCCGACTGCGCCGAGGCCCGCCGGAGACTGACCCCATGACCAAGGGCCGCATCGCCCTCCTCGTCCTCGCAATCATCGTGATCGCGCTGTCGCTGCTCAACGCCTCCTGGATCGCGGGCGGAGCGCCGGGGCGGATGGTGATCCTCGCCAATCGCGGCATCGTCTATCCGGTCCGCGAGGGCGCGAGCGGCCCCTGCGCCAGCACCAATCTCGCCGACGGCGACATCCGCTTCATCGAGAACACCATTCCCGCCTTCCGCCGCGCCCTCTCGTCGGGCGCCAACGGCATCGCCGTCGACGTGCGCCGCACCGCCGACAACCGCATGGTCGCCTTTCGCGACGAGACGCTCGACTGCCGCACCGAAGCCACCGGCCCGGTTGCCGCCCGCACCCTGGCGCAATTGAAGCAGCTCGACGTCGGCTATCGCTACAGCACCGCCGACGGCGCCTTTCCGCTGCGCACCCACGGCCGCGGCATGATCCATGCGGTGGAGGAAATCCTCTACGCCCACGACAATGTGCCGCTCGTCTTCGTCCTCCACGGCAGCGACGCCGCCGCCGCCGAGACGCTGGCGGCCGAATTCTCCCGCGCCGGGGTTTCCATGGACAATGCCCGCTTCGGCTTCGTCGGGGACGAGGCGGTGGTCGCCCGCTTCCGCACCCTTGCGCCCAAGGCCTGGACCTATTCGAAAGCGATCAGCGACGCCTGCCTGTCCGGCTACCGCCTCAGCGGCTGGATCGGCATCGTGCCGGACTCCTGCCGCGGCGCCGCCGTCGCCGTGGTGCCGGGCGCCAACTGGACCCTGTGGGGCTGGCCCTTCCGCTTCCTCAACCGCCTGTCGGGCGTCGGCGGCCGCGCCATGCTCGCCGAAAGCTATGGCGAGAACGGCCTTCCCGTCGGCCTCACCTCGACGGACGACATCGACGACATCCCCCGCGGCTTCAACGGCCCGGTCTGGATCGAGGACATGACCAACGTCGGCAGCGCCATCCAGCGCTGAGCCGCGCCCACAGCGTCCATACTAGCCAGCGGGCCATCCGCCCGCTAATCCCCGGCGCGATATGTCCGAAAAACCAGAAACGACGCAGCAGGATTGGCGCGACACGGTCTTCCTGCCGAAGACCGACTTCCCGATGAAGGCGGGCCTTGCCGCCAAGGAACCGGCGATCCTCGCCCGCTGGGCGGAGGAGAAGCTGTACCAGCGGCTGCGCGAGGCCCGGGCGGGGCGCGAGCGGTTCATCCTCCACGACGGCCCGCCTTATGCGAATGGCGACATTCACATGGGCCATGCGATGAACAAGATCCTGAAGGACATCATCGTCCGCTCCCAGACCCTGCTCGGCAAGGACGCGCCCTACGTCCCCGGCTGGGACTGCCACGGCCTGCCCATCGAATGGAAGATCGAGGAGCAGTACAGGAAGAAGAAGCAGGACAAGGACCAGGTCCCCCCGCGCGAATTCCGCGCCGAATGCCGCGCTTATGCCGACAAATGGGTCGCCGTGCAGGCCGAGCAGTTCCAGCGCCTCGGCGTCATGGGCGAATGGGACGACCCCTACCTCACCATGAAGTATGAGGCCGAGGCGAAGATCGTCGAGGAGCTCCTCCACTTCGCCGAAACCGGCCAACTCTACCGCGGCGCCAAGCCGGTCATGTGGTCGCCGGTCGAGAAGACCGCGCTGGCCGAGGCCGAGGTGGAATATGAGGAGATCACGTCCACCCAGATCGACGTGGCGTTCGAGATCGTCGAGAGCCCGATCCCGGAGCTGCTCGGCGCCCATGCGGTGATCTGGACGACGACGCCGTGGACGATCCCGGTGAACCAGGCTTTGGCTTACGGGCCCGATGTTGAATACATTCTTGTCGATTTCGCGGGTGTCCATAGCGCCGGCAGGGGAGGCAACCGAGGCGAGCAGTTGGACAGGCTCTCAGCTGAGCTTGCACCGCTCACCACGAAGAAAGTCTTGGTGGGTGCCGAACTTCTCGCTCAATTTCTGAGCCGGGCTGATTTCGGTTCAAACACAATCCCTGAGAGCCTTGGAGTCTACAAAGGCTCCGACCTCGCCGGCACGATCGCCCGCCACCCGATGCACGCACTCGGCGGCTTCTTCGCCAAGCCCCGCCCGTTCCTGCCGGGCGAGTTCGTCACCACCGACGCCGGCACCGGCCTCGTCCACATGGCGCCCGACCATGGCGAGGACGATTTCATCCTCTGCAAGGCCAACGGCATCGACCCGGTCTTCGCGGTCGAAGGCGACGGCAAGTACCGCGCCGACTGGGCCTGGCTCGGCGGCCAGGGCAGCGTGATCAATCCGAAGTTCAACGCCCCGGACGGCCCGATCTGCACGGCGTTGCGGGAGGCCGGGGCGCTGCTGGCGGCGAGTGCCGACTTCACGCACAGCTATCCGCACAGCTGGCGGTCCAAGGCCAAGATCATCTTCCGGGCGACGCCGCAGTGGTTCATCCCGATGGACAAAAACCCCTCTCCCCTTGCGGGAGAGGGACAGGCTCGCGAAGCGAGCCAGGGTGAGGGAACGGCCGGTGAGGAACAGGCCCTCACCCTCCCACCCGGCTCCGCCGGGCGGGCCCCTCCCTCTCCCGAAATGGGAGAGGGGTTGCGAGCCACAGCTCTGGGCGCAATCAGCCAGACTAAATGGATCCCAGCCCGCGCCGAAAACCGCATCCGCTCGATGGTCGAAGGCCGCCCGGACTGGGTAATCAGCCGCCAGCGCGCGTGGGGCGTGCCGATCGCGCTCTACGTCCACAAGCAGACGGGCGAGTATCTCAAGGACCCGGTGGTCAACTCCCGCATCATCCACGCCTTCCACGAGGGCGGCGCGGACGCCTGGTTCGGGGCCGACCACCAGGCCCTGCTCGGCAACGGCTACCAACTGGACGACTACGAGCCCGTCACCGACATCCTCGACGTCTGGTTCGACAGCGGCTGCACCCACTCCTATGTCGTGGAAGCCCGCTACGGCGAAGGCACACGTGCGAACCTTTATGTCGAAGGCTCCGACCAGCATCGCGGCTGGTTCCAGTCCTCCCTGCTCGAAAGCTGCGGCACCCGCGGCCGCGCGCCCTATGATGAAGTGCTGACCCACGGCTTCGCGCTCGACCGCGACGGGCGCAAGATGTCGAAGTCGGTCGGCAACGTCATCGATCCGCTCGCCATCATCCGCGACAATGGCGCCGACATCCTGCGCCTCTGGGTCGCGTCCACCGATTATTTCGAGGACGTGCGGATCGGCAAGGAAGTGCTCGCCGGCACGTCGGACGCCTATCGCAAGCTCCGCAACACCTTCCGCTACCTCCTGGGCGCCCTCGCCGAATTCACCGAGGAAGAGGCCGTCCCGCCCGAGCAGATGCCGGAGCTCGAACGCTGGGTCCTCCACCGCCTGGCGCAACTCGACGCAGAGCTTCGCGATGCGGCGGCCGGCTACGAGTTCAACCGCTACAGCCGGGCGATCACCGCCTTCGCCAACGACGATCTCAGCGCCTTCTTCTTCGATATCCGCAAGGACAGCCTTTATTGCGACGCGCCGACGGAGCTGAAGCGCCGCGCCTATCGCACCGTGCTCGACATCGTCTTCCACGCCCTCGTCCGCTGGACCGCCCCCATCCTCTGCTTCACCGCCGAGGAAGTGTGGACCAGCCGCTATCCGGACGAAGGCTCGGTGCATCTCGCCGAGTGGCCGGAGATCGATGAGGCTTGGCTCGACGAGGCGCTCGGGCAGAAGTGGGACGCGATCCGCGCCTCCCGAGTCCGCGTCACCGAGGCGATCGAGCCGCTGCGCCGCGAGAAGCTGATCGGCTCCTCCAACCAGGCCCGCCTCGCCATGCCGGAAGCCGAAGTCGCCGCCATGCACGTCGCGCCGGACGAACTGGCCGAAATCTACATCGTGTCGGAGGTCCAGCCGGGCGCCGGCGAGTCCATTCTCGTGACGCGGAGCGACTATGAAAAATGCGGCCGCTGCTGGCGTCACCTGCCCGAGGTCGAGGAAGACGGCGCCCTGTGCGATCGCTGCGAGGAGGTGGTGAATGGCTGACATGACCGACGCCCGCCGCATCCGCCGCAACCGCGTCATCGGCCTCACCGCCGCCGCCCTCGTCTTCATCCTCGACCAGGCGACCAAATGGGTCGTCACCGGCCCGCTCCAGCTCGAGCAGCGCGGATCGATGGAGATCGTCGATTTCTTCGACCTTCGCTTCGTGCCCAATTACGGCGTGTCGATGGGCTTCCTCACCGCCGACACCGACGCGATGCGCTGGCTGCTCGTCCTCCTCACCGGCGCCATCGCCCTGTTCGTGGGCGTGTGGATGTGGAAGGAGAAGCGCCGCGACGACGCGCTCGGGCTCGCCCTCGTCCTCGGCGGCGCGCTCGGCAACATCCTCGATCGCATTCGCTTCGGCCATGTGGTCGATTTCGCCGACCTCCATTTCGGCGAATGGAGGCCCTTTTTGGTCTTCAATGTCGCCGACGCAGCCATTACCATCGGAGTCCTGCTGCTCCTCGTGCGCGCCCTCCTGATGCGCGACGACAAGGGCAAGAAGAAGGAAGAAGTCGAACATGCGTAACGCCCTCCTCGTCATCGCCCCCGCGGCGCTCCTGCTCGCCGGCTGCGGCAGCAATGGCGGCCTGCTCGGCCGCGACCGCCCGGACGAGTTCGCCGTCGCGCGCACCGCCCCGCTCGTCATCCCGCCCGATTTCTCGCTGGCCCCGCCGCGTCCGGGCGAGCCGGCGCAGGGCGTCAACGAAGTCCGCGGCCAGGCCATCCAGGCCCTGTTCGGCGGCCCCGCCCCCCGCAGCGACGCCGAGCGCGGCGTCCTCCAGCGCAGCGGCGCGGACCAGAGCGTGATCGGCGCCCGCTCGGTCGTCGCCGACCCGCAGACCGTGGTCGTCGACCGCGGCGCCGTCGTCCAGACCATCCAGCAGCTCCCCGCCGGCGCCGGCCGCGAAGCGAGCGTCACGACGCCGCAATAAGCCGGCTCAGTCGGTTACAGGCATCGTCACCCCGGACTTGATCCGGGGTCCACCTTCTTTTGCCGCCGCGAGGTAAGAAGGTGGATGCCGGATCAAGTCCGGCATGACGAAGGAGTGGCTCACCCACAATATCGTCACCCCGGACCCGATCCGGGGTCCATCTTCTTCTGCCCGCCGCGAGATAAGGAGGTGGATGCCGGATCAAGTCCGGCATGACGAGGGAATGGCTCACCCGCACATCGTCACCCCGGACTTGATCCGGGGCCCACCTTCTTTTTGCCCGCCGCGAGGTAAGAAGGTGGATGCCGGATCAAGTCCGGCATGACGAGGGAATGGCTCACCCGCACATCGTCACCCCGGACCTGATCCGGGGTCCACCTTCCTCTGCCCGCGAGGTAAGAAGGTGGATGCCGGATCAAGTGCCGGCATGACGAGGGAATGGCTCACCCGCACATCGTCACCCCGGACTTGATCCGGGGTCCACCTTCTTCTGCCCGCCGCGAAGTAAGAATGTGGATGCCGGATCAAGTCCGCCATGACGAGGGAATGGCTCACCCGCACATCGTCACCCCGGACTTGATCCGGGGTCCATCTTCTTCTGCCCGCCGCGAGGCAAGAAGGTGGATGCCGGATCGAGTCCGGCACGACGAGGGAGCGGTTCTCGTCCCCCGTCCCGGGGGAGGACCTAGACGCTAAAACCCGACCCCGATCGACGCCACGAACCCGGCATCCTGCCCGCGCACCGCAGGCAAATCCGTGTCGACGTAGCGAAGACCAAGCTCCACCGGCCCCAGCGTATAGCCGCCGCCCACCGACCAGTTCCAATAGCTGCCATAGGCGCCCCAATCCTGCCGCCCGGCATGGGCGCGCAGCTTGACGCCGGTGAACGGAATCCCCGCCTCCGCCTCGGCGAAGACGTAGAGCATGTCCTCATCCCCCGTCCCCGCCTGCGCCGGCGCATATTTGGCGCCGGCCGTCGCCTCGACGGGCCCGAGCAAATAGGAGACGGACGCATAAGGCTCGACATAGTCGGTCGGCCCCTCCGCCCCGGTGAAGTGGTAGTACATCACCCCTGCGTCCGCCGAGAGCCCGCCGCCAAGCTCCATCCCGTAGCCGGCATAGACGTCGAACTCGATGTCGCCGAGATCGTCGAAATCGGGATCGTTGGCGCGGAAGCCGTCGATGCCGTCGAGCGTCGTCGCCCGTGTGCCGACATAGAAGCCGCTGTCGTGGCTCACCGTCACGCTGGCCTGCACCGCCGGATCCTCGCCCGAGCGCGACACGCCGCGGAAGCGGTAGTCGGACATCGCCTCCGCCTCGACATTGATCTCGAGCCCAGTGCCCGGAATGTCGGCGGCGGCCGCGGGCGTGGCGCCGAGGGCCAAAGCGGCGGCGGCGGCGGCGGCGGCGGCGGAGAGGGTGAAGGCGCGGTTCATCTGTTTTGGTCCCCGAAAAAGGCATGGCGCCCTCTGCCAGCGGGAGCGCGGCGGGGCAATCTTAGCCCTTCCTTAGCCACGCTGCCTTACGGGGCGATGTATGACTCACCAGAGCCCCCTCGCCGAACCCCAATCCGCCCCGGACGCCGGCCGCCAGATCGCGCAATTGCGCGAGGTGTTGCACCTGGTCGAGGCGCTTGCGGGGCGTGGCGGCGGGGGGCGGAGCCTCGACCGGGCGCTGGAGGAGGCGGCGGTGGTGTCGAGTGCTTATGGGGCGGCGTTACCGATTGCGCAGCGAAGGTTCGATGCGCTGACGGCCGAGACGGTCGCGTGGGCTGCGGCGGGGGTGGAAGCGCTGACGCTGGCTGGCGGCGGCGCACCCGCGGCGGCCGCGCGGCTGGCGGATGAGCTTGGGCGGGCGATCGGCGAGTTGCTCCGCCTACTCAGGCTCTGATTACCCCTCCCCGCTCATCCTGAGTAGGGACTGAGTAGGCTGCGCAGCAGCCGTATCGAAGGCCCGTATCGAAGGACCGACCCGTGGTGCGTCCTTCGATACGGGCCTTCGCCAAGCTCAGTCCCTACTCAGGATGAGCGGTCGGGTTCAGATGCTGGTGCGGGTGCAGGCGGCGTTCCGCCCACCATCCCCGGCCATTCCTTGATCCTTATATCCCGCTGCGGAAACGGCAGCTCGATGCCATTCTCCTGGAACAGCACCCAGATGCGGTTCAAAATCTCGCTCTGCACATTGCCCACCCCGCCCTCGGGATCGGCGATCCAAACCAGGATCTCGTGATCGACCGAAGACTCCCCGAACGCCCGCAGCCACACCCTCGGCGCCGGAGTCTCAAGCACCCGCTTCGACTCGGTCGCCGCCTGAATCATCAGCTTCTGCGCCAGCGCGAGATCGCACGTATATGCAACCCCCACCGGCACATGGACCCGCACGTCGCGGCTCGAATAGGACCAGTTCTCCACCTCCTGGGTCATCAGATTCTCGTTGGGAATCAGATGCTCCTTGCCGTCGCGGGTGACGATGGAGACGGCGCGCACCCCGATCTTGGTGACGTGGCCGAAGCTGTCGCCGACCACGATCACGTCGCCCGGCTTGATCGACCGGTCCATCAGCAGGATGATGCCGGCGATGAGGTTGCCGAACGTCTTCTGCAGCCCGAAGCCGACCGCGAGGCCGAACGCCCCGGAAAAGACGGCGAGCGCGGTGAGGTCGATCCCCACCAGGTCGATGCCGATGAAGAAGGCGACCACCACGACGGCGACGCTGGCGAGCTTCTGGGCGAGCAGCTGCTGGGTCGGGTCGAGGGAGGACATGCGCTTGATCGAATGGCCGAGCACCCGGTTGATCAGCCGCACGATCGTGTAGAGGGCGAGCAAGGTGACGAGCACCGTCAGCACGCTCAGCACGGAGATGCGGTAGCTACCGGCGTTGAACCCGACCCTGTCGAGTACGCTGCGGATCGGCTCCAGCCCGCCCACCGCGTCGGCGAGGACCGCGATCCCGACGAAGCCGGATAGCACCGCCGCCATCCAGGACGGAAGGTGCAGCCCGCGCACCAGGTTCCAGACGAGGAGGCCGATCGCCGCGGCGGCCGGGAGGCCGAGGATCAGGCTGGCGAGCGGCGGCCAGGTGCCGATCTGCAGCACCAGTTCCAGCACCAAAGCCGCGGTAAAGTAACGCACGATCGCGCACATACGCGGCCCGATCCCCTCCGCCCGCGCCCCCACCAGCCGGAGAGGCGCGGCCCGATCTTCTGCCCGGCCAGCCAGGCGAGCAGCAAGGTGCCGGCGAGAATGGCGCCCGCAATGGCCGCGGAATGGAGGTCCGGGGTGGCGGGAAGGTCGATACCGAGGCGGGCGGCGAGTTCCCTCATTCGGCGCCTCCATAGGAAGCGAGGCCGCGCGCCAGGTCGGCGATCAGGTCGTCCGGATCCTCCAGCCCGATATGGAGCCGCACCACCGGCCCCTCCGCTTCCCAGCGCCGCGCGGTGCGGGTGGGGTCGGCGGGGATCACGAGGCTCTCATAGCCGCCCCAGCTATAGCCGAGCCCGAAATGCTCCAGCCCCTCGATGAATGCCGTCCGCGCCGCCTCGCTGCCGCCGTTCAGCACGAAGGCGAACAGGCCCGAGGCGCCCTTGAAGTCGCGCTCGAAATATTCGTGGCCCGAGCACTCGTCGAACGCCGGATGCAGCACCCGCGCCACTTGCGGCTGCGACTTCAGCCAATGCGCGACCTTGAGCGCACTCTCCTGATGCTGGCGGAGGCGAACGCCCAGGGTGCGCAGGCCACGCAGCGCCAGCCAGGCATCGTCGGGGCTCGCCGTCTGCCCAAGCATGCGCGAGGTGTGGTCGAGCCTCTCCAGCCACTTATCCGTCGTCGTCACCGAGCCGAGCATCGCGTCGGAATGACCGATAATGTACTTGGTGCAGGCGATGATCGACAGGTCCACCCCCGCCCCGATCGCCGGGAAGAAGAAGGGCGTCGCCCAGGTATTGTCGATCAAAGTCACGACGCCCCGCGCCCGCGCCACCTCGCACATGCCCGGCACGTCCTGCACCTCGAAAGTCAGCGACCCCGGGCTTTCGAGGAACAAAGCCTTGGTCTTCTCCCCGATCAGCCCCTCGATCCCCCGCCCGATCAGCGGATCGTAATAGCGCGTCGTCACGCCATAGCGCTTCAGCACCGTGTCGCAGAAGCCGCGGGTCGGGCCATAAGCGCTGTCGACCATCAGCAATTCGTCACCCGCCTCCAGCACCGTCATCAAGGCCGCCACCACCGCCGCCGCGCCGGACGGGTAAAGCTTCGTCCCCGCCGCGCCCGGCTCCATGCTCGTCAGCGCCTCGGCCAGAGCCCACTGCGTCGGAGTCCCGCTCCGCCCATAATGGAGCCGCCCGTCCTTGGGCGGATAGGCGCCCTTCATGTCGGAGACGCTGTCGAACAGGATGGTCGAGGCCCGCCAGACGGCCGGATTGACGATCCCCTGCGTCCATTCCTTCCGCCGCCCCGCCTCGACCAGGCGCGTATCCTGCTTTTTCTCGCTCACGGCCGTCCCATCTCCTTCGGCGTCGCGGGGTCCGCGCCCCATTCGCTCCAGCTTCCATCGTAGAGCGCAACGTCACTCTTGCCGAGCAGGGCCGCCCCGAACAGCAGAACCGCCGCCGTCACGCCGGAGCCGCAAGTGGTCACCATCGGCTTCGACATATCCACGCCCGCCGCGTCGAAAGCGGCGCGCAAGGCGTCGCCGCGCTTCCAGGTCCCGTCCGGATTGAACAGCTCGGTCTGCGGCAGGCTCCGCGACCCCGGAACATGCCCCGGCTGCACGCCCAGCCGAGGCTCCGCATCCTCTCCGGCAAAGCGCGAGGCCGGCCGCGCATCGACGATCTCGTGCGAGGCGGTGCCGAGCAGGTCCAGCACATCCTGCTTTGCAAGCACCGCGTCCTCCTGCTTCATCGGCGTGACATGCCCCCGCCGCCCCGGCACCGCCTCGCCGCTCTCAACCGGCCGCCCTTCTGCGATCCACTTGGCGAGCCCGCCGTTGAGCACCGCGACCCGCCGCGCCCCGAACGTCCGCATCATCCACCAGGCCCGCGCAGCACTATGCAGCGGCGAGTTGTCGTAGATCACCACCCGCGCAGCGTCGGAGAGGCCCAGCTTCTGCATACGGCTTGCATAAACATGCAGCGGCGGGAGCATGTGCGGGGCCGGGTGATCGGCATCGACGATCTCCTCCAGGTCCATGAACACCGCGCCCGGAATGTGGGCGGAGACGAACTCCACCCGCCCGTCCCGCCCCGATCCGGGCAGGAAAAGGCTCGCATCCACGACCCGCAGATCGGGCGCGCCAAGCTCGCCCGCCAGCCACTCCG
>Ga0196960_10000665_pt1 | contig 10953 bp, 13 predicted proteins | sample S3v_5metaG_FD_183187 | JGI IMG/M metagenome (GOLD analysis project Ga0196960, IMG submission 183187) | Soil microbial communities from Anza Borrego desert, Southern California, United States - S3+v_5 | ecosystem: Environmental > Terrestrial > Soil > Desert | place: USA: California | collected... | reverse complement strand
AAAGGAACAGGGAGCTCAGTATGTTGACCACCATCGTCCCTCCGAGAGCATGCCCCAGCGGCCCCGAGGCCATCATCATCACGGTCGTGGTTCTCTTCGTGACCGTACTGATCCTCACGGGGACGAAGCCGGTCACTGCCGTCCTCGTGACCGGCGGCGCCGGCCTCTTCGGCGCTCTCGTGGTGCGGGTCTGCACCACCAGCAAGCTGACCGCGTTCCTGCGCCCGGCCTTGGTCGAACTGCGGACCACCTCGGCCTGACCGCGCCATGACTACCGTGAGGGAGGTCCGGCGTCTCAAGAAGGTGCCGGACACCGAGAACGCCGTCGGACAGCTGGCCTGCGCTTTGCGCCGCAGCCGCGCCGCGCTGGGACTCACTCAAAGTCAGGCAGCCGACGCCATCGGGAAGCCGACCTCGACCATTCAGCGAGCTGAATCCGGAGCAGCCGCGCCGAAGAAGTCCGTCGTGGACGGATACGTCGCCAAACTCGGGCTCAACTCCGAGGACGCAAAGCAGCTGTTCGAGAAGGCCACCCGGCCCCTTGGACGGCAGCGACGCTCCCTTACCCAAGCCCCGCACCCGCGCATGGTGAGCACACGCGACGAGCTCGGCAGGGCACTGGCCAGGATCTGGGAAGGAAACAATCGCCCATCCATGCAGAAACTAGAAGACCGAGTACAAGCTGCGCGGAAGGATGAGACGCGGAAGCCGTTCGTGTTCCTGTCCCGGAGTGCCGCATATCGAATATCTCACCGCCAGCAGTTGCCCAGCGGTGTCGAGCAACTGCGCGCGTACCTGTACGCCTGCAAGGTCAAGGAGCGCCAGTTCCCCATCTGGATCCAGGGGTATCACCGGGTGAAGGCCAAGGAGAAAGAGGAGTCGGCGGCCAAGAAGACGGCCGACAGCGAAGAACGCGGTAGGTGGCGCGGGTGGAGGGGGCGGCGCCAAGCCGTAAGCATCATGGCCAACGCCGGCCTCATCCCGGCTGAACATTTCCCCCGCTCCGTCACCGCGCCGTGGACCGCGCAGTGTATGACCTGCGGTCTGATCAGCCGGTTCCGCCTCTTGGACGTCGGGCAGGGGCGCGAGTGCCCCAGATGTGCAACCCCGTCGCCGTGAAGCGACCCACCTCCCGGTGCCGGGCGCCTTGCGCCCGGCACCGGCATCATGTCGCATGAGCGACCGGTGGCGGCAATGGTCAGTCGGGCAGTACAGAAAGGTGGAGATGAAGGTAGCCAAGGCGTTTCAGGCCGCTCGTGAGGGCGCAGACGCCGCCTACCCGGACGGCTACGAGCCGACCGGGACGAAGAGTCCGCGCCGTGGCGCGGTACCGGCGGATTACGAGTGGGGATCGGCCATGACCTTGCCGCCACGGCCGACAGGCGGCGTTCAGGGCTGATCGGGCGGGGCGTCCTGCAAGTGCCAGCCGTGGGCAGCCATGCACTCCTTCGTCCGCTCCATCAGCAGGTGCGCGCCCTCCTGGACGCGGCTTTCGTCATGGCCGCCGCCGTCGGCGAACCACTGGACGAACAAGCCGGCCGCCGGGCGGCCGCCGGGCGGCCGGCGTCGCCGGTGTCGCAGGCCGGGCACAGCTCCAGGTGGATCGGTCGCCCGTGTTCGTCGTTCTGCGGCGCCACTCCGCTCATGATGATGCCGCCTCGGCAGCGTGAACACTGCGGCAGTCGGTCGGCGAACTTGAGCAGTTCCATGGCCAGCCCCCCTTGCTCTGGACGTGGCCCCAACCCAAGACCTGCTGAACTGCGCCGTCAACCCCTTGTGGTCGGGTAGCCGGATCACAGTGGATGTGACGACGCAAGCTAGATGGCAAATCAGTACGGTTGTTGGCAAATGTTGCTGATGTTGCCCTGGGTTATGGGTGTGCCGGGACACCTTGGTTGGTACCTGGCCACGCATGGTGGAACCGGAGCGGCAGTCCCGCTCGTGGGGTAGGGGTCACGCTGGTGTACGCAGGACCGGGTGCAAGGTGAGGCGGTTGTCGCGGGTGTGGTCGCCTTCTGGGCTGAAGGGCTGAAGGGCGGGATGGCGGCGGGTAGGCAGTCGGCGATCAGGAGGCAGTCGTGCTGGCGGTCTTCGGCGGTGGCGGTGACCAGGGGTTCGCCGTCGGGTGCCCAGATGCCGGAGTTGCCGCGGTACTGCCAGGAGCCGACGGGGACTTGTTCCCAGCCGCGGCGGTTGGCGTAGGCAACGAACAGGCGCCAGATGCTGGCCATGGCGGGGATGATGTGGCGGGTGGCGTCCTGGTAGGGGACCTGGCTCATGGACCCGCTCGCGAGTCGGAAGTGGAAATCGGCGGCGGTGGGACCCAGGACGATCTTCGCGCCGCTTTCGGCCAGGTACTGATAGAGCGGGGGAAATTCGCACTCGTAGCAGTTCAACACCCCTACGCTGACGCCGTTCAGGCTGACCACCGGGGGCAGGTCCTGGCCGAAGGAGTAGTTGCGGCGCTCGGCGGCCCCGTACAGGTGGCTCTTGCGGTAGTTCGCCAGCACCAGGCCATCGGCGTCGATCACACTGATCGAGTCGTAGAACCGTTCCCCGTCCCGCTCCGGATAGGGCAGCACTACCGCCAGCTCGTTCTGCTTGGCCGTCCGCCGCACGCACTCCACTGAGGGGCCCTGGGCGTGCTCGGCCAGCTCCCGGCACTCCTGCAGTCCGATGGCGTATCCGGTGTTGAACTTCTCCGGGAACACCAGCACCTGACAACCGTGCCGGGCCGCCAGCACTGCGACCTCCTCCATCCGGTCCAGGTTCTCGCGCACCGCCTGCGCGCTGCCGACCGGGCCCTGCCCTTGGTAGAGCCCCACCCGCAGCCCCGCCCCAGCCGTGGGCGGCCCCTCCAGCGCGGAACGGAAGACCACTCGAACGGGCTGCTTCATCATCGGGCTCCACGGGAACCGGCGGTCCCGGTGACCGCCACTGCAGCAGAAACGATCAAGCGCCCCGGCAAGTCACGACCGAGTGCCCCCTCATGTGGGGGCCGGCGTCCGGATGCACAGCGGGCCCGCCAGGAGAGTGCGGGTGTTCTCCGACGGGCGCCGCAGATGAGTGGTGCAGGTGGGGCAGTTGACCGCGCGGGCGGCTGGACCGGGTCAGTCCTCCCGTTGATCAGCCGTCCGAACGGTCAGCTCAGCGCGAGACCTTGTTCAGGACCGCATCGAAGGCGACCTCCGCGAATTCGGTCCCCTGGATCTCGGCCGAGATGCCCGTGAGCTCACGGCGGAGTGCATCCTTGGCCGAGGCGAAGAGCATCTTCTGCTTGATCCTGGCGTCGTCCGGTGACCACGCGAACAAAAGGATCTTGTTCCGCTTCCCGGCGCCATCCCTCTCGTACTCGAAGTCGTAGACGGCCCACCGGCACTCAGTCTCCGGCAGATCCGCAAGGAAGGTGTCGTAGTCCGTGTCGCTGGAGACCTTCTCGACGACAATCTCCGTATTGTCACCGTTGAGATTGAAAATGATGTACTTGTGCTTCTTCTGGAGCCTCAACGCCTGGTATTTCTGCAGGCAGACGTCGTTCACCGCGATACCTGATGACATGATTCTCCTCCGCCGACGGGCTGGCACTTACGGTGATCACACGATATCGGAACGTCACCTTCGAGGTCTTCGCAACGAGGTAGAGCCCGCCAGCCTCGGGCCAGCGGGCCGTATCCGCATCTCGGCCGCGCGTACACGCTCCACCGGGACCAGTAACAAGGGCGTTGTCACGTTGTTGGGGGTGCGAGCGCCTGACGGGGTGTTGAGGTGTGGTGGGGCTGGGTGCAGGTCTGGGCTCAGGCCGCGGCAGGTCGATCGGTGACGCCGGTGGTCTGTTGCCAGATGGTGAAGCGGACGGTCATCTCAGCTCGGTAGTGGGATGCGGTCATCAGGTGGCGGTGGGGCCGGAAATGGGGCGAGATGCCGCTGAAGGCGGACAGGAATCTCTGCGCCCCGCCCACGCTCCGGAAGCCTTTCATCGCGCGTTCGCGTTGCCGGATGGGCTGGTGGGAGTTTTCGGCGCGGTTGTTCAGGCCCTTGTGGGAGCGGTGCTCCACGGAGGGCATGACCTCGCGGTAGGCCGCCCCGTAGGAGCGCAGCTTGTCCGTGACGAGCACCCGCGGCACGGACCCGGTCTCCATGAGGAGCCGGCGGAAGAATCGCCTGGCCGCGGCCTTGTCACGCCGGTTCTGAACCAGGATGTCGAGGACGTTGCCGTTCTGGTCGACGGCCCGCCACAGGTACTTCTGCTCGCCGTTGATCTTGATGAAGACCTCGTCCACGTGCCACTTGTCACCGGGCCGGGGACGCCTACGACGCAGGGAGTTGGCGTAGGCCTGCCCGAACTTGGCACACCAGCGGCGGACCGTCTCATGGGAGACGAGCACGCCGCGCTCGAGCATCAGCTCCTCCACCTCGCGAAACGACAGCGGGAAGCGGAAGTACAGCCACACGCAGCAGGAGATCACCTCGACCGGATACCGGTGCCCCTTGTACGACGGTGACGTACTGCCCACGGACGCCCCTCCCAGCACGACCAACCAGAAGATCATCCCACCCAGTCAGCCAACGTGACAGTGCCCTTTGCCGACTTGGAGCCGGAGCCCGATCTGTCCTCGTTCTTCGTCCCCTGCGGGCGGCCGCGAATGCGATGCTCCCGAAGGTGGATCTGCCGGAGGTGCTGCTTGATCGGCAAGGCGTCTCGTCATGCGTAAAAATTTCCTGCTGCCGATGTGGAACCGGCTGAGGTGTGCGGACACTACTGGTTGTGAAGTCACTGAACGAGCGAGTTCGATCTGGTGAGCGTGAGGCGTTCGCCGAGATTTTTGATCAACATGCGCGTGTGGTGCACGCATACGCCGTCCGAAGTACAGGCGACTGGGCTGCAGCAGAGGACGTGATGTCCCTGACCTTCCTTGAAGCCTGGCGGCTGCGGCACAAGCTCCGCGACGAGGTGGTCAGCGTCCGGCCCTGGTTGCTGGGCATCGCCACAAACGTGCTCCGCAACTCTGCCAGAGCAGCACGTCGGCACCGCAGGGCTATGTCTCGCCTGGAAACCGAGGTTGCTTACCCGGACTTTTCAGACGAAGTGGTCGGACAGCTTGCTGACACCCAACGCCTGGAAGCGGCCTCTAAGGCGCTCCTCCTTCTCAAGCGAAGCGAGCGCGAGGTCTTCACGTTGGTCGTGTGGTCAGGGCTGAGTTATTCAGCGGCTGCTGAGGCCCTCAGGGTGCCCACTGGAACGGTCCGTTCCCGGCTTTCGCGAGCCCGGGTCAAATTACGCCAGATGGTGGAAACAGAGCTGGGGGCAGGAATCTCCACTCTGCAATCTGAGCGCGTTGGCGGACACAGCGTGAAGAACACATCGCTTGAGGTCTCTGCACACCGGAGGAAAGCATGAAGAAGCGTTCGCTGTCCGAAGTGACGGAGCGGGAAGAGGCGGAAGCAGAATTTCCAGCGCCTCTCTATCCGGAGCCGACACCTGCAGCTTTCAACCTGCACAGGGAGAACCTGCTCGTGGAGATCGACCGCCAGAGCGTGAACGCGCTACAACAACCCCGCGTGCGGCGGCGCATCACCGTTACCGTTTTTTCTGCAGCAGTAGCGTTCGCTGCAATCACCGCAGTCGTACTGCCCAATCTCGGCACGTCACCTGCCCCGAAGGTTGCACCGGCATCGACAGCTTCAGTTCAGCTCCTGGAGCAGGCAGCCTTGACAGCTACCGTGAACCCGCCCACATCGCCAAGAAACATGCAATTTATGTACGTCAAGGTGACCGGGCACACCACCGCGCTGTCCGAGAATCAGGACGGCAAGATGGAGCGGTCCCGCCAGAGCGAAAACTACGAACAGTGGACGTCCGTAGATGGCAGCAGCCGCACCGTGCAACGCCAGGGCGGCGCCAACGAAACCCTCCTGGATGCCCCCGGTCAAGGAAGCTTCGGCCTGCCCACCTATCGTTTCCTGGAAAAGCTGCCCACCGATCCGACAGAGTTGCTCAAAGTGATTTACCGCGAGGCGGAGCTGAATCACGGAGAAGGTTCGGATTCCACCACCGGGCCGGACCAGCAAGCTTTCGTCATGATCGGTGATTTGCTCCGGGCCTCGGTAGCTCCGCCGGAGGTGAGTGCAGCCCTCTACCGCGCTGCCGCTCACATTCCTGGTGTGATCGCGATTCCGAGCTCGGTGGACGCTGCTGGGCGCCGTGGCGTGGCAGTTGCTCGCGTGCACGACGGCGAGCGAAGTGAATGGATCTTCGACAAGGAGACCACACTCTTCCTTGGCGAGCGCACAGTGCTTCTGGAAGACAACGCCTGGGGCAAGGCCGGCACCGCCGTGACCTCAACCGCGGTTACGGCCAGCGGTGTCACAGACAAGCCTGGCCAAGCACCCATGCGCCCCTCCGAGCAGAGTGGCACTTCGAGCACCTGACCTGCGAGAGGGGTAAGGCCCCAACCCGTGCTTTGCGCGGTCGGTCCGGAAGGCCTTTTGTGGGCGTTGTCACGTTGTTGGGTGGGTAGGGCCTGACGGTGTGTCGAGGCATGGTTCCAGTCGGGCTCCGGGCCTGTTGCTCAGGCCACTGCGAGCCGGGCGGTTACCTGGTCCCAGATCGTGAAGCGGATGGTCATCTCGGCCCGGTAGCCGGGAGCGGTCATCAGGTGGCGGCGGGGTCGGAAGTGGGGTGAGATGCCGCTGAACGCGGACAGGAACCGCTGGGCTGCGCCGGTGCTGCGGAAGCCTTTCATCGCCCGTTCGCGCTGCCGCGTTGGCTGGTGGCTGTTCTCGGCCCGGTTGTTCAGACCCTTGTGGGAGCGGTGCTCGACAAAGGGCATGATCTCGCGGTGGGCCGCGCCGTAGGAGCGGAGCTTGTCGGTGATGATCACCCGCGGCACCGCACCCGTGGTCTTCAGCAGGCGGCGGAAGAAGTGCCTGGCCGCAGCGGTGTCCCGCCGGTTCTGCACGAGGATGTCCAGGACGTTGCCGTCCTGGACGACGGCCCGCCACAGGTACTTCTGCTCTCCGTTGATCTTGACGAATACCTCGTCCAGGTGCCACTTGTCACCGGGCCGGGGCTGCCGGCGGCGCAGCGCGCCTGCGTAGGCCTGCCCGAACTTCGCACACCAGCGGCGGACGGTCTCGTGGGAGACGAGCACACCGCGCTCGAGCATCAGCTCCTCGACCTCGCGGAAGCTGAGGGGGAAGCGGAAGTACAGCCACACGCAGTGGGAGATGATCTCGACCGGGTACCGGTGCCCCTTGTACGACGGCGACACGGCCCCCACGAACAATCCCCTCCAGCACGATCAACCAGAAGATCATCCCATTCAGTCAACCAACGTGACAGCGCCCGGGCAACGGCTCTCCCCGACCTCAGAGGATCACACCTCCGACAACGTGACAGTGCTCGATACACAAGTTTCCGGCTCGCCGAGCATCTGGACGCCGCCGGCATCGCCGCCTCGATCGGATTGGTCGGCGATGCCTACGACAATGCCCTCATGGAGTCCACGATCGGCCTGTTCAAGACCGAGCTGATCAAGCCCCGACGGCCATGGAAGACGCTGCCCGATGTCGAGCTCGTCACCGCCGAGTGGGTCGACTGGTACAACCACCGTCGGCTCCACGGTGAGATAGGCCACGTCCCACCCGTCGAATACGAAGCCAACTACTACACCGAAATCACGAAACCCCAGGTCATTACCACAATTTGAGATCTCTACCGAACCCGGGGCGGTTCAATCCCGTGGCTGGTTTTAGACGCATCTGAGGCACACCCCAATTTGACGAACCTGTTGCCAGGTTACTTCTGGATGGCGTATGGGAAGAAAGTCTCCACTCAACAGAAGGGGAACCCCCAGCATGAAGCGCAGTCTGACGCGGATCATCGCCAGCACAACCGCAGTGATCGGCATAGCGGCCGGAAGCCTTGCACTCGCCACCCCCAGCATGGCTATCACAACAACCGCTCCACGGCCTGCAGTCGCAGTCGCAGTCGCGTACAACAACCTCGGGCTCACCAGAACCCAGGCCATGGGCGTCCAGTGCTTCCTCGGCGTCGGCGCGGACGGATATCTCGGCACGGAAAGCTGGAAGGAAATGCAGCGCTTCCTCAACAGGGTCTGGGACCAAAGCCTCGGTGTCGACGGTATCGTTGGCCCGAATACGATCAGGGGTCTCCAGTACTTCCTCAAGTACGGCAATTGGGGGTACACCGGCGCTCTCGATGGAATCGCCGGTCCGGGAACGCAAGCGGCGTTCGCGAGATTCGGCACACAGAACTACAACCAGTTCTGTTAACCTCGATCTTTCGTGACGGGCCGTCGGATACTCCGGCGGTCCGTTCCGGCTTGTCGGGTCGGTGACAGGTAGGGCGATGGCCCGGTTGTCGCGTCGGGTGTGCGCCGGGTTCCACGGGTCACGCCGCAGGCCCAACCGACTCACGTCCATCTCCCAGACCGTCCTTACCCAGCAGTGCTGAAAAATCTCAGAAGAAGCCCCATGGCTCTGGCTCGAGAATCTTTCCGAGGCAGGAGCAATGCCACGACACCCGCGCTAACATGAGGCCATCGCACCCCTCCAACAGTTGTCACTGCGGCCGAACCGCCGACTTCCGATGGTGCTGTCACGTTGTCGGCGGTAAGGGCTCGCAGAGAATCAAGGTGTTGCTTCCTGCGGTTCGGCTCGTTGTCGTGGTATGAGCGTCTCCGGCGAGGTTCGCGGTCAACTCACTGTGAAGTTCCAGGTGTTGTTCCCACACCTCGACGAACGGCAGCGGCGGCTGATGATGGGAGCCGAAGCCCGGATCCTGGGCCAGGACGCGGGGGAGTAGGAGATCCCCCGCATCCCGCTCCAGTACGACCGTGCTGTCCTCGTCGGTGCGATGGTGCGGGAGAAGCTGCGCACCACCACCGCCGTGCAGGGCCGGGCGTACGACGTCGTCGCCCACCAACAGGCGGCGACGCCCGAGCAACTGCTCGCGCCCTTGGCCGCCAGCCCCGAAGACGACGACCAGGAGCCGGAGGCCGGGGCACGGTCGAGGATCGACCTGACGGCGCTGCGCGAGCTGAAGGCATCGCGTACGGACGTAGAGGCCCTGGACTTCACCGCCGAGCAGCTGCGCCGTGTGACGGACGCCTTCACGAAGGCCGGCGACGGAGCCCGTGCGAGGACGCAGAAGCACGCCGACCGAGTGGACACCACCCCACCGCGCCCGGTGCACGAGGACGACCAGCGTGCGCACCGCCCCCAGCAGCCGGACCGACAGCGCGGGCTAGCCTCGGCGTTTCAGTTGGAGCTGTGGGCGGCCGAGCGAGATTGTTTGGGGCTGTGTCGGGCGGTGGGCATGGTGACGGCCCGGCGCGGGGTCGGGTTCTCCGAGGTCCTTGGGTCGAGGTGGGCAGGGACAGCGGGTCAGCTGGCGGGACGGGGTAGTGCGGCCAGGCGGTGGAACGCGGCCGCGAGTTCATGTCGCCAGGGCCAGGTCGCGGATATGCGAAGGCGGAGGCGGCGGCCGCCGCGGGTGATCCGGGCGCCGACGTGCAGGAGCCGGTAGCGGAGTTTCTTGGGTTCGGCAGTCGCGAGTTCGCCGTCCAGCAGAAGGACGCGGGTCCAGGCGAGGAGGTCGGTGGCCGCGAGGCTGAGTTCGAGCCAGGCGGCGTTGACCGGGAAGAGGCGGGAGGGGAAGCGGCCCAAGCCGGTGGTTTTGCCGCACCGGATGCGGTCCTCGACGGTGGCGTGTCCGCGGTGGCGGACCTCGAGGAACTGGGCCGCTCCGGAGTTGAACGGGGTGTCGGTGAGGAAGACCTGGTGCCGCATGCCTTCGTCCTGGTCGAAGAGTGAGAGCTGGGCTCCGGGGTGGGGGCGTTCGCGACGGACGATGATGCGGGTGCCGGCCGGGTAGCCGGCAAGGTCGGTCATGCCGGTCAGTTCGGCGACTTCGGCGGACTCGCGGAGGGTGCCGTCCTGGTCCAGGGCGGGGTGCCAGACCTGCTCGGGCAGGGCCCGGATCGCGCGGCGGACTGGTTCGGTGACCGCGTATCCCACCGAGAAGAAGGTGCGGATTCCCCGTGTTCGCAGCTCCCGGACGTGGGTGAGGAAGGCTTTCGCGGACCCGGCGCTGTCGGTGCGGACGAGGATGTCGGTGCCGTGCCGGTGGGCGTCGGGGATCTGCGCGAGAGCGTCGTCCAGTACCGCGATGTGATCCGCGGCCGTGTTGGCTCCGGCGTTGCCGGGACGCAGCCGCCCGGCCATGGCCTCGCCTGTATTGGCCATGAAGCACAGCAGCGGGTGGAAGCCGAAGCTGCCTTTGTAGGTGGGCGCGGCCGCCTCCTTCTCGGAGTGGCAGGTGATCAGCGTGGCGTCGATGTCCAGGACGAGGCCGGGCAGTTCCCGCCCGCCGGCTTTCGCCGCCGGTATGCCGCAGCGGGTCTCGGACGCCTGCAGCCAGGCCACTTCGCGGCCCTGGGCGCGGGCTGAGCGCAGACGATCCAGTACACGTTCGTCGATGGCGGCCAGCAGTCTCCAGGCCGTCGGCGTCGAGGCGATGGGGCCGAACACCTCGCCCTGGTCCCGCAGCGCGGCCAGATCCCCGATCGCCTCGCCGCCATCGGCGAGCATCACCGCGAGATCGGCGGCGATCCGGCCCGGGTCATGACCAGTACCGCGTGGCCGAAGCGGACTCAGCGCGGTGGAGTACGAGCTGGTCAGCCCGGTGGCATCGGCGAGATCAGCCAGCAGCCGCGCTCCGGCGTGACCAACCACCCCCGCACCGTCAGCAGTGACATGGAGCTTGGGACGCGAACCGATACCCTGCACGTAGAAAGTGCCTTCCGCCTGGACCGACAGAACCCCTAGACACAATACCGGTGACTTTGAGGTGTGTTGGTCGTTGGATGTGTTGTGCCAAGGCCTGGGCAGGTGAAGTCGTCGGGTGAACGGTTGTCGGACCGGATCGCC
>Ga0196960_10000664_pt1 | contig 10967 bp, 9 predicted proteins | sample S3v_5metaG_FD_183187 | JGI IMG/M metagenome (GOLD analysis project Ga0196960, IMG submission 183187) | Soil microbial communities from Anza Borrego desert, Southern California, United States - S3+v_5 | ecosystem: Environmental > Terrestrial > Soil > Desert | place: USA: California | collected... | reverse complement strand
CATGGACCTCGACGTCGTCAGGGTGGAGGGCGACCGTGGTACCTGGGTGGATGATCGCGACGAGTGGGCCGAGCACAGCATCCGCTACGGTTACCCCGCCGGCGTCATGACCCACCTCGAAGCGCTCGCCCTCGACCTCGAGCAACGCGTCCGCGAGCAGCATCCGCCGTTCGACGACGCCGTCCCTGACATCTGGCTCGACCGGCTCGAGACTCTCGCCCTCGACCGCTGACCGGCACCCGTAGCACCGGGCGATGAACCGTCCGGGATCCGGCACGACAGACATGCACAGCGGCGACCTCGAGCCTCGCGCCCTCGGTGAGACATCTAAACTCGTCTCATGACCCCGCACGAGCCGAACCGCGCTGATCTCGGCAAGGACCCTGCCCGCGTCAGCGGCATGTTCGATCAGGTCGCAGCGGGCTACGACCGTACCAACACCGCGATGACGTTCGGCAACGACGCCCTGTGGCGAGCAGCGACCACGCGCGCCGTCGCCCCGAAGCCGGGGGAGCGGATCCTCGATCTCGGTGCCGGAACGGGATCCTCTTCGGCATCGCTTGCCCGCAGCGGCGCCGCGGTCGTCGCCGCCGACTTCTCACGGGGCATGCTGGCCGAGGCGCGGAGGCGGCACGGATCCATGCGAAACCTCTCATTCGTCGAGGCGGATGCGACGAATCTGCCGTTCGCGGACGGGGAGTTCGACGCGGTGACGATGTCGTATGCCCTCCGCAACGTCAACGAGCCGAAGAAGGCGTTGGCCGAGCTGTTCCGCGTGACGAAGCCCGGCGGACGCCTGGTGATCAACGAGTTCTCCACACCCCCCGGCAAGCTGTTCCGCGGCGCCTACCGGTTCTACAACGACCAGGTCCTGCCGCGCGTGGCTCGGGTGGCCGGAACGAACGGCGACGCCTACGACTACCTCAACGAGTCGATCCGCGACTGGCCCGACCAGAAGCGATTGTCCACGTGGATCCGAGACGCCGGCTGGACGAACGTCGCCTACCGCAACCTCTCCTTCGGGATCGTGGCGCTGCACCGTGCGACGAAGCCCGAGTCGCCCGCGGCCGCCTGAGGGCGCGGCGAACCGTGAGACCGGACGCAGGTAGGCTGGAGTCGTGACTTCGAGCCCCGCCGCCCCGGGTTCGCGCCTGGCGAGCCGTCTCGGCTTCAGCGACCGCATATTCGTCGGCCCCGCGGCGCGCCGGGTGGCTCGCGAGATCGAAGCAGGACTCGAGCGCGTCGAGACCGGCCTCGCCGACGACGTGAGGGTCGCCGATCCTCTCGCCGATGCGGCGAGCCGCTACCTCTACGAGGCGGGCGGCAAACGCATCCGCCCCGTGCTGACGCTGCTGGCGGCTCAGCTGGGCGACGGCAACACGGATGCCGTCATCGATATCGCCAAGGCGCTGGAGATGACGCATCTCGGCTCGCTGTATCACGACGACGTCATGGACGGCGCCGACCGGCGTCGCGGCGTACCCGCCGCGCACGCCGTCTGGGGCAACAGCATCGCGATCCTCACCGGAGACATCCTGTTCTCGCGCGCCAGTCAGCTCATGGCGCGCCATGGCGAGCGGGCGATCCGCCTTCAGGCCGACACGTTCGAGCGCCTCGTGCTCGGCCAGATGCATGAGACGATCGGCGCGCAGCCCGACGATGAGCCCATCGACTTCTACATCCAGGTTCTCGCCGACAAGACCGGTTCGCTCATCGCGGCGGCGACCCAGTCCGGCGTGATCTTCTCCAACGCTCCGACGGTCTTCGAGGAGCCGATGCGTGTCTACGGCGAGAAGATCGGCGTCGCCTTCCAGCTTCTCGACGACGTGATCGACCTTTCCGCGAGGCCGGAGGACACCGGCAAGGTGCCGGGCACCGACCTGCGAGCGGGGGTCCCCACGATGCCGTATCTGCTGCTGAAGGCGGAGGGTGATGCCGCCTCGGCCCTGCTGGCGGAGCGCATCGACGACGGCGTCACCCGGATCGCTGCTGGCGAGGACCCTGCGATCCTCGACGCACCACTCGCAGACCTGCGCGATCACGCCGTGACCCAGAAGACGCTCGAGCTCGCGCACACCTGGACCGGTGACGCCGTCACGGCCCTCGAGCCGTTGCCCGATGGGCCCGTGCGCGACGCCCTGAGACGGTTCGCCGAAACTCTCGCGGAACGCTCGAGCTGAACGCTCGAGTCGAACGCAGCTGCTGACGAAAGGATTCCATGACCAAGCTCAGGCTGGCCATCGTCGGAGCGGGACCGGCGGGCATCTACGCCGCCGACATCCTGCTGAAGGCGGAACGCAAGTTCGACGTCTCGATCGATCTGTTCGAGCAGCTCCCAGCGCCGTACGGGCTGGTGCGCTACGGCGTCGCCCCCGACCATCCGCGGATCAAGGGCATCATCAACGCCCTCCGCGACGTGCTCGACCGCGGCGACATCCGCCTGTTCGGCAACGTCCGCTTCGGCGAGGACATCACGCTCGAGGACCTCAAGCGTCACTACAACGCCGTGATCTTCGCGACCGGAGCGGTTCGCGACACCACGATGAACATCCCCGGAATCGACGCGATCGGCGCGTACGGTGCGGCCGACTACGTCAGCTGGTTCGACGGGCACCCCGACGTGCCGAGGGAATGGCCGCTGGATGCGGAGTCCGTCGCGGTGATCGGCAACGGCAACGTCGCCCTCGACGTCGCCCGGATGCTCGCCAAGCACGCGGAGGATCTCCTCGTCACCGAGGTTCCGGCGAACGTGTACGAAGGGCTCAAGGCCAGTCGCGTCACCGATGTCCACGTGTTCGGTCGACGGGGCCCCGCGCAGGTGAAGTTCACCCCGCTGGAGCTGCGGGAACTCGGTGAGCTCCGCGATGTCGACATGGTCGTGTACGACGAGGACTTCGATTACGACGAGGCATCGAAGGATGCTGTGTCCAGCAACAAGCAGGTCATGGTGATCGACCGCATCCTGCAGTCATGGCGCAAGCGCGAATCGGTGAACAATGCCGGAGGCGCGGCCTCCCGGCGACTGCACCTGCATTTCTGGGCTCGACCGGTCGAAGTCCGCAAGGATGACGAGGGTCGCGTCGCCGCCCTCGTGTACGAGCGCACGAAGCCCGACGGGCAGGGCGGCGCCATCGGGACGGGTGAGATGCGCGAGGTCCCCATCCAGGCGCTGTATCGCGCGATCGGCTACTTCGGCTCGCCCCTTCCCGATGTGCCCTTCGACAAGAAGCACGGCGTGATCCCGAACCGCGAGGGGCAGGTGCTCGCCAAGGACTCCAACCAGCGGGTGCCCGGCATCTATGCGACCGGCTGGATCAAGCGCGGTCCGGTCGGCCTCATCGGCCACACCAAGTCGGATGCGATGGAGACCGTTCGCCACATCATCAACGACCAGGGTTCATGGTGGCATCCGGAGGATCCGGCCGAGTCGGCGATCCCGGCACTCCTCGAGCAGCGCGGTGTGCGATGGACCGATCTCGAGGGCTGGCATCGCCTCGACGGGCACGAGATCACTCTCGGGGCGCCGGAGGGGCGCGCGCGTGTGAAGGTCGTCCCGCGTGACGAGATGGTGCGCGTCTCCCGCGGCGAGTAACCGGGCGCCCCGCACCCCGGTGAGCCCTCGGCTAGCCTGACGGCATGGCCGAATGGATGCCGGATGTTCTCGGCGACGAGTTCGAGCAGCTCACGCTGGACCTCGGCGAGGACACCGAGGGGCCGGTCGTCGCGACGCTCGTCCGGGCGCTGCCGGCTCCGGTGACCTGGTGGGAGCGCGTTCAGGGGCGGCGGCAGCAGCTGGATGACGTCGATGTCCTGTACGTCCACGGCTGGTCCGACTACTTCTTCCAGAAGCGCCTGGCCCGATTCTGGACAGCCCGCGGAGCGCGTTTCTTCGCCCTCGATCTGCGCAAGTACGGCAGGAGTCTGCGCGACGGCCAGACGCCGGGCTATATCGCCGACCTCGCCACCTACGACGAAGACATCGCCGCCGCGCTCTCCGCGATGGGCCGTGGCGTCGAGGTCAGCGGCGGCCCCCGCAAGCTCGTGCTGCTGGGCCATTCGACGGGCGGCCTCACGCTGAGCCTCTGGGCGTCGCGGCACGAACAGGCGGTGGATGCTGTCATCCTGAACAGTCCGTGGCTGGAGTTCCAGGTCGCACCCGCCAGGGTCGCGATCGCCCCGATGGTGGAGCTGCAGGCCCGCCTGCGCCCGCTCGACGTCGCGCCCCAGGTCGATCTCGGCTTCTACACCAGGGCGCAGCAGCAGGTCGCCGATCCGGACGATCCGATGGACATCAACCCGCTGTGGCGGCCGGCGCAGACGATGGCGGTCCACGCGGGGTGGTTCCACGCCGTCCTCTCCGGCCATCGCGCCGTCGCCGCCGGCCTCGCGATCGACAGCCCGATCTGCGTGCTGCTGTCAGCGCGAACGGCCACACCCACCAGATGGTCCGACGAACTCACCGCGGCCGACAGTGTGCTCGTGGTCGACGACATCGCCAGGGCAGCGCTCAGACTCGGCTCCTCGGTGACGGTGGAGCGCATAGACGGGGCACTGCACGACGTGTTCCTCTCCCGGCGCGAGGCTCGCGAAGACGCCTACCACCGGCTCGACCGTTGGGTCAGGGGATGGGTCGCGACTCGATGAGCCATCACACGTAGTGCATCTCGCGAGCGAGCCGTTCGGCCTCGTCGCCGTCGGCGCGCAGCACCGCGACCCGGAATTCAGCGTAGATCCGCCGCATCCGTTCCCGATCCTCATCCGGCACGCGCCAGTCGCCGAGGTTCCGGAAGAGCGCCGTGCTCGCATCACTGACCAGTGCCCGGTGCTGAGCGTTGCCGCTGTGGGTGCTGAGGTAGGAGAACACCGCCCAGCGTGAATCGGAGGTGCGCGAAACGTCCTCCACCGAGGCGAGAAGCTCATCGACGAGCCCTGCGGCGTGGGCGCGCTGCTCGTCCGTCATCCGGGGAACACTCATGCGGGCGGCGACTCCGGCCTGGTAGCCGGCGAACTCCAGCGTCTGCTCCACGACCGCCGGAGTCACCTCGGTCACCTCGGTGTACCGGCTCGGATACATCGTCACCAGCCCGAGCCGCTCGAGGCGCTGCAGTGCCTCTCGTACCGGGGTGCGCGACACGTGCAGCTCCTCGGCGACCTCCATGTCACGTATGCGCTGTCCGGGCCTCAGCGTCCCATCGATGATCTGCGCGCCGATGTGACGGAAAACCTCTTCGGCGAGCAGCTTCTTGCTGTCGCCGATGTTCGTCGAACGTCCGTTCATGAAACTGCCCCCAGTTGCACGTCTCTCCGGGCACCCCAAAACAGCCCGAACGGCAACTACATCACGAACGCGCGCGCGATGCCAACACTGTGACACACGCGGCACCCTCCGTCGTTCTCGCCGGCACACGCATCGAAGTCTGCGGCCGGCGAGCGAAGGGCGCTCGCCGGCCACAGGCGACACGACGGGTGGAACCCACGCCGCGCCTGGTCCCCACGGGCTGGCGTCGTGATCCGGAGTGCGCGAGCGCCAGGGACGGCCGCGCAGCACGCGTCGTCGCGTCGTCGGCTGCATCGGAGCGCAACCGATTCCAGTCTTCGTGATCTCGACCCATATATCAGTATGCGATCGAGATGCTGCTCGCACTACTACGATGATCGGGTGGCTGCGAGGCGTGACGACCCTCGGCTCACGCGAGCAGGCAGCACGCGCGCGTTCGGCGTACCGACGAGAGGCCGGTGATCATCGGCGAAGGTGTGGTGGCACCGCGACATAGCCCCCGCCCGCACCTCCAGGGCTTTCACGACTGGAGGAATCATGCGTTCACCGACCCCTGCCCGCACGCTCGCCGCGCACCTGCCCGAGGTCGCCCCCGGCGACGAAGTCACGCTGATGGGGCACGTCCACCGTCGTCGTGAGCTCGCGAAGGTGGCGTTCCTGATCATCCGTGACCGCACCGGGCTCGCGCAGGTGGTGCTGCGCCCGGAAGAAGTGCCGGCCGGAGGACTCCCGCCGGAGGAGACGGTGGTCCGCGTCTCCGGCGTCGCCTCCGCCAACGCCCAGGCGCCGGGTGGGCGGGAAGTCGCCGCGCCCGAGATCGAGCTGCTCTCAGAACCGGCACGCCCGCCCATCGTGGAACTGTGGCGTCCCTCTCTCGACGCGGCGCTGCCGACGCTGCTCGACAACGCGGCGGTGACGTGGCGTCATGTGACGCAGCGGGCGAAGTGGGACATCGCGGCCGCGAGCCTTCGCGGCTTCCGACAGACGCTCGATCGGGCCGGCTTCACCGAGGTGCACACCCCCAAACTCGTCGACAGTGCGACCGAGTCGGGCGCGAATGTGTTTCCCGTGGACTTCTTCGGACGAAAGGCGTTTCTCGCGCAGAGTCCCCAGTTCTACAAACAACAGCTCGTCGGCGTCTTCGAGCGGGTCTACGAAGTGGGTCCTGTCTTCCGCGCCGAACCGCACGACACGGTGCGCCACCTGGCGGAGTACGTGTCGCTCGATGTCGAGTTCGGATACATCGACAGCCACCGGGACGTGCTCGCGCTGCTCGGCGAGGTCCTGACGGGGATGCTCGAAAGCATCCGCATCGAGAGCGCGGACTCCGTGTCTTTGCTCGCCGTCGACCTGCCGGCGATCCCCGACGAGATCCCCACGATCCACTTCCGCGACGCGCTGCGTCGCGTCGGAGCGCCGGACGACGAGCCCGACCTGTCGCCCGCGCACGAGCGTGCCCTCGGGCATTGGGCGAAGGAGGAGTTCGGCAGCGATGTCCTCGCGGTCGAGGGATACCCGATGACGAAGCGACCGTTCTACACGCACCCGCAGCCCGACGACGAGCGATGGAGCAACAGTTTCGACCTGCTCTTCCGTGGGCTCGAGCTCGTCACCGGCGGACAGCGACTGCACCGTCACTCGGAATACGTCGCCGCCATCGAGGCCCGAGGCGAGTCGCCGGCGGCGTACGAGGCGTACCTGCAGGCCTTCGCGCACGGGATGCCGCCGCACGGCGGGTTCGCGATCGGGCTCGAGCGATGGGTGGCGCGGCTCATCGAGGCGGCCAACGTCCGCGAGGTCGCGCTCTTCCCCCGCGACCTGCACCGCCTCACGCCGTGAGCTTCGCCGCGCAGACGAAGGGGACGGATGCCGCGGCATCCGTCCCCTTCGGGTTGATCAGCGGTAGTTGATGAACTGCAGATCGATGTCGAGGTCCGAGCCCTTCAGCAGGGCGATCACCGCCTGCAGGTCGTCGCGGCTCTTGGACTGCACCCGCAGCTCGTCGCCCTGGATCTGGCTCTTCACGCCCTTCGGGCCCTCGTCGCGGATGAGCTTGCCGATCTTCTTCGCGTTCTCGGAGGAGATGCCGTCCTTGAGCGACGACACGATGCGGAACTCCTTCCCGCTGGCGAAGGGCTCTCCGGACTCCAGGCTCTTCAGCGAGATCCCGCGCTTGATGAGCTTCGACTGGAACACGTCGAGAACGGCCTTGGCGCGCTCCTCGGTGCCTGCGATGATCAGGATCTGCTCACCGCTCCAGGCGATGGAGGCGCCGGTGCCCTTGAAGTCGTAGCGCTGCTCGACCTCCTTGCGGGCCTGGTTCAGGGCGTTCTCGGCTTCCTGATGATCCACTTTCGAGACGATGTCAAAGGAACTGTCAGCCATAGAGGCAGTGTACCGAGAGTGCAATGGCCGCGAACTCTTGGAAGCGCTTCCAGCTCGCGCGACCGGGAGGTACCGGTCACAGCCTGATATCGAAGTGGCGTTGCGTTGTGATTCCCGACCGCGTCATTGCATACTGTAAGCGCTTGCAGTAACGCTCAGGGAACGTCGGCGCCGTTGGCGCCCGCCCGAACTCACGTACAGAGAGGTACACCGATGAAGGTGAACAGGAAGACCGCGCTCGGCATGGGAGCGCTCGTCGCCACCGCGGCACTCGCACTCAGCGGTTGCGCCGGCGGCGGCGGTGGCAACGAGAGCGGCGGGGGAGAGGGCGACACCACCCTCACCGTCTGGGTCGACGCGAACCGCGCCACCGCCCTGAAGGACGTCGCCGCCCAGTTCGAGGAGGAGAAGGGCATCAAGGTCGAGCTCGTCAACAAGGACTTCACCAAGATCCAGGAGCAGTTCGCAGCCCAGGTTCCGACCGGGAAAGGCCCCGACATCACGGTGGGCGCACACGACTGGCTCGGCGGCTTCGTGCAGAACGGCCTCGTCGCTCCCATCGAACTCGGCGACAAGGCCGCCGATTTCCAGGAGGTGGCCGTCTCGGCGTTCACCGACGACGGCAAGGTCTACGGCCTGCCGTACGCCATCGAGAACATCGCGCTCATGCGCAACGCCGATCTCGTCCCCGAGGCTCCGACCTCCTTCGACGACATGATCGCCAAGGGCGCGGCATCGGGCGCGGAGTACCCGTTCGTCGTGGGCCTCGACCCGGCCAACGCCGACCCGTATCACCTCTACCCCTTCCAGACGTCGTTCGGCAATGCGGTCTTCGCGCAGAACGCCGACGGCACGTACGACGGCTCGCAGCTGACCGTCGGCGACGAGGCCGGTCTCGCGTTCGCGAGCTGGCTCGGCGCACAGGGAGCGGCCGGCACCATCAACCTCAACCTCACGCAGGACCTCTCGAAGGAGGCCTTCAACGCGGGTAAGGCGGCCTTCATCCTGACGGGGCCGTGGAACGTCGCCGACGCGGAGGCGAAGGGCATCAACCTCGCCGTCGACGCGATCCCGTCGGCCGGCGGCCAGACGGCTCGCCCGTTCGTCGGCGTGCAGGGCTTCTACGTCAACGCGAAGTCCGAGAACACGCTCGTGGCCAACGAGTTCCTCGTCAACTACATCGCCACCGAGGACGTGCAGACGGCCATCTACGAGGCGGACAAGCGCACCCCCGCCCTGACCGCATCGTTCGACAAGGCGTCCGACGACCCGATCGTCGCCGGATTCGGTGCCGTGGGTGCCGAGGGCGTGCCGATGCCGACCATCCCCGAGATGGGCTCGGTGTGGGAGTTCTGGGGCGTGTCGGAGGCCGCGATCATCAAGGGCGAGGACCCGGCGGCGACCTGGTCCAAGATGGCTGCTGACATCCAGGCCAAGATCGGCGGTTGAGCCGTTCACTCGGCGGGGCGCCGATCTCGACGCCCCGCCGAGCCGCTCCACCCGACCAGCCGCTGAACCAGGAGACACGATGACGGCGCCTGTCCTCGACGACGAGACGACCACCGACACCGATCGCACCGCGCTTCGCCGTCGCAAGCGCGCCGAGCGCTACGCCGAGGCGGCGTCCGCCGGATGGAAGGTGTGGCTGGTGAAGATCGCGGCCCTCGCGATCCTCGACGCTGCCGCCGTGTACGCCGTCATGGTGCTCGCGTCATCCGGGTCGTGGGTGATCGCCGCGATCGTCGGCCTCGTCGCCGTCGCCGTCAACGTCGTCTATCTCACCCCCGGGCTGCTGCCGGCGAAGTACCTCACACCGGGCCTGATCTTCCTCCTGATCTTCCAGGTGTTCGTGGTGGGGTACACCGTCTACATCGCCTTCACGAACTACGGCACGGGCCACAACTCCACTAAGGAGGATGCGGTCGCAGCCCTCATGCTGCAGTCCGAGACGAGCATCGCCGACTCGCCCGTCTACGGCACCACCGTGCTCGAGCGCGACGGTGCGTTCTACCTGCTCGTCACCGATCCCGAGACCGAGGAAGCCGAGATCGGCACCACCGGAGAGGCGCTGAGCCCGGTCGATGCGGATTTCGAAGGCGGCAAGGCCGTCGCCGTCGACGGATACACAGCGCTCGATTTCTCGCAGATCGTGCAGAATCAGTCGGCGATCGCCGCGCTCGCGGTTCCCGTCTCGGACGATCCCGCCGACGGCTATCTGCGCACGACCGACGGCTCCACCGCCTACGAGTTCATCTCGGCGCTCGCCTGGGACGCGGATGCCGGCACGATGACCGACACCGAGACCGGTGTCGTCTACCGCGACGTCGGCACCGGCGCCTTCACCTCGGATGACGGGGAGGAGCTGCTTCCCGGCTGGAGCACGACGGTCGGGTTCGACAACTTCGTCCGGGCGTTCACCGAGGAGTCGATCCGCGGACCGTTCATCGCCGTCACGGTCTGGACCATCGCGTTCGCGGTGCTGTCGGTGGCCACCACGTTCATCCTCGGCCTCTTCCTCGCGATCGTCTTCAACGATCCCCGCATGAAGAGCAAGAAGTACTACCGGGTCATCATGATCCTCCCCTACGCGTTCCCCGCGTTCCTGTCGGCGATCGTGTGGGCGGGCATGTTCAATCAGGACTTCGGTTTCATCAATCAGGTCCTGCTCGGCGGAGCCGAGATCCCGTGGCTGCAGAACGAGTGGCTCGCCAAGGGGGCGATTCTGCTCGCGAACCTCTGGCTCGGATATCCGTACATGTTCCTCGTGTGCACCGGCGCCATCCAGTCGATCCCGGAAGACATCACCGAGGCGGCGAGGATGGACGGCGCCGGCGTCTGGCAGATCTTCCGGCAGATCAAGTTCCCGCTGCTGCTGGTCTCGGTCGCGCCGCTTCTGATCTCGTCTTTCGCGTTCAACTTCAACAACTTCAACCTGATCTACATGCTCACCGCCGGCGGCCCGCGATTCTCGGATGCCAGCATCAACGTCGGCGCCACCGACATCCTCATCTCGATGGTCTACAAGGTGGCATTCGTCGGCCAGCTGCGTGACTATGGTCTCGCCAGCGCGTTCTCGATCATCATCTTCCTCATCGTCGGCGTGATCTCGTACATCGGGTTCCGCCAGACCAAGGTCCTCGAGGAGCTCAACTGACATGGCGACGGCACTGACCTCCGTACCCGCGACCTCGACACCTGCGAGGGCGACACCGCCACCGCACCAGCCTCGGCGGCCGTTCGGCGTCTGGTTCCGCCAGACGGGCTGGCGGCACCTCATCGGCATCGCGATGCTCGTCTTCTCAGC
>Ga0196960_10000663_pt1 | contig 10972 bp, 10 predicted proteins | sample S3v_5metaG_FD_183187 | JGI IMG/M metagenome (GOLD analysis project Ga0196960, IMG submission 183187) | Soil microbial communities from Anza Borrego desert, Southern California, United States - S3+v_5 | ecosystem: Environmental > Terrestrial > Soil > Desert | place: USA: California | collected... | reverse complement strand
TGCCCGGGCGCTCGGCTTCTCGGTCGGCGGAGCCGCTGACTTCTTCGCGGTCGTCCTCTTCGCGGCGGCCTTCTTCGCCGGTGCGGGCGCGTCGGCCGCCTTGTTCGCCGGCGTCCGCTTGGGGGCCTTCGCCGCCGCGGGGGCCTCCTCGGCCCCACCGCGGGCGCGCTCGACGCTCCGGCGGAGGGCGCTCATGAGGTCCACCACGGCGGGACCCTCGTCGGCGGCGTCCGGCACCGGCTGGACCTCGCCACCGGTCTGCTTGGCCTCCAGGAGCGCGGCCATCGCCTCCCGGTAGTCGTCGGTGAACTGGGTCGGGTCGAAGTCCCCCGACATGGACGAGATCAGCGCCTCGGCCATCTTCAGCTCCTGCGGCCGGACGGCGACGTCCTCGTCCAGGAAGGCGAAGTCGGGACGCCGGATCTCGTCGGGCCAGCGCATGGTGTGCATGACGAGGATGCCGTCGCGCACCCGGAGCGCGGCCAGGGACTCGCGCTGGCGGATGGCGATCTTCGTGATCGCCACCTGGCCGGCGTTCTCCAGCGCGTCGCGCAGCAGCACGTAGGGGCGGGTGGCCGGGCCGTCGGGCTCGAGGTAGTAGGTCTTCTCGAACATGATCGGGTCGATCTGGTCCTGGTCGACGAACTCGAGGACCTCGATCTCCCGGCGGGTGGTGAGCGGCAGCTCGTCGAAGTCCTCGTCGGTGAGGATGACGACCTCGCCGCTGGGCAGCTCGTAGCCCTTGGCGATGTCGGCGTACTCGACCTCCTCGCCGTCCACGGAGCAGACCCGCTTGTACTTCACCCGGCCGCCGTCGGTGGCGTGCACCTGGTGGAACCGGATGTCCTTGTCCTCGGTGGCGGAGTACAGCTTCACGCCGATGCTGACCAGGCCGAACGACACGGCGCCGCGCCAGATCGATCGCATGCCGCTCCTTCCCTCGGACCCCGGCCCTCCGGGCGCTCCCGGGGCCGGGTCAAGATCGCAGAATAGGACCCGAGCCGTACCCGCGGCAGCCCGATCGACGCGCCCGGTCCCCCCGACGGGTGGAGGGCCCCCGCCCCTCACCGCTCGCGGCGGGCCCCTACGAGGGGGACGGGTCGGGCCGGAGCCCGGTCAGGCCTGCTCGTCGCCTTCGCCGTCCGACGGCGCGAGCGCACCGTTCTGGATGGCGTCGTAGATGAACTGCAGGACGTCGGAACCGGCCACGGTCGTCATCGTGAGAGCCGCCAGCCGCGTCGCGCGCGGCACCGTGACGTAGCCGAAGACGAAGGCCGTGCCGACCCACTGGGCCAGGCAGAAGGGGCAGGTGAGCAGCTCGCCGATGGCGTGCTTGACACCACCGTGCTCGCGGACCTCCTCGGCCACCTCGGCGTGTCCCGAAGGGCCCTGGAACGAGACGAACGGTGCCCGGATGGGGGCGGTCACCGGGTCCTTGGCCAGCCGGCGGGCCAGCCGGAAGGTGGCGATGGTCAGCAGCGCGACGTCCCCGAGCGGGATCCGTTCGGGCAGCTCCCGACCCGACGCCCGGACCGCCACCACCCCGGCCGCGACCAGGCTGGAGTACACGCCCATGGCGCCGAGGTCGCTGCCCAGGGGCCGGGCCTCGCCCTGGGTGTACGCGTGCTTCTGCGTCCGGGCCCACCTGAACAGCGGAGCCCCCGCCCGCTGGACCTCTTCTGCGATCGCCATTCCTCCCGGCTACCCGTCAGGAACCGGTCCATGCCCGGCCCCGGTCACCGGATGCCCGGCCGCACACCGGCGCATGCCCGGGCAGGCGGCGGGTAGGGCCTGGGTCCGACGCCGGTTCCCGACCGGCTTCCGCCCCCTGCGGGCGACGACGAGAGAGCGGGTGCGCCCGCTGAGGAACGGAGGCCCTGGATGACCGACCCCGGCACCCACGACGGCACGACCCAGACCGAGGGCCAGACCTCGCGCGACATCTTCCCCGAGGACGACGGCATCCCCGAGGTGGCCCAGGACGACTCCCCCACCCAGATGGCGGCCGAGGACCCGCAGTTCGCGCCACTGCCCGGCGAGAGCGCGACCGCGACCGTCGACTTCGGCACCACGGCGTTCGAGCAGTCGCAGGGTGAGTCGCTCGCCGGCCGGCTGGACCGCGAGATCCCGGACGACGCGCTGGACGTCCGCCCGTCCGAGGACCCCGCCCGGGCCGGCGCGCAGTTCGAGCAGGACACCTCCACCACACCCGACACCGATTCCGGGACCAACCGCACCGCCGACGACATCGAGGCCACCGCGGACGCCCGGGCGGGTGGAGAGGGGCCCGAGGAGGCCGCGATGCACGTCATCGACGGCTGACCGGCCGCCGCAGGGCACCTGACCCGCCCCCCGGAGCACCCCTACGGAGTGCCTCTCCGGGGGGCGGGTTGGCGCGGGCGCGGAGGGTTGTCTACGTTTGGTCAGCGGTTCAGCAGGTAGCCGCGCGTGCCGTACCGGTGGTCCGGCACGTGACACGTTCGACCACCCGCGCGCCGGGGACATGAAGTCCCTGTCGTGCGCAGCGGTAGATTCTCCGGGCGGTCAGCCGTCCGGGTGCCGCCGAGAGGAGCCACAGTCCGTGACCACATCCGACTTGCCCGCCGAGGGGCAGCCCGACGTGTCGACCGAGGGCACCGAGGCCCCCTTCGACGACGTGATCACGCTCTCGACCTCCACGGACGAGGACGGCACGGTCACGGTCACGGTCGTGGGTGAGGTGGACACGTTCACCGCCCCGGTCCTCCGTTCGACGCTGGACGGTCAGCTCGAGCAGCAGCCGCGTGAGCTGGTCATCGACCTGTCCGGCGTCCAGTTCCTGGGCTCGGCCGGCCTCGCCGTGCTGGTGGAGACGCAGAAGTCCGCCCGCAGCCGCGAGGTGGCCCTCCGCCTGATCGCCACGACCCGCGCGGTCACCCGCCCGCTCGAGGTGACCGGCCTGATCGACCTCTTCACGATCGCTGACAGCCCCAGCCGCTGACAGAAGGGCCTCATCCTCGCCGGACGAGGCCACCCGACGACGGCCCTGCTCCTCCTGGAGCCGGGCCGTCGTCGCGTTCAGGCCGAGAGCAGTTGGCAGACGGCCGACTCGAGCACCTTCTGGGTGTCGCGGTCGGCCTCGGCCTCGTCGGCACGCTCCAGCACGTGCTCCCGCACGGTCTCCCCGTGCTCGAACTTGTCGACCACCCGCGGGTCGACGTAGCTCGCCTTGCACACCGCCGGCGTGTTGCCCAGCTGCTCGCTCACCTGCTTGTAGGCGGCGCTGATGACCTTCTTGCGCGCCGTCTTGCTCCTGGGGGTCGGAGCCTCCGCCAGCGCGGCGGCCATCAGCACGGTGGCGGTCCAGGTGCGGAAGTCCTTGGCGGAGATCTCCGCGCCGCTGATCTCCTTCAGATAGGCGTTGATCTCACCGCTGGTGACGTCGCGCCACTCGCCGCTGTCGGTCTGGTAGGCCAGCAGGTCCTCCCCCGCCTCCGCCGGGCGCTCGAGCAGCTGCCGCACGACAGTGGCGGTCGGCCGATCGGTGATCTCCACCTCCCGCTCGATGCTGCCCTTGGCGGTGTAGGAGTAGAAGGTCCGCTCGCCCCGCACCGAGACGTGCGACCGCTTGAGGGTGGCCAGGCCGAAGGTGCCGTTCTCCTCCTCGTACTGCTCGCTGCCGACGCGGAAGGCACCGAGGTCGAGGAGCCGGATGGCGCACGCCAGGACCCGGTCGCGGTTGAGCCCGCGCGTGCGGAGCCCGGCCTTCACCGCGTCCCGGACGTCGGGCAGCTGGCGCGCGATCTCCAGCACCCGCTCGTGCTTCTCCGCATCGCGCCGGGCCCGCCAGTGGTCGTGGTAGCGGTACTGCCGGCGCCCGGCGGCGTCGACGCCGGTCGCCTGGATGTGCCCGTTGGGCCAGGGGCAGATCCAGACGTCCTTCCACGCCGGTGGGATGGCCAGGGCCCGGATCCGGTCCAGCCGATCGTCCTTGATCAGGGCGCCGTCGATGTCGTAGTAGGCGAAACCCCGTCCGGCCCGCCGCCGGCCGTAGCCGGGGCCGTGCACGTCACTGCGGCGGAGTCTCACGGCGGATGGATGAGCACCCGACCCGTTCCGCAAACCCCGCCGCCGCGACCGTTCCGCCTCAGCGCAGCTCCACCAGGCCCGCCAGGCCGCTGATCTCCAGGACGTGCCGGGTCACCCGGCCCTCCGGCGCGTGCACCACCAGCCGCCAGGACTCGTCCCGCGCGATGCGGGCCATCGCGAGCACCACCCGCACGGCCGCGCTGCTGAACAGGCCGACCCCGGTGAGGTCGAGCTCCATGGGCGCCGCGCCACCGTGGCTGGCCTCCAGCATCCGGATGCGCAGGTTCTCGGCGGCTGGACCGTCGATGGTGCCGCTCGCCCGGACCACGGGCCGCTCACCCTGTCGGTCGACCCGCACGTCGGCGCCCTCGACGGATCGCGGCTGCTCCGCATCGGCCCCGGGTGTCGCCCGCAGCCGGAAGCCCAGCGTGACCGTCGTGCCGTGGTCCTCCACGAGCGTGACGCCGTCGACGAGCTGCCGCATGATCAGCAGCCCCCGGCCCCGGTCGCCCGGGTCGCGGTCCGGTGGGCGCCAGGTGCCCTCGTCGCGCACGGTGATCGTCAGCACCCCGTCGACGTCGACCGCCGCCGTCACCCACATGGGGCCCGGTTCGGTGTCCCGGTAGGCGTGCTCGGCCGCATTGGCACAGGCCTCCCCCGCGGCGACCATCACCCCCACCCGGTCCTGCTCGTTCATGCCGAGATCGGTGAGCCAGGCGTTCAGCCGGCGGCGGACCCCGGGCAGCGCCTGGGGTGCCGCGGTCAGCTCGAGCCGGAGCGACTCCTGCGCGACCGCCCGGCGGTGGGCCACCAGCACCGCGACGTCGTCCAGCCAGCCGTTCGGGCTGCGCACCCCCTCCGCGATCGCATCGGCCAGCCCCCCGTCGGTGGCACCGGGGCGGGACAGCACGCCGCGGGAGATCGTGCCCAGCCGCTCCAGGACCTCCTCCGGTGGCTCGTCGTCCCCCACCATCGCCCCGTCGGAGAAGAGCACCAGGGTCGCGCCCTGGGGCAGGACCTGCTCGTGCACGGGCGCCGGCGCACCGGGAAGGCTGCCCAGCGGCGGCCGCGGCGTGAGGTCCAGCCACGCCGTTCCCCCGTCGGCCCCCACGACCAGCGGGGCGGGGTGGCCGGCGGCGCTGTAGACGAGCCGACCGGTGCCGGCGTCCAGCACGCCGAAGAAGACCGAGGTCCCCTCGACGTCGTCCATGTCGGCGGCGAAGGCGTCGAGGGCTTCCAGCACGGCCCCGGGGTCGGTCTCGCGCAGCAGCGTGGAGCGCAGCGCCCCGCGCAGCCTGCTCATCGCACCGGCTGCCGCGACCCCGTACCCCACGGCGTCGCCCACGACGAGCGCCAGACGGCCCTTGCCCAGGGACACCGCGTCGTACCAGTCACCTCCGGCCACCGAGGCGTCGGAGGCCCGGTGGTAGCTGCCCGACAGCCGCAGGTCCGGCAGCATCGGCAGGGACGTCGGCAGCAGCGCCCGCTGAGCGCGGTGCAGGTCGTCGGCCACGTCGGGACCGGCCTCCTCCAGGACGACCAGCGCGCCGGGCTCTCCCTGGATCGTCAGGGGCCGCGCGGTCACCGCCGCCGTCGGCCCGCCGGGACCCAGTGGCCCGAACGCCGTCTCGGCGTGCCCGGTGCGCAACGCGGCGGCGACGAGGTCGAGCACCGGCCGGCCACCGACCTCCGGCAGGCCGGTTCCTCCGGCGAGCAGCTCGCGGGCCCGCGCATTGAGCCACAGCAGGTCACCGCCGTCCGCCCGGACGCAGAGCACGGCTTGGGGCGCCGCGTGGAGCGCAGCGACGAGGACGGCGGCCCCCTCGCCGAGGGTGCCGTCGGACAGGGGTGGCAGACTGCCGGAAGTGGCGCTCATTTCGACGCCAGCGAACAACAGGGTCGTGGGTGCGGCAACTGCGAGCGGGGAGGCCGGTGCCCGTGGGGATGTCCACGTTTCCGGCGCCACGGGAGCCGGGTAGCCAGTCTTCTTGGGCACGGTCCAGATCAGGCCCTACCACCCCGTGGCCGGGCCGCCGCACACGATGAACCGCCGCACCTCGATGATCGAGCGCGCCGGGAACGAAGGAGCTACGACGGATGGTCGACTCGAGGGGAACCCTCGCCCAGGACGGGCGACGGCCGGAACGGCTGGAGCTGCGGGTGCCCACGACGGCCACCCAGCTCCCCGCCGTCCGCGCCATGGCCGGTGACCTCGCCATGCGCATGGACTACGACCTCGACGCCGTGGAGGACCTGCGGCTGGCCGTCGACGAGGCCTGCGCCACCCTGACGACGATCGTGGCAGGCGACGCGCCGCTCACCGTCGTCTTCGAGACCTCCCGCGCCGGCCTGCACATCGACGCCTGGGTGCCCACGGCCGACGGCACCGAGGTGCCCACCGACGGCTTCGGCTGGGCGGTGCTGGCCGCGCTCGTGGACTCCGTCGAGGGTCACCGCTCCTCCTCGGACAAGGTGCCGGGCGGCGACGGCGGCGGAACACCGGTGGCCGTCATCTCCATGGACAAGTTCCTGCCCGGTCACCACGCGGTCGAGGTGGGCAGCGACTCGGGCGAGAACCTCTCGGTGGCCCGATGAGCCCGTCGGCTGCCACCGATTCGGTGGAGGAGCCGCTCGGCGTACCGGTGGTCGACGGCGTGCCCGCTCCGGCCCGACCGGTGGACGGCGCCGACACCCCGGAGCCGGTGGCCGAGAGCGTGCCCGTCGAGCCCGACGCCCCGCCGATGTCGGAGAACCGGCGGCGGGCCGAACGAACCGCGCCGCTGTTCGCCGAGCTGGCGTCGCTGGAGAAGGACGATCCCCGGCGGGAGCGCCTGCGGGAGATCCTGGTGGAGGAGCACCTGCCCCTCGTCCGGCACTTCGCCCGGCGGTTCAGCAACCGGGGAGAGCCGTTCGACGACCTGCTGCAGGTCGGCACCCTCGGACTGATCGCCGCCATCGACCGGTTCGACCCCACCCGCGGCGTGGAGTTCCTCTCCTTCGCCGTGCCCACCATCACCGGTGAGATCAAGCGGCACTTCCGCGACCAGGGGTGGTCGGTCCGCGTGCCGCGCCGGCTGCAGGAGCTGCACCTGTCGCTGAACTCGGCCGTCGGTGAGCTGGCCCAGAAGAACGGTCGGGCCCCGACGCCCAGCGAGCTGGCCGAGCACCTCGGCATCCCGCGCGCGGAGGTGCTCGAGGGCCTGGCCGTCGCGAACGCCTACCGCAGCAGCTCGCTGGACGAGCGGCTCTCCGGCGAGGACGACTCCCCCACCCTGGCCGCGACGCTCGGCGAGGAGGACGCCGCCCTCGAGGGCGTGGAGTACCGCGAGTCGCTGCAGCCGCTGCTGGCCACGATCCCCGCCCGGGAGCGCCGCATCCTGATCCTGCGGTTCTTCGGCAACATGACGCAGTCGCAGATCGCCGCCGACATCGGCATCTCGCAGATGCACGTCTCCCGCCTGCTCAGCCAGACCTTGGCCAAGCTGCGCGAGGGCCTGCTCAAGGACTGAAGAAGGACCCCGTCCTCCCCACCCTTCGCACGCTCAGGGCGGGACCTGGGACGGGGCCACGAGGCGGCGGCACGGGCGTCCATGCCCGTGCCGCAGCGCTCATGTGCGGGGTTGCCCGTCGGTTGCGCCGAACTGCTCACGGACGGCCGGGTCCGCCGCCGGCCCGCTGTCGCGCACGTCCTCGGTCACCTGGGACAGCGGCGGCGGGGTCGGGATGGCCGGCGTGCTGTCGGAGATGCTGGACAGCTCGATCCTCGCCTCCGGCTGGTCGGCCGCCCGGGGCAGCTGCGACTCGAACCAGCTGCTGGTGTCCAGGCCGCCGTCCTTCGGCCCGGAGCCGCCGCCGGCCGACGTCCCGACGTCCATCCACGACTTCCCGCCGTCGGCACCGCCGAGGTTGGCGAGCCCCTCCAGGGCCTTGCTGAACTCGCTGGGGACGATCCACATCTTGTTGGCGTCGCCCTGCGCGATCTGCGGCAGGGTCTGCAGGTACTGGTAGGCCAGCAGTCCCTGGTCGGGCTTGCCGTCGTGGATGGCCTGGAACACCGTCTCGATCGACTTCGCCTGCCCCTGCGCCTGCAGGAACAGCGCCGCCCGCTCACCCTCGGCGCGCAGGATGCGGCTCTGCCGCTCGGCCTCCGCCTCGAGGATCGCCGCCTGCTTCTTGCCCTCCGCCGACAGGATCGCGGCGGCCTTCTGGCCCTCGGCGGTCGTGATCGCCGACTGCCGCGCGCCCTCGGCGGTCAGGATGATGGCGCGCTTGTCGCGGTCGGCGCGCATCTGCTTCTCCATGGAGTCCTGGATGGACGCCGGCGGGTCGATCGCCTTGATCTCCACCCGGGCCACCCGCAGCCCCCACGGGCCGGTGGTGCCGTCGAGGACGTCGCGCAGCTGGCTGTTGATGCCGTCGCGGCCGGTGAGCGCGCCCTCGAGGTTCAAGCCGCCGACCACGTTGCGCAGCGTCGTGGTGGTCAGCTGCTCCATGCCGGTGATGTAGTTCGCGATGCCGTAGACCGCCAGCCGAGGGTCGGTCACCTGGAAGTACAGGACGGTGTCGATGCCGACCTGCAGGTTGTCGGCGGTGATCACCGGCTGGGGCGGGAACGAGATGACCTGCTCGCGCAGGTCGATCGTCGCGCGCACGCGGTCGATGAACGGTACGAGGAGCGACAGGCCCGGCGAGAGGGTGCGGCTGTACCGGCCCAGCCGCTCCACGACCTTGGCCTGCGCCTGCGGAACGATGGTGACGCTCTTCGCGATCACGAAGACCACCAGCAGCGCGACGACGAGCAGTGCGATGAGCGCCGGTTCCACGGCGGGCTCCCTTCCTCGGGGGTCGGGGCTGATCCTGCCCCGGCCGGTCCGCTCGGGTCAGCACCCGGGCGGAGAGTTCACTCCAGCGCGTCGCCGACGACCGCGGTGGCGCCGTCGACCTGCAGGATGCGGACGGTCGAGCCGACGGCGAAGGTCTCGCCACCGTGCTGACTGCGGGCGGTCCACTCGTCGGCGCCCAGGACGATGCGCCCGCCGGTGGAGTCGACGTCCCGGGAGACCTTCGCCGTCCGGCCCACGAGCGTGTCGACGCCGTCGAGCTGCAGGGGGGTGCGGTCGGTGAGGTGCTTCTTCGCCAGCGGGCGCACCAGGGTCAGCAGAGCGCCCGAGACGACGATGAACGCCACGATCTGGAGGGCGGTCGCGCCACCGAGGAGCGCGACGCCCATCCCGCCCAGGGCGCCGCCGGCCAGCATGAGCAGGGTCAGGTCGAGGGTCACCATCTCGCCGGCGGCGAGAAGACCCGCGCCGATCAGCCAGAGCAGCCAGGCAGCCATGATTGAGTGTCGCAGACCGGCGACCGTCAGTGGCCCATCCACATCGCGCACTCCTCATCGAGGAGTACGGCCCGATGCCTGTCCTGCGGATCATGTGCGCCGCCACCCCTCATGCTCGCGACGGCGGCTCAGGGACAACTGGCTCGGGCCGTCTCACCCAGGCGCCAGCGAACCGAAGGCGCCGCCATCCGACCTCGCCGTTACGTCGATCGGCGACAAGATGTAAACCCACATCCGCGGTCGGTGATGGTTCCCCTAGCCCAGCGGTCTCGCAAGAGCGGGCCAGATGGCAAACTCGGGATCGTGATGAGTAGTCGGAGAGAGTCCCACGCGCTGTCGCAGAAACGCGCCACTTGGACGCTCGACGTAGAAGGGTCCCAATACCTCGGCGGCGAGCAGGGCGGACCGGAATGAGCGCGCTGGATCTGCCGACCAAGGAGGATTTCCTCACCCCGACGCTCGAGGTCATCTCGGGTGCTGGCGGTTCACTTGGCCGAACAGAGATCAAGGAGAAGGTCGCCCAGAAAGCCGGACTGAGCGACGACCAATTGGCTGTCACTTATCCGGATGGACGCAGCGCAGGTCGAAGCGTCGCCCTGGATCGGATCGGCTGGGGACTTAGCGCCTTGAAGCTGATGGGCGCTCTGGACAACTCCAACCGGGGGGTCTGGTCGATCACGTCGCGCGGCCGCGAGTTGCTCGCACAAGGGCGAGACGCGGTCGTCATTGCCAACCGAACCGCACGCAACGAGGCGAAGCGTCGCCGCAAGTCCCTCCCCGCCGCGTCTGAGACGGCTCTTCGCGACAATGAGGAGCTCGCTGAACAGGGCAGTGAGTCCTGGCGCGCGGAACTCCTGGCCATACTCACGTCCATGTCGCCGGACAGCTTTGAGCGCTTATGTGCCCGATTGCTGCGGTCGCTGGGGTGTCGTGATGTCGAGGTCAGCCGATACTCCGACGACGAAGGCCTCGACGGCACCGGGGTCCTTCAGGTCTCTCTTCTGAGCTTTCCCGTCTTCTTCCAAGCCAAGCGCTACAAGGTAGACCGCCCCATACAGCCGAACAAGATTCGCGAGTTCCGTGGGGCAATGGCCCAACGTGGAGACAAAGGCTTCTTCATCACCACGAGCGTCTTCACGGCTCGGGCCAGGGATGAGGCTCGGCGAGGAGGCGCCCCGATCGACCTGATCGACGGCGATACTTTATGTGACCTGCTGTATGAAAACGGTCTCGGTGTTGAAACCCGACCTGTCGTCGTCCCCGACTTCTTCGCGGACCTGTAGTCCGCGGCGGGAGATCGCAGGCTCATCGCGCCCAAGCCTGGGCGGCGAGCCCTCTACGTGGGCACACAGGAATGAGAGAACCGCCTGCCTGCCGCGGCGTTTCCCAGAGTGGGCCGCTCGGGGACACGGCACAGTAACGGCTCTGATCCACAGGACGGCCCCAGGCGCTTCGCGATCCCGCTCCGCTGCGTCGTAGCCTCCCTGCCGTGCACGACTTCTCCGCCGGCCGGTTCGCGGTCTGGGCCACCGCCTGGCTCACCGGACGCGTCTCCTTCGACGAGGC
>Ga0196960_10000662_pt1 | contig 10978 bp, 11 predicted proteins | sample S3v_5metaG_FD_183187 | JGI IMG/M metagenome (GOLD analysis project Ga0196960, IMG submission 183187) | Soil microbial communities from Anza Borrego desert, Southern California, United States - S3+v_5 | ecosystem: Environmental > Terrestrial > Soil > Desert | place: USA: California | collected... | reverse complement strand
CGGCGTGCGCTCGCGCTGCTTCATCCGGGCCTCGAGCACGTGCCGGTCCCCGCCGGCCAGCTCGTCGCGGGCGCGGGCGTCGTAGGCCCGGAAGCTGCCCCAGTAGTTCTCGTCGAAGTCCTCGACGATCTGGAAGGTCCACCGGTCGGCGATGACGTTGCGCCCGACGAGGTCGCGGTCGAGGTCGGCGGCGAGCCCGGTGGCGCCGGACCGACCGAACAGCTCGACGGACTCCTGCAGCAGGCGGTCGGCCTTTCCGGTGAGCTGGTGGAAGGCGTAGAGGAAGCCACGGGCCTGGTCCACGGTCTCCAGTGCCTCGGACAGCTTGCCCAGCGCCTCGACGGTCGTGTCGTCGAGGTCGGGGCGGGTCCGGTCGCTGCTCACCCGCCCATCCTGCGGGTGGGTGCGCCGCCGCGCCCGCTCAGGCCCGGGCGATCGCGGCGTCGACGAGCTCCTCGGCCAGCCGCCGACCGTGCGCGGCCGGCCCGTCGGGGCCCAGCAGCCCGCCGGAGAGGTACATGCCGTCGGTGATGAGGTGGATCTGCGCGGCGAGGTCCTCGCCGTTGCCGGGAACGACCTCCTCGGCCAGGCGCTCGAGGCGGGTGTGCAGCTCGAACTTGTAGTCGGCCGCGGCGCTGCGTGCCGGGTGCTGGGGATCGTCGTACTCGCTGCTGACGTTGGTGAACGGGCAGCCGCGGAACCCGACGCGGGTGACGTCGCGCTCGACGACGTCGACCACCGACAGCAGGGCGGCCCGGGGATCCCCCTCGAGCCGGTCGAGCTCGGCGTCGATGACGGCCAGCACCGTGGCCGCCTTGCGCGTGAGGTACGCCCCGACCAGGTCGTCCTTGCTCTTGAACAACCGGTACACCGTCATCTTGCCCAGGCCGGTCTCGCGCACGAGCTCGTCCATGCCGACGCTGCGGGAGCTGCGGGCGGCGAAGAGCCGCTCCGCGGCGTCGAGCACGATCGCCTGCCGCTCCGCGCGACTGCGGCGGACCGGTGCCGAGCTGTCGTCGGCGGGCACGAGATCCAGAGCGGCGGTCACGTCAGCGAGGATGCACCAGCGGCGGAACGGAGCAGTTCGCGGCACGCCGGGAAGGTCGCGCTGGGTGACGAGAGGCGTGCGGGTCGATCGGGGCGGCGGAGATCGATGGTGCGAATGTGATCACTCACAGTCACCTCGTCGCCGGTCGGCTCAGGGTCTGCGGGTGCGGCGCGGGTTGGCGAGCAGGCGGGCGACGGCGCGGGCGGCGGCCTCGACGCGGTGCTCCTCCTGGGACCCGCCGGACGGCTCCTGCGAGATGCGGTGCTCGTTCTCGGACTCCTCCATGCGCCACAGCATGCCCGTCCGACACGTGCTCATCCGCGCCGATCGCGCGCGGCAGTGGAGACATCGGTCACGGTCGAGGGCACGGGAACGATCCCCCTCCGGGCGCCCGCTCCGCGGGCGCCCGGTCCGGGGTCACGTGTCCGGCGTGTCCGCCCCGTCGCCGCCGGCATCCGTGCGGCCCTCGGCGGGCTCCTCCGGGTGGGGCGTGCGGCCGCTGCCGGGCTCCTCGCCGGCCGGGTCTCCCTCAGCACGTTCGGCGCTGTGGGGGGTGCGGTGGGCCTCGCTCATGTCGGCTCCTCCTCGTGGGTGCGGTCGGGAAGGGCTGTGCCCGGTCCCCCGGACGTCGAACCGCCGCTCAGCCGACCGGGAAGGCCTCCGGCACCCGGGGTAGCAGCGTCCGGACCGCGTCGTCGTCGGGCAGCGCCCCGCGGGCGCCCGGGCCGGTGGTCGACAGCGCGGCAGCGGCCACGGCGTGCCGTACCGCGTCGGGCAGCGCGGCGCCGACGGCGAGGGCCTGGGCCAGCGCTCCGCAGAAGCAGTCGCCGGCTCCGGTGGTGTCGACGGCGGTCACCGGCGGTGGCGGCTGGAGGAGCGCGGGCCCACCGTCGGCGGGCACCACGAGCGCGCCGCGGGCTCCGAGCGTGACCACCACCGCTCCGGACGTCACCGAGCGGGCGAGGACGGCGAGCTCGGCGGACGGGCGCTCGCCCGGCCGAGCGGCGGCCAGGTGCACCAGCTCGTGCTCGTTGGGCACCAGGACGTCGACGTGCTCGAGCAGGTCCGCCGGCAGCGGCCGCGGAGGAGCGGGGGTCAGGACGACGATGCCCGTGGCGGCCCGCGCCGCCGCGGTCACCGCCGCCCTCGGGACCTCGAGCTGGAGCAGCACCACCCGGGCCTCGCGCACGGAGGGGACGTCGACGTCACCGGGCCCGAGCGCGGCGTTGGCACCCGGCACGACCACGATCAGGTTCTCGCCGCTGCCGTCCTCCACCGGGATGGTGGCGCTGCCCGTCGGTGTGCCGGGGGTGCGCAGCACCCGGCTGACGTCCACCCGCGAGGCCGCCAGCGCGGCGAGCTGCCGGTCCCCGGCCTGGTCCTGACCGACGCGACCCACCATGTGGACGCCGCCGCCGAGCAGCCCGGCGGCCGCGGCCTGGTTCGCGCCCTTTCCGCCGGGGGCGAGCGTGGCGGCGCGGCCGACGACGGTCTCCCCGCGCCCCGGCAGCCTCTCGACGGCCACGAGCACGTCCTCGTTCAGGCTTCCGACGACGGTGACGGACACGAACGGCACCTCCCAGGGCGCGGACGGGGCACCAGCAGTACCAGACCTCCGGTTTCCGCGGGCCGCCGCCGCGGTACGGCAGGACGACGACGAGCGGAGGACCGATGGCGGAGGACGACCCGGACACGATCCGGCGGGAGTTCGGCGAGGCGGTGAACATGACGGCCGGCGAGCTGGAGACGTGGCTGGACAGCGAGGAGTCGCAGGCCGTCGGGCAGAAGGACGGCGACGGCGAGTCCACCGGCCACGCCTCGGGCCGGCGCATCGTCGAGCTGCTGCGCACGAAGAAGGACGACCTGACCGACGACGACCTGGCCCACATGCGCAAGGTCCACGGCTACGTCCAGCGGCACCTGGCGCAGGAGCCGGAGCGCGAGGACGTCGAGACGTCGAGGTGGCGCTACTCGCTGATGAACTGGGGCCACGACCCGCTGAAGAAGGGTTAGGCCCCGGTGCCCCCGACGGCCCTGCGCCGCAACGACCCGGCCCAGTACGACGAGCTGGCCGACCAGTGGTGGAAGGGTGCGGGGGGTTTCGCCATGCTGCACTGGCTGGCCGCCTCCCGGGCCGAGCACATCCCGCCGGCGCCGCACGCCGACGCGCTCCTGGTCGATCTCGCCTGCGGTGGCGGGCTGATGGCTCCGCACGTGGCCCGGCTGGGGTACCGGCACGTCGGTGTGGATCTGGGAGTGCCCGGGCTGGCGCTCGCTCGGGCGCACGGGATCCTCCCGGTGCGGGGTTCGGTCCTCGCCGTGCCGCTGACGGACGGGTGCGCCGACGTCGTGGTCGCGGGGGAGATCCTCGAGCACGTCGACGACGACGTCGCCGTCCTGGCCGAGGCCGCGCGACTGCTGCGCCCCGGCGGCACGCTGGTGATCGACGCGATCGCCGCCACCCGGCTGGCCGACCTCGTCGCGGTCCGCATCGCCGAACGGGTTCCCGGCGGCCCGCCGCCCGGCATCCACGATCCCGCCCTGTTCGTCGACCGCCGCCGCCTGCTGGCCGGCGCCGACCGGCTGGGCCTCGACCTCCGCCTGGTCGGTCTACGCCCATCGGTCCGTGACGTCATCGCCTGGCGGCGTGGGCGTCGGGACGGTGTCCGCATGAAACCGCTACCCACGACGGCCGTCCTGTTCGCCGGGTACGGGCGGAAGCGGTGAGGGAGCGTCGTCGCGAGGGCGCACGTACCGTCGGCGCCATGATCCCCAGCAGGTCTCCCGTGCGGCGGCGCCCGTGACCGCGGCCGTCCTCACCGGGGCGGACTCGGCCCTCCCCACCACGCTGGACCAGGACACCGCCTGGGAAGGGTTCTTCGCCCGCCACTACGAGGGCGTCCGCGCCGCCGAGCGGATCTTCAAGAGCAGCGGTGTCCGCCGCCGCCACGCGGTGGCCAACCCCATCGACGAGGACCTCAGCGGGTGGGGGACCGGCGCGCGCATGGCCCGCTACGTCCAGGAGGCCCTCCCGCTGGGCAAGCAGGCGGTGGCCGGGGCTCTCGACTCGGCCGGGCTCGCGCCCGGTGACGTCGGGCTGTTCGCCGTCGCCACCTGCACCGGGTACGCCACCCCGGGGCTGGACATCCGGCTGGCCAGCGACCTCGGCATGCCCCCCGGGGTCCAGCGCCTCCTCGTCGGGCACATGGGCTGCTACGCGGCGATCCCGGGGCTGGGGGCCGTCGGCGACTACGTCACGGCCCGGTCCCGTCCCGCCGTCCTGCTGTGCTGCGAGCTGACCAGCCTGCACGTGCAGCCGGCCCAGCGGGACCTGGAGCAGGTGGTGGCCCACGCGCTGTTCTCCGACGCCGCGGCCGCCGTCGTCGTCGAGCCCGGTGCCGGGCGCGGGCACCGGCTGGCCGCCGTCGTGGCGCGGACCGACGCGTCGACCGCCGACCACATGACCTGGGACGTCACCGACCTCGGCTTCCGCATGGGCCTGTCCCCGAAGGTGCCCGACGTGCTGTCCCGTCACGTGGGCGACGTCGTCGACGAGCTGCTGCGCGGCGCCGGCCTGCGGGTCGATGACGTCGCCGGCTGGGCGGTGCACCCGGGAGGACCGCGGATCATCGACGTCGTCCGCGACCAGCTCGGCCTGCGGGAGGAACAGGTCGGCGCCTCCCGGCGGGTCCTCGCCGAGCACGGCAACTGCTCGTCGGCCACCGTGCTGCTGGTCCTCCAGGAGCTCGCGGACGTGGACGGGCCGATCGTCGCGATGGCGTTCGGCCCCGGGCTCACCCTCTACGCCGCGCTGTTGCTCCCGGCCTGAGCGCCCTACCCTCTGTGACGGCAGTCACAGTTCGCGGAGGGGTGCTCGGATGGATGAGGCATCTCCGCAGGTGCGCGTCTTCCTCATCGACGACCACGAGGTCGTCCGCCGCGGCGTGGCCGAGGTGCTGGAGGACGATCCCGGGATCACCGTCGCCGGGGAGGCGGGCACGGTCGCCGAGGCCCTGGTGCGCGTGCCGGCGGTGCGGCCCGACGTCGCCGTCGTGGACATGCGGCTGCCCGACGGCAGCGGCGACGCGCTCTGCCGGGAACTGCGCGACCGGGTACCGGGACTGCACTGCCTCGTCCTGACCAGCTATGCGGACCAGGAGGGGCGGGACGCCGCGTTGCGGGCAGGCGCCGCCGGCTTCCTCCTCAAGCAGGTGCGCGGCTCGGCCCTGGTGACGGCGGTGCGCACCGTGGCAGCCGGCGGCGTGGTCGCGCCCGAGGGGTGGCAGCCACCCGTCACCCACGACGGGACCGACCGGCTGGCCGGCCTCACCGACCAGGAGCGCATCGTGCTGCGGCTGATCGGCGAGGGGCTGACCAACCGGCAGATCGGTGCGCGGATGGGGCTGGCCGAGAAGACCGTCAAGAACTACACCAGCCACCTGCTGGCCAAGCTGGGCCTCGAGCGGCGCACCCAGGCGGCCATCCTGGCCACGGAGCTGCGGGACCGGCGGCCGCCGACCCGCTGACCGGGTCAGCCCGGAAGCGGCACCACCCACTCGATCTCGGTGCCCGACGGGGCGGCAGCCGCCGTCAGCCGGCCGCCGCGCCGCTCGGCGCGGTCGGCCAGGTTGGCGAGACCGCTGCGCACGGTCACGGCGGGCAGCCCGGCCCCGTCATCGGTGACCACGACACGGACGTCCTCGCCGATCGTCACGGTGACCGTCATGCGGGTGGCGTGGGCGTGTCGCACCACGTTGGTGACCAGCTCCCGCACGACGGCCACCAGGTCCGGCACGAGGTCGGCCGGCAGGTCCTCGGCCTCGCGGTGCACCCGCAGGGCCGCGCGCAGCCCGTGTCCCTCGGTCACCGACCGCACGACCTCGGCCAGCCGGCGGCGGACGGCGGCGGGGGAGGCGTCCTCGGCCGTGTGCAGCTCGAAGATCGACTCCCGGATCCGGGTGATGGTCCCGTCGAGCTCGTCCACCCGTTCGGCGATGCGGGCGGCGTAGTCCGGCGCGGTCTCCTCCAGGGATCGGCCGATGCGGTCGAGCGCGAGCGCGGTGGCGAAGATCCGCTGCACCACGTGGTCGTGCAGGTCACGGGCGATCCGGTCGCGGTCGGCCTGCACCTGCAGCCGGCGTTCGCGCTCCTGGCTGCGCACCAGGGCGAGAGCCACCGAGGCATGGGCGGCGAACGCCGCCGCCAGCTCGAGGACGCCGCGGTCGAACGACGCGCAGCCGCGCACCCGGAGCGCCACCAGCGTGGTGGACGGGGACGTACCGCCCAGCGGCACGTACAGGGCCGGGCCGTACCGGCCGGTCAGCTCCCCGACGACCTCGGGATAGGTGGTGCCCGCCGCGGGTGTTCCCGCGTCGTCGAGCAGCATCGGGACGCCGGACCGGTGCGCGGCCCCCAGCCGGGTGTCGGCCAGTGGAACCCGCACGCCCTCGACGTCGGCGGCCAGCGGTCCGACGGCCGCCGTGATGGTCAGCGTGTCGTCGTCGCCGGGGGTGGGGGTCAGCACGCCCACCGCGTCGGCCTCGGAGAGCTCCGCGACACGGGCCGCGGCGGTGCGCAGCACCTGGTCGGTCGGTCGTCCGGACAGCAGGGCGGTGGCGATCTCGGTACCGGCCTGCGACCAGGCGCGACGGTGCTCGGCGTGCTCGAGCAGCCGGGCGTTCTCGATGGCCAGACCCGCCACCGCTGCCAGCCCCTGGGCGACCTCGAGGTCGGCCTCGCTGAACGGCTCCCCCGTCCGCTTCTCGGTCAGGTAGAGGTTGCCGAAGATCGAGTCGCGGACCCGCACGGGCACGCCCAGGAACGACCGCATCGGCGGATGCCCGTCGGGGAGGCCGACCGACGCCGGGTGGTCGCGGAGGTCGTCCAGCCGCAGCGGCGTGGGTTCCTGGACCAGCACGCCCAGGAGGCCGTCACCGGCCGGAGGACGTCCGATGCGCACGTGGTCGTCGTCGTCCATGCCGACCGTGACGAACCGGTCCAGCCGGCTCCCGTCGGGCGCGAGCACGCCGAGGGCGCCGTACCGGGCCCCCACGTGGTCCACGGCTGCGTCGACGATGGCGCGCAGCGTCGCCTCCAGCTGGCTGCCGGAGGCAGCGGCCAGCACGGCGGCGGTGAGTGCGGGGGCCTCGTCGCTCACCGGGCATCGCGGAGCTCGGGCGGGGACACGGCCTGACCGTAGGGGCGCCGATGCCGGGGACGGAAGCGGCGCGCGCGCCGCGCCTCCCCCGCCTGCCCGGCCTCCCCCCGAGGGAGGGGGACGGCCGTGGCGGCTCAAGATCGGCGCCCGGGGGCCCGATGCGCCGGCCATGACCCTTCTCGGCCGTCTGCGGAGCGCCAGCCTGCTCGCCCGCTTCGGCGCGCTGACCCTGGTGCTGACCGTGGGGCTCGGCGCGGTGCTCGGGTGGTTGCTGAGCAACGCCATCTCCGACCGCGCGCGGGAACAGGCGGAGTGGACCGCGATCGTCACCGTCCGCCTCGGGCTGCAGCCGCAGCTGGACCGCGAGGACCTGACCGACGGGTTCGACCCGGCGCGTCTGGCCCGGGTGGAACGAGCCGTGCGCTCCGCCGGGGACAAGCTGCAGGCCGGTGGCCGCCAGCTCGACGACCTGGACCCGGTCGAGCTCAAGATCTTCAACCGGGACCGCACGATCGTCTACTCCGACGAGCACTCGCTCATCGGTACCGAGTCGGCCTCCGACGAGCTCGACGAGGCGCTCGCCGGCCAGGTGGTGTCGGGGCTCGCCGGATCGGCCGACGACGCCGAGGACCGCGGCGGCGCGGAACTGCTCGAGGTGTACGTGCCGGTGCAGTACGCGGGCTCGGACCGACCCGACGGCGCCATGGAGATCTACCTGCCGTACGCGCCGGTGCGTGCGGCCGTCCAGGAAGACGTCCGCTCCCTCGTCCTGGTGCTCGTCGCCAGCCTCGCCGTGTTCGCGACCGTGCTGTTCCGCGTCGTGGCCGGGGCCTCGCGCCGGCTGAGCCGGCAGACCGGGGAGCTGCGTTCGTCAGCCGAGCGCGACCGGCACGCCGCGACCCATGACGCCCTCACCGGCCTGCCCAACCGGGTCCTGCTGCGCGACCGCCTCGACCAGGCTCTCGCCGGAGCTGCCCGGTCCTCGTCGGAGGTCGCCGTCCTGCTGGTCGACCTCGACCGGTTCAAGGAGATCAACGACAGCCTGGGTCACTCCTACGGCGACGCTCTGCTGCGGCAGGTGGCCCCCCGGCTGTCCGGCGTCCTGCGGGCCGGCGACACGGTGGCCCGGCTCGGCGCCGACGAGTTCGCCGTGCTGCTGGCCGCCGTCGACGGCGTCGGCGAGGCCGAGCGCGTCGCCGAACGGCTGAGCGAGGCACTGCACCGGCCCTTCGACGTCGACGGCGTGACCCTCGACGTGGAGGTCGGCGTCGGCATCGCGGTCTCCCCGTGGCACGGCACCCACAGCGAGGCGCTGCTGCGTTCGGCGCACATCGCGATGCACGTCGCCAAGGAGCGCAAGGCGGGCGCCGTGGTGTTCACGCCGGAGGACCACGTGGCGGCGCCGTCCCGGCTGACCCTCCTGGGCGACCTGCGGCGGGCTCTCGACGACGACGAGCTGTTCCTCCACTACCAGCCCAAGTTCACGCTGGACGGCGAGCGGATCGAGGGCGTCGAGGCCCTGCTGCGCTGGCAGCACCCCACGCGCGGTCTGGTGCCCCCGGCGGAGTTCGTGCCCCTCGCCGAGGGGACCGGCATCATCCTGCGGCTGACCGAGCGCGTGCTGGACCTCGCCCTGGCACAGGCCCGCCGCTGGGTCGACGCGGGGCACCCGATGCCGGTGGCGGTCAACCTCTCTCCGCGCTGCCTGCTCGATGCCGGGCTGCCCGACCTGGTCCAGCGGCTGCTGACCCGGCACGGGGTCCCGGCCCGCGTCCTGCGGCTGGAGGTGACCGAGAGCGCCGTCATGGCCGATGCCGCGCGGTGCACCGACGTCCTCCAACGGCTGCACGACCAGGGGCTGCGGCTGTCGATCGACGACTTCGGCACCGGGTACAGCTCGATGGCGCACCTGCGTCGGCTGCCGGTGGACGAGCTGAAGATCGACCGCTCGTTCGTCTCGGGCATGACCACCAGCGCCCACGACGCCGTCCTGGTGCGGACCGCCGTCGATCTCGGTCACAACCTGGGTCTGACCGTCGTCGCCGAGGGCGTGGAGGACACGGGCCAGGTCGCGGCGCTGCGCGAGCTCGGCTGCGACATCGCGCAGGGCTACTACTACAGCCGGCCCGTGGCGGCCGAGGCGCTGGACGAGCTGCTCGCCCGCGGAGGCACGCTCCACGACGGCAGGACGACGGCGCCCCGGGCTCGCTGACGCGCGACAGGGGTCAGGCCCGCCGGGAGGCGTCGGATGCTCCCGGCCGCCGCCAGGGACCGGTGGCCAGGCGGAAGACCCACCGGCTGCCCGGCCACTCCGACACGCACCAGAGCTCCTGCCCCGGACGGGCCCAGGCGAGGTCCTCGGGCCCGGCCGGCAGGACACCCCGGTGGCGGTGCCAGGCACCCGGGGCACCGACGTACAGGTCCCCCGGAACCCCCTTGCCGGCGCTCGCCGAGACGAACCACGTGGCTCCGTGCACCGCGACGCCCTGCATGCGCGGGGGCTGCCCCTCGTGGATCTCGAGCGGAGCGCAGCGGCCGTCGTCCCCGGTGGCCGGCAGGCCCGTTCCCGCGTCGATCGGATAGCGCGTGAGCCGGGCCGGCCCCTCCGCCGCGCGGCGGTACTCGCCGACGACCAGGCTCGGCCGGCCGGCCACCTCGCCGACGGAGAGGAACGAGTAGCGCAACCGGCGCACGCCCGCGCGCAGCGGCACCCGGAACGCCGAGTACTGGGGGAGGACGTAGTCGTACCCGCGGGCTCCGCGTTCCCCTGCGGGAACGCGGAGGACGTCGGAGAGGCGGAAGGTCCGGATCCCGAAGAGGGTGTCGGCGACGTGCAGGACGTCGCCGTGGACGGCGATGCCCCCCGCGTGCACCGGAACGGTGGTCATGGCACCGCGGCCGGGACGGCGCCGCGGGCTGACCAGCAGGACGTGCCGGTACCGCGGGCCCTCAGGCCCGGACAGGTCGAGCACCGAGAGCCGCGATCCCGGAGTGCGGCCGAGCCGGTTCCGTCGGGCGTACCAGCTCACGAGCAGGACCCCGCCCCATCGGGTGCTCGTGACGCCCTGCGGCCACCACGACTCGTCGCTGCGGTCGGTCTCGTCCCACCTGCACCCGTCGCCCGCGGCCTCGCCCGGGACCGGGCACCGCTCGGCGGCGCGGTCGAGGTCGGCCAGGACGCCGTCGAGCCCCACCTTCGGCAGCCGTCCGGCCAGCCGGTCGACGAGGTCCGCCCGGGGGCGCGTCGCCGTCAGCGTGTACGGCGGAAGGGCGCCCATGGTGCCATTCTGGAGCGGCCCGGCACGGGCGGCAGGGCTCGGCGGCGGTCGCGGACACGCCGGTCCCCGGGCACCCCGGTCTGCGATCTCGGCCGTTCGCAGTCATGCTGGTACCGATGGAGGTACTGCAGAAGCGGCTGGAGCACTGGCGTCGGCGTCGTTCCCGGCGGCCACTCGACACCCGGCCGGCTCACGGTGCGGCGGGTTCGAGCGCCGGCGTGGGCGCCGTCGGAGCCGACGGGCTGGGTCCGCGCAGTGCTCCGGAGCGTCGCGGCCGGAGGCCTCGGGCGGTCGTGCTCCGCCTGCGTTTCCGTGCGGACGGAACCGGCCGTGGCCACGACCGGTCCCGGCGACGCGCCCTGTGGCCCGGGCGTCCGCACCGTCGCGGCCCGGCCGGGCTCCTCCACGGACCGGATGACCGCGCACCCGTCGGCCCCGCCGTCGAGCCGGACGTCCGTGGTGGGAGCAGGTCGGCGCGGGTGGACGGCTCCCGCC
>Ga0196960_10000661_pt1 | contig 10985 bp, 7 predicted proteins | sample S3v_5metaG_FD_183187 | JGI IMG/M metagenome (GOLD analysis project Ga0196960, IMG submission 183187) | Soil microbial communities from Anza Borrego desert, Southern California, United States - S3+v_5 | ecosystem: Environmental > Terrestrial > Soil > Desert | place: USA: California | collected... | reverse complement strand
CTTGGCCGCGAGCATGTAGCCGAAGGCGTAGGGCATGATCTCGCGCAGGTCGCACCAGGCGGAGAAGACGCCGGCGTAGGCGGGCGCGCCCTGGGCGCGCAGCAGGTAGGCGCCCTCGATCCCGCACTGCAGGCCGAGGGTGAAGACCAGGCCCCAGATGATCAGCGCCGAGCCGAGGATGAGGATGCCGGCCTGGCGCAGGCTCTCGCCGAAGAAGCGCAGGACCCGGCCCGAGTAGACGAGGCCGGAGACGCGGGCGCCGAAGCGGGCGATCTCCCCCAGCGAGTCGAGCCAGTTGCGCGGGACCGCGAGCCAGGCGTTCATCGGATCGTCTGCAACTCCGGGTTGGTCGCCAGCAGGGTCTGGGTGAAGACGTAGTTGAAGGCGAAGACGCCCATGAAGGAGATGACGACGGCCTCGTTCACCGCGCGCCCCACTCCCGCGGCGCCTCCGGACGCGGTCATGCCTTTGTAACAGCAGACGATCGCGATCAGGGCGCCGAACAGCGTGCACTTGACCACAGAGCCCCAGAGGTCGGTGATCGAGGCGTTGGAGAAGAGCGTCGCGAAGAAGCCGCCGAGCGGCTGGTTGTAGAGGATCTCGGTGAGGATGCCGCCGCTGATCCCGAAGACCAGCGCGTAGATGTCGAGCAGGCCGGTGATCAGCATCAGCGCCAGTAAGCGCGGCACGACCAGATTCTTGATCGGGTCGACGCCCAGCACCTGGAGGGCGTCGAGCTCCTCGCGGATCTTCCGGGCGCCGAGGTCGGCGGTGATCGCGGTCCCGGCGACGCCGGCGACGACCACGGCGGTCACGAACGGCGCGAACTCGCGGATCGAGGCGAGGACGAAGAAGCCGCCGAGCCGGTCGAGGGCGCCGAAGAGCGAGAGGAAGTTGGCCGCCTGCAGGCCGGGCGCGCCGAAGCCGAAGGCCACGGTCGAGACCAGCAGCGGGAACCAGCAGAGCTGCAGGGCGAAGAGGAACTGGCCGATGAACTCCTCGCCGTAGGGATACGGGGGCTTGACCGCGGAGACGATCGTACGCGCGGTGAGGAGCATCATCTCCCCCACCTGTTCGAACAGCGACTTGGCGGGCAGGAATGCCCTGTTGACCGCGGATCCGACCATCTGCTCCTCCGTCCAAGCGAAGCCGCACGCGCGCGACTCCTCACTCGGTGCGCAGCAGTCTAGGGGATGGGGATGCCCTAACCGTTAGCCCCGTGTTGAGAAAAACCCGTGCTATGTTCGGCGCGCTTTGCGGGGAACCGGACGACATTCCCGGCGCACCCGCCTCCAGGCCATCGCGACCGGGTTCGCCGCGCTGGCGGCGGCGGCGCTGCTCGGCGCCTGCGGCGGGGGCGACTCCTCCGCCGACGCCGACGAACCGACCGGCACCTTCCAGGTCAAGGTGACCGAAGCGAAGTTCCCGACCGTCCAGCGGCTCGGCCAGACCTCGCTGCTGCAGCTGGCGATCCGCAACGTCGACGACCGCGCCGTGCCCGGCCTGACCGTGACCTTCACGATCGCCGGCAAGCGCGGCGAAAGCTCCTCGCTGCCGTTCGGCGTCAACGACCCGCAGCCCGAACTGGCCCAGCCGGAACGGCCGGTCTGGGTGCTGTCGGCCGGCTACCCACGCCTGGGCGGCGCCACCACGCCCGGCGGTGCCTCGACCGCGAGCCGCAAGACCTTCTCCTTCGGGGCGCTGAAGCCGGGCAAGACCGTGAAGGCCGCCTGGAAGCTGAGCGCGGTCCGCGCCGGGAAATTCGACCTGCTCTACCGGATTGACGCCGGGCTCCGCGGGGGAGCTAAGGCGAAGACGGCAAGCGGCGTCGCCCCCGGTGGGTCCTTCTCGACCGAGATCACCGAACGACTGCCGGAAACCGAAGTCACCGACAGCGGCGAGATCGTTGAGATCGGCAAAGAGAAAAAGAAGGGCAGATAGGGCCTCGGCGCTCGCGGCCGCCCTGGCGGCGGCGCTGACGTTGGCGCTGCCGGCCTGCGGGTCGGCGAACGAGCAGGACGGGACGACGAGGGACCGGGCGGCGCGGGGGGACGCGACCGCCAGCGCCAAGCGCGGCGTCGCCCTGAAGCGGATCGGCTCCTTCGACGCCCCGGTCTACGTCACCGGCGCCCCCGGCTTCCCGAAGCTCCTCTTCGTGGTCGAGCAGCCGGGCCGGATCATCGCCCTGCAGGGCAAGCGCAAGCGGACCTTCCTCGACCTGCGCGGCCTCGTCGGCTACGGCGGCGAGGAGGGGCTGCTCTCAGTCGCCTTCCCGCCCGACTACGCCCGCAGCAAGCGCTTCTACGTCTATTACACCGACAACGCCGGGAACATCCGCGTCGACGAGTTCCAGCGGCGATCCGCCACCCGCGCCTCCTTCGGCTCCCGCCGTCCGGTGATCGAGGTCCCCCACCCCGTCAACAGCAACCACAACGGCGGCCAGCTGCAGTTCCTCGGCGACCTCCTCTACTTCGGGACCGGCGACGGCGGCGCCGGCGGCGATCCGCCGAACAACGCGCAGAACAAGGACGTGCTGCTGGGGAAGCTGCTGCGGATCGACCCGCGCGCCGCGGGCGGGAAGCCGTACTCGGTCCCGAGCAGCAACCCCTTCGTCGACAAGGGCGGGCGGGACGAGATCTACAGCTACGGGCTGCGCAACCCCTTCCGCTTCTCCTTCGACACCAGGCAGGGGGAGCCGCGGATCGCGATCGGCGACGTCGGCCAGGACCGCTTCGAGGAGCTCGACTACCTCACGGTCGGCAGGGCGAACGGGGCGAACTTCGGCTGGGACGCCTTCGAGGGCTTCTCCGAGTACGGCGGCGGCACCGCCGATCCCGGCGGCACCGTGAAGCCGATCTTCGCCTACGGCCGCGGCCGCGGCTGCACGATCATCGGCGGCTACGTCGTCCGCGACCGGCGGCTGCCGGGCCTGCGCGGGCGCTACGTCTACGCCGACCTCTGCGAGGGGCAGCTGCGCTCGCTCGTCCCGGGCCTGAAACGAGCCCGCGGAGACCGCAAGCTCGGCCTGCGGGTCGAAACCCCCAGCTCCTTCGGCGAAGACCAGCGCGGTCGGCTCTACGTCGCCTCGCTGGAAGGGCCGGTCTACCGGCTCGTCCCGCGCTGAAATTCACACTTCCGCGCACCACCTGTTGCAACTTTCTGTCTACACTTGCTTGTATGCCCATGACGATGCCGAGAGAAGCCTGGACCGACGAGCGCCTCGACAAGCTCGAGCATCGGATGGACGAGGGGTTCCGCGAAGTGCGGGCGGAGATTCGCTCCATTCGCGGGGAGATGAGCGAACTCCGCGGAGAAATCGGCCAAGGTCGGGGAGAGTTGGGCGAACTGCGAGCGGAGGTCAAGGGCTTGGAGAAGAGGATGGACGCGAAGTTCGAGGCCATGAACCGAACGCTCCAGATCGGCTTCGGTCTGATCGGATCGATCCTCGTCGGCATTCTGGGCCTGACCGCCGCCCAGCTCTGACAGCCGGCGCTAGAGTTGGCTGACTGGCCAAACGGGTGAAGGGAGCAGCGGGTGGAGAGCGCAACGCTTGAGAAGGCGGACTCGATCGAGGTACACAACCCCGCCACCGGCGATCTGATCGCCACGGTTCCCGTCGACTCCCCCGGGTCGGTGGCCGAGAAGGTCGCCCGGGTCCGCGCCAACCAGCCCGAGTGGGAGACGATGGGGATCGAGGCCCGCTACCACTGGCTCGGCAAGCTGCGCGACTGGCTGCTGGACAACCAGGACCGCGTGCTCGACACGATGCAGCTGGAGACCGGGAAGGTGCGGGCCGACGCCCAGAACGAGCCCGGCTACCTGGCCGACCTGATCAACTTCTACGGCACCAGGGCCGCCCAGTTCATCGGCGAGGAGAGCGTCCGCCCCCACACTCCCCTCCTCGCCTCGAAGAAGCTCCGCATCCAGTACCGGCCGTATCCGGTCGTCGGCATCATCAGCCCCTGGAACTTCCCGCTGATCCTCTCGCTCGGCGACGCGATCCCCGCGCTGCAGGCCGGCTGCGCCGTGGTCGTGAAGCCCTCGGAGTTCACCCCGCTCGGGCTGGCGGAGGTGATCGAGGCGTGGAAGACGGAGATCGGCGGCCCCGACGTCTTCGACTGCGTCCACGGCACCGGCGAGACCGGCGGCGCCCTGGTCGACGAGGTCGACTTCCTCCAGTTCACCGGCTCCGACCTGACCGGGCGCAAGGTGATGGCGCGGGCGGCGGAGACCCTCACCCCGGTCAGCCTCGAGCTCGGCGGCAAGGACCCGATGATCGTCCTCTCCGACGCCGACATCGACCGCGCCGCCAACGCCGCGGCCTGGGGCGGGATGATGAACTCGGGTCAGATCTGCCTCTCGGTCGAGCGGATCTACGTCGAGGAGCCGGCCTACGACGAGTTCGTCGACAAGCTCACGGCAGAGGTCGGCCGCCTGCGCCAGGGCGTCGACGACGCGAGCGACCCGAAGGACGTCGGCGCGATGACCTCCCCGAACCAGACCGCGATCGTCGAGGAGCACGTCTCCGACGCGATCGCCGCCGGCGCCCGGGCGCTGACCGGCGGCAAACGCGGCGAGGGGCCCGGCGACTACTTCGAGCCGACCGTGCTCGTCGACGTCGACCACTCGATGAAGGTGATGAAGGACGAGACCTTCGGCCCCGTGGTCGGGGTGATGAAGGTGCGCGACGCCGAGGAGGCCGTGCAGCTGGCCAACGACAGCCGCTACGGGCTCGGCGGCTCGGTCTTCGGCGAGCGCGAGCGGGCCGAGCAGGTCGCCCGCCGGGTCGAGTGCGGTGCGGTCAACGTCAACGACGTCCTCATCAACTACTTCGCGATGGACGTGCCGATGGGCGGCTGGAAGCAGTCCGGCATCGGCTTCCGCCACGGCGAACCGGGGATCAAGAAGTACTGCCGCAGCGAGTCCCTCGTGATCACCCGCTTCGGCGGCAAACGCGAACCCACCTGGTACCCCTACACCAAGAACCGCCGCCTCCTCCTCGGCCCCCTGTCGCGCTTCTTCAACGCCCGCGACTGGCGCCGCCGCCTCGGCCTACGCCGCTGAGCAAGACCGGTCTTTCAGCGAGTCCGGTGGATCGAGGGGCCCCGCCACGACTTCGAGCAGGGGCTCGGTAGCCTCTTTAGGTTCATGCCGGACCGTGACTACATACGGGCGACGAAGGAGCGCGTGGTCGTCTTCGACGGCGGCATGGGCGCGACGTTGGAGCAGTTCGACCTGACGCAGGAGGACTACGGCGGGCTCGAGGGCAAGTGCCACGAGGCGCTGGTGCTGAACCGGCCTGATGTGATCGAGGGGGTCCACAGCTCGATGCTCGAGGCCGGGGCCGAAGTGGTCGAGACCGACACCTTCCAGGGCTCGCGGCTGAAGCTCGAGGAGTGGGGCCTCGGCGAGCACACGCTGGAGATCAACGTGAAGGCGGCGGAGATCGCCCGCCGCGCGGCCGGCGAGGAGCGCTTCGTCGCCGGCTCGATCGGGCCGACCGGGTTCCTCCCGGCGTCCACCGACCCGACCCTGGGCGACATCTCCTTCGGCCGCCTGGTCGAGGTCTTTGCCGAGCAGTCCCGTGGCCTGGTCGAAGGCGGGGCCGACCTGATCATGATCGAGACCGCGCAGGACATCCTCGAGGTCAAGGCGGCGATCTTCGGCGCCCGCGAGGCGTTCGCCGCGACCGGCCGGACCCTGCCGATCCAGTGCAGCGTCTCGCTGCTGCCGAACGGCGGCAAGATGCTGCTCGGCACCGACATCCGCTCGGTGCTGACCACGTTGACCGCGCTCGACGTCGACGTGATCGGCCTCAACTGCTCGACCGGCCCGGAGGACATGCGCGACGCGATCCGCTTCCTCGGCGAGAACTGCCCGCTGCCGGTCCACTGCATCCCCAACGCCGGCCTGCCGCTGCAGGGTCCCGACGGCGAGACGATCTTCCCCGAAAAGCCCGAGCCGCTGGCGGCGACGCTGGGCGAGTTCGTCGAGCGCTACGGCGTCGGCATCGTCGGCGGCTGCTGCGGCACCACGCCCGAGCACGTCGCCGCGATCCGCGAGCGCGTCGACGGCAAGGTCCCCGGCGAGCGCCCGGCGCCGGGGCCGATCGAGGTCTCCTCGATGATGACCTCTACCCCGCTGGTCCAGGAGCCGCGGCCGACCCTGGTCGGCGAGCGGGTCAACTCGCAGGGCTCGAAAAAGGCCAAGGAACTGCTGCTCGCCGACGACTACGACGGGCTCGTCCAGGTCGCCGAAGACCAGGTCGAAGGCGGTGCCCACGTGCTCGACACCTGCGTCGCGCTGACCGAGCGCCAGGACGAGGACGAGCAGATGAGCGCGGTGGTGAAGCGGATCTCGCTCACCCAGCCCGCCCCCATCCAGGTCGACTCGACCGAGCCCGAGGTGATCAAGGCGGCGCTCGAGCAGATCCCCGGCCGGGCGATCGTCAACTCGATCAACCTCGAGGCGGGCCGCGACAAGGCCGACGTCGTGATCCCGCTCGCCAAGGCCCACGGGGCGGCGCTGATCGCGCTGACGATCGACGAGGTCGGGATGGCGAAGACGGCCGAGCGCAAGGTCGAGATCGCCGAACGCATCCGCGACATCGCCTGCGAGGAGCATGGCCTCGACCCCGAGGCGCTGATCTTCGACGCCCTCACCTTCACCCTGACCACCGGCGACGAGGAGTGGAAGCCCTCGGCGGTGGAGACGATCGAGGGCATCCGCCGGATCAAGGCCGAGATCCCGGGCGTGAAGACCTCGCTCGGCGTCTCCAACGTCTCCTTCGGCGTCTCGCCGCGGCCGCGTGCCGTCCTCAACTCGGTCTTCCTCCACCACTGCGTCGAGGCCGGCCTCGACCTGGCGATGGTCAACCCCAACCACATCACGCCCTACGGCGAGATCCCCGAGGAGGAGCGGGAGCTGACCGATGACCTCGTCTTCAACCGCCGTGACGACGCGCTCGAGCGCTTCATCTCCCACTTCGAGTCCAAGGGCGAAGAGACCGAGGCCGAGGCGGCCGACCCGACCGCCGGGATGGAGCCCGAGGAGGCCCTGCACTGGCACATCCTGCGCCGCAAGAAGGACGGGGTCGAGGACTGGATCGAGCGCTCGGTCGAGAAGATCGGCGCCGTCCCCACCCTCAACGAGGTGCTGCTGCCGGCGATGAAGGAGGTCGGCGACAAATTCGGCGCCGGCGAACTGATCCTCCCCTTCGTCCTGCAGTCGGCCGAAGTGATGAAGCGCGCGGTCGCCCAGCTCGAGAACCACCTCGACCGGATCGAGGGCCACACCAAGGGCAAGGTCGTGATCGCGACCGTCTTCGGCGACGTCCACGACATCGGCAAGTCGCTCGTCAACACGATCCTCACCAACAACGGCTACACCGTGATCGACCTCGGCAAGCAGGTCCCGGTCGACACGATCATCGAGGCAGCGGTCGAAAACGAAGCCGACGCGATCGGCCTCTCGGCGCTGCTGGTCTCGACCTCGAAGCAGATGCCGACCTGCATCGCCGAGCTGCACCAGCGGGGGCTCAAGTTCCCGGTGCTGATCGGCGGCGCCGCGATCAACCGCGACTTCGGCCGCCGCACGCTCTACCCGAAGGGCAAAGAGTCCGACGAGGTCTACGAGCCCGGCGTCTTCTACTGCAAGGATGCCTTCCAGGGCCTCGACACGATGGACGCGCTCGTCGACTCCGAAGCGCGGGCGGCGCTGGTGGAGCGGATCAAAGCCGAGGCGCGGGAGCTGCGCGAGAAGCCGGTCGTGATCGACGACGCGCCGCCGACCACCGACGCCGGCGTCCGCTCCGCCGCCCGCACCGACGTGCCGATCCCCGAGCCGCCGTTCTGGGGCGTGCGGGAGCTCCCCGTCGACCTCGACGAGGTCTTCCCCTACCTCGACCGCCACGTCCTCTTCAAGCTGCACTGGGGCGGCCGCGGGGTCAAGGGCGAGGCCTGGCGCGAGCTGGTCGAGGGAACCGCCGAGGAGGAGGGTTTCGCGGCGCGACTGGAGCGGATGTGGCGCGAGCAGGACTACCTCCACCCCCGGACCCGGCTCGGCTTCTTCCCCTGCAACTCGGAGGGCAACGAGCTGGTCGTCTTCGACCCCGACGACCCCGAGCGAGAGCTCGAGCGGCTCGTCTTCCCGCGCCAGCCGCGGCACGACCGGATCTGCCTCGCCGACTTCTACCGCCCGCTCGACTCCGGCGAACGCGACGTCGTCGCCCTGCAGGGGGTGACCGTCGGCCCGGAGGTGACCGAGCTGATCGAACGACTGGAGAGCGAAGGCGAGTTCGCCGAGCAGCTCTACGTGCACGGCCTCGGGGTCCAGGCGGCCGAGGGGCTGGCCGAGTGGATGCACTCGGAGATCCGCCGTCAACTCGACATCGACCTCGACCAGGGCCGGCGCTACTCCTGGGGCTACCCCGCCTGCCCGGACCAGTCAGAGCACGAGAAGGTCTGGCGCCTGCTCGACCTGGAGAAGATCGGGATGACCCTGTCGGGCGGCTACGCGGTGATGCCCGAGCAGTCGACGGTGGCGATCGTCGCCCACCACCCGCAGGCGGTCTACTTCGGGATGAAGTCCGGCTTCATCCCGAAGGAGAAGGCGCCGGACGAGCTGATCGCCGGCACCGACCGCGGGGGCGAGCTGCCGCCGGAGTCCGACCCGGACCCCGGCGACGACGAAGGCGAGGGCTCCGAACCGGCCCCCGCCCCCGAGCTCAGCCGCTGAACCGGCCCGGCATCTCCGCCGGGTGCAGCGCCGGGCGCTGCCAGTTGCGGCCTTCGTAGGCCTCCTCGAACCCTGCCCGTCGGAGGTTGCGGCAGACCGCCGACCAGGAGCCGAGGTCGCATTCGCCGACCTCGACGAACACCGTGTGGCAACCGGCCCGGTGCGCGTCGACCAGGCGCCGGTGCAGCAGCGCGGCGTTGCAGCCGCGACCGCGTGCGTGCGCGAGCGTCTGACCCGCCCCGAGCTGGGCGACCCCGTCGGCGATCAGCATCGAGCCGGTGGCGACGGGCACCTCTTCGGGACCTAGCGCCGCCGTGTAGCAGTGCCAACCGTTGCGCTGCGGCAGCGAGAAGAACAGCGTTCCCGCCACCAGCGGCATGTCGAGCGCTTCAGCCGCGATCGTGCTCAGGCCTTCGCCTTCCGCTTCGTCTTCTCCCAGCCTGTACACGACGATGCCGGGATCGACGTGGAAGTCGGGAGGCGAGCCGTCGCGGACCAGTTTGATCCAGCCCCCGCCGCGCTCGTACCCGCGGTCGCCCAGCCAGCTTTCGGCTTCCGCCGCGCCGGGCCTGCCGGCCGCCACCGGGATCCGGTAGTCGACTTCCCGCGCCCGCATCCATTCGATCGCCGCGGCCAGGTGGCCGCCTTCGATCGCGTCGGGCTCTGCTGCACCCTGGATCTGCTGCAGCAGGTGGACCTCAGGCAGGTCGCCGAAGGCGGTGGCCTGCACCGGTCCGAACCTCTCTACTTCGACCCCCGATTCGGAGATCGCTTCCGGAACTACTGAATCCCACATGTCGCGCCGGAAGCGTTGCGCGACTCTCTCGAGCACTGCCGAGTCGTATCTCACGGCTCCCATTCCCCCAGTTCGCGTGAGTTTCTGGCCGATTGCTCGACTCTATGCACATTACTGTGGACCCGTCAAGGAACCTTGTCGATCCGGCTATGACAAACGTGACGAGAAGGCGGGCCGAGCGCCCGGTTGGATGGAAACCGGCGCCGGCCGCGCACCTCCTCGTAGCCAGGAGTGCCGGCCTGGGAATGGGGGCGGCACCTCCGCAAAGCCATGCTAGATCATTACATGAGGGTTTTTTAGTGTTAAGGGGGATTTCTCCCTAAATAACGCCTTCGCGGTTCGCCTGGCTCTGTCGCGCCCGCGGCTTGGGCTCGAGCCGCACCGGCGCGGTCGAGAGCGCCTGCACCCGCAGGTCGCTCCAGGTCAGGCCCTCGCGGACCAGGGCGGGCAGGCCGAGGGCGACCGCGGTGGCGATCTCGACTGCCTGCAGGATCACCCCGTAGGCGAGGGCGTCGGCGGTGCTGACCCCGAAGCCCGTATGCAGGACGCTGATCACCGCCAGCTGGAAGACGCCGATGTTGGACGGCGTCGCCGGCACCACCGCGGTGACGTTGACCGCGAAGAGCACGGCCGCTGCGGCCCCGATCCCGGCCCGGCCGTCGAGACCGAGCGCGTAGAGGAGCGCCCAGCAGGCGGCGAGTTGGATCGCCCAGGCGCCGAGCTGGGCCGCCGCCGCCGCGGAGCCCTGGCGCGGGTTGCGGAAGACCGCGAGGCCCGCCCTGACCTGGATCAGCGCTTTGTGGACCGTGCTCCCCAGCCGAGCCAGGCGGCCGTTGCCGTTGCGCCGCATCAGCAGCGGCGCGACGAGGACGACGACGAGCAGGAGCAGGGGGACGAGGCTGAAGGCGAAGATCTGCTTCGTCCCGGAGTGGAAGAGCGGCGTGGTCGAGACGATGATCACCCCGAGCATGGCGAGGGCGACCAGGTTCAGCATCGTCTGCGAGACGAGCGTTCCCAGCAGGACGGGGAAGGTTTCCCGCACCCGACCGGTGCGCCGCGCCAGCGTCAGGGCACGCGCCGGCTCACCGAGGCGTGCCGGCAGCGTCGCTGACATCAGGACGCCGATCATCGTCGCCGAGGTGACGTCCCGCCGCCGCACCGGGCGGTTGGGCAGGGCGGCGCGCGCGATCCAGTACCAGGAGGCGGCGCGGAAGAAGAGCGAGCTCGCCATCAGCGCGCAGGCGATCAGGACCCAGGTCAGGTTGGAGCGGACGATGCTCTCGACGACGTTGTCGACGCCGATCTTCTGCGCCGCGAGCCAGGTGAGGCCGACGCCGAGGAGGCCGGTCACGCCGAGGCCGACGCGGCGGGCGACGGCGCGGCCCTTCTTGCCCGCCTGGGCCACGGGCGGGTCGAGCGAGGGCAGCCGCTCGGCGGGGCGCTTCGGGCCTCC
>Ga0196960_10000660_pt1 | contig 11001 bp, 8 predicted proteins | sample S3v_5metaG_FD_183187 | JGI IMG/M metagenome (GOLD analysis project Ga0196960, IMG submission 183187) | Soil microbial communities from Anza Borrego desert, Southern California, United States - S3+v_5 | ecosystem: Environmental > Terrestrial > Soil > Desert | place: USA: California | collected... | reverse complement strand
TGAGGGGCCGGCGCGGCGTCCGGCCCGGACGTCACCGGGGCGGCGGGTCTCCCGCCCCGATCGCCGTCCACGGCTTGCCGCCGGTGCGCAGCACCCCGCGCGCCATCGCCGGCGTCGTGTACGGCAGGCAGATGTTCCCCTTGGGGTCGACGCCGATCAGGCCGCCGGTGCCGGGCACGCGGCCGCGGAGCACGAGCGAGCACGCCTCCTCGATCCCCAGCTCGGTCAGCCGCAGCGTCGCCGCCACCTCGTGCGCGACCGCCGCGGTGATGAACGCCTCGCCGTCGCCGGTCGCGCTCACCGCGCACACGCCGTCCTGCGCCCACGTTCCCGCGCCCGGCAGCGGCGCGTCGCCGACACGGCCCGGCAGCTGGCCCTTCATCCCGCCCGTCGACGTCGCCGCCGCCAGGTGGCCCGCGGCGTCCAGCGCCACGGCCCCCACGGTCTCGGCCTCCTCGATCGGCGTCTCGGACGCGGCGCGCTCGCGTGCCGCCACCGCCTCGCCGAGCGGGATCGCCTCGGGCCCGGACAGCTCCGCAGCCCGCGCGAAGTACTCGTGCGGCACGCGCTCGAGCCCGACCTCGTCGGCCAGCGCCTCGGCGCCGCGGCCGACCATCAGCACATGGGGCGTCCCGTCCAGGACGGTGCGGGCGAGCGCGACCGGGTGCTTGACGCCGGTGACGGCGGCCACCGCGCCCGCGCGCGGGCCGATGCCGTCCATGATCGCGGCGTCGAGCTCGACGGTCCCGTCCGCGGTCGTCACGGCGCCGTGGCCGGAGTTGAAGCGCGGCGAGTCCTCGAGGGACTCGACGGCGGCCTGGACGGCGTCGACGGCCTTGCCGCGGCGCTTGAGCACCTCGCCGCCGGCGAGCAGCGCGTCGCGCAGGGCCTCGTGCACGAGGTCCTCGCCCTCGCGGCTCCAGGCGCCGGCGCCTCCGTGGATGACGATGACGGACACGCGGGGCAGCCTACGCCCCCGCCGCCCTACGACACCGGGTCCGCCGCGCCGAGCGACGCCTGCGCCCGCGCGATCACCGCGTCGCCCGTGTCGCCGGGGCGCCACGTCTCGACCGCCACGCGCACCGGCCCGCAGCCCGCCATCGCGGTCTTCATGTCCATCGCCAGCACGTCGGGCTCGAACGTCCGCGACGCGGGGACGAGCAGCGCGAGCGTCAGCCCGCCCTCGCGGCACGCCGTCGCGCCCAGCCGCACCGCCAGGTGCGACAGCGAGCGCGCGCAGGAGCGCAGGTGCGCGTCGCCCGCCGCGTAGCCCTCGGAGGCGTTGACCCGCTCGACGTCGTCGCAGTGCACGAGCGCGACCGCGAACGCCCGCTCCTGGATCCGCGCGCGCTCGGCCTCGGCGCTCGCCGCCTCGTGCAGGTAGCGGTGGCCGTAGAGGAGCGTCAGCGAGTCGGTCAGCGCCTGCGCGCCCGCGCCGAGGACCGGCTCGTCGTCCTGGCGGTGGACCTGCAGCTCGATGTCGTCGAGCGCCTCCGCGACCGGCCCCGCCGGGCCGTCGCCGTCGCGCGACGCCCCGTCCGCGCCGACGTGCTTGCGCACCTCCTCGACGAAGATCCGCACGATCTCGGGGTCGAACTGCGTGCCGGCGTTCCGCTGGAGCTCCTCGCACGCCTCGTCCAGCGGCATCCGCGACCGGTAGGGCCGGTCCGCCGTCATCGCGCTGAACGCGTCCGCGACGCCGACGATCCGCGCCTCGAGGGGGATCTGCTCGCCCTTGAGGCCGGTCGGGTAGCCGCCGCCGTCGTACCGCTCGTGGTGGTGGAGGATCGCGCTCGCCACCGGCTTGAGCGCCGGCACCTGCTCGATCAGCCGGTAGCCGATCCGCGGGTGGAGCTGGATGATCGCGTACTCCTCCTGCGTCAGCCGCGCGGGCTTGTGCAGGATCCGCTCGGAGATCCCGATCTTGCCCAGGTCGTGCAGGAGCGAGCCGATCGCCAGCCGCTCCCGCTGGCCCGTGTCGAAGCCGAGCCGCCCCGCGACCGCGCTCACGTAGTCCGAGACCTCCTCGGAGTGGCCGCGCAGGAACGGGTCCTTGGCCTGGATCGCCTCGGCCAGCACGCGGATCGTGGAGACGTAGGAGGTGCGCAGCTCGTCGTGCAGGCGCGTGTTGTGGAGCGCCGCGCCGGCCTGGTCGCCGAGCGCGAGCAGCACCTCGTCGTCGAGGTCGTCGAAGCCGTCCTCGCGGTCGATGCAGACGACCACGCCGGTGAACTGGTCGTGGACGTAGATCGGGATCGCGACGAACGCCTCCTCGCGCACGATCGTGTCCTGCTGGACGACGTCGCGCGCGAACCGCCGCGCCGCGGCGTGCTCGGACGGGTCGGCCTCGAACCCCTCGTGGGCGACGAGCCGCAGCTCGCTGCCGTCCGTGTCGTCCTCGGGGTGCGTGAGGAGCATGCCCTTCGGCGCGTCGGTCAGCGTCATCGCGGTGCGCAGCACGAGCGTGCGGATGTCGCCCCAGTCGCCGAACGTGCCCTGCGTGTGCTGCAGCTCGGCGATCTGCCGGCGCAGCTCGCGGTTGACCTGCCGCTCGCGCGTCGTGCGCCGCTCGAGCGCCTGCACCCGCTCGCGCAGCGCCTTGGACTCCTGCGCGGCTCCCGGCCCGCGCCGGCGTTCCAGCCACCACGCGGCCAGCGCCAGCGCGCCGCCCACGATCGCGACGCCGAGCCACCACAGGGCCCGCGTCGCCTCGTCCACCAAGCTTGCCTCGCCGTCCGCCTGGACGACCAGCGCGCCGAGCGCCACGACGAGCACGCCCGCCGCCGCCACGGCCGCCCAGAGCGCCCCAGAGCGCCATCCGTGCGTTCCCATAGCGCCCCTTCGTACCCGGACGCACCGGGAACTAGGCGGCAGGTGGACGGTTGGCGGGTCCGTAGACTCCGCCGGATGGATGAGCGTGTGCTCTGCGAACGCCTGATCAGCGCCGACACGAGCACGCTCGACGGGCTGCGCAGCGCCGCCGGCTTCGTCAAGGGCTGGATGGAGGCCCGCGACATCGCGGTGGCCGAGCACGACTTCAACGGCCTTCCCGTGTTGGTCGCCGCAGTGGGCCCGCCCGCAGAGACCAACCCGCCGACCGTCGTCTTCCACGGCCACCTGGACGTCGTCCCCGCGCATCCGGACCAGTTCACGCCGCGCACCGAGGGCGACCGGCTGATCGGCCGCGGCGCCTACGACATGAAGGGCGGCCTGAGCGCGATGATGTGCGCGCTCAAGGACGTCGCGGCGCAGGATCGCGTGCGCGTGGTCTTCACGTGCGTGCCCGACGAGGAGTCCGAGGACGTCGAGCGCCACTCGATCGACTGGCTCGTGCGCGAGCACGGGATCACCGGCGACTTCGCGATCACCGGCGAGCCGACCGACCTGCACATCGGCATCCAGGCCAAGGGCGTCCTCGCGCTCCGTGCGGCGGTCACCGGCAAGAGCGCGCACGGATCCACCCCGTGGATGGGCGACAACGCGATCCTGAAGGCCCACGACGCGTTCCGGCGAATCGAGACCCTGCCGTTCTCGCGCGAGAGCTCCGACCTCTTCGACCGGCCCTCCATCAACCTCGCGCGGATCAACGGCGGAGACGCGTTCAACAAGGTCCCCGATCGCTGCGAGATGGACGTCGACATCCGCTACCTGCCCAACCAGGACCCGGGCGCGATCCTCGCGCAGATCCGCGAGATCGCCGACCTGGAGATCGTCCGGTGCTTCACCTGGCCGCCGGCGGTCGTCTCGCGCACGAACCCGTACGTCGTCGCGCTGCGCGCCGCGGTGCGCCGGCACACGGCCAAGGAGGAGTCGCTGAGCGTCGGCCGCGACGGCGCCTCCGACGTCATCACCTTCCTCGAGGCGGGGATCCCCGGGGTCGAGTTCGGTCCCACCGGCGCCGGCCACCACGGCCCGGACGAGTGGGTCTCGATCTCCTCGCTGGCCCGCTACCGCCGGGCGCTGACCGACTTCGTGACGATGCTGCCCGAGCGGCTGGCGGACGAGGACGCGTCCGCGCCCGCCGACCTGCGGGCGATCGACGGCGGCCTGGCCTGATGGACACGCCGCGCGCGGACCGGCGCATGCTCCTGCGTGCCCTGCTCGCCGCGGTGATCATCGTGATCGCGACCGCCGGCGCCAGCTCGACCGCGGCGCTGCTGAAGATCGACGAGCTCCTGCCTGACCCGAAGCCGGGCGAGACCTTCGACTTCGGGGACGACGCCGGCACCGGCGAGCCCGTCATCGAGAAGCCCCAGCCCGGCAAGCCGCAGACGCTCCTCCTCATCGGCTCCGACGGCCGCTGGAAGAAGGACGACGAGGACCCGGCGCGGTCGGACACGATGATGCTCGTCCGGATGGACGACGACCAGAAGGCCACCACGGTCCTCTCCATCCCGCGCGACCTGCGCGTCGAGATCCCCGGCCACGGCCTGGCGAAGATCAACGACTCGTTCGCGCTCGGCGGCCCGAAGCTCACCGTCGAGACGATCAAGGCGATCACCGGCCTCAAGATCCACGGCGTCGCGAACGTCAACTTCAAGGGCTTCCGCAAGGCGATCAACTACTTCGACTGCTTCTACGTCGACGTCGACCGCCGCTACTACCACTCCAACGTCGGCGTCCCGATCGGCCAGCGGTACGACGCGATCGACATCCCGCCCGGCTACCAGAAGCTGTGCGGCATCAAGGCGCTCGACTACGCGCGCTACCGCCACACGGACACCGACCTCGTCCGCGCCGCGCGCCAGCAGGATCTGCTCCGCGCCGCGAAGGACCAGATCGTCGACCAGATCGGCGAGAGCTCGATCCAGGGGCAGCTCAAGGACCTGGGGGAGATCGTCGCGGAGTCGATGCAGACGAACGGGCGGCTGCGCGAGAAGGCCGGCTTCATCTCGATCGCCAAGCTCGCGCTCGCCTCGCGCGACCACCCGGTCCGCCAGGTCGAGTTCCCCGCGACGTTCGTCGACGAGGGCGACGAGGAGCAGCGGGTCTCGTACGTCGAGTCCACGCAGGACGAGATCGCCGGCGCCGTCTTCCGCTTCCTCCACGGCGGCGAGTCGCAGGCCGAGTTGGACGGGACGGCCCCCAAGCGCAAGGCGACGCCGAAGAAGAAGCGCGGCAGCGTCAAGGCGGCCGAGCTGCGCGAGGCGCGCGACGAGGGCGCCAAGCTCGTCCGTGACACGGGCTCGCGCGCGGAGCGGCTCGGCATCCCGGTCCGCTTCCCGTCCCACCTCACCCAGCGCGGCCAGTACGACGACAAGCTCCGGCTCTACGAGCTGCGTGACCGCGACGGCACGCTGCAGAAGGCGTACCGGTTCACGGTGGTGGAGGACAAGGTCGCCGGCCAGTTCTATGGTGTGCAGGGCACGACCTGGAAGGATCCGCCCCTGCTCAAGAACCCGAGCAAGGTCCGGCGGATCAAGGGGCGCCGCCTCGAGCTGTTCCGTGCGGGCAGCAAGCTGCGCTTCGTCGCGTGGAGGACCGAGACGGCCTCCTACTGGATCTCCAACACGCTGAACATGAAGCTGAGCGAAGACGAGATGCTGGCCGTCGCCGCCTCCCTGACCACCGCCAAGTGAGCGCCCTCCCTCCGACAGATCCGCCCCGCCTCGCGTGGGGCATGTGGAAGCGCTTCCTGGCCGCGATGGTCGCGATCGTCTTCTTCACGGCCGCCGCCAGCGCGACCGCGGTCCTCCTCGAGGTGGACTCCGCGGTGAAGGCGTTCACGCGCTACAACCAGCCGATCGCGGACATCGAGGGCGCGCTCGACGACGTCGACGCGGGCGACCCGCAGACGATCCTCCTGATCGGCTCGGACAAGCGCTGGGGCGACACGAAGGCCGGCATCAAGCCGCGCTCGGACACGATCATCCTCGTCCGCCTGGACCCCGATCAGGACGCCTCGGCGATCCTCTCGATCCCGCGTGACCTGAAGGTCTCGTACACGGGCAAGGACGGCGGGACCTACAACGACAAGATCAACGCCGCCTACTCGATGGGCGGCCCGAAGGCGACCGTCAGCAAGATCAAGCAGCTGATGGGCGGCGACTTCCCGATCCACCACGTCGTCAACGTCAACTTCGGGGCGTTCACGCGCGCGGTCAAGCGCCTGGGCTGCTTCTACATCGACGTCGACCGGCGCTACTTCAACGACAACGCGCCGCCGGTCGCGAGCGAGACGAACTACGCGACGATCGACCTGAAGCCCGGCTACCAGAAGCTCTGCGGCCAGGACTCGCTGGACTTCGTCCGCTTCCGCCACCTCGACACGGACATCGTGCGCGGCGCCCGCCAGCAGCACTACCTGTCCGAGGCCAAGGACCAGCTGGGCGTCGAGCGCCTCTTCCAGGACCGCGAGGAGCTGCTCGAGCTCTTCGGCCGCTACACGGACACCGACATCAAGTCCAGCGGTGCCGTCCTGCGCCTGCTCAAGCTGACCTACGAGGCGTCCCGCTCGCCCCTGCGCCGCGTGAACTTCCGCGCCGACCTGGGCCAGGAGTTCGTGACGATCACCGACGAGAACCTCGCGCGCGTGCGCCGGGAGTTCCTGGAAGTCAAGGCGTCGAAGGGCACGCAGACGACGAAGGCGCGGCCGAAGTCCAGCGCCCGCAAGTCGGCCGCGAAGAAGAACCGCAAGTCGGCGGCGACGCCCGGCCTGGACGCGACCGGGACGCCGGTGGAGGACGCCGCGATCCTCGCGCAGGCCAGGCTCAACTTCCCCGTCTACTACCCCAAGCTGATCCGCACCGGCGGGCGCTTCTGGGACGGCTTCTCCTCCGACAAGCCGCGCACGTACGACCTCTTCGGCCCGGGCAAGGAGCGCTACCGCGCGTACCGCTTCACGGTCGAGGCGCCCGGCCTGGGCGAGTACTACGGCGTGCAGGGGACGAACTGGAAGAACCCGCCCGTGCTCTCCAAGCCGTCCGGCTACCAGACGGTCAAGGGCCGCAAGGTCATGCTCTTCCGCGACGGCTCGCGCCTGCGCATGGTGGGATGGAAGACCGACAAGGCGTCCTACTGGGTCTCGAACACGCTGCTGCGCTCGCTGACCAACCGCCAGATGATCGCGCTGGCGGGCTCCCTGACGCGCATCGGGGGCTGACGCGCCGCCCCGGCGGCTAGATTGTCGCGCTCAATGAGCAGCCAGCGCGAACCCATCGGCGTCATCGGAACCGGCTACGTCGGCCTCGTCACCGCGGCCGGCTTCGCAGAGCTCGGCAACGAGGTCTGGTGCATCGACATCGATGCCGCCAAGATCGAGCGCCTCGAGCAGGGCGAGATCCCGATCTACGAGCCGGGGCTGGCGGAGCTGGTCGAGCGGCACAAGGGCCGCCTCCACTTCTCCACGGACATCAAGGACGCGCTCGAGCACGCGCGCCTGCTCTTCGTCGCCGTGGGCACCCCGCCGTCGTACTCGGGCGACGCCGACCTGAGCGCCGTGTACTCCGTCGTCGAGGCGATGCCCGCCTCCGACGAGCACGCGCTGGTGATGAAGTCGACCGTGCCGGTGGGCACGGGCCGGCACATCAAGCGGTACTTCGAGGACACCGGCAAGACCGGCTTCCGCTACGTCTCCTGCCCCGAGTTCCTCAAGGAGGGCTCGGCGGTGAAGGACTTCCTCCAGCCCGACCGCGTCGTCATCGGCGACGACGGCGACTGGGCCGGCGACGCCGTCCAGGAGCTCTACGCGCCGCTCGGCGCGGAGATCGTCCGCATGGACATCGCCTCGGCGGAGATGGTCAAGCTCGCGTCCAACGCGTTCCTCGCCACGAAGATCTCGTTCATCAACGAGATCGCCAACGTGTCGGAGGAGACCGGCGCGGACGTGCTCGAGGTCGCCCGCGGCATGGGCCTGGACGACCGGATCGGGCCGAAGTTCCTCCAGCCCGGCATCGGCTTCGGCGGCTCGTGCTTCCCGAAGGACGTCAGCGCGCTCAAGCAGCTCGCCGGCAACTCGGGCTACCACTTCCAGCTGCTCTCGGCGGTCATCGAGGTCAACGAGCTGCAGAAGCGGCGCGTGATCGGCAAGCTCAACCGCCACATCGGCGCGCTGCCGGGCAAGAAGATCGCGCTGCTCGGCCTGGCGTTCAAGCCGGACACCGACGACATGCGCGAGGCCTCCTCGCTCGTGCTCGCCGGCCGCCTCCAGGGCGAGGGCGCGCAGGTCTCCGCGTACGACCCGATCGCCGAGGAGGAGGCCCAGAAGCTCATGCGCGGGGTCGACTTCGCCGGCTCGGAGCTCGACGCGGTCCGCGACGCCGACGCCGTGGTGCTCGTCACCGAGTGGAAGCAGTTCCAGGACCTGGACTGGAACGCCGTGGCCGAGGCCATGCGTGGCGACCTGATCATCGACGGCCGCAACGCGCTCGACGCCGACGCCATCCGCGCCGCGGGGCTCAAGTACGAGGGCGTGGGCCGCGGGACGCACCGCGAGTTCCCCGCCGAGCCCACGGGCGAGATCGCGACGGTCTGAGCATGCAGGCCGTCATCCTCGTCGGCGGCGAGGGGACGCGGCTGCGGCCGCTCACCTCGACGGTGCCGAAGCCAGTCGTCCCGCTGGTCGACCGGCCGTTCCTCGCGTACATGCTCGAGTGGCTCAAGTCGCACGGCGTCGACGACGTCGTGCTGCTGATGGGCTACCTGCCGACCGCGGTGCGCGAGGTGCTGGGCGACGGCTCGCAGTTCGGCCTGAAGATCACGTACGTCGAGGAGCCGGACCCGCGCGGCACCGCCGGCGCGCTCAAGTTCGCCGAGGAGCTGCTCGCGGAGCGGTTCTTCATGCTCAACGGCGACGTCCTGACCGACCTGGACCTCACGGCGCAGCTGCGCCAGCACGAGGAGACCGGCGCGAAGGGCACGCTGGCGCTGGTGCCGGTGGACGACCCGTCCGCGTACGGCCTCGTCCGCTGCGACGAGGGCTGGGCGGTCAACGGGTTCGTCGAGAAGCCGCCGGCCGACCAGGTCCCGCCCGACCCGCTCATCTCCGCGGGCGCCTACATCCTCGAGCGCTCCGTCGTGGACATGATCCCGGCGGACCAGAACGTCTCGATCGAGCGCGAGGTCTGGCCCAAGCTCGTCGGCGACGGGCTCTACGGCTTCGCCGACCGGCGCGCGTACTGGATGGACATCGGGACGCCCGAGCGGTACCTGCAGGGCACGTTCGACATCATCGAGAAGCAGGTCAAGACGCAGGTGGCGGACCGCCTCGGCGTCGGCTACCTGTCGATCCACGAGAGCGTCCAGGGCGACGGCCGCGTCGTCCCGCCCGCCGTCGTGGAGGAGGGCTGCGTGATCGGCGAGGGCGCCCACGTCGGCTCGCTCGTCGTGCTCGGCCCCAACGTGAAGGTGGGCGCGCGCGCCAACATCGAGCGCTCTGTCGTGCTCGAGGGCGCCGAGATCGGCGCCGACTGCGTGCTGCGCGACTGTGTCGTGGCCCCGGGCGCACGGGTCGGCGAGGGCGTCCACGTGACCGGCGGCTCCATCCTCGGCGACGGCGTCGTCGTGGGGGCAGGCAACGTCATCGCCCACGGCATGAGAGTCTTCCCGAACGTGGAGATCCCCGAAGGCGCAGTCAAGTTCTGATGGGCGGGATGCTCACCCGCGAGGCGATCGGTCAGATCGACCGCTCCGGCCTGCTCAACGACGTCCTGGCGATCCCCGAGCACCTGCGCGACGCGCTGTGGCGGGTCGAGAGCGCGAGCGGCCTGATGGAGGGCTGGGACTCGCCCGGCGGCCTCATCGTCGCCGGCATGGGCGGCTCGGGCATCGGCGGCGGCCTCGCGCGCGCCGCGCTGGGCGACCACGCGTCGCGCCCCATCGCGGTCTCCAAGGGCTACGGCATCCCGCCGTGGGCGACGCCCGACACGACGGTGCTCTGCGCCTCGTACAGCGGGAACACCGAGGAGACCCTGGCGTGCTACGACGCCGCGGGCTACGTCGGCGCGCGGCGCGTCGTCGTGACGTCCGGCGGCCGGCTGGCCGAGCAGGCGCGCGCCGACGGCGTCCCCGTCATCCCGATCCCCGGCGGCTTCCAGCCGCGCGCGGCGGTCGCGTACCTCACGGTCGCGACGCTCGAGGTCGCGGCGCTCTGCGGCGTCGCGCCCCGGATGACCTCCGAGGTCGACGTCGCCGCGTCGCACGTGCAGGCGCTCGTGTCGGAGTGGGGGCCGGAGGGCTCGGACGACGCGCTCTCCAAGTCGATGGCGCGCGCGCTCGTCGGGACCGTGCCGGTGATCGCCGGCGCCGGGCTCACCGCGCCGATCGCCTACCGGTGGAAGACGCAGCTCAACGAGAACGCGAAGGTGCTCGCCTTCTCACACGAGCTCCCCGAGCTGGACCACAACGAGATCGTCGGCTGGGAGGGCTCCGAGGGGCTCGGCCCGTTCTCCGCGGTCTTCCTCGACGACGAGGACCTGCACCCGCGGGTCCGGGCGCGGATCGAGCTCACCTCGTGGCTGCTCGAGCCGAACGCCGCGCACACCTTCCGCGTCGAGACGCGCGGCAAGAACGCGGTCGAGCGGGTCTTCTCGCTCGTCCTCCTGGGCGACCTCGTCTCGCTCTACGTGGCCGTCCTGCGGGGGATCGACCCCACGCCGGTCACGGTCATCGAGCGCCTCAAGTCGCAGCTCTCCGAGCGCTAGACGCCGCCGCACCCGCCCGGCCGCGCTCGGCGCGGCCGGAGCGCGCTGCGTGACACCCGCAACACACCGGTTTGCGGACCCCGGCCTGTGGGGCAGGGCAGAGGGCATGGATCCCTTCACGCCCGTGCGGGTCGGCGTGTCCGTTGCGACGCACGCCGTGAAGCTCGCCACCGCCGTCCCCAAGGCCATCGCCGAGCACGCGCTCCATCGCGGCGGCAACGGCGACGGCGGCGACGACGACCGCTACGCACCGACCGCGGCCGCCGCGGGCACCGCGTCGCCCGCCACCGACTCGCCGTCCTCCGACTCCCTCGACGCCGCGCGCGACGTCGCCACCAACCCGGCCCCCGCGCCCGAGCCC
>Ga0196960_10000659_pt1 | contig 11004 bp, 12 predicted proteins | sample S3v_5metaG_FD_183187 | JGI IMG/M metagenome (GOLD analysis project Ga0196960, IMG submission 183187) | Soil microbial communities from Anza Borrego desert, Southern California, United States - S3+v_5 | ecosystem: Environmental > Terrestrial > Soil > Desert | place: USA: California | collected... | reverse complement strand
TGTCGCTTCCGCGGATCGCCGGCCACCGCGACGGCGGGAAGACCGAGTGCCCGGGGGCCGCGCTGTACGGCCAGCTGCCGGACCTGCGGGCCCGCGCGGCGGCTGCCGCGGTGACGGTCCCCGCGCCGGTCGCGAACCGCCCGGTCCTCACGGCGCGCACCGCGTCACGTCGTGTCCGCGCGTCCGGCCCAGGGATCCTCGTCTCGGGCTCGACCGACCCGTCCCGCCGTGTGTCCGTCGCGGTCGCGCACCAGCAGCGCGATCAACGGTTCCGCTTCGTCCGCCGGGTCGACGCGCAGGTCGATGACGCCGGCGCGTTCTCGGTCCGTGTCCGCCTCTCCCGGCTTGGCGTCTACCGCCTGCTGGTCAGCGACGGCACCGACCGGGTGGCGCTCCTCACCCGCTCGGTCCGCCGCTCGCGCTGACACCGCGGCGCGAGCAGCGCGTCGGCGTACCGTTCCCAGTCGTCGTGCAGCGCCCGCGGTCCGTCCGCGAGCAGACATCCCGCTTCCGTTCTGGGCTCGCGGTGCCCGAGGCCGTACGCGGACTCGACCAGGACGAGCTCGGGCGACGTCGCGGTGCTGCGGTACCGCGAGGCCTCCGGACGCCCGGTCGGCGGAGCCTCGCGGGTGAACCCGGCGGCGACGAGGAGGTTGCCGTCGGGGTGCAGCGCGTCGCGGCCCAGCAGCCAGAACTGGCGATCGATCAGCGACGGGCCGGCCACGGTCGTCACACCTTCTCGCCGCGGGCGCGCATCTCCCGCACCACGGTCTCGATGCCGCGCTTGTCGATGACCTTCATGCCCTTGGCGCTGACGCGCAGCTCGACGAACCGACTCTCGCTCGCCAGCCAGAACCGCTTGCGGTGGACGTTCGGCTTGAACCACCGCTTCGTCCTCGTCTGGGAGTGGGAGACGTGGTTGCCGCTGCGGGGCTTGCGGCCGGTGACCTGGCAATGCCCGCCCATCTAGCGCGCCTCCCGGAACATGACGTGGCGCTCGAGGCGCTTGTCGTACTTGCGCAGCTGGAGCCGCTCCGGGTTGTTGCGCTTGGACTTGGTCGTCATGTAGACGGTGCCGGTCCCGGCCGTCGACTCGAGACGGATGCCGACGCGGGTCTCGCTCTTGCGCGCCATCAGCCGCGCTCCCTCCGGGCGCGCGGGGCGCTGTCGCCGGCCGCGGACTCGGCGACGTAGGGCAGGAGCGCGAGCTCGCGCGCACGCTTGACCTGCCGGGCGAGCTGGGCCTGGTCGCGGCGGCTCAGCCCGGTCTGACGACGCGACTTGATCTTGCCTCGTGAGGAGAGGTAGGGGCGCAGGCCCTCGGGGTTGCGGTAGTCGATCTGCGCGCGCTCCTCGTCGGTGAGCTGGCGCATCCGGGCGGGGCGCTCGGTGCGGCGCGGACGCCGGGCGGGCGGTCGGGCCATCAGCGGGCCTCCTGGCGCGCGGCGTGGGGGTGGTCGTGGTCGGGCAGGCCGGTCGGTTCCCACCGCTCCATCTCCTCGGCGCTCAGCGCGGCCCACCCCTCGGCGCCGGCGGCCAGCTCGGCGTCCGTGAGCAGGCAGTCGTCCAGGCGCGCACGGATCGCGTCCTCGTCGAGATCGGAGCCGATGAAGACGATCTCCTGGCGGCAGTCGCCGTAGGGCTCCTGCCAGAACGGGTCGATCGTGTGCTTCTGCGTCTCGCGGTCGGGCCACTGGTCGCGCGGGACGGACGCCCACCACAGCCCAGCCGGTCCGACGGTCAGGACCCCGCCGGCCTGAGCCCACTCGCCCGCGAAGTGCGGACGGTCGGCGAGCCAGAAGAAGCCCTTCGCCCGCAGGACGCCGTCCCACGGCGCGTTGATCGTCGCCCAGAGCCGCCGGCCGTTGAACGGACGGCGCGCGCGGTAGACGAAGCTCGAGATGCCGTACTCCTCGGTCTCCGGCTGCTCCTCGCCGCGCAGCACCGCCATCCAGCCGGGCGACGCCGCGGCGCGGTCCAGGTCGAACCGGCCCGTGCCCACCACCTCGTGGGTCGGGACAGCGCCGCGGGTCGCGCGCAGGATGCGCGCCTCGGGGTTCAGCGTGCGGATCACGGCCTCGGTGCGGTCAAGCGTCTCCGCGCTCGCCAGGTCGGCCTTGTTGAGCACGATGACGTCGGCGAACTCGACCTGCTCGACCAGGAGGTCGGCGACGGCGCGGTCGTCCTCGTCGCTGAGGCCGAGGCCGCGCTGCGCGAGGTCGTCGTGGCCGTCGCACTCGTCCAGGAAGGTCGAGCTGTCGACAACGGTGACCATCGTGTCCAGCCGGGCCAGGTCGCCCAGCGACACGCCCGTCTCGTCGGGGAAGGTGAAGGTCTCCGCGACGGGCAGCGGCTCGGAGATCCCGGTCGACTCGATGAGCAGGTAGTCGAAGCGGTCCTCGCGCGCGAGCTGCGCGACCTCGATCAGCAGGTCCTCGCGCAGCGTGCAGCAGATGCACCCGTTCTGCATCTCGACGAGCCGCTCCTCGACGTGGTCGATCTGCGCGTCGCCGCGCTGGACGAGCTGCGCGTCGACGTTGATCTCGCTCATGTCGTTGACGATCACCGCGACCCGCAGGCCCTCGCGGTTCTGCAGCACGTGCTCGAGCAGCGTCGTCTTGCCCGCGCCGAGGAAGCCGGAGAGGACGGTCACGGGGAGGCGTGGATGGGTCATGGCCGATCACGCTACCAAGACTGAGACTCATTCTCATAACCGATCGAACTCCCGCCCCCGCAAGATCGATCGGAGACGGAGCTTGGGCGGGCTACGCGAGTGCGACCGCACCGTGGTCGTCGCAGTGGTCGCCGTGCGGGTGGTGCAGGCGGCCATCGACCAGGTAGTCGACGTGGTCGTCGTGCGGGACGGCGTCGTGTCCGCAGTCGGGGCCGTGCTGGTGGCTGCCCTCGTGGCCGCCGGCCGGCTCGGTGTGGCCGGTCGGGTGGTCGGCGCCGGCCTCGATCACGTGTTCGTCGACGTGGTCGCCGTGCGGGTGGTGCAGGTGCCCGTCGTGCAGGTAGTCGACATGATCGTCGTGCTTGATCGCGGTGTGGCCGCAGTCCGGCCCGTGGACGTGCTCGTGGCCAGCGTGGATCTCGTGGTCCGTCATGGGCCAGACGCTACGCCGGGTCGGAGTCGGGCGCCAAGCAGCTTGGAATGGGACGCGTTCTCAGGTCTGGGGGCCGCCACCTCGCAGCCGTCGGACGCCAGTCCAGACTGAGACTCAATCTCGGGTAGGCTCAGCCGGGTCGATGAGCGGTGTATCAGCGGAAAGATGGCTCGCGCTGGCCGACCGGCGCCTCCGTGAGGCGGGCTACCGATCGGGGTCGGCGCGGTCTGCGGTCATCGAGCTGATGGCGCGTGAGGGCCACTGCGTGCTCAGTGCCCAGGACATCGTCGGCCGTTTGCGTCAGGCCGGCGTCGGATCCGCGGCCACGGTGTACCGAGCCCTCGAGACGCTTCACGAGCTCGGCCTCGTGCATCGCGTCGACGGACGTGACGGTGTCGCTCGGTACGAGATCGCCGATCCGGACGGGCATCATCACCACTTCGTCGACGAACGCACGGGCGAGGTGTGGCCGTTCGAGGACGAGGAGCTCGAGCGCGTGATCGGTTCGGTCGCGGAGCGGCTCGGGGTGCGGCTGCTCGCACATGACGTGACGCTGCGCGGGACCGCGCGCGAGGACACCCCGGGGGCGCCCGGCGCGACCACCTGACCCGCGTGGCGCCGAGGTGCGCCGTCTCATCTTCTTGCCTTCTCCGCAGGAACTGATACTTAGTCTCAGTCTTAGTGTCCGTTCCCATGGAAGGTCGTCCTTGATTCCCCCGAGGTCCCTCTACGCCGCGTCCGCGGCGTTGCTGGCTGCCCTGCTTGCCGTGCTCGTGGCGGTAGCGCCCGCCCACGCCGCGTCCGGCCCACCGCCGCCGACGCTCGACCCGCGGGTGATCGCAGGGATCCATACGGACGCCGTCGCGCCGTTCGTCGACACCGTCGGCGGTGAGCAGCGGCTCGTCCTGGCCTCCCGCGCTGACGTGGACGGCCAGCACGGCAAGCGCTTCACGGCGAGCGACGTCCTGTTCCACCTGGAGGACAACGCCAAGGCCACGGTGCCGCCCGGGTTCGAGTTCCTCGGCCCGGTGGGATCCGACACGTGGATCGCGCCGATGACGCAGGAGCCTGGTGTCCTGTGGCCGGGCTTCAGCACGGAGGGGATCCCGGCGGGAGTGCTCGACGGCAACGCGGTGGAGCTGCGCCTCCAGTCCGTGGATGGTCCCGGCACGTTCCACCTCTTCACGGTCGGTGCGTTCGGCAACGCCACGCAGCTGCTGACCGTCGGCGGTCCGGCGTGGAAGCTGAGCACGAACCAGCACGTCCACGCGAACTGGGCGTTCTCGGCCGCCGGGCGTTACGAGCTGACGTTCCGCGCCGACGCCAAGATCGGCGGTACGCCGGTCAGCGGCACCACGACCTACGCCTTCCACGTGAGCGCCCTGCCGACCGCGGCGCCGACGACGACCACGGTGGAGGCCGACCCGGCACGGCCGGCGCTCGGCGACGACGTCGCCCTCACCGCTGCCGTCGCGCCCGCGCGGGCCGAGGGCTACGTCGAGTTCCTCGACGGCGAGACGTCGCTCGGGCACGCCGAGGTGAGCGACGGCACCGCCCGCCTGGTGACCGACGCGCTGCCGCTGGGCGAACGCGCGATCACCGCGCGGTTCACGCCCAAGACGTCGCGCACGCACGCGCCGTCGACGTCCGCGCCGCGCACTGTGACCGTCGTCGCCGAGCCCGGCGGCGACGCTTTCGAGATCGCGGGTGTCCGCTCGTCCTACGTTGCGGGTGAGACGCTCACCGCGCGGGTGCGCGGGTGGACGCTGAAGGAGGGCCAGTCGTACTGGTGGACGGTCCGCAAGGACGCCAACGACACCGAGTACGTGATGAGCGACGTCGAGGGCGGGACGGCAGCGCAGGGCACGCTGGTGCGCGAGCTGACGAGCGCCTATGACGGCTACGAGATCAGCGCGCTGTTGCGTGGCCCCGGCCCGAACGGCAGGGACGTGACGTTGCAGAGCACGCCGTTCGTGAAGCTCGCCGTCACCGGCGAGGACCGTGGCTCGGGCCGGCCGATCAAGGTGACCGGGCAGCCCACGGAGCCGGTGTACTCCGGCGACCGCGTAGAGGTCGAGACGGGCACGCAGCTCGGCGCGGGTGAGCGGTTCGCGTGGGTCACGCGCTTCGCACGCGTGCACGCCGCGTGGGAAGAGCAGCAAGAGGGCGAGGTGCGCGGCTCCGGGCCCTGGGGCATCGCGACCGTCGGCTCGGGCGACCGCGAGTGGGCGCTGCAGATCCGCGGCGCCGACGGCAAGGTGCTCGGCCAGTCCGCCCCGCTGCTGCTGTCGGTCCAGGCCCGCGAGGTCCAGCTCGAGGGGCTGCGGAGCATCTACCGCGTCGGCGACACGCTGCGCGCGAACGTCTCCGTGTGGCCCGCGCTGCCTGGCGCGACCTTCGCGTGGAACCTGGAGTGGGAGCCCATCGCCGGCGCCGCCGGGACGAGCATCGAGATGCCCGTCACCGCCGACATGCACGGCAAGACCCTGAGCGTCGACGTCAACGCCGACAACGGGTTCACGGGCTGGTACGCCTGGGCGGGCTCGGCGAGCCACCGGATCGCCGTCACGGACGCGGCGCCCGGCGAGCAGGTCCTGATGTTCGATGCGCTCGCCGGCCACTACCACCAGGGCGGCACGATCGCCCTGCGGGTGAACGCCGACCCGGTCGCGTCGGACACCGACACCGTGCGGTGGGAGTGGAAGCGGCGCGGCGACGCCGAGTTCCTTCCCGTGCCCGGGGCGACTGGCTTCGCGCACGACGTGCGAGCCGAGCAGGCGCTCGACGGCACCCAGGTGCGCGCGACGCTGCTGACCGCCGACGGCAAGGAGCTGGCGACGACCGAGGAGCTCGCGACGATCCACGTCGACGACCACGGCGCCAAGCCGCAGCAGCAGGTGTCGATCGACGGCACGCCCGGCGGGCACGTGGCGGGCGACCGCGTCGAGCTGCGGGCGAAGGTCGAGCCCGGCACCGCGCTCGACCGGTACCGATGGCTCGTGCAGAAGCCGGGGGCGGCGAAGCCGGAGGTCGTCGCCGGCCAGCACGGCGCGACGTACGCCTTCACCGCCACAGAGGCGCTCGACGGCGCGAAGATCAGCGTCGCGGTCGCGTACGGTGACGGCGCCGTCGCCTACGGGCCGTCGGCCCCCGTGACGCTCGACATCGCGGCTGCGCCACCGGGCGACGAGGAGCCTTCGCCCGCGCCGGGCGATGGCCAGCAGACCCCGCCGGTGGATGACGGGCAGGGGCAGACGCCTCCCGCGCCCACCCCGCCGTCGCCGGGTCCTGCCACGCCGCCCGCCGCGACGGCGCCGGTGCCGCCGGCCCAGGGTGCAGACCGCTCCCGGGCGGTCGTCGCCGAGCCGCGCGTGGCCCGGCTCGCGAGCCGGCGCGCCCTGCGTGGGCGCTCCGCGGTCCTGGCGCGCGTCGCCTGCCCGGCAGGAGGCACCGCGTGCCGCGCGCAGGCACCGCGTCAGGTGTCCGTCCGCATCGCTGGCAAGCGGTTCGTCGCGCGCGTCGAACTGGCCAAGACCATCCGTGCCGGTCGCCGCGCGTCGGTGCGCATCGTCCTGACCCGTGACGCCGTGCGGCGTCTGGCGAAGCGGCGCACGACGGTGTCGGTCCCGGTGACCGTCACGACCGGCGGCCAGCGGACGCGTACGACGGTGCGCGTCGTGCTCGTCGGCTGATCCTCTGACCCCCGACCTGGAGAGCTTCCAGTGAGAAGAACGCTGCTCGCAGTCTGCGTCCCGCTCGCCGCCGCGGTCATCGCTCCGATGGCCGCGGCGGCTCAGGGGCTGCCCAACCATGAGCGCCACGTCATGTCGGTCGGCCACGCCGACGTCCTCAACATCACATCGCACGTCGATCACTTCCACGTCGAGGTGGAAGACGACTCGGGCGACGCGCCGGTGACCCGCAAGCTCACCGACGTGCTGCTGCACGCCAAGCCCGAGTCGCGCATCGACGTGCCCGACCTGCCCGCCTACGGATTCCTGGGTCAGCCGGGCGAGCCCGTGTGGATCCTTCCGGAGATCCAGAACGACGAGCTGCTGTGGCCCGGCTGGAACACCGAGGACGTTCTTGCGTCGGAGTTCCCCGACGCCCACCTGAAGCTGCGGCTGCTGAGCGTGATCGGTCCCGCCCAGGTGAGCGTCTTCACGAGCGACCCCGTCGGGAATCCGCAGATGATCTTCGACAGCGCCAATGCGCTGCCGCAGACCGCGGAGATCCTCAACCGCACCCACACGCACGTCAACTGGGCGTTCGAGGCCGAGGGCCTGTACTCGATGATGGTGCAGGTCGAGGGTCGGCTGGCCGACGGCCGCACGATCACCTCGCGCGCGCACGAGATGCGGTGGTTCGTCGGCGACCTGGCCGCCCTGCCACAGGGCGCGCCGACGACCAGCCTCAGCATCGGCGGACTCGCCGACCAGTACGCAGTCGGCGACACGGTGACGCTGAGCGCCGACTACCCGAGGGAGACGGGCCTCACCGACGCGCGCTGGACGCGCACGTGCGCGGACGGGACGAACGCGGCGTTGGGGACGGGCGCGACCGTGACGTTCATCGCCGCTGTCGAGCACGACGCGTGCCGCGTCTCGGCGACGCTCAGCGCAGCAGATGGCACCGTGGTCGCGGTCGCGCCGGACGTGACCCTGCGTGTCGTGGCGGCACCGGCACCGGCGCAGGGCACGCCGTCGCCGCCGCCGGCGGGGCCTGGCGCTGTGGCGCCATCGGTGCCCACCACCGTGCGGCCAGTCCCTCCGCGCGAGCTCGCACTCGTCCGCAGCGGTGACCTGCGCGTGTCGTCGCTCATCGAGCGCGGAAGGGACGCGGTGCTCTGTCGTCTCGCTGCAGCCGGGCGGTGCACCGTGCGGCTCACGGTCTCGGCTGCGGCTGCCCGCAAGCTCGGCCTGCGCATCGAGAGCGGGGCGACACGCTACGTGGTGGCGACCGGCGAGCGTCGGGCTTCCCGTGCTGGCGCGGTGAAGGTCACCGTCCGCTTGACGCGGTCCGCGCGGCGAGCGTTGCGTCGCACCGCACGTGTTCCGGCGATCCGCATCGACGCAACCGCGACCCTCGCCGACGGCACGCGCCGCACCGGTCGGGCCTCGCTGCCAGCATCTCGGGTGCGATAGCGCCCTCGGAAGTACGCGCCCGCCGACGGGAGTTGGCGGGCGCGCAAGTCCCGGCCAGATGCTCCCGCGGACGAAGACCGAGAGCCGTTGACGAGCGTCCGCGGCTCGGCCCGCGTCAGGAGCGCTCGGGGGCCTGCTGCTGGGACGTGCCGGCGTGCGACAGATCCGCGCCGGGGGAGATCCGGGTCGTAGAGCTCGAGAGGCCCACCGTCGAGCCCAGGAGCCCGCAGACGCACAGCGCGATCGTGGCGCGTCGCAGGCGCTTCCGGGTCAGCCAGGGCCAATGTCGGGTCTGGAGCCAGACCCGCGTTCCCGATGTCGCGGCCACTGCCGCGCAGGCGCAGGCGGAGCACATGTCACCAGCGTACTGAAGCGAGAACAGGTCTCGTTTCATCGGTGGTGAGAACGAGTCTCGTTCTTGTTCTAGGGTGACGACCATGAAACGCGTCGCGCTCACCCTCGCCTTGCCCTTGCTCGTCCTCGTAGCTGCTTGCGGCGACGCCTCGACTCGTGGCTCCTCGGGCGATACCGCGTTGAGCGTGGCGGCGACGACCCGCCAGGTCGCCGATTTCGCGCGTCAGGTCGGCGGCGATCGAGTCGCGGTGCGGAACATCATCCCGGCGAACGCGGACCCGCACGACTTCGAGCCCCGGCCGAGCGACGCGCGGGCCGTGGCCGACGCGGACGTCGCGGTGCAGTCCGGCGGCGATCTGGACGCGTGGCTGTCGGGTCTGCTCGACAACGCGGGCGGAGACGCCGAGCGGGTGAGCCTCATCGACTCGGTGAAGACGATCGAGGGAGGACACCACCACGAGGACGAGCACGACGAGGAGGACACTGCGCACGCCGAGGACGAGCACGGCGAGAGCGGCGAGGAGGTCGATCCGCACTGGTGGCAGGATCCGACCAACGTGGAGCTCGCGGTCAAGCGCATCGCGGCGGCGTTCGCCGCAGCCGACCCCAGCGGGAAGGGGACGTACGAGGCGAACGCGGCGCGCTACGTGCGGGAGCTGCGGCGTCTGGACAAGGACATCTCCTCGTGCCTCGACACCGTGCCTGCCGAGCGCCGCAAGCTCGTCACCAACCACGACGCGTTCGGGTACTTCGCGCGCCGGTACGACATCGAGGTGCTCGGCTCGATCATCCCGGCGCTGTCGACGAACGCCCAACCGTCCGCAGGTGATCTGCGCCGGCTTGTCGAAGCCATCCGCCGTGAGCGAGTCACGACGATCTTCGCGGAGAGCGCGCTGAACCAGCGCCTGGAGAAGGCCGTCGCCCGCGATGCGGGCGTGGAGGTCAGCGCGGCGCTCTACGGCGACACGCTGGGCCCCGACGAGAACGGCACGTACGTGCAGGCGCTGCGCCACGACGCGTCGATCATCGCCAAGGGGTTCGGCGCGCAGTGCGCCTTGGACGCCGGATAGGCGCCGGGCCTGGCGATGCGCCGAGGCGCGCGATGCTCGCGGCACTCGCCATCGCGGCCAGGGCACCGACGAGCGCGATGCGCGCGGCTCGGCGTCGCCCCGGTGCTCACGCGGCACCGGGGCCGGCGTCGGCCTCGGGATCGGCGCCGAAGAGCAGGTCCACGAACCGGCGGAGGGGGCCGATGACGTCGAGGTCGGGATCGAGCAGCGCCTGGAGCTGCAGGCCGCTCAACGTCGCCAGCACCAGTGCTGCGGCGTCGGATGCCGCGATGTCGGCGGGGAGGGCGACGTCCTCGCGTTCGGTGAGGCTGCGCTCGATCTCCTGGCGCTGGCGCGCGTACCGCGCGGTGAAGTACTCGTGCGCGGGGTGCGCGGGGTTGGACGCCGCGGCGGCCAGGGTGGTCCACAGGCGGGTCACCTCGGGCTCCTCGGCGTCGCGGCGCAGGATCTCCGCGAAGACCGCTCCGCGGGACGCGCCCGCGTGGAGCGCGTGCTGCGCCGCCGCGCGACCCGCGTCGTCGCGCTCGCGCAGCACCGCGTCGAGCAGCTCGGCCTTGTCCTTGAAGTGGTGCAGGAGGCCCGGGTGCGAGAGGCCGGCGCGGCGCGCGATGTCGCGCAGCGAGGCCTCGTCGTAGCCATGCTCGACGAAGCTCTCGCGCGCCGCCTGGACGATCGCGGCGCGGCGGGCGGGTGTCCCCGCGTACGGCCCGCGGGGGCTGCGCTTCTCGGACGAGGTCACGGCGGGCCGGACTGTACCGGTCGGCGCTGGGCTCACCACACGGTCGCGGTGACCCCCCAGGCGGACAGCTCGGCCGCGACCCGCTCACGCAGGTCGCCGCCCGGGCCCAGGCGCGCCGGGTCGGCGATGACGCCGAGCGTCGCGCACCCGTCCTGGCGGCCCAGGCACAGGGTCAGGTCGTTACGCAGCGGCGCCGCGAGCAGGTGGACCTCGGCGGCGCGGTACGGCCCCAGGTGCGCGACGTGCTCGGGGATCGGCCCGACGTTCGACGCCACGCCGTCGACGTTCGCCTGGACCCGCGTGGCGACGCGGTGCGTGATCGCGCCGGGGAGGAGCTGCATGGCGTCGACCACGCCCGGCGGGCGGGAGGCGCGGGCGCCGCTGACCTGCTGCGTGGCGCGCTGGAGCGCGGCCTTGGTCGCGCGGCGCACGCCGAGCAGGTCACCGTGGTCCGGCAGGCCGCCAGGCAGGAGGACGACCGCGGCGGCGGCCGCGTTCCCGTCGACGGCGGCACGCTGGAGCCGTTCGTGCGCGCGCCCGTGCGCGCGGGTGTCGACCGGCAGGAGGAGGCGCAGCGGCCGGTCGAGCGG
>Ga0196960_10000658_pt1 | contig 11039 bp, 8 predicted proteins | sample S3v_5metaG_FD_183187 | JGI IMG/M metagenome (GOLD analysis project Ga0196960, IMG submission 183187) | Soil microbial communities from Anza Borrego desert, Southern California, United States - S3+v_5 | ecosystem: Environmental > Terrestrial > Soil > Desert | place: USA: California | collected... | reverse complement strand
GATGGCGACATCGATCTCCTGCCCCTGGCCGTCACGATCCCTGGCGTGCAGGGCCACCATGATCGCGTACGCCGTCGCGAGCGAGGCGATCCCGTCGGCGAGGCCGAAGGGCGGGAGCGTCGGCGGGCCGTCCGGCTCGCCCGTCGACGAGGCGAATCCGCTCATGGCCTCGGCGAGCGTGCCGAACCCGGGTCGCCGCCGGTACGGTCCGATCTGCCCGAATCCGGTGACGCGAGCGAGCACGAGCCCCGGGTTCTGCGCTGACAGTGCGGCGTAGTCCAGCCCCCAGCGCTCGAGCGTGCCAGGACGGAAGTTCTCGATCACCACATCGGCGGTTCGAGCCAGACGCAGAAAAGCATCGCGTCCGCCGGCGGTGTGCAGGTCGATGGCGACCGTGCGCTTGTTGCGTCCGAGCGTCTTCCACCAGAGGTTCTGGCCGTCCTTGCTCGGCCCGTGACCGCGCGCCGGGTCCGGCCGGTCCGGATGTTCGACCTTGACGACGTCCGCGCCCATATCGCCCAGGTGCATCGCCGCCATGGGCCCTGCGAACAGGGTCGAGGCGTCGACCACCCGCAGGCCCTCGAGCGCACTCATGCGTCCGCCTCCCGGCAGATGCGGAAGCCGATCGACGGCGAGGCATCCTGCCCGAGTCCCGGCAGCAGCAGCTTGGCGCTGAACTCCGCCGGCTTCACTCCGCCGTCGAAATACCAGTCGGAGCCCTCGCTGCGATGGGCGCTGCCGCCCTTGAGCATGACGAAACGGGTGCGTCCGTCCGAGTGCTCCGACTCGGTCCAGTTCCACACCTCGGGTGTTCGGCGGGCGAAGCCGGGCAGCCCCGCAGCGAGCTGCCATTCGTCTTCGGTGGGGAGGCGCCCCCCGGCCCACGATGCATACTCGCGAGCGCGTGCGAAGGTCACGCCGGTCGCAGGTCGTTCTGGATCTCGCGCCTCGGAAGCCTCGCCGATCGCGTCGAGGAAGCGCGCGTAATCGGCCTCGCTCACCTCGCTCGATTCGACCCGCACGGGACGGCGGATCTCGATGGTCCGTTCCAGCGTGCGCTGATCGTGCAGCCGCGGCGGGAGCGGCTTCCACTCGTCGACATAGGGCGCCCCGTCGTACATGCCGGTCTCGCGCATCCGGAACCGCACGGTGAGCGTGTGCTCGCCCGCGGGGACGGTGACGGTCGGTGAAGGCTCCCGGTCGGCCGGTGCAAGCGGACCGTTCCAGGGCGGGGCCGTCAGGCGGTGAGCGCGTCGGTGCGGGAACGTCGCATCGCGTTCGACGGATTCGCCGGCCAGCGCGGCCGGCGCTGTCGCGACCTCGACCGGCACGGCGACTCCGTCTTCGATCCGCACGGCCGCGGCGATCCCGGCGGCGGGCACGATGATCGTCTCTGCGGTGTCTCCCGCGTGCAACGCCGTCCAGCCGGTGCCGGACGGTCGGAACATCACGTCGGCGTCCGAGGTGTTCGCCAGCACCAGCAGAGTGACGCCGTCCAGCTCGAACGTCGAGCCGACCAGGGGGCCGTCGAGAACCGCGAGAGGCGTCCACTCCCCGTCGACGAGCCAGCGATGAAGACCCCGCTGCACCGGGAGCATGCGACGCAGCGTCGCGGCATCCCTGCCGTTCCATCCGACCCAGGCGCCGAAGACGACCTCCCAGACCATGACGCCGACGCCGTTGAGCCACGCCGAGCGCAGCTCGGCGGAATGATCGCGATGCCAGCGGCGGATGTGGTGCTGCATGTGGCGACGCTCGAACCAGTGTGCGCGCAGAACCCCCGGGGTCTCCGAGTCTGCGAACCACTGCGCCCACGACAGGGCGTGGTCGGCGATGCGCTCGGTGGCGAGCTTCGATTCGCCTTCGAGACCGATCCCCGGGCGGGCGGCATCGAGCGCGGCCACCAGCTCAGGGTCGGCCTTCTTGAGGGTGTCGAGGAAGACGCCGTCTGCTCCGAGCCGCCGAACCGTCGCCGCGAGTTCCGCGGCGTCGACGCCCGACCGCCTCGTGCCGGTGTCCCACGGGTTGTAGTCGAGGAACACGGCGACTCCGGCCGCGCGGAGTTCCGCTGCGACGTCGGCCAGCCCGGGGACATCGTAGAAGTCCCACTGATTGCGGTCGTCGATGCCGATCACCGGGTACGCGTGCCACAGCACGACACCGTCGAGGCCGCCGAAGCGCTCCCGGGCATCGGCGAGGAACCGTTCCGGCGTGAATCGCTGGGCCTCGAAGTCGAAGAAGAGCTCGTCCCACAGCCACACCTGCGCCACGGTGAAGCATCGGCTCGCCCAGCTCGAGGCGGGGTCGCGGTACCGGACGGGTTCTCCGTGACGGCGTCGGGCGCCGTCCCGCCACGCCGCGAGCTGCGCACGCCAGCGCGGAACATCGGCCGGATCGTTCGGAGCGGCGAAGATCTTCGCGTCATCGAGTGCGACGGCGGCCTCGCCCCGCGTGAGATCGGCGTCGAGCGGGACGGACGTCGGCAGGTCGAGTTCACGGGGCCGCAGCGGATCGAAGCCGGAGCTCACGTGCTCGCCTCCCCGATCAGCGCGGCGACCTCGGATGCCGTGGGAACCGCATCCTGCGCTCCCGGACGAGTCACGGCGAGCGCCGCGGCCGCGGCACCGGCCCGCGCAGCATCGACGAGCAGCCCGACGTCGACGCTGTCGGGCGTGCGACCGGAGGCGGCGATGGTCGCCGCGAACATCCCGCAGAACGTGTCGCCGGCTCCCGTGGTGTCGACCGCGTCCGCGGGGAACGCCGGCACCTGCGCTCGATCGCCGCCGCACAGCACGAGTGATCCGTGCCGTCCGAGGGTCACGACGAGCGAGCGCACGCGCGAGGCCAGGGCGGTGATCGCCACCTCGAGGTCATCGGTGCCGGTGATGTCGAGCGCCTCATGCTCGTTGACGAGGAGCACGTCGATCATGGGGAGCAACGTGTCGGCCGCGGTGATGAAGGGTGCTGAGGGGGCGGCATTCATCAGGTGCCAGGCGCCAGAGGGGCGAGTGCGTGCGGCGTCCTCGACGAGCGGGATCGGGATCTCGAGCTGGGTGAGGAGGATGCGGGCCGACGCGAGCACCGAGCGCTGCTTCACAGTCAGAGCCTCGGATGCCGCGTTCGCGCCGGGCACGACGACGATGGAGTTCTCGGCCGTCGCGTCGACCGAGATCAGGGCCGTGCCGGTCGGAGCGTCGACCCGGGAGAGGCCCGAGACGTCGATCCCGTCCGCGACGAGAGCGGCGCGAAGCGCGTCGCCGTCGGCATCCATGCCCACGGCGCCGATGAAGGCGACGCTGGCGTCACCGGCTCGGCGTGCGGCGACCGCCTGATTCGCGCCCTTCCCGCCACCGCTTCGCAGGAGCGACGAGGCGAGCACGGTCTCGCCGGGCCCGGGGATGCGCTCGACCTGGGCGACGACGTCCTGATTGATGCTGCCGACGATGACCACGCTCATGACCTCACCTCCGAGAGGCGGAGGGTCCGCTCGGCGAGGTCCCGGATCGACCGCTCCGGTCCTCCGGGCATCGAGGTCGCGATCCGGTCCTGGAGCGGTGTCGTCCACGAATCATCGATGCCGTCCGCACCGCAGAGGCCCCCCACCACCGATCCGACGGTGGCTCCGACCGAATCCGTGTCCCATCCGCCGGTCACGGCGAACGCGACCGCTGCCCCGAAGTCGTCACCGTAGGCCTGCAGGGCGCAGGCGGCGAGGGCGGCATTGTTGAGCGTGTGCACCCAGTGCATCCCGGCGAACTCGGCGTGAAGCACGTCGAGGGCCGCGGCCGACGTCAGGGAGCCCGCGGCGAGCGAGCGCCCGGTCTCACGCCCGAGGCGGAGAGCCGCCGCGAGGCGGGATGCCGGCGGCACGACGGTGTCGGCGGCATCCAGCACCTCGTCGATCGACTCGGCGACCAGCGACGCGGAGCACGACGCCGCCGCCCACATCTCACCGTAGATGCCGTTGCGTGTGTGACTGAGGCGGGCATCGACCCACGCCGACGCTGCGGCGGCGCGCACATCCCCCGGGTGCGCCCACCCGTGCACGTCGGCCCGGATGAGGGCGCCGATCCATTCCCGGAACGGATTGAGGTGCGTGGCGGTCTCGGGCACGGGGCGCGCGTCGAGGATGTTCCGGTACGCGGCGCGTTCCGCGGTGAAGACCCGGCCGGCCGGAAGGGCAGCCAGCCACGCCTGGGCGACGTCCTCGGTGGTCAGGTCATCGCCGTGCGACTCGAGAAGGTCGAGCGCGAGGATCGGGAAGTTCAGATCGTCGTCCTCCGGCATCCCGTCGATGTTCTCGAGCAGGGACGTGGGCGCCGAACGCCGATTCCAGGGCCAGCGTTCGGCGATCTCGGAGGGCAGCCCGGCCGCGGTGAAGTACCGCTCGATGGGCCAGTTGCCGGTCGCGCGGGCGATCTGCTCGATGCCCTCGCGCGGAATCTTCTCGACCGGTTTTCCGAGGAGGCATCCGGCGGCGCGTCCGAGCCATGCGCCGTGCACGCGCTCGAACGACGTTCGGCTGGCGTGCGCCGTGACGGGCGCCGGCAGAAGTCGGACGATGTCGGTCCAATCATCCGGCTCCTGTGTGCTCGGTCGCTGCACGGCCTGAAGATCATCCAAGATCGTTCGAGCGAGGGCGCGCAGAGCCGGGGGAGCGGGCTCCGTACTGGCGCCCGCCGGGGCGAGCACGGTCGATCCGCCGGCCCCCGCCCATCGCTGTTCGATAGCGGCGAGTTCGCTCTCATCGGCGCCCTGCTCGCGCAGAGCGATCAATTCGGCGGGGACGAGATCTTCCGGCTGCGCCCAGGTCAGTCTCATGCGGCAGCCTCTCGGCCGAGCATTTCCGTGAGCGCCGATGCTCGCTGTGCGGCGCGCTGCGCATCTGCGCGCGCCACGTCCTGCACCACCTCGGTCATGGTCGAGACCACGCCGTCGAGATCGAGGCGGCTGGCGGTCGTGACCCCGGTGAGCCACTCGGCCGGCACGGCGCCGACGCCGTGCAGGCCTCCGCAGATGGCGCCGGCCATGGTGGCGATCGAATCCGAGTCGCGGCCGTAGTTCACGGCATCCAGCACCGCGGCGCGCAGATCGCCGTCACGTGCGAGGACGAAGCCGAGCGCGACGGGAAGCTCCTCGATCGACTTGGTCCGCGACGGCAGCCGGGCATCCATCGCCGGAGCGCGGTACTGGTCGCCCACGGTGTCGAACGGCGCGACCGCCGCGCGCACGATGCGGGCGAGCTCGCGAGGATCATCCGATCCGCCGGAGGACACGAACGAGTCGACGGCGTCGAAGACGGCGCGGATGGCCGCCGCCGTGCCGTCGTGGGCGACGTCGAGCACGGCGGAGCGCACATCGGCGACGGTCGCGCCGGGAGCTGCGGATGCCGCCACGGCCGCGGCGAACACACCCGCGGCCTCGCGCCCGTACGAGGACTGGTGGGCGCCGGCGATGTCGATCGCCTCGGCATACGCTGCGCGGTGATCGCCGATGTGCACGAGTCCGACGGGTGCCATGTACATCGTCGCGCCGCAGTTGACGATGTTGCCGACGCCGGCCTCCCGAGGATCGGCATGGCCGTAGTGCAGTTTGGCGACGATCCACTTCTCGGCGAGGAAGACCCGCTGCAGGATGAGCGCCTCATCCTCCAGCTCGGGGATCCAGCGTCGTTCGCCGATCATGAGCGGGACCAGATCGTTCGCGACGTCGTAGGCGTCGAGGTGGCGCCGCCGCTTGGCGTACACCTCCACGAGGGCGTGGGTCATGAGTGTGTCGTCCGTGACGTGCCCGTCGCCCTTGTGGTAAGGCGCGATCGGGCGGGCAGTCCTCCAGTCCGCGAGGAAAGGACCGACGATGCCCTCGACCCGACCGCCGTGCCGCTCCTCGATCTGCTCGGGAGTCCACCCCTCGGTCGCACCTCCCAGAGCGTCACCCACTGCGGCGCCTGCGAGCACTCCGGCCACTCGGTCCTGCAACACGAACATTCCCACTCCTTCTTGCATTGGTCGTCGATGAGGTGCGGGGGCGGACGGATCGCCCGCCCCCGCACGGGTCATCAGCCGGCGATGTCCGCCCAGCCGTCGGACAGCTGGGTCGCCAGCTGCTCGCTGGTGATCTGGTCGGCCAGATACTGCTGGAAGGCGGGCGTCGCGACCGTGTCCTTCCATTCCGTGTACTTCTCCACCTTCAGGAACGGAGGACCGACCAGGCCCTCGCCGGAGGCCAGCACCTGCGTCCACGCGGGGTTGTCCGCCGCGAGCTCCTCGACCGCGGTCCGAGCGGCTCCCGAGGACGGGATCAGGGCGTCGGCGTACGCGATCTCGGCGAGGTTGTCGCCGCTCATCAGGAAGTTGAGGAAGTCGGCGGACTCCTCGACGTATTCGGAGTCGATGTTCACCGAGTACGTCTGCGGATTCGCGGCCTGCACGGCCCCCTCCGAGCCCTCGAGCGGCGGGAGGGCCACCCAGTTGAAGCCCTCGGGCGCGTCATTGGCGATGTTCGTCGCCTGGAACGAACCCTGCACGGTCATCGCGACCTTGCCCCCGTAGAACGACGCGAGCACGTCCGATCCGGACTGCGTGAGCGAGGTGGGCTCGATCGTCTTGTCGGTGTACGCCATCTCGTGGATCAACTCGGGCACCGCGAGCTCGTTCTCGCCGACCTCGATCGACGCGTCCGCGCCCTCGCCGGAGAAGTATCCGCCGTCGAAGCCGAGCGAGAGGCTCATCATCGTCGCCGTCGGCGAAGCGAGGCCCCAGCCGACGCCGTACGTCCCGCCGGCGGTCGTCGCCTTCGCGATCTCCTGCAGCTGCTCCCAGGTCATGGTGTCGCCGCTCGGGATCTCGAAGCCCGCCGCCTCGAGCAGGTCCGCGTTGGCGAAGACCATGTACGACTGCAGCGTCGAGGGGTAGGCGATGATCTGGTCGTCATGCGTGACCGATTCCCAGATGCCTTCCGAGATGTCGGACTTCAGTTCCTCGTCGATGAGGTCGGTGAGGTCGGCCAGATAGCCGTCGGCCGCGAACGAGACGATCGAGCTCGCCTCGTAGTGGATGATGTCCGGCGCGGTGCCTCCGGTGAACTGGGTGATCAGCTTGTCGAAGGTGCCGTCCCATCCGGCCTGGACGATCTCGACCTGCACGTCGGGGTTCTCCGCGTTCCAGTCATCGACGATCGACTTCACCGCGGCCTGCGTCGCCGGCTGGTCTGAGAGCGACTGGAACTCGAGGGTGATCGCGCCGTCCTCCCCGTCACCGCCTCCGTTGCTGGCGCTGCCCTGCGCACAACTGCTCAGGGCGAGGATGGCGACGCCCGCGAAAGCGATGGCGCCGATGCCTCGGATGCTCTTCATGTTGCTCGCCTTTCTCATATGTGATTGCACGGGGGCCGGGATCAGCCCTTGACTGCGCCGGCGAGCATGCCGCCGGTGAGTTTCTTCTGCAGGATGCCGAAGATGATGAGCGACGGGATCGTCGCGAGGATCGCGCCGGCCGCCAGCGGGCCGAGCTGGGTCTGCCCCTCGGCCCCCAGAAAGGAGCGCAGCGCGATCGGGAGGGTGTAGAGCTCGGGGCTCTGCAGCAGCACCAGCGCGAGGAAGAACTCGTTCCAGGCCGACACGAAGGTGAACATCGCGGTGGCGACCAGGCCCGGTGCGAGCAGCGGCAGGATGATCGTCCGCAGGATCGTGATCCGTGAGGCGCCGTCCATCTCGCCGGCCTCCTCGAGCTCGGCCGGGATCGCCGCGACATAGCCCTGCAGCATCCAGAGCGTGAACGGCAGCGTGAAGGTCACGTAGACGAGGATCAGGCCGAACAGGGTGTCGTTCAGGTTGATCGAGCGGAGCACGAGGAACAGCGGGATGATGATGAGGATCGTCGGGAACACCTGGCTGGTGAGGATCCAGACCGTACCGGCCGCCCGCAGCCTTCCCTTGAGCCGCGCGAGCGCATAGGCCATCGGCATCGACAGGAGCACCGTGATGATCATCGTGGCGATCGAGACCAGCAGCGAGTTGCCCGCTGCGGGCAGCAGGTTCTGCCGCTCGAGGGCGGAGGTGTAGTTCGTGAAGTCCCACTCCGCGGGAATCAGATTCACCGCGAGCGAATTCAGCTCGCCGGTCGACTTGAAAGACGCCGACAGCAGCCACAGCAGCGGAAAGCCGAGGAAGAGCAGGAACGCTGCCAGCGCCGTGTACATCAGCACCGTCGCGTACCAGGGGCGCCGGTTGGTCATGAGCGTGCCCCCTTCGTCTGGCGGAACTGATTGATCAGATAGAACGACAGGATCAGCAGGATCGCGATCACCAGCACATCGCCCATCGCGGACGCGTACCCGATCTCACGATTGCGGAAGGCCTCGAGGTACGTGAACAGCGGCGGGATCATCGTCCGGCCTCCCGGACCTCCCTCGGTGAGGACGTAGATGAGACCGAACGAGTTGAACTGCCAGATGAAGTCCAGCGCCGTCACCGCGATGATGACCGGCCGGAGAGCGGGAAGGGTGATGTGCCAGAAGCGGCGCACCGCCCCGGCGCCGTCGACGGCGGCCGCCTCGTGCTGCTCGGCCGAGATCGACTGCATGCCGGCCAGCAGCAGCACGGTGGTCTGCGGGATCCCCGCCCAGACCCCCACCACGATCACGGCGGGAAGGGCGGTGGAGAAGTCGCCGAGCCAGTTCACGCCGGGGATGCCGACGGCTTCGAGCGCCCCGTTGAGGGGACCGGAGTTCGGGTTGTAGATCATCCGCCAGACGATCGCGATGACCACCGGCGGCATCGCCCACGGGATGAGTGCCAGGACTCGGGTGAGGCCTTTCAGCCGCAGGTCGCTGTTCAGAAGCAGGGCGAGGCCCATCGCGCACACGAGCGTGAGAAGCGCCACGGCGCCGGCCCAGACGATACCGATGCCGAACGAGCCCCAGAACCGGTGGTCGCCCAGCAGCTCGACGAAGTTGCCGAACCCGATGAACTCGATCTCGGCGTTGCGCTTCAGCGTCGCATTGGTGAATCCGAGCGCCACACCGCTGACGAGCGGGATCACCGAGAAGATGATGATCGGCAGCAGCGCGGGCACGACAAGGGCGATGGCCTCGCGGCGTTGTGCGCGGGTGCGATGGCCGACGTGCTTCTTGTTCGGCGCGGTCGTGCTCGTGCGGTTCTTCGTATCGTTCTTCGTGGCGGTGCTGGTCATCCGGCTGCCCTCTCTTCATCGATGAGGTCGGTGCCCGCGGGGATCGCGCGTGGGGTCGAGGCTGCGGCGGTGGGGCGCATGCCGGATGAGGAGGAGCCGCGCACGACGAGAGACGGGGCGACGGCGACGGTGTGAGCGGGCCTGGCGGGTTCGGCGATACGTGCGAGCAGCAGCTCGGCGGCCACTCGGCCGCGCTCCTCGGCGCCCAGGTCGACGCTCGTCAAGCCCGGACGGACGACGCCGGTGAGTTCGGTGTTGTCGACGCCGGTGACGGCGAGGTCGTCGGGGACGACCAGGCCGAGGTCTTCGGCGGCGCGGATCACGCCGATGCCGATGAGGTCGTTCGCGGCCACGATGGCGTCGGGTCGGTGATCATCGTCGAGGGCCTTCCGTGCCGCGGCATACCCCGCCGCGATGGTGAAGTCCGCGGCGTCGAAGCTGCGCGTGGACACCGACGGGTGGGCCGTGACGGCGGCCGCGAACCCCTCGCGGCGGAAGGTGCCTGGTGTCGTGTCGGCGGGGCCGTTCACGAAGGCGATGTGGCTGCGCCCCTCGGCGACCAGGTGATCCACGACCAGTCGCATCGCGGTGAGGGAGTCGGCGCGCACCGTGTCGAGGCCTGCCGCGTCCGGCAGGCGGCCGAGGACGACGACGGGCACCGGTGTTGCGGCGAGGGCGGCGAGCAGCTCGTCGGTCACGCGGAGGGGCGAGAGGATCATGCCGTCGACGTACCCGCGGCCGAGGTCGCGAACGACGTCGACGGACGATGAAGAAGTGCCCGTCGAGGACAGCACCAGCCGGTAACCCGATGACGACACCACGCGCTCGATCGCGCTCATCATCTCGACGTAGACCGGGTTGCCGATGTCGGCGACGGCGTAGGCGAGCTGGTGGGTCCGCCCGCGCTTGAGTGACTGGGCCGTCGCATCGGCGACATATCCGAGTTCCGCGGCGGCCTGCTTCACCTTCGCGATGGTCTCCGCGCTCGCGATCAACCCGTTCAGCGCGCGCGAGGCGGACGCCACGGACACGCCGGCGTGTGCGGCGACCTGGGTGATGGTGACTCGGGCCAAGCGCGCTCTCCCTCGAGTGCTGTAAACGTTTCCAACGACTGTACAGAACCATGCCACCGCCTGCGGCTGCTGTCAAGAGCGGGCTGACCGGCCCGGGGCTCCGCCGATGTCAGCGAACGGTCACGACCGAAGGGGGCGAAACAGCGACGCGATCTCCTCGACGACGATCGCCGGTTGCTCGAGCGCCGCGAAATGCCCTCCGCGCTCGAGTTCGTGCCACTGCCGGATGTCGGTGAACCGGCGGGCAGCCCACCGCCTGGACGTGCGGGGGTTCTCCTGCGGGAAGATCGAGGCTCCGACCGGCACCCCGATCCGGTCGCGTACCTCCGTGTTGAAGATCTCCCAGATCTCGGTGAAGCTCTCCCAGTACATCCGCACGGATGACGCTCCGGTGCCGGGGATCCAGTACATCATCAGGTTGTCGAGGAACACGTCACGGGATATGACGCTGTGCAGGTCTCCGCCGTTGTCGCTCCACGACCAGAACTTCTCCAGCATCCACGCGCACAGTGCGACGGGCGAGTCGACGAGCGCGTAGCCGATGGTCTGCGGTTTGGTGGCGTGGACGGTGGAATATCCGGACTCCGCAGCGTTGGCGTGTTCCAGATCCGCGAGCGCGCTCTGTTCGGCCGCCGTCAGCGAGTCGAACGTCGAGGGGTCAGGAGCTGCGAGCGGCGGGATCAGTTGCAGTCCGATCACCCGGTCCGGGAACTGAAGGCCGAGACTCGCGCTGACACTCGTGCCCCAGTCGCTGCCGGCGGCGGCGAATCGCTCG
>Ga0196960_10000657_pt1 | contig 11052 bp, 15 predicted proteins | sample S3v_5metaG_FD_183187 | JGI IMG/M metagenome (GOLD analysis project Ga0196960, IMG submission 183187) | Soil microbial communities from Anza Borrego desert, Southern California, United States - S3+v_5 | ecosystem: Environmental > Terrestrial > Soil > Desert | place: USA: California | collected... | reverse complement strand
GGCCGCAGATCATCGGCCTGGTCGCCGCCGAGGCGATGGCCGCCACGCCGCAGATGCCCACCGGCAACCGGCCTCTCCACCGAAGCGCGTCGACCGTGTTGGACCTGGTGCGCGCGGGCCTGCTCACGCAGGACCAGGAGCTCGTGTACCGGCGGCCGCGCGTGGGCCGGGAGGACCGCGCCCGGGTCACCGCCGACGGCTACCTGGTGCTGGAGGACGGCCGCGTCTACGCCAGCCCGTCCGGCGCGATCACGGCTCTGGGGTCGCCGAACTGCTCGGGGTGGCGCCTCTGGTGCACCGCCGACGGGGTGTCCCTGCTGGAGCTGCGCGAAAAGCTGCGGTAGCGACACCAACAGCAGGTGCTCCGGGTGGGGCACCTGCTGTTGTGTCTGAACGCATCGTGCGGTTTAATTGTCGCACACCACAACGGCAAGGGGAGCACTATGGACACCGGGAACATCACCATCGACTACGGCGACGACGCACCGCTGGACCCGCCCGCGGGCACCTGGGGCTACCTCCTGGTCGACGTCACCCTCGACCCCTTCGGCGGCGTCGACGAGGGCATGGAGGAGGTCTGCCTGGTCCTGACCCCGGTCACCTCCCGCCCCGACCCCCGGACCGTCGCCGAGCGCACGATCGCCGTGCAGGTCGACCCGCGCGACGGCCAGGTCGACATCACCATGACCGTCGCCGTCGACGGGCGCTGGGAGTTCCTGGAGGGCCTGATGGAGCGCGGCCCCGAGTGGGCATTCGAGGTCGGCCACGTCGCCGCTCAGGTCAAGCCGGTGGAACCTGCGGCGCACACCCACGCCGCCACCACCCAGCCCACCGAGCCCTCCGCGGCCGCGAGCGCGACCCACCCCCGCGTCTTCCTCAACGGCGAGACCATCCCCGGTGGCGTGGCGGTCATGGACGCCTTGGGCCGCGTGTGGCCCGCCTCCGACGACGGCGAGCAGGAGTGGGAGAACGTCGACCTCGGCCCCCTCGTCGAGGTCCGCATCAACTGGCGGGCCGCAGTCGAGGCCGACGCCGCCCGGCGGAAGGCCCTCGGCTCCGCGACCGGCGAGCACAGCTAGTCGCGTGCGACGGATCCTGATCGCGGCCGCCGGGCTCCAGGGCTCGGCGGCCGCCTTCGGCATGGTGCCCGACTCCTGGCAGCCGGTGGTGCTGGCGTTCGTCGCCGCGGCCGCGCTGCGCATGGCGCGTGCCTTCGACCGGTGGGCGCGCGAGCAGCGACCCGACTAATCGGCTACGCGGCCAGGTGCGGGTTCAGCGCGGCGTACCGCGCGGAGAAGTCCGGGTCGCGCTGGGTCGGGGTGTGCTCGCCGGTGATGGTGTCGAGGTAACCCCAGTCGCCGCCCACACCGTGCCCGCAGACGATGAGGGTCAGGGTGTTGCCGGGCTCGTGGACCTCCAGGACCTCGTGGTAGACCGCGCGGGGCACCGCGTTGATCTGCCCGGCCCGGTGGGCAACGCCCAACTCCTCGCGCACGGCGCCGTCAACAAGCTCGTACCGGTCCTCGTCGTAGCCGCCGGTGAGCACGTAGGACGCGAAGTCCCAGGGGTGGCCGTGCGGCTTCGGTTCCTCGCGGCCGCGGCGGTCTCCCAGCACCCAGTCGTGGAGGATGACCGTCCGCTTCGGGGTGCGGACCAGCGGCAGCTCGTACTTGTAGGTGCGGCCGAGGTCGTCGGGTATCGCCCCCCACGAGCCAGGGCTGATGAACCGGTCCCGGGTCAGCGGCGCCAGGTCGGGGGCGTGCTCGGCGACCGCGGCCGCGGCCAGCTCGAACTGGTCGTCGTTCAGCACCAACCCGGGGATGACCTCGATGCCCATCGTGTAGACCTCCTGTTGTGGCGCACTCCGGCGGTACGCCCTGTACCCAGTGTGCAATCGGAAGTGCTTGCGCGACAATGGTTTCCGGGTTGACTGCGTGACTGGAAACCCTGCGGCGAAGTCGATTAGTCGTCTTCCTGGAAGCCGGTCCGGACCACGGTGGCCCCGGCCTTCTTCCGCGGCTTGAGGAAGTAGTCGACGCCGGTGCCGACCGCGTCGACCAGGTCGTCGTTCGCCCCCTTCGGGAAGGCCACCATCTGGCCCTCGACCGCGGGCAGGGCGGTCTCGTGGACGACCTGGGGCAGCCGGTCGTACTCGGGGCCCCACGAGTCGCCGGGGCGCCGCCGGGGCGGGGTCTGGTAGAAGCCGAGCAGGCGGGCGGCGCGGACCTCCTTGGGCTCGTCCTGGTGCACGGTCTTGACCGGGATCGGCAGCCCCTTCAGCACGCTGTTGCGCCAGACCTCGCCGCCCTGGTTGGTCTCGACCAGGACGCCGCGGGTCTCCGGGTACAGCTCCAGGATGGCCAGGACGCGCTGGCGCAGCTGCTCGCCGGGGGGAACGCGGATCGCCCAGGCCGCGCGCACGACGACCCGCCGGTAGTGCGCGGAGTAGCCGACGATGGCCAGCGCGGTGAAGTCGGACTTGCTCTTGCTGGTGACCGCGGGGTCGATGCTGAGGAGCTGGCCGGTGAGCGCGGGCAGCTCGACGTGGGTGAAGTCCTCCTCGTTCCAGTACGTGCCGTCGCGGGCCATCGGGTCGTTCAGGTAGTTCTTCCTGTACGACCGGGTGTGCTCGATGGACTCGAGGTAGGTCAGCGGCCACTTCGCCGCCCACAGCGAGCGGCGGCCGCCGGTGTCCGGGTCGGTGAGGATGGCCGGGTAGTAGTGCACCCGCCAGCGCTCGTCGGCGATCCACCGCGGGTGCTCGTCGCCGGGGATGGTGACGGTGCGGACGAGGTCGTGGACGATCGAGCCGGGCATGGTGACGGTGCCGACCAGCACGACGCGGGCGTAGATGTTCAGCGGCAGGATCGCGTCGGTCAGCGTGCTGAGCCGCTTCTCCTTCTGCCCGGGGCTGTAGTTGGACTCGTCGGGCTCGATGTCGTCGAGGATGATCAGGTCCGGGCGGCGCTTGCCGACCTTCATGCCGAGGCTGCTGGCGTCGATGCCCTTGGCGCCGAAGACGAACCCGCTGCGGGCGATGAACATCTGGCGGTGGTCGGCCAGGGCGCCGCCGCTGCTGGTGCGGCCGGGGGTGCACAGGTCGGGGAAGTCCTCGCGCAGCAGCTCGTTCTCGCGCAGCTCGGACCGGAAGCTCTTGAGGTGCATCTCGGCCTGGGCGCCGGAGTCGGCGAACGCGGCGATGAAACTGCGGTGCCCGTGCGCGGCGGCCCACATCGGCAGCACGAGGAAGAACCAGGTGCTCTTGCCGCAACCGCGGGGGGCGACGTTGACGTCGCGCTCGGCGCCGGGCTGCTCGACCGGCAAGGCCCAGCGGCGGGCTTGGCGGATGGCGTCGTAGTGGAACTCCGAGAACGTGATTTCCTCTCGCGTCTCAGGTCCGCGGAGGTGGTGCGGCAGGTACAGCAGCGCGAACAGCAGCGGGTCGTACCGGGTGAGGATCCGGCGGCACTCGGGCACCCCGAGCGCCGCCGGGTTGTACTCGGCCAGGTACCGGTCCAGGTCGAAGCTCCCGCCGACCGCGTACGGGTCGACGGGAGCCTGGTCCTGGGCGCCGGAGGTCATGCGAACTGCGGTGTCCGGGGCTGATGCGGGCCGGGCAGACTGGTCGCCATGAACACGCAGCACGACCACGAGTTCCCTGTGCCCGAGGGGTATGCCGACCCGCACGGGCGCCCCATCGACATCGCGGCGTTGGGCCGGTTCATCGGCGCGGCGTTCGACGGCTGTACAACCTGCCAAGACCCCGAGCTGACCCTGATCGTCGACGACCCGCCGACCTGCGCGCGCCTCATCGAGCTGGCCTGCGTCGCCATCCACGGTGTCGCCGGTGGCCTGCCGCGGTCCATGCTCGACCCCGAGGTTCCCGGCCTGGCATCGCCCGAGTTTCGCGCGCTAGCGACCGCAGGGCTCGACGAGGCGAACGACGCGATGTTCGCCGCGTGCGCGGCCATGACCCCGGAGGCCCGGCGTGCGGCCGCCAACAGCGCGGCGGACTTGCTGGTCGGTGTCATGGGCGGCTGACTGACTGCAACACCAGCCAGAGGAACAACCCCGCGGCGAGCGCCTCATGGCCGGTGCGGATGAGCCACACGAGACACACGAGGCCGAGCACCAGGCCCACGCTGTCGTGGAAGGAGCGGCGCTTGGGCCGGGCGGGATCGGAGTCGCTCACAGCGCACCGCCCGTGGTGGGGTGGGGCTGGTCGGCCAGCTCGGCGGCCGGGATGAACACCGGCAGCACGTGGGTGCCGGGCCCGTCCGGCAGCGGGCAGCGCTGTCCCGAGGCGGAGAGGGCGCCGAGGGTGTAGCGCTGCGGGTGCCGGGCCCACTGGCAGACCTCGAACAGGCGCGCGTTCCAGCGGGCATCGGCGATGGCCTCGTGCGCGTTCTCCGGCTCGGCGGGGCGCTCCGGTTTGCCGACGTCCTCCCAGAGCTGCCGCAGGTCCCGGGTGAAGTAGGGCAGGCCGTCCGGCATGTCGCACATCGGCCCCCACAGCCAGGCCAGGGCGACGTGGTCGTAGGCGCTGAACCACGCCCAGAGGTGGGTGTCCTCGTGGTCCTCGGTGGGGTCGAGGAAGGCGAGCACCTCGGCGGCGATCTGGGCCTTCGGCGCCCACAGCTCCGGGGCCTCCTCCCGGGAGGGCAGCTTGGCCAGCACGTTCTCCCGCACCCAGGCGGAGGCCTTCGCCGGGTCGAAGTCGGTGCTGATCCGGTAGTACTCGCGGCCGTCGTCGGCGACGATGCCGATCGACACCAGGTCGATGGTCCGACCGTCCTCAATGAACTCGGTGTCGTAGAAGAACCTGCGGGGCACGGTGTCGTCCTCTCGGTGGTGGTGCTCGGTCAGCGGCGGCCAGGCGGCCGCCAGGTACGTCCAGGGGATGCCGGTGATGCCGGTGCCCGGGCAGGACCAGGCGCCGGTGCCCGGGTCGTGCCGCCAGGCAGAGCCCTGCCCGTCGACCACCGGCGGGCGGTCGACGGGCTCGGGGTCACCGGCGGCCCAGGTGCGCGCGGGCTGGTGCATCAGGAGCCGCCTCCCTCTTGCTGCTGGAGCTGGGCGAGCTGGGCGGCTTGGCGCTGCTTCGCCGCGGTGATGAGGGCGGCGACGTCGGGGGTGACCTGGACTTCGGCGACCAGCTCGCCGCGCAGGCGGATGTTCTCCTCGATGAGCCCGAGGAGCCGGACGCGCCGGTCGTGGATGCCGAGGAACGCTCCGACCGCCTTGGTGTCGCCCTGGGTGGCCGCGGTCCACAGGCCGCGCTGGACCCGGTCGAGGCGCTGGAGCTCCACCTCGATCAGCTCGGCGGCCGCGGCCGTGACCTCGCCGCGGGCCTTGGCCAGGGCGCGGGTGAGGTCCTTGGAGACGTTCGCGCGGATCGACTCCGGGGTGCGCCCGTCGTACTTGAGGGCCTTGCCGATCTCGTCGAGCGTGGCCCCGGCAAGGCGTAGCTGCACGGCCTGGGCGCGGCGGGTCGCCACCTCGGCCTGCTTCGCCTTGTCCGCTGGCATTGGCACGTCCTTATGGGTTGGCACGTTCCCCCGGGCGCGGGCGTGGGACCGGGGGAACGTGCGGGGGTCAGGAGCCCTGGATCTGGCAGCGGTAGCCGCGGTCGGTGAGGTCCTCGAACGCCTGCTGCCGGTCGGTCTCGCCGTCGCAGTAGACGGTCAGGCACCAGGTCTCCGGCCCGGCCGGGGGCGGCTGCTCGTCCTCGGGCTCGGGGTCGAGGGAGGCCAGGAGCTTCTCCAGGTCGACGTCGCCGAACCCGGTCAGCGCGAGCAGGTCCGCGGCGGCCAGCTCGGTGAGGACCTCGGCGAGCACCGGGGTGTCCCAGCCGCCCTTGGTGGTGAGCTGGTTCGACGCGACCAGGTACGCCTTGGCGTCGTCGTCGGACCTGCTCGCCCACCCGGTGATGACCGGCATGAGCCACATGCCGTCCTCGGGGTCGACCCGGACCCCGTCGGGCGGGGCGGAGCCGTCGCCGCGCAGGGTCTGGAGCTGCTCGTACCGGCCGTGTCCGGCGACCAGGCGCCCGGTGCGCTCATCCATGACCGGGACCTCGACGAACCCGAAGTGCCCGATCGAGCGGCCGATGCCGGTGTCGTCGTGGTCCTTGGGATTCGTCTCGGCGAGCAGCACCAGGTCGAGGCGGACGTAGGTGATGCCGCGCTCAGCCACCGTCGACCTCCGCGGTGAAGTCGACCTCGGTCGCGGTGGCGGCGTGGACCGGGCGGTGGCCGGTGTGCTCCTGCCAGCGGCGGCAGATGACGTCGACGTAGACCGGGTCCAGCTCGACGACGCGGGCGTGCGCGCCGACCTGCTGGGCGGCCATGAGCGTCGATCCGGAGCCGCCGAACGGCTCGTAGATCAGCGAGCCGGGGCGCGCGCTGTTGCCCAGGCAGGCGGTGATGAGCTCGACCGGCTTCATGGTCGGGTGCACGGCGTTGCGCTGCGGCTTGCGGACCTGGAGCACGGTGGACTGGGCGTTGTCGCCGTACCAGCGGTCGCCGCCGCGGCCGAGGCGTCCCTGCCCGCCGGGGGTGAAGCCGTAGAAGATGCCCTCGTGCTGGTAGTGGTAGTCGGAGCGGCCGAGGACGAACTGGTCCTTGACCCAGACCAGGGTCTGCCGCCACAGCCACCCGGCCTGCAGGATCTGCGTGGCGAAGGTGTGGGAGATCTCGCCGACCGGGTGGGCGATGTAGAACGGGGCGCCCGGGAGCAGCGCCGCGGTGGCGACCGCGAAGGCCCCGGCGAGGAGGTCGGGCAACCCGGCGTTGCCGTCGTTGCGGATGGTGAGGGCGTCGGCGGTCTTGCCGACGTAGTCGACGCCGTAGGGCGGGTCCGTCCACATGAGGTCGCAGCGGTCGCCGCCGAGCATGGTCTCGACGGCGTCGATGTCGGTGGAGTCCCCGCAGAGCAGGCGGTGCGGGCCGAGGTGCCAGACGTCGCCCGGGACCGAGCGGGGGGTGCGCGGGGGCTCGGGGGCGTCGTCGGGGTCGGTGAGCGCGGGCAGCTCGACGCGGTTGGTGTTGACCTCGTCGAGCAGGCCCGCGAGGTCGTTGTCGGTGAAGCCGGTGAGGTCGAGCATGTCGGCCTCGGCTAGGCCCTGCAGGACGCCGGTGAGAGAGTCGTTCCAGCCGCCCGCGGTGGTGAGCTGGTTGGAGGCGACGAGGTACGCCTCGGCGTCGGTGTCGGAGCGCGACGCCCAGCCGGTGATCACGGGCATCCGCCACATGCCGTCGCCGTCGACGACCACTCCGTCGGGCGGGGTGGCACCGGCGGCGTGCAGGGCCTGGAGCTGTTCGTGGCGGCCGTGCCCGGCGACCAGGCGGCCGGAGCGTTCGTCGCGGACGGGGACCTCGACGAAGCCGAAGTGGCCGATGCTGCGGCTGATGCCGGGCTGGTCGTGGTCCTTGGGGTTGGTCTCGGCGAGGGTGACCTCGTCGAGACGGACGTAGTCGATTCCGCGCTCAGCCATGGGACACCTCGGCGAGCGCGGGGGTGTGGGTGGTGGTGTGCACCGGGAGCCCCCTTCGGTGTGGTGACAACAGCGGCGGGACCGTAGCCGGGGGAGGTGTCAGGGCCGGGCGCGCGGAAACGCCCGCCAGCCGGGTGGCTGGCGGGCGTTGCGGCGGGCGGGTCAGGCGGCCGCGGCGATCAGTGCGGGGCGGTGCATGGCGTTGTCGGGGCCGTTGTCCTCGACGAAGCCCCAGCGGGCGTACCAGGCGCGCAGCTTGCCCGCGTTGAGGCCGTTGGTGGCGGGCCGGCTCCGGCGCTCGTGCGGGCCGACGGCCAGGCCGACGTCGCGGCCGTCGCACATCTCCATGGCCTGGTCGAACAGGCGGTAGCCGAGCCCGCCGCCGCGGTGGTCGGGGTCGACGTAGATCGAGTCGATCCACATGCCCGCGGGTCCGCAGTCGATGAGGGTCACCGACCCGATCTCGTCGGCGCCGTCGAGGAGGGTGATGACGGTGAGGTCCAGGTCCCCGACGTCGTGGGTGATGGTGGTGGTGAGGTCGTTGGTTCTCCGGGCTTCGATCGTGCTGGTCATGTCCCGTCCCTGCTGTTGTGGTGTGGGACAATTAAACCCTTACGGACGGGACGGGGGCAAGGGTCTACAGAACATCTGTAGGGTTATTTTCGTGGCCACCTCGAAGGTCCCCGAGCCCGCGCACACCCTCGCCGACGCCGCGGCGGCGGTGGCCCGGATCCGACGTCGACGGGCCCGGCACGACCCGGACCTGGACGCCTACCCACGGCACGACCCGGCCGACGACGACGACGTCGACGAGGCGGTGGTCTACCTGCATACCCACCGGCGCGTCCCGGACCGGGTACGGCGGGAGGAGGCGTCGGACCGGGCGCTGCTGCTGTCCTACCGGCGGCAGCGCGACGAGCGGCGCCACGACGTGCTGATGCTGGCGTTCTACGACGCGGCCGTGGAAGTGGGGGCCTGGCCCTCGGACTACGGCCGCCAGCTCGGGATCAGCTCGGCGAACCGGTGGCACCGGCACCGGCAGCTGCAGGAACGGGTGCGTGGGCACGAGCTGCCGCCGACCCGGCTGGAACAGGAGCGGGAGGACCGGGTCGGCGAGTGGGTCCGGGAGCACCGTGCGCGGATGCTGGGCCTCGCGGGCGACCTGGTCGACCACCGCGACCACCTGATCGAGCTGGCGGCCGAGGCACGGCGGGTCGACGTCGCCGAAGCCGTCGACACCGCGGGGCGGCTGCTGGGCCAGCCGGGGCTCAGCCTGGCGGCTGCGGTGGCGCATGCCTCCTGGCTGCTGTCTCCGGACCGGCGGGCGGTCGTGTCCCCGGACCCCACGGTTCGGGACCTCCTGGCCCGGGCGGCGCGGTTTGACCAGTCCTACCGCGCAGCGACCGAGTGACCGCGCCGTTCGGCGGCCGGTTTACCCGTCGAGGTGTGCCAGCCCCTGGTCGAGTCCGGCGCGAAGCTGGGCGGCCTGCTCGCGGGTGAGCAGCACGCAGCGCGCCTCGTCGTAGTCGTCATCGGGCCGACTCAGGCCGACGCTGACATGGTCGGGGACGATGCTCCTGTCCGCGAACACGATCAGGTTCACCACGTCCTGCGGGGTGTCGGCGTCGGAGTCGATTCCCTGAAGTTGCAGTTCCACTGCCGCAACGGGGACGGCTGGCGTGTCGGTCACGCTGGCTGTATCGGCCACCGGCCGCCAGGGCTGAACACCTTGCCGAACCCGGGGCTGGACGCTGGAAGGGCCTCCCCCGATGGTGACGGGGGAGGCCCTTCGCGTGTGGTGACAGTGAACCCTTGACCCTCGTCCCGGCCCGCCAGTGGTAGGCCGGGACGAGGGCTGCACACCACGCGCTGTGCCTGAACACGCAACCTGGCGGCCGCCGCGCGAGCGCGGCTTGCCGACCATAGCCCGGAGCGCCGCAGTGGTGGTGCTGCATGGATCCACCGGCGCCTGGCCGGTGGGCACGCAAGCGACCGGACTCGGTCGACGCCGTCCACCTTGGCCAAAAAGGTGACAACTTTGGGATTCAGTGTTACCCCGGTCACATCACTCGTTCTGCTGAATGGCGGTGTCCGGTGGCCGGGGTGCCGGTGACCGCGTGGCAGGCGCCGCAGTAGCCCTGCTGCCGGTCGTGCGGGTTGTACGAGGTGCGCAGGCACAGCGGGCAGGTGAACGGCGGCCGCCACTCCTCCCGGTAGCCGGGGTGGTGGGCGAAGCGGGCGGCGATGGCGCGCGCCGCCAGGCCGAGGCCGGTGGCGTACCCGTAGGCCCACTCGTAGGCGCCGCCGTCGTCGTCGTCGGCGACCCGGCGGTAGGCCGTGACGATGGCGTACTCGGCCAGCAGGGCGGCCGCGGCCGCCGGGTCGGCCTTCTCCAGTTGCAGCCGCACCCGCTTCTCGACGAACTCGGCCAGCTCGGCGCTCACCGCTGGGCCTCGATCATCTCGTCGGCCAAGGCCGCCAGGGCGGCGGCGGTCGCGCTGATCTCGCTGAGCCGGTCACCGGACAGGGCGGACAGCACGGCGCGGGCCTTCTCCAGGTCGCCGCGCATCATCCAGCCCATCGCGCCTTGGGCGGCGGCGATGCGGCTTGCGTCCTCCAGGCTGCGGCTGACGTTCTGGCCGATCTTCTCCAGGTTCTCGCGCAGCGCGGCGAAAGGGTCGTGGGGGGTGGTCATGGCGCTCTCCTCAGAGGATGTCGGGGACGTCGTCCCACTCGTCGATCTCGCGGAAGTAGGCCCACAGCACGGCGCTGGTGGGCTTGTGGCCGGAGATCTTGGCGATGTCCTTGGCGTCGAGCCCGGCCGCGCGGCCCTCGGTGATCAGCCCGGCGCGGGCGCTGTGCCCTCGGATGGGGACCTCGATCCCGGCCGCGGCCGCGCGCCTGCGGAGGACCTCGCCGATGCTGCGGGGGCTGATCGGGTCGGCGGTGACCCGGCCGCCGCGGGTGACCCGCCGGAACGCGAAGCCCTCGGAGATAGTTGCACTGATCAACCAGTCGTTCCAGGCGCGGACGGGGCAGATCTCGGGCGACTTGGCACGGCGCATCGGCACGCGGCGGGCGCTGCCCGCGGTCTTGCCGTGGTGGACGTCGACGACCAGGCCGCGCTCCGTGCGCTCGATGTCGGTGACCCGGAGGTCGGCGACCTCGGACTCGCGGGCGGCGAAGCGGAAGCCGACCAGGATGAGCGCCTTGTCGCGGCGGCCGATGGTGGTGTCCGGGATGGCCGCCATGATGCGGTAGAGGTGGCCGGTGGTCAGCGGCTTGGCCTGGCCGTAGCCGAGCTGGACGCGGTCGCGCTTGAGGCTGGCCTCGTATGCGCGGATCCGGCGGGCGACGTTGTCCCGGGTCAGGTCGTCGACGGGCGAGCGGGCGTCGAGCAGGCCGCGGTAGACCCCGGCGACCCGGCGGCGGATCGTCGACGGCGCGGACCGGACCGGCTCGGCGGCCGGGTTGAGGGCCAGGTCGTAGTCGGACGGCGGCTTGAGCTTGAGCCACTCGACGAAGCCCTCCAGGGCGCCGGTGGTGGCGGAGGTCTC
>Ga0196960_10000656_pt1 | contig 11056 bp, 9 predicted proteins | sample S3v_5metaG_FD_183187 | JGI IMG/M metagenome (GOLD analysis project Ga0196960, IMG submission 183187) | Soil microbial communities from Anza Borrego desert, Southern California, United States - S3+v_5 | ecosystem: Environmental > Terrestrial > Soil > Desert | place: USA: California | collected... | reverse complement strand
CGCACGGCGGCCCGGGTGATCCGGCTCGCGGACCGGCTCGGCCTCCCCGTGCTCACCCTGGTCGACACCCCCGGCGCGGCCAACGACGCGGAGGCGGAACGGGCGGGCGCGGGTGCCGCCATCGCCGATGTCTTCGCGGCGGTCGCCGGCGCGCGGGTCCCCGTGACGACGCTCGTGATCGGCGAGGGCGGCTCCGGCGGTGCGCTGGCGCTGGCCGCACCCGGCAACACCCATGTCACCGCCGACAGTTACTTCTCGGTGATCGCACCGGAACTGGCGGCGGCCATCCTGAAGCGCGGTCCGCAGGAGGTGCGGGCGACCGCCGGCCAGCTCCGGCTGCGCCCCCAGGACCTGGTGGAGCTCGGGGTGGCCCGCTCGGTCGTCGGTCCCGCCGTGCCGGAGGGCTGAGCCGCGCTCGACGCGGGCGGTGGAGAAGGCGAAGCCGCTCGGGGCGGAGCTCCGGTCCGGCCCGGTGCCCCTCGCGTACGGCCGGTTCGCCGCCCTGACGGACCCGCAGGGCGCAGGGTTCTCGCTGGTCGGTCCCACGAGGGCCGGGGGCCGAGGGCCGGCCCGCCGGGTGTCACGGGCGCCTCCTGACGGTTCCCGGCCCCTTCCCCGCCCCGTCCTGCCCCGCCCCCGCCCCCGCCCCGCTCTGCTCTGCTCTGCTAGGGCTGCGGATCACGTGCGTCGTACCGGGCGAAGCCTCGCCAGCGCAACCCCAGCAGGCACACCGCCAGCACACAGGCGATGCCTCCGCCGGTCACCGCCACGGCGGGGGACGTCAGGTCGGCGACGGAGCCGGCCACGAGATCACCGAGCCGCGGGCCGCCCGCCACGACGACGATGAACACCCCCTGCAACCGGCCGCGCATCTCGTCCGGCACCGCCGCCTGGAGCATGGTGTTGCGGAAGACCATCGAGACGGAGTCCGCGTACCCGGCGAGAGCGAGCAGGACCAGTCCGGGCCAGAGCTGCCGGGTGAGCCCGAACACGGCGATGGCTCCGCCCCAGCAGCCCACGGCGATCAGCACCGCGAGCCCGTGCCGCCTGACGCGGGCCAGCCACCCGGAGAACACGCTGCCGAGCAGCGCCCCCAGCGCCGGGGCGGCGACCAGGAGCCCGGTGGTCTTCGCGTCGCCGCCGAACCAGACCACGGCGACCACGGGGAACAGGGCGCGCGGGTGGGCGAGCACCATGGCGCACAGGTCGCTGAAGAAGGTCATCCGCAGATTGGGCCGGGAGCCGAGGAAGCGCAGACCGTCCAGGACGGACGCCCGCCGGGCACCCTTCGCCCCCTCCGCCCGGTCGGGCAGCATCGAGGGCAGCCGCCACATCGCGTACAGCGAGGCGGTGAAGGTGATGGCGTCGACGGTGTACGCAGCCCGGTAGCCCCACCAGCCGACGATGAGGCCGCCGAGCATCGGTCCGGCCAGCCCGCCCGTGGTGGACGTCATGGCGTTGAGGGCGTTGGCGGCGGGCAGCTGTCCGGCCGGGAGCAGCCGGGCGATCATCGAGCTGCGGGCCGGGGAGTTGAGCGCGAAGCACACGGCCTGGAGGGCGACGACCGCATAGAGCAGCCCCACGTGCTCGACCCCGGCGAAGGTCACCACGGCCAGCACGACGGAGAGCAGGAACGATCCGGCCGCGCTGAAGAGCCCCAGCTTGCGCCGGTCGACGGTGTCGGCGACAGCCCCGCTGTACAGCCCGAGGAGCACCAGCGGAACGAGCGAACAGAGACCGATCAGCCCGACGGAGAACGCGGACCCGGTGATGTCGTAGACCTGGAGGGAGACGGCCAGCGCCGTCATGCCCTGCCCGATCCAGGAAACGGTGTTCCCGAACCAGAGCCGCCGGTAGTCGGGCGAGGTCCGCAGCGGGGTCAGGTCGGCGAATATGCGCGTGCGGGATACACGTGGTTCGGCTTTTTCGGTCACGGGGGATGGTAACGACCGGCTGCCCTCCTCTCGTGGCCCGGGCCCGCGAGGGCCGGCCCGCCGTCCGCCCACGGTGTGCCGGCACGGTTCATGGCTCTCCGGGCGACGTACGGCGGCGGATCACCGCCCGGCCATCGCATCGTTTGCGCCACACGGCGCGAAAGTGGCGCGTTCACACGTTGCCGCCCTGTGCCGCTACGCGCAGCCTGGAGGCCGCGGGAGCGCTCCCATTCCCGCTCCGCGGTCCGGCCTCGCTCGTCCCCCGCGAAACCGCCACCGCGTGCAAGGCACCACTGCTGTGCGAGAACCGCTGTGCGAGAACCGCTGTGTGAGAACCACCGCTGTGCAAGCGTCCCCCTTTTTCTGGAGCCGATATGCCACGACGCCGCTGGGCCGGGTCCCTCCTGCTCGCCCTCCTGCTGACCGCCCCCCTCGCGTCACCCGCCACGGCGGACACCGTCGACACCGTGCCCACCCGGACGGGCACGGCGGAGGGAGTCTCGCCCGTCCCCTTCCCGTCGCTCAGCGCGACCACCACCCAGGTCGCCTCGGGACTGAAACGGCCCACCGCGATCGTCGCCCCCGACGACGGCACGGACCGGCTGTTCATCACCGAGAAGTCCGGCAGGATCCGCGTCTACCATCCGGACACCGGCCTGGCCACGGCCCCGATCGTCGACATCACGTCGTCCGTGGACGAATCGGGCAACGAGCGCGGCCTGCTCGGCATGGCCGTCCCGCCCGACTTCGCCGACAGTCAGGACCTCTATCTGGCGTACACGGCACTGCCCGCCGGCTCCGTGACCCTCGCCCGCTACCGGCTCGACGAGTCCCGCCTGGAGGTCCTGCTCTCGCAGGAGCACGCCGAGTACAGCAACCACAACGGCGGCCAGCTCGCGTTCGGTCCGGACGGCAAGCTGTACTGGAGCATCGGTGACGGCGGCGGCTCCGCGGACCCCTTGCGCTCCGCGCAGCGGCTGGACACCCTGCTCGGCAAGATCATGCGCATCGACGTGAGCCGGAGCTGCGCCCCGCTGGCCTACTGCGTTCCGGGCGACAACCCCTTCGTGGACACCCCCGGCGCCCGCGAGGAGATCTGGCTGTACGGGCTGCGCAACCCGTGGCGCTTCTCCTTCGACCGTGCCGACGGCTCGATGTGGATCGGCGACGTCGGCCAGGGCCGGTGGGAGGAGATCAACCACCTCGAACCGGGGCAGGGAGGGCTGAACCTCGGCTGGTCCTGCTACGAGGGGCTGGAGAAGTTCGACGGCGGCGACTGCCTGGCCGGTGAGACGTACACGAAGCCGGTCTTCACGTACTCCCCCTACACAGGCGGCTGTTCGGTCATCGGCGGCCACGTCTACCGGGGCCAGAAGTACGCCGGTCTGGTCGGCGGCACGTACATCGCCACCGACTACTGCTCATCCACGGTCCGGGCGCTGCGCGCCGACGGCAAGGGCGGCTACGAAGAGGCCGAGATCGGAAAGATGCCCACCCAGGTGACGTCCATCGGCACGACCGTCGACGGGGAGTTCTACGTGGTGAACGACCTGCCCGGCGGCCTGCACCGGGTGTCGTTCGCACAGGAGGAGCCCACCTGTCGCGTGGACCGCAAGGTGACGGCCTGGGGCACGGGCGCGACGGTCGACCTCACCGTCACCAACACGGGCAGCACGCCGGTGAACGGCTGGACGCTCGAGTTCACGCTGCCCCCGGGGCAGACCGTCGTCTCCGACTGGAACACGGACCTCACCCAGCTGAGCAACACGGTCGAGGCGTACAACGCCTCGCACAACGCCACGATCGCTCCGGGCGCGAGCATCACCCTCGGCTATCTCGTCGACCACACCGGGAACGCGTCGTCACCGCCGCGGTTCATGCTCAACGGGGACGCCTGCGCCATCGGCAACTGATTCCTGGCGACGTCCCGGATGTACATCCCGGTGACGTCGTTGGAGACCTTCTCGTTTACGAGCCTGCTGCGGTACCAGGACACCGTGCAGGTTCTGCCGCACACAAGCACCGCCGGGACTTGCGGTCGTGGCAAGGTCCCGACCCTCCCGGAGCGCTCACGGGAGGTAGCCGTTCTCAACACGGGAGGTGACGGCCGGCGGGGACCGGACATCTCACCATGACGCCCGGCCGTCCGGGGCTCCGGCCGGCGGGTGCGGCATACCCAGCGGCGGCCTCCCGTGGGGCCTCCCGTGGCATGAGATCTCCGCCCGGGGCGGTCCCCGGCCGCACCCGTCAGCACGAGGCCCGGGGACAGCCACGGAGCGCCCCGGGCCCAGGCGGCCCGTCAACGAGGGTTCAGCGCACGGCGGGCCGCGTTGATGACGTTGTGGGCGTCGGCCCCGTACACGGCCGACTCGCGGAGGGTGCGCCAGACCTTCGAGTACAAGGCGATGTTGTCGGCGTCCTCCAACCACATCTCGGCGTGCCAGTCCTCCGCGACCACGAGGCGGTCATCAAGGACCCAGAAGCCGTTGGCGGGCACGATCTTGACTGACGCCGTGAACGGGATGACGCCCAGCTCCACCGTGTCCATGCCGATCATTCCGGTGAGGCGGTCCAGCTGGGTGGCCAGCACGGAGGGCGGGCAGATCAGCGAGCGCAACGCGGCCTCCCACATCAGCACGTGCAACTTGCGACCAGGGCGGTACAACCACTCCTGACGCTGCGCCCGGGAGCGCACGGCGGCCTCGATGTCGTCGGCCCCGCCCAGCAGCTCCGAATAGCGCTGGATGACGTGGCGGGCGTACTCGGGCGTCTGCAACAGACCGGGGACCACCGACTCTTCCCAGATCCGCATCCGCGAGGTGCGGTCGATCTCCGCACTCAAGCCCTCGTGCAGCGGCTTGAACCCGTTCGCCAGCGCCCTGCGCCATGATCTGATGTGGGACTCGAACCCGGCCAGCCGGGCGGCAAGCTCGGCGTACGTGCCCGGCTGCCCGGTCGCGTCGGCCCACGCCCTCAAGTCCTCGGGGGTGGCCGTCTGCCTGCCGTTCTCCAGCTTGCTGACCTTGGAGCCCTGCCAGCCGAGCCGCTGGGCGAGCTGCTGACCGGTGAGCCGGCCACCAGGGCATGAGAACCGCAGTTCGCGCAGTCGCGCGCCGAGGGCCACCCTGGCTTGCTGGTAGTCGGTGCTCACCGGTCACGCGTCATTCGGTCGCGGCGAACTGGTCGAACGGCACGGCGTTGTGCATGGCGGCGTCGCGGACAGTGGCGTACCGCACGACCTCAGCCGGTTCGGTGATCAGCTCGATGTCCGTGATGTCGTCGGCGTCGTCGAAGTGCAGCACGGCGACGATGCGCGAGTCGAAGATCCAGAAGTCTTCGGCGGGCAGGTCGGCCGCGTCCTCGCGCCACAGGTACCGGATGTCCTCGCCGACCGCCGCGTTGTGCCGGGCGTAGTCGAGCAGGAACCGCTGTTCGGTGGTCATCGGGCGGTCTGTGACCCGGACCCGGCCGACACGCTTGCCCGCCTCGGTCTGGGCCTTGATGTTGACGAACCAGGGCTCGTCGGGATCACAGGGCGAGGACCCGGTGGCGAGGAACGCCTGAAAGTCGGGGTCCTTCCGGTCGGAGGCGTAACCGCGCCGCGTCTCCAGCCGCCAAGCAGTGTGCTTGAAGGTCTCGAAGAGGCGCCGGAAGGTGGCCCGGTCGACAAGCTCCGGCACCCGTTCCATCTCCTTCGGTGCCCAGTTCACGAGCAGTTCGCGCGGCACGACCACCGCCGCATCATCCGGCCCGAAGTGCTGGAGCTGTGCCAGGTCTTCGGGGTCGGTCACGGGCGTGCCTTGAACGATGACCTCGCCGGTGCCCTCGTCCGTGTGCAGGGCGGGGCAACCGTCGACCTTGCTGTCCGTCCCGGTGAATCGCAACTGACGAGCCATGGACGCTCTCCCTTCCAGGGGTGTTGATCAGCAGCATGGCCGGAGCCCCAGCCCGGAACTACGGGGTCAAGCAGGGTCCATGGGCAAACAACAGCAATACTCGTGGCTCGTCGAGCAAATTCGAGAAAACAGCATATCGCCGGCCAGCCGCCCACTTCTAGCGTCCCGTTCATGGCAACCAAGGAACACCAGGACATCGACCCGTTCGCAACCGTGGAGCCCCTGGGGGCAGCACTCACCAAGGCCGGAATCGTCCTTCCCTCACGGCGAGTGGACCCCGCATCCCCCGCACTGAACCCCGCTGAGCTGGGGTGGGTGCGCGCCGACGTGGCCGCCCGCCCGGCCGGAGCACTTCAGCGAGGGGACCGGGAATGACTCAACACGAGAAACCAGCAACGACCCTCAACCACGGTGCACTGCCCTACCCGCGCGGAACCCTCGTGGTGGACACGGTCTCGGAGCGAACCGGCCTGCTGGTGGGCGTGATCGAGGAGCGCTACAAATCGAACGGCAGACTGCACAAGCGCCAAGCGTTCATGGTGCCGCCCGGCGGTGGCATCGAGTGGGACGTGCCCTTGGAGCGCATCGAGCCGGTGCCCGAGGCCAACAAGGCTTAGCTGCTCCCCCCGGGCGATGGCGTCCCGTACGAGGTCCTCCCGTCCCAGGCCGGCGGCCACCCGCAACGCATCCTTGGCCACCACTGTGTCGTGTTCGATTCGACGCACCTGGTGACCGCCGGCCCCGGCTCGGACGATCAGCGATGTGAGCTCGGTGTCGTGACCCGGCGCGAACCTGCTCCGGGTCGTAGCGACGCACTCGTTGGCCTCACCGGCCGCGTAACGCCCTCGGCGAGCCGGCGCCCTGATACCCGGCGCGCGAAGCGCCCTTGGCCGCTCACCCGGTCAGGAGCGCGACGAGCGCGAGGTGCCATGAGAGCTGGGGTCGGGCGGCCCTGGCCTCCGCCGGCCTCGCCGCCCGTGAGGGGTGGCCCGAGACCCTTTTGAGCCGCGCGCGGTCAGCGGGTGACGACCGGCCGGAAGGCGTCCCGGACGTCGGACTTGGCGGTGGAGACGAGCTGGTCGCCCGGTCCGTAGTCGTACGTGCCGTAGTACTCGTAGTGCAGGACGGCCGGGCAGCTCCTGCCGCTGATCTGCACCGAGTGCGGACCGACGCGCTTGCCGGTGCGCAGCTCGTAGACCTTCAGCGGGATCTTGGCCTTGTGGAAGGTGACCTGGTGGGGGAAGTGGACGGACTTGTCGTTCTCGTAGGGGCAGGTTTCGACGGTGGCTCCGTTCTTCACCGTGTCCGCGCAGACCACGAGCGCCGCCTTGGCCGGGTCGTCGGTGCGCCAGCCGCCGGGGAGCTTGCCGGTGTACTCCGTGTCGCCGAGGAACAGCGCGCGGTTGGTGCCCTTGCGGTAGGGCGGGGCGGCGCTGTACTTGGCGGGCTTGTCGCAGTAGCCGGACGTCGCGTCGTGGGTGGCCCCGATCAGCGCCCGCACCTCGGCGAGTTCGATGGCCAGGCCGGCCTTCTTCACGCCGCTGCGCGCCTTGCCGGCGAGCGGCACGTCCGGGTAGGCGTCGAGGAGCCGCTGGTAGCGCGCCCGTGCCTGTGTCCAGTTCTCCTCGTCCATCAGGCCGTCGGCGCATCCGGCCAGCGCGGCGGGCTCCGTGCGCGTCGCGGTGTCGGCGGACCGGTCCAGGACGTCACGGGTGGGCTCGCGGTCGCGGAGCCAGCCGGTGATGTCGGCCGTCCCGCAGGCGTCCTCGGTGGGCAGGGCGTCGAGGAGGGAGTCCAGGGCTGTGCGGACGGTCTCCTCGTGGCCGGGTTCCTTCAGCACCCGGGCGAGGACGCCGAAGCCCCGCTCCAGCTCCTCGATGTCCCCGGACTGCCCGGCGTCGTACAGCGTGGACGCGGCGCGCTCCAGCCGGCGGCAGATCTCCACCACCGCGTCGCCGGGTTCGACCACCGTCGCTGCCGCCACGCGGTGGCCGGACCACACCTCGCTCTGCGCGGCGACGGCCTCGGCACAGTCACCGGCCTCGCGGGCCTCGTCCACCCTGTTCTCGATGCCGTGGGCATCGACGCGCAGCAGCACGGCGGTCAGCAGCACCGCGACCGTGACGGCGAGAGTGGCGTTGCGCTGCACCCTGCGTACGGCATGTTCGCGCCTGCGGGCCAGGAACCAGCCATGGGCGGTGCCGGCTGCCCACCACAGGAGCAGCAGGAGTTCGCACCAGGCCCCGGCGGTCGAGGCGGTGAGCTTCAGGAGTACGCCGGTGCCGAGCACGGCGAGCGCGGCCAGCCGCCGGTGGCCCAGCACCAGATAGCCGATGCCGAGCAGCGAGGCGTTGCCGACCGCGGCCGCCACCGGGTCGCACGGGGCCGTGGGGGGCTTGACCGGCCTGGGCGGCACGGGGGGCTCCGGCGCCTCGTCGGACGGCCGGTACGGGTCGTGTCCGTACGTCGCGTGGTCCATGGCTGTCATCCCCGGGGTGAAGTGGGCGCCGGGCCGCGTACGGAGAACCAGCTGTGTGCGGTCCGGCCCAGCACCACCCACAGGGCCGCCGCGTCGATGCCGAAGACCAGCAGCACCGCCGGACCGGGAGTTCCGGAGGCCAGCGAGGCGATGAAGGTGAGGAACATCGAGCACGCCATGAAGGCCAGGCACACGGCCAGCACCACACGGATCCAGGGCCGGCGCCTGCCGGCCAGGACGACGCAGGCGACCTGGAGCGCCGCCAGTCCCCAGCAGAACACCGCCACGAACCAGGCCAGGCCCATCGGCATGAGCAGGTCCTGCCCGTGCTCCTGCTTGTTGTAGTTCTCGTCGAGGGCCGCCCAGCCGCCGAGGGCGGTGCCCAGCGCGTGCGCGGCGACGACCATGAGCACGAAGACGAGGGCCCCGGAGAGGCGCGCAGCCTCGGGCTGACGGGGGCCGGCCGGGCCGGACGGGCCCCGCAGGTCGGAGGACGGGTCGGAGGACGGGTCGGAGGACGGGTCGGAGGACGGGTCGGAGGGCGGGTCGGAGGGGTGGGAGAAGTGGGAAGGGTTCTGCATGGAAGGTCACCTCACGTTTTCGGTGTCCGGCAGGTCGTGGTCCCGGGCCCGGCCGGCTTCGCGGTCGGCGCTCCGGAGGAGGAGGTCCGAGCCCTCCCCCCTTGCTCGGGCTCGGACCTCCGCCGGAGGCCGTCCCGGTTCCGGTCGCGGCCCTCGGCCATTCGACCGCCGTACGCCGTTGTTCAGCAGGCCCTGTCCCGGCACCGAACAACCCAAGGGCGCGGGTCGGCGGGAGAACCGGCCGCGACCGGACGTGAAGACCAGGTGAACGTCCGTGTCCCGCCTGCGGTTACCCGGCAGTTCGGTTGCGGCCACCCCTCCCGGCTCCCTACCGTGGGCGCCCGGGCGGACGCACTGGGTGATGACCTGGTGGCGTCCGGGCGGAGCGAGGGTGGGGCGGGCACGTGTCGGGACAACCAGGGCCGGGACGCACCGAGGGCGAGCTGGATCCGGAGGCCGGGCCGGTGCCACGGTTCGCCGCCGGACTGCGGGCGCTGCGCGAGGCCGCGGGGAAGCCCACGTACCGGGTGATGGCTCAGCGGGCGCGTTACGGAGTGACCGCCCTGTCGCAGGCGGCGGCCGGGAAGCAGCTGCCCACCCGCGCGGTGACGCTCGCCTATGTGAAGGCGTGCGGCGGCGATGTGAACGCGTGGGACCGGCGCTGGCGCGAGACGTCGGCCGAGATCGCCGCCGAGGCGTCCGGTGACGAGACCTCCCGGCCGCCGTACCGTGGCCTGACCCGGTTCGAACCGGGTGACGCCGGACTCTTCTTCGGCCGCGACCAACTCCTGGAACGGCTGACCGGGCTGAACCGCAAGCACCGCCTCACCGCCGTCTTCGGCCCCTCCGGCAGCGGCAAGTCCTCGTTGTTACGCGCCGGCCTGATCCCCCGGCTGCGCACCCCGCCCGAGGACGCGGGCGACGGGGACGGCGAGGCCGCTCCGGCGGCCGTACGGATCTTCACACCCGGCCCCGACCCGCTGCGCACGCACGCCGACCGGCTCACGCCCGTGCCCGGCACCGACGCGGACACCTGGCTGCTCGTCGACCAGTTCGAGGAGCTGTACACCCTCGGTGCCGACCCGGCCGACCGGGACGCCTTCATCGACCGCCTCGTCGCCGCCACCGACGCCGACAGCCGGCTGCGTGTCCTCATCGCGGTGCGGGCCGATTTCCTGGGCCGCTGTGCCGAACACCCCGGCCTCACCGCAGCGTTGCAGGGTGCCACGCTGCTCGCCGGACCGATGAGCCGCACGGAGCTGCGGGAGGCCATCGTGCGCCCGGCCGCCGCGGACGGCCTGATCGTCGAGCGTTCCCTGACCGACCGCCTCCTGGACGAGGTCGAGGGCGCCCCGGGCGGGCTGCCGATGATGTCGCACGCCCTGCTGGAGACCTGGCGTCACCGCAGCGGCCGGGTCCTGACGGAGGCCGCGTACGAGGCGGCGGGCGGACTGCACGGCGCCGTCGTCCGCACGGCCGAGCAGGTGTACGGCGAACTCACCCCGTCCCAGGCCGAAGTGGCCCGCCGTGTGCTGCTGCGGCTCGTCGCCCCCGGCGACGGGGCGGCGGACACGCGCCGCCCCGCCGAGCACGCGGAGCTCGACTTCGGCAGTCCCGCCGACACCCGCGTGGTGCTGGAACGCCTGGTCCGCGCCCGCCTCATCACCTTCGACGACGGCACCGTCGACCTCGCCCACGAAGCCCTGATCACCGCCTGGCCCCGGTTCCACGCCTGGATCGACGCCGAACGCGACCGGCTGCGCGTCCACCGCGCGCTCTCCGAGGCGGCACGCACCTGGCAGGCGCTCGGCAGGGAGAGCGCCGCTCTCTACGCAGGCTCCCGGCTGGACGCCGCCCGTAACGCCTTCCCGCAGGACACCGCCCGGCCGAACGGCACCACGGCGAAGGACCGGGAGGGCGATGAGAACCGCCGTGGCGTCGAACTCACCTCCCTGGAAAAGCAGTTCCTCACCGCTTCGCTCCGCCGTCAGCACCGCCTCGCGCGACTGCGGCGTACGGTCGTGGCCGTACTCGCCGCTCTCGGGCTGCTCGCCACCGGCACCGCCGTCGTCGCCCTCCAGGCACGTGCCACCGCGCAGGCCGAACGCGACGACGCCGTCTTCGGCCGCCTCACCACCGAGGCCGACAGTGTCCGCGAGATCAGCG
>Ga0196960_10000655_pt1 | contig 11060 bp, 7 predicted proteins | sample S3v_5metaG_FD_183187 | JGI IMG/M metagenome (GOLD analysis project Ga0196960, IMG submission 183187) | Soil microbial communities from Anza Borrego desert, Southern California, United States - S3+v_5 | ecosystem: Environmental > Terrestrial > Soil > Desert | place: USA: California | collected... | reverse complement strand
GAAGGAGCCGCTGGTGGCTACGGATGCCAGTCCGCTGACCTGTCCGGCGGGCAGCGCGCCGGACAGGTCGGACAGGTTTCCGGTGGTGGCTACAGATGCCAGCCCGCTGACCCGGTTGGCGGGCAGACTGCCGGTGGTGCTGGCGATCCCCCCGGTGGTGGCTACGGATGCCAGCCCGCTGACCTGGGCGGCCGGGACGGTTCCGACCCGGAGGGTGGGGTGGTCGGCGGTGCCCCCGACGACGATCGTGCCGTCCGCCGCGCTGAGCGCGACGAGCCCACCGCCGCCGTTGCCGGGGGGCAGGTGGATGGCCGGTACCTGCCCGGCCCCGTCCAGCGGCGCCACCCCGTAGGCGGCGCCGCGGGCGGTCGCGGGCAGGTACCCGGTCAGCCCCGGGTCGGTGTATTTGATCGCCGTTCGCAGGTCGCAGGTGCCGTCGCCCTGATCCAGCGGCTCGATCAGGTACGTCTCGGCCGGGGCTCCGCCGATGCGCTCGGTGATGCGCAGCAGCAGCGGCCCGCTTAGCTGCGGGCCGGACAGGACCACGGGCTGGGTCAGCAGCCCGTGGTCCAGTTTGCCCGTCACCGTGATCCCGGCCGGGACGATCTGGTCGCCCGCGACCCGGGTGGCAACCTGGATCTCCACGAGGCCGGACGGCTCGACGGCGTCCGGCCCGCGGTAGTCCCCGAGCAGGACCACAGTGGACAGGGCCATCAGAACCCCAGCGCTGCCCAGGTCTTCGCACCGACGACGCCGTCGACGGCCAGGCCCGCGCGGCGCTGGAACTCGCGCACCACCCCGTCGGTCTTGCCGCCGAAGTCGCCGTCGGCCACGAGCTTGGAGTACGCCGGGTACCGGGCGTTGAGCCGCGCCTGCAGGTCCTTGACCGCCTGGCCCTTGCTGCCGCGGCGCAGCGTCGGCCGCGAGGTGGGCGCTGGCGCCGGCGGCGGGGCGAGGATCGCCGCCCACGTCTTCGGCCCGACGATGCCGTCGGCGGAGAGCCCGCGTGCCCCCTGGTAGGACTTCACCGCGGAGGTGGTCTTCGGTCCGAACACGCCGTCGGCGGAGACGCCGACCGCGCGCTGCACCACCTTGACGTCCTCGCCGCTGGACCCCTGCTGCAGGGTCCGCTGACCCGCCGCCGGGGGTGCCGCGGGCGGGGTGGCCTGCAGCGCGGCGACGAGCTGCATGGCACGGGCGTGGGAGACGACGACCTCGGCGTGCATCTCGTCCTTGCGGCCGGAGTACGACCCGCCCCAGCGCAGGCCGAGCGACGCCGCCTTCGCCTCGATCGCGGCCCGCTTCGCGGCGGGCACGGTGCCGACCGCGCCGAGCGGGTGCCGCGGTGCGTTGAGGTCGATGGCCGTGCCCGAGGCGTGGTTGGACAGGCCGGAGGCGCCGCGGATGTCGCGGTAGGCGTAGCCCCAGTTGCCCGGCACCACCAGGGGTTCGACGTTCTGGTCCCACCAGGCTGCGAAGGCCAGCAGCAGGGGTGCGACGTCGGCGCGCAGCGGCACCAGCACGTCGGGGCGGCCGGGGACGGCGAAGGTGCGGATGCCGAGCGCGTTGCGGTCGGCGCTGGCCACCCACCCGTTCTGGCTGTACTGGGTGGTGCTCGCTGCGGCCAGCAGCGACATGACCCGATGGGTCTGCTCCACCTGGTCGGGCTGCGGCTCGGCGACCAGGACGTCGACCTGGTCGGCGTAGCAGCCGAACCACTCGGCGGGCGGCTCGTCGGGGATGGTGTCGGAGACGACCAGGTCCACGGGCGGCTGCTCCAGCAGCGCCAGGGCTCCGGGGTCGGTGGGGACGGGCTGGGACACGGTGGTCCTCCAGGAACTGTGTGGTGACAGCGGTGGGTGGCGGTGCTCCCCGGCCGCGTGTGGTGTCCACGGCGGGGAAGAGATGGTCAGCGGGTGCCTGTCGAGCGCGGGGGCGAGTGGTCGAGCAGCGAGACCAGCGCTGCTCCCAGTGCGCTGTCCGCTTCCGTGGGGACCTCGGTCGTCACCTCCTCGCGGAGCACCGCGACCTGGGCGCGCAGGTCGTCGGCCTCGGCGTGCGCGGCCGCCGCCTGGTGCTGGTAGTGCGCACTGCTGAACCAGGCCAGCAGAGCCACAACCAACAGCCCGACCGCGAAGGTCACCGTGGCGCCCACCAGGACCCACAGCAGCCGCCGCTTCGGCACGTCCTCCGCGGCCGCGGCCGCAGGAACAACCACGGGCAGGTGTGCAGTCGTCATCCCGATCCCTCGCTTTCCTTCGGTGGCAACAACTCCTCGGTGACCAGCCGGATCTCGGCGATGGCGGCTTCTGCTTCGGCCTTGGAGGGCGCCGCGCTGAGCTGGGCGAGGATGGTGGCGATGGCCAGGTTCTGCGCGGCATCCACCTCGGACACCTGGCCCTGCAACTGGACGGCCTTCTCAGCCGCCTCCGGCCGCTCTCGCGCGCTCTTGCGGGTGGCCACGATCAGGCTGGCCACCGCGGTGACGACGACCCCGCCGAAGGTGGCGACGATCCCGGCGAGCTGGACCCATTCCCCGCTGCTGAGGGCTGCTGTGGTGGTCATGGCTCAGTCCCAGAGCTCGACTTGGAGGGAGGTGTGCGTGGAGTAGAACCGGGCCTGCCCGCCGTTGACGTCCTTGTGCCCGCGCAGTTTGATGGTGTGAGAGCCTGCGGTGTCGAGCGTGGCCAGCCACTGCTGGCTGCCGGGAAAGCGCATCGTGGCGCTGCCGCTGAAGATCGCCTCTCGATTGCCGGCGGCGATGACGCCGTCGACGTAGCAGTTGCCGTGGCAGTACCCGGTGCCGGTCGAGATGAGCTCGAAGTCGAACGTGCCGCGGATGCGCGCAACAGCCCCGGGACGCACGGTCGTGAAGGTCACCGTCGCGCCTGCCACGTCCGTGCTGGTGGTGGGGAGGTCGAAGTTGCTCGTGCAGACGACGTCGAAGATCCGTGGGGACTGCGCGCGCCACCCGCTGCCGTCCCACATCCGCGACAGGTTCGTGTCGGTCTCGTAGATCTGCTGGTAGAGGTACGGCGACGACGGCCTGGTGCTGCTCGTGCACTGCCTGCGGCCCAGCGGAACCCACGATGCGCTGGCCGGTGCGCTCCCGTTCGACACCAGCAGCGCGCCGGTGTCGCTCTCCCACGCCACCAGGCCCTTCTTCGCGGCGGGCCTGGTGGTGCTCGTGCAGACCTCGACGCCGTGGAACGGGCGGGCATCCCAGCTACCAGAGGCAGGCAGGGTGCCGTTGGAGACCAGCATCAGCCCCGTGTCGGTCTCCCAGATCCCCTGCCCGGTGAACGGGGTGGACGGCCTGGTGGTCGACGTGCACGTGGTGAACGAGATGACCGTGTCGATCTTGTCGAAGTTGACACCGAGGTCCGTGTTGACGTTGACGTCGTCGGCGTCGACAGGCTTGCGCAGGCCCAGCCTGCTGGTGAACGTGGCCATCTCAGTCCTCCTCTCGGTGTGGTCGAGCACGCCGCCACCTGGCGTCCTGCTGCTGCTTCTCGCTCGGGCCGAGGAGTTCTGCGCGCAGGCGCGCGACTCGGTCAGGCCGGGACTCCCTAACAGGCTTGGCTGTCCGCGCCGCGGTGGCGGCCAGCTGCTTGCGCTGCCGGTGCACGTGCTCGGCTTTGATCCCCACGACCTCGTGGTCCAGTGGGGACAGGTCCCGCACCGCGTTCAGCGGCGACGTCTTCTTGCGGGTTGAAAACCGGTGCCGCAGCTTCACCCGGGCGCACCGGGCGAGGTGGTCCGCGCGAGCGGTGTCGATGTCCGGGGCGCTGTGCAGGTGCGTGCCCTGCTCCCAGTCCTCCGGGGTCATGTGCGCCTCGGCGATGACGATGTCCATCAGCGTCGCGGTGTCGGCCGGGTCGATGCCGTACTCCGCGGCCCGCCACTCCAGGGTGTCCTCGGGGATGACGTCCAGCTCTCGGCGGACGACTTGCCCGGTGTCGTCGGTGAAGGTGACGGGGATGTGCCAGGCGCCGCCTTCGTTGCGGATCCCGTCCTCGATGTCCATTCGCATGACTTCCTCCTTAGAGTGGGATCCGAAAAACCCAGTACGACACGTAACTGGTTGAGCCCGAATTGGCCCATCCCACAGAGAACCCGGCCGCGTTCGGGTTGTAGGGGGCGGCGTAGTTGTTTCCTGTGTTGTCGGCTGCGCTGACGATTGGGCACATGCGACCCTGCATGGTGGCGCCGTAGGTGAAGTTAACGGCGTTGAAGCCGGGGGCGACCGCGTACAGGCCGCAATAGACAGCGCTGAGGCCGCCACCGTTGACGTTCGGCCAGTACGTTCCTTGGACGCTGTGTTGCCCGCTTGAGTGGATGCTCAGGTAGGCGTTTGAAATCGCGTCGGTCCGGTACCCGACCACTCCAAGGTTTGCGTCCGCGTAGAGGAAGCCACCGTCTTGGGTGCTGACGGGCGCGTACGCCATGGTTGCGGAAACGTCGTTTATCTCGACGAATCCGCCGCGTCGCAGGTTCGTGCCGATGTCGTTGTATGCCAGGTAGGCGTTGTTGGGTTGCAGCAGCAGGGTTGTCTGCTTGGTGCCGTCGACCGTGGGTCCGGAGTTGAGGCCCAGGGCGACCTGCGATCCGTTGTAGAGAGCGTTCACGTAAGCGGGTGCGCTGTCGTCGCTCGGGTAGAAGTAGATCTCCGGCAGCCCGTTCCCGTTCGGGTTGATGACCATCCGCTCCCCGGACCGGCCGCTGCTGAAGGTGCCGGTGAGGCTGGCGTTGCCGTTGGCGGAGTCGAGGTTGACCGTGATCTGCCCGGCTGCGTTGTAGAGCCGCAGCCCGGCGTTGTCGAACTCGGTGCGCGCGCCGGAGTTCGCGGTCTTGATCGAGCCAGCCATGATCCAGGTGGCGGTGATCGTGCCCGCGGTGACCTTGGAGACGGTGAGGTCGCTGATGTGCGCGTTGTCGATCAGCGTCGCGGTGGACACCACCGCGGCCGAGGCCGGGGATTTGTTGCCGTGCTCGTCGACGGCGATGACCTTGTAGTACTCGGCGGCCACCGACTCGACGTGCATCGTGCCGACTGCGGGGATGCCCGCGGTGATCATCCCGGCGTTGGCCAGCAGCTTCCCGATCAACGTGCCGTCGGTCGGGGTGAAGGTCGGCTCGTAGGCGGCGTGGATCTCCAGGTGGTGCAGGTCGGACTCGAGGTTGTATTCGCCGCCGTCGGCGCGGCCGAGGCGGTGCACGATCTGCACCCCCATCCGGCTGGTCGCCACCTCGGGCGGGGCCGGGGGGGACGGGGCGAAGGTGTCGCCGACGGTCTGGATCAGCTCGACCGCCGACCACGTCCCGGCGTTCGCCGGGGCGCCGTTGTCGATCGCGCGGACCCGGATGTCGTAGGGGATGCCCGGGGTCAGCTCCTGGATGAGCACCGACTGGCTGTCCCACTGCACGTAGGCGGACTGCCAGGGGCCCTCGACGTAGGGGATCGGAGCACCCCAGGTGGCGGCTTCTCCCCACGTGAGCTGGGAGAGCTGGGCCCAGGTCACCGGGATCAGCGGGGTGGCGCTGGTGCGGTACTGCACCTCGTAGTGGTCGCCGTCGACGATCGTGCTGCCGTCGGTGTTGGGCGGGCGGGTCCAGGCCACCTCGACCTGCGCCTTGGTGACGCCGCTGGTGGAGGACTGGTAGACCGCCTGCCGGAACGGGGTCACCATGGTCGGCGCGGCCGGGATGGACGTGTTGGGCATGGCGCGGGAGCCGAGCTGCTCGCCGCCGCCGCTGCTGCCGCCGGTGAGGGACCGGTCGTACCCGCCGACCACCACGGTGGTCGACCCCGACTCCCACTGCACGTACGGGGTGAGGTCCTGCCAGGTGCCGTCCAGGCCGCGAAAGCCGACGGTCATGCCCGCGGTGATCGGCCAGGTCGACTCGGTCACCCGCAGCTTCACCGGGTTGATGCGGCGCCCGCGGACGACGACCTCGTTGTCCAGGTCGACCAGGTCGACGTCCGGGTCGTAGCACCACACCCAGTCCCCGACCCGCAGGTCGCCCTCGATGTCGTACTGGGTGGTCGAGAGGTTCAGCGCCTTGCGTGGGGTGGTGAACCGGCCGAGCTGCATCGCCGCCCTGGCCGCGGCGTTGCCGCCATCGGTGGTCGACTCCGACACCAGCCGGGTGATCCGGACCGGGTTGCCGCGCAGGTCCTTGTACGGGTTGAGGCCCGGGTCGAGGATGGCGCCGCCGATGGCGATCTGCTGCCCGTCGCCCTGGGCGAGCAGCGCGACCTCGGTCGAATAATCGGCTACGTCACCGTCCGTGGTCGCCTGGCCGGGCAGCGCCCGCAGCCGCGCGTCGACACCGGGCGGGGTGCCGCGCATGATCACGCACACCGGGTCGGTGGTGAAAAGCTGGCTGGCTTTGCCCGCGTCGACCGTCGCGTCGCCGTTGATCCGCCACTCCACCGGGTCGTCCGCGTCGGTGCTCATGGTCGAACAGATGTACGACAGCACCTCCCGGGAGGTCTGCCACTGGTGCACTCCGGTGTAGGCGCCGGTGACCGAGTGCAGCGTGCCTTCGACGGCGGCCTGGCCGACCTGGATCGCCGCTCGGGCGGCCGCGGTGAACGTCGCCGCGGTGAACGTCAGCGGGGCGCTGGTGACCACCGGGCCCTTCTTGTCCTCGTCCCCGAGCCACATCGCCATGCCCGGTCCGGACAGCGACCGGCCGTCCCCGGCGGCGGTGACTTTGCGGAGGACACCGACGTACCGCGCGGACCGCAGAAGCGAGTCGCCCGCGACGCGGACGTCCTCGCGGCCGGTGCTCACCGCGACGTGTCCGAAGTACTGGAGCGAGTCGAGCACGGACTGCGGCGTCTGCGGAATCAACCGCAGCGACCAGCTCCCGCTGGCCATCCGCACCTGGGTCACGCTCATGCGGACACCCCCCGCCCGCTGCGCGCGGAATACGGAATCGCCAGGTCAGCAGGTGTCCGCACTGCGGAATGCGGACGACGAGTCGGTGCGGTTCCGCGCGGAGTGCGGACGGCGGTCCGGTGCGGAGCGCTCACCGCAGCACCCCCTGCACCGTCTCCGCGGGCGCACCCAGGTACTGCGCGAACAGGTCCTCCGCGGTGTCTCCGGCCGGTGCGGTTGCGGACTGCACGACCGCGCCGAGCGCGCAGTCGAAGGACGCGGACGCGGACACGGACATGCCCCCGGCCGCGGTGTCCGCGGTGACCGTCCGCGTGCTGGCGATCATGTACTTGTCGCCCGCGGTGTCCGCGGCGGTGGAGATCACGTACCCGGTGCCCGCGGTCGCAGCCACCGCGGTGGTGCGGACGACCTTGATCGTCGTGGCCGCCCCGGTCTGGACGTAGACCTCGACCATCCGCGCCCCGCGGCGCAGGGTCAGGTCGACCGTCACCCGTCCGGGCGCGCGGTTCCACAGCAGCCGCTGCACGACCATCTCCGGCTGGTTGTGCAGCAGGGTGATCGCGTCGGCCGCGGCGCTCAGGCCGACGCCGCCGAGCAGGATCGACCACCGCTTCGCGGTCTGCCAGGCCCCGGCCGAGTACTGGGCGACGAGGAGGTTGCCGGTGGTGCTCGACGGGGTCACCCGGACCAGACCGTTACTCAGCGTCCACCCCGCCGGGGACAGCTTCGAGCTGGTGCCGGACCGCTCGAACCCGTCGGCGTCGACGAACCGGGCCCGGCCCGGGAGGTAGGAACCGACCGGGCACCCCCACCGCGGGTGGATCCCGGTGGGCAGGGCCCGGTAGACGGTGAGGGCTCCGTCCTCGCTGGCCCGGGTCAGCGTCGGCGGGGTGTAGGCGCCGGTGGCGTAGGCGTAGTGCCCGGGCGGCGGGCAGTGCCACCGCTCGCCGCCGGTGGCGGTGAAGCTGTTGTTTCGGGTGAGCGCCCCGGCGAGGCGGGACTCCAGGTCGATGTCGGTGTCGGTGCCGACCCGGGCGAGGTTGACCTGCCAGGTGCAGGTCACCAGCTCCCCGGTGTAGGAGACGAGGTCGGCCTTGGTGTCGACCACCCGGTAGTAGCCGGACCGGCTGGCCTTGTCGGCGAAGATCACCGGCACCAGCTCGCCGGGCAGGCCGAGGATGTCGTCTTGGGCGCGGGCGAGCGCGGCCGCGGTGATGACCGGCACCGCCTCCTGCCCGCTGATCCCCAGCGGGCGGGCGCTGCCGTTGGCGGTCTCGGCGGCCGCCGAGTACGCCTCGCGCAGCCCGAGGCGCCCGATGCGCACCTGCCCGAAGTCCGTCATACCCGCTCGCCCTCCACAGCCCTGAGTGCCTCGCGCAGCTGGAGCACCAGCCGCCGTGCACCCGCATCCATCGCATGGGGGTCCGTCAGGTCCAGGACGCCCTGGACGTTGACCTCCAGGCGCTCGATGACGATCGGGGTGGCGGCCGCGGCTGCGGGCATCGCCGAGAGCACCGGCGCCATCCCCCTGCCGCCGGTGCTCTCGGCACCGGCGACCGGGCCGGAAGGCGCCAGCAGCAGCGAGCCCGCGCCGTCGAGCTCGGCGGCCGCGGCGGCGCTGACCCCGGCGGCCATCCGGGCGGAGGCGTCGGCCGCAATGTCGGCCTCGGCGTCGATGCCGACAGCGAGGCCGGGCGGGATCCACTTGCCGATGTCGGCCATCAACTTCGACGGCGAATGGATGCCCAGGAAGTTGAGCACGACGTCCGGGACCACGGACTTGATGAAGCCCATGATCTTGTCCTTGATCCATCCTCCGATCGACTTGATTCCTTCCCAGAGCCCGGTGACGATGTTCTTTCCGGCGTTGTAAAGCCAGCTTCCGGCGTCGGACAGCGCGCCGATCACCCAGTCCTTCAAGCCGCGAATGGCGTTGATCCCGGTTTGGATTCCGTTGTTGATCGCGGTACCGATCGCTGAAAAAACATTCAGCGTGACTCGAAGTGCGGTGTTCCAGATGTCGCCGAGGAATCCGACGAAGTCTCCGATCTTGCTCCACAGGCGACCCAGCCAGTTCATCCATTCCAGAAAAATGCCGATCAGTTGACCAATCCAACTGAGCACGGCAGTGAACGCCTGAATGAGCGGCCCGACGATCACCGTAACCAAGCCGACCAAAATTTGAATGATCAGCGTGATGATCGGAAGCAAACCGTCAAGGAAAAGGGATATCATTTCCAGGAGCGGCGGAAGAATCGGTATGATCGCCTCTAGAATGTTGATGAAGCAATCCATCAAAATCTCTAGCAGCGGAAGCAGCATGGGGAGCAGTTCCATTGCCATTTCCGCAAAGCTTGTCGCTATCTTCACCAGCGGCGGAATCAATTCCACCAGCATCGGTGCCAGCATTTGCAGGACCTGCACGGCGAACTGGCCGAGCATCATGGCCAGCTCGCCGACCAGCGGCAGCAGCGGCTGGATGGCCGTCCAGATCTGCTGGAACGCAGCACCGAGCAGGCCGCCGAGCAGCGTCGCCAGCTCGACGATCAGCGGCAGCAGCGGCTGCACCGCGGGCCAGATCGCATCGAACGCCTGTGCGAGGACGTCGGCGAGGATCGTGGCCAGCACGGTGGCCACGTCGATCAGGGGGCCGAGGACCGGAAGCAGCCCGGTGACCAGGGCCGCGACGACCTTGAGGATGGGCGGCAGGATCTGGAGCACGGCCGCGACCAGCTCGCCGAAGCTCGGCGCCAAGGGCAGCAGGGCAGCACCGATCTGCCCGAGCGCCTCGGTGACCAGCACCAGGATCGGGCCCAGTGCCTCAAGGATCGGACCGAGCACCGCGAGCAAGATCTGCGCAAAGGTCTGGACCAATGGGACCAAGGCGGAGAAGACCGGTGCCAGCGCGGTGGCCAGCATCCCGATGAGCTGACCGAGCGGGCCGAGCAGGGCCGCCACCAGCGAAAACACCGCCGTGAGGAGCTGGCCGATGGCACCCATGTGCGGTGCGAGCGCCGTGAGGAAGCTGTCGATCCCGGTGACCAAGATGCCGATGCCCTGGCCGATCGCCTGGGTCACCGGCAGCGCCTCACCACCGTGCTCGATCAGCGTCGAGAACAGGCCCAGCATCCCGTCGGAGAGCCCCTGCACCAGCGGCATCGCCGCGCCGATGGTCGCCTCGAGCTGCCCCTGGAACAGCGGCGTCTTGAACAGGGCCCCGGCCTGGGCGGCGGTGCCGCCGATGATCTGGCCCATCTGCGCGATGCCGCTGTTGAAGATCGGGAAGAGGCTCTCCGAGCCCTTGAGCATCTCGGTGAACCCCGGCAGAAACGACTGCTGCGCGGTGGCCGAGAGCCCGTCGATCAGCGGCTTCATCGACAGCAACTGGTTGACGAACGCGCGCCCTTCCGGGGTCAGCTTCGCCATGGCCTCGGCGAACTGCGAGGTGGCGCCACCGGCGGCACCGGCGGACGCGGCCTGCTGCGCCTGGACGTCGGAGAGACGCTGGATCGCCTGGGCGACCTGGTCGTCGGCGTCGGCCCGTTTCTGCGCGGCGTCGACCTGGGTCTTGGCCAGCTCGCGCTCGGCGTCCGCGGTGGCCTGCGCCGCGTCGGCCACCCGCTCCTTCGCGGTGACGACCTCCTTGTCGCCTTCGACACCGCGGGCCTGCGCGGCGGCGGCCTCCGCGCGTAGCTGCTTGTCCTCGCGGGCGATCGAGTCGACGCGGGCCTGCGCCTGCTTGACCTCGTACGCCGCCTGCTTGCGCTCGAGGTCGGAGGCGAACGGGTTCGCCATGGTCTTCAGCAGCCGCTCCTGCGCGGCCTGCAACCCCAGCGCGGCGCCCTCGGCGCTGAGCTGCATGTCGTCGAGGCGCTGCTGGTACTCGGCGAGCTGTTCCGCGGCCTCCGCCCGGGCGTCGTTCAGCGCCTCCTGCGCGCGCCGCGCGTCGTCCTGGGCGTCCTTGACCCGCCGCTCGGCCTGGAGGATGTCCTCGTCGGCGTCGGCGTAGGCCCGGGCGCGGTCCTTCACCGCGTCGGCGATCCCGCGGTTGGCGTCGCGGATGGCGATCGCGTTCGAGAGCTGGCTGGCCGCGGAGGACGCGGCCGCACCCCCGGCGGCCTTCTGGTCGGCGGAGTACCCGCGCAGCGCCCA
>Ga0196960_10000654_pt1 | contig 11063 bp, 15 predicted proteins | sample S3v_5metaG_FD_183187 | JGI IMG/M metagenome (GOLD analysis project Ga0196960, IMG submission 183187) | Soil microbial communities from Anza Borrego desert, Southern California, United States - S3+v_5 | ecosystem: Environmental > Terrestrial > Soil > Desert | place: USA: California | collected... | reverse complement strand
ACCCAGGTGCTTACCTACCCCTGGGGCAAGGCGCCCTTCTCTTCCGTCTCCGCCCTCACCCCGACGAACTCCGCCCGCGACGTGACCACGGAGTAGACAGCCGGGCGCTCCGCCCCCGGCGTTCGCGCTGCGCCGCGCGAACGCTGGAGGCGCCCGCTGAGGGTGTCACCGTTCCCGCGCTTCCACGCCGACCGGCCATGCCCTGTCTCCCGGCGCACCGGCGCACTCGTGGGGGTGCGGGTCGTGGTGGATGGGGATATCCGTCTGCGGGAAGTGGCGGCGCGCTACCAGTCTATTGAATGTAATTACTCGAAAGCATAGTTTGCAGGTGTCGGGGCGGGGTGGTGAATCCTCCCGCCGCTCCGCCCCGGCATCGACCACGCCCGTCCGGGAGAGGACCGTATGACTTCCCAGCTCGCACCGCACCCCAGCTGGCCCAAGCCGCAGCCCGGCTGGACCTTCGTCCACCACCCCATGAACCGGTGCTCCGGCAAGACGAACCGCTGCACTATCGACAAGGTCGAGAACGGCACCGTGTTCTGGCACGCGGACACCGAGGACGCCGCCGCGCGCGGCGCCTACGCCACCCCCCTGTACTGGTTCGCCCACCAGATGGCGCGCGGCGAGTTGTTCACCCCGCCGGAAGTCCTCCGCCTCACCCCCAAGGGCTGCACCTGCCCCTGACGGCCGCCGACGACCAGCCCCACCCCGAAAGGACGACCGACATGCCCATGGACCCGAAGACCGCCGCGCTCCCGCAGTGGACCGTGACCGGCCTGCACACCACCCTCGACGACTGGGCCATCACCACCCTGACCGTGACCGCCGTCTTCCCCGGCCTCCACATCCCCGAGGACCTGGACGAGGAACTGCCCGAGCACATGAGCCGCTTCGTAGGAGTGGTGCACGCCGCGAGCCCGGCCGAAGCCGTCGAGAAGTGCCGCTGACGGCCGCCCCCGGCGCCCACCACATCCCGGTGGGCGCCGGGCCCGCCCGTCCACGCCCCCGTCTCTCTGGAGAAGCCGTCATGCCGCAGTTCTTCGACCTCGACCCGACCACGCGCCCCGTACTCCTGTCCGCCCGCCCGGACGGCACCCACCCCTACGCCTTCGACCCGGCCACAGTGCGCATCATCCGAGCCGACCGCGTGGAACACGGGGACATCGTGCTCGGTGACGTCTACGGACACGACCCGGGCCACACCGCAACGGTCAGCTACCTCCCCTACGGGTGCCACCCGTATGCCGCCCGCCCGCGCCCCGTCGACCCGGCGTGCCCGTGCGAGCTGTGCCGTTCCCGGCGACTGGACCCGTTCACCTACCTCACCGAACCGATCGCGCTCACCGTCTGGCCGCGCGGCGAACTGGGACTGGGCCCGGTGTGCCAGGTCAACAACGCCGACGAACTCCTCGTCGTCATCCCCGCCCGCCGGCTCCCCTCCTGAAGCCTGAATCACCGCGCCCGCGCCGCTACGCCGAGCACGGCCCGGCACCTTCCCGCCGCTCACCGGCACTCGCTCCGTGTACCGACGTCCCCGCCCCTAGACCGCCCTGACCAAGAGTTTGGTTCCGCATGCCCAAGAACACCGACGCTGCCCGCGCCCCCGGCCACACGCCCGCCCGTCCGCCGGCCCCGGCAGGGGAGCTCTCCGCCATGGACGTCCGCGCCGCCGCGGACGCCTCCGGGCTCGCCCTGGGCGACCTGGTGGAGTACGACGGCCGGATCGTCGACGCCGAGGAAGACCCTTGGTTCGTGCCGGGCGGCCGAGGCCGGATACGCGACGTGTGGGCGGCCGGGGGAGAGGTGGTGGCACGCGTCGAGCGGGAGGACGGCGCCAACGACGCCCCCGCGCTGGTGGACCTTCGCCCGGCGACCACGACCGTCTCGAAGACATCCGGCGAACTCCGCGCGGGCGACATCGTCCGCGTGCACGGAATGCGCGTGCGGCTCGACGAACCGAACCCGCCCCACTCCACCAACACCGACGACGACGTCGTCCACTCGTGGACCGGGACCGTGCTCAACCTCGCAGACGTCCACGCCGCCGGACACGTCCCGCGCCTGTTCCTGCAGCGGTGGGCGGGTCTGTCCCTGCTCCGTGAGGATGCCTGGACCGTCCAGGGCACCAACGCCGTCCGACGGGACGTCGAAGTACCGCTGAAGGCCACCGAGCCGTCGGCGCCGCTCGTCGCGGCCCTGCGCGCGAAGGGGCTGGAGCCCTTTGCCCGGCAGGGCGGGGTCGTGACCGTCACCGCGCACGGCATCGACTGGACGCTGGAGCCGGTCCCGCACGCGGTCACGGGCGAGTGGTGCGGCGTGTGGTCGGCCGTGGGCCCCAAGGGCTCGCGCGGCATGTTCACGGCGGCCAACGCGGCCTCCTTCATCGCGGACCGCCGCGTCCCGTAGCCCCGCCAGTCCGACTAGCCCTGCGCAGGCGCGAGGACGCCTCTGCATACACGGCTCTCCATTGAATGAAGAACCTCAACAACATAGATTGCCGGTGTCGGGGCGGGTGGCCACCCGCCCCGACACCGACGATTCTCAAGAGAAGGACTCACACCATGGCCGAGAGCCAGACCCAACCGGACAACACGATCCCCGCCATGCAGACGATGCTGACCACCCACGGCCTCAGCGCATCCCCGACCGGCGAGCACGTGCTGACCATCGAGCTGCGCAACGCCGCCCCGATCACGGTGACCACCACCGGCGGTGACAACCCCCGCTGGACAGCGCGCGCAGGAGACACCGCCGTCTACGACAGCCCCGCCGCCACCGACGCCGCCACCGACGCCCTGTGGGCGGCCGAAGCCGTCACCCGCTACGCCACCGAGACCGAGCGCGGTACCGATCTCACCGACAGGTTCGGCGGGAGCCTCAACATGGTGCTGGAACGGGCGTTCGCCGCTCACTCCATGCCCACCACGGAGCACCCGGGCAGCACCATGGCGTACTCCGGCCTGCTGGCCGAGCTGCCGGACGGGAACGACATCTCCATCTGGGACACGGTGCACGAAACCCTCACCATCCCGGCCGCCGAGTACCGACGTTTCGGCGCCTACCACCGCCTGCTGAACGGTGGGCCCAAGGACGGGGACGTACCGGAGGAAGAGATCCCCCTCACCCGTACCAGCTCCCTGTGGGGCGATCTGGCAGTCCTGATCCACACGGTGAAGTCCTTCACCGACGCGGTGAAGTAGGTCCCGGCGAAGACGCCTTCGGGCCCCGCCCCGCCCGCGACGGCGGGGTCCGGACCGAGGTCACGTAGGCGGAGGCCGCCGAACTGGAGGCCCGGCAGGCGATGCGGGACATGTTCCCGCACGGCTTCCCGCGCTGCCCGCTCACCAGGTACCCGCCGAAGCGCCCGCCCTGCCCCCCGGCCGGCCCGCCCTGCCCGCTGCCGCGCCCGCCCTCACTTCCTGACCTGACCCCGGAGAGACCCATGTCTGAACGTGACAACGACCTGATCGTCCTCGACCGGCTGCTCAACCGAGCCGACAGCGAAGCCGTCCCCCACATCCTCGCTGCCGCCGGCGCGGCCCGGTACCTGTGGCAGTGCGCCAACGCCGTCTGCGGCGCCCACAACGGGCGGGGACAGCAGTACTGCACCGGGTGCGGTTGGGGCTCGAAGGGCAGGCCCGTTGGCGACATCACCCCGAGCAACTACGGCGTACCGGAGCAGAAGTGGGCGGCGCTGCGCCAGGCGCTCACCGGCCACTTCTCCCAGGACGAGCAGCGGCCGGACGCCGTGGTGTTCGACTACGAAGACGGGCCCGGGTGGCGTGGTGCCAAGGTGACCGCCATGTATGGCGGACGCGCCGAGCCCATCGAGGGCGGATTCCGCGACCGCGACCGCTTCGGGGACATCGGGCGGGCCCTCGACGGCCTCACCCGCTTCGAGAAGCCCGGCTACTGCGAGCACATGCGCATCGTCCTGTCCGCCTGACCCACCCCCGCGCGCGCCGCCCGGCCCCCTGCTCCGCCGAGGACGACACTGCGCTCTCCTGCCGCTCACCACCACCCCACCCGCACCGGCGCCCGGTCCCGGCGTCCCCCAGCGCCGGTGCCCGCCACGAAAGGCACCCCGTGCCCGACCTGACCATCCTCCAGGCCGTCATCCACGCCACCGGAGAGGACGACCGCGAAACCGTCCTTGACGTCCTCAACGAGTACCGGCTCGCCGCCGACCCCGCAGCCGTCGACCCCGACCCCCTGACCACCGTCGACACCGGCCGCGTCTACGCCACCCGCACCACCACCGACACCGGCGAACTCCTCGCCGCCGCACTGCTGGACACCACCCACGGCACCGCATTCACGATCACCCAGTACCACACCGGCGCCGACAACGGCCTGTACATCGCCCACACCCCCCAGGACGGCACCCGCCGCGCCCAGTGCAACGCCCACGGCACCCCCGTCTCCCCCCACCCGCGCGACGAATCCGCCCGGCCCGCCGCAGGCATCCAGGACCGCATCCGGCCGTTCCTCGACCTGTCCACCCTGCACCTGGCACCGACCACCCGCGACACCCTCGACACCACCGGGGGCGTGCTGAGTTACCCCCTCGAACACGGCTGGCTGATGTACGCGCCGGTGGGCGCCGCCGACCTGGCCCGCACGCATGCGTGGCCCGAGGAGCTGCTGCCCATCGTGCAGCTGGCACGCGCCCACGACTGCGCCTACGTCCTCTTCGACTCGGACGCCGACACGACCGACCTGCTCCCGGTGTTCGACGACTGACCCCTCGCCCGCGCCGCGCCTCCGCTCCCGGCCCCCAGAAAGGTCCCGTCATGCGCACGCTGGTCCTCGCCGACCACCCCGGCCCCCTCGCCCTGACCGACAGGCCCACCACCGACGACTACCCGCCGCTCCCGCACGGTCTCACCCTCGATGACGCCGTCGCCCGCCACGCCCACCAGGTCGGCCCCGGCGACCTCCTGCTCGCCGAGTTCACCGACGCCACCGGCACCGGCCCCCGCCCCGCCCGGCACATCCCCGACCCCTACCCGGCCGTCCCGCACCCCGTGTCCGCCTGTCCGTGCACTGGATGCGAAGCCTGCGACACCCTTGACGCCTGGACTTTCGCCGACCACGGCCGCACCGCCGACACCGGCTGGCGCTACGTGTGCCTGGCCCCCGCCGAGGACGGCGAGTCGTGCACCATCGTCCTGCGCAACCGGCCCATGGCGGTCATCCCCGCCGGCGCCGTCGCCCACGCCTGCGCCCAGTACCCGACCCCGACCCCGACCCCGGCCGCCGACCTGCCCGGCACCCCGCACACCGTCCCCGCCGCCGAGTTCCCCCGCGCCCTGCGCGCCTGGAACACCGGCCACCCCCACGCCATCCCGACCGAGGCCAGCGATACCAGCCCCGTGCCCGTCACCATCGCCGGAGCGACCGTCGACGTCCACCCCGGACTGCTGCGGATGCTCACCGCCCTCATCGACGACCAGCGCAGCGCCCTCACCCATCCCTAAGGGAACTGCCCGCACTGCGCGGGCACCGGATCAGCCGCCCACGCGACCGGCCCCGACCCCGCCGACTTCGACTCCTACGAGGGAAGCGACGGGTACATCTACCACGGCTTCGGAGAGCCCGACATCGAAGCCACCGCCGAGGCCGCCACCCAGGATCACCGGTGACGCCGACCCGGACTCCACGACCTCGAGAACTCCGATCTGTGCACAGGCTCCGCGTACCTTCGCTCCGCCCAGGCGACCGAAGACGCCTTCACCGCCAAGTACGGCCCCCGCGGGGCACCTGGCCTGAAAACGGCGCGGCAGGAAGAAGGGAGCAGTGGCCCTGGGGCTGATGGCCAAGGGCCCCGCTCGCCTGGATTCTTCGTACGGCTTCCCGCACAGCATTCATTGAATGTAGTGCGCGAAAATAATAGTTTGCATGTGTCGGGGCGGGGTGATGACACCCCCTGAGTCACTCCGCCCCGACACGAGCAGCAGGGGCAGCGTCCCGCCGTACCGAACCAGGAGCGATCACATGGCCGCCGTACTGACCCGCACCCACTCCGGAACCGACCTGCGCATGGGCGCACTCCTGCGCGACGCGCTGACCCGCCACGGCGTCACCAGCATCCGCGTGGACAAGCCGTGGCCGTCGCTGCCGAACGAATACCTGGTGGCCGAGGTACCCGGCCGGGCACGGGTGTGGATTCACGCCGCCTCGTGCAGTGGCGCCACCCACTACGACATCCCGCGCGGTGAGCTGATGGCCGTGGCCGCCGTCGTCACCGACGAGACGAGTACCCGCTTCGTGTACGACGGGTTCTCCGACAACAACGCGCGGCCGGCGGCGCAGGCCGAGACATGCGCGGAAGCCGTCGCCGCATTCCTGGGCATCCAGGCCCCAGAGCCGCAGCGCGAGTGCCTGCACTGCGGACAAGGTATCGAGTGGATCGAGGCCGACGGCCAGGGCGCTTGGTACGACGCGTCGAACCGGACCGGATGCGCGGACGACGCAGCCCTGCACGCCCCGGCGCCACGGTGCTGGTCGTGTGAGGACACCGGCGTCATCGAGATCTTCGACGGGTCCACGGATGCCCTGATCGGTCACCGGCCGTGTGAGGACCGGCCGTGTGTGAAGCGGCGCACGAAGGCGGCATCCGAGGCCGAGGCCGAGCGGGCCCGCGCCGAGGCCGAAACGGACGCACACCCGGCTGACTGCACGCAGCAGTGCTGCCCTCCCTTCTAGAGCATCACTCAGCCCCCGCCACACAGGTGTGCGGCCCGATCAAGTCGGGCCGGGGAGCGCTCAGCCGCACGCACTCGCAAGATCACCTCACCACCTGGAAGGAACTACCGGTGACCGACACCACTGGCCCCAAGCTCACGAGGAAGTCCCGCACGTTCGTCACGCCGGGCGCTCCCTTCGACACCACCCAGGACGTCACCGGACACGACTTCGAAGCCCACGGCGTCACCCTGTTCGTTCACGCGATGCTGTCTCTTCCTCTGTCCGGCGGGGGGATGCGGCGCCGCTGGGTCGTCCGCTACGCCGAGACCACGACCACCACGAAGGCCGGGACGTTCCTCGTCCTGCGCGCCGACAACATCACCAGCCGTACGGAAGCGGTCGCGCTGGCCCTGCGGAGGATCAAGGCGCAGCAGGAGGCCGAAGCGGCGCACGTCCCGCGCACGGCCGCCGAACAGGCGGAAGAACGGGCGCGCGAGCAGGACCGAAAGGCGGAGGAGCGTACGCGGCCGACCAGCGCGCAGGTGTACGTCTCTCCCCTCTCGGGGCGTGCGACTTTGCGTCTGATCGGCACCGGCGGGGGCCAGAACCGAGAGTCCATCAAGCTGGACGGCAGCCACCGCAGCCCGCAGGACGCCGGAGCGGACGCGGCGATCACGGCCCTGGGCAAAGCCGGTTTCCGGTGCGCGCCGGGTGCCTACTGGCGCCAGCACGCCACCCAGCGGGACACGGCGGTACTGGAGATCGTGCCGACCCCCGCCTACCTCGCCTACAACGAGCGCCGCTTCGGACCGCGCCCGGTCGTACCCGAAGTCGCGGGCACCACCATCACGGCCCGCACCCAGCGGGGATGGTGGGACGTCACCACCGCCGACGGCGAACGGTACGCGCTCACATGGTCCCCGCAGATCACCGGTGATCGGTGGACGCTGTGGGGCGGACCCCAGTACACCAAGCTGATTCGCTCCGGCAGCCAGAACAAGGTCCTGTTCGTCCTCAAGCACCCCGCGCACGCCCGCGTCGCCAGCGCCCGAGACTGACCACACCATGCGGCCCCGGACGGGCGGACAACCCCCGGGGCCGCACACGGCGCCCAGCTCACGGCCGGCCACGCCGCGCACTCACGTTCCCCGGCCCACGGCGCGGTACCCGCCGCGCGTCCTCGACTCCGCCCAGGCAGCCGAAGACGACCTCACCGCCGAGCACAGCCCCCGCGCGAGATGGCCCGCCGTCCTGCGCGACGCCCGGCTCACCCGTATCCCCGCGCCCACCCGACCCGGAGACAACGCCTGATGACCGCACATCTCACCGACGCGGAGATCGACGAGATCACCCGCGAGTTCAGCCTCACCGAAGACGACCTGGACGAGCTTGTCCACGACGCGTGCAGCGACTCCGCCTCGAACAAGGTCAACGGCGACCGTGACGGTCTGGACTTCTGGGTCGCCTACGACCAGTTCCACGACGACGCCGAACGGCGCGCCAGCAGCATCAACAACAGCGGCACCTCCGGACAGCTCCGCTTCCTCGCCGCCTTCTACGGCACGACGCAGGCGCTGCGATCCCTGCTCCAGGACCTGCACCCCTAAGACCCGCACCGAGCGACCGCGACCGCCCCACCGTGGCCTGGCAACACCCCCCGGCCCGCCGTCGCCCGCACCCATCAACGACTCAACGACAGGAACAACCCATGTTCAGCGACGACCACCTGCCCGCCCTCCAGCTCACCATCCACGCCACCACCAGCAGCGACCTCCCCGCCGTCCTCCATGCCCTCAACACCCACCACCTGGCAACCGACTTCACCGCCGACGACACCCACCCCCTCACCGACCTCCAGCCCGGCCACACCTACGTCACCCGAGCCGGCGCCGACACCGCCGAACACCTCGCCACCACGCTCATCATCACCGCCCCCCACACCGTCTTCGAACTCGTCAACCACCCCGCCGAAACCCAGGAAGGCACCTACATCGGCCACGTACCCGACACCGGCACCTACCGCGCCCAGTGCAACGCCGACGGCGCCCCCCTGGTACCGGCCGACGACCTCGCACAATCCCTCGCCACCACCTCCCGGACCTCGGGCGAGATGTGGCTCGCCACCGCAGCCCCGAGCCTCCTCGGCACCCGCGTCCGCGCCGCCCTGCGCGCATACACCGACCTCGTGCCGTGCCGGTTCTGTACCCGCACCACGCCCCGCGCCACCGCCTACCCCCACGACGGATGGCACGTCTGCCCCGACTGCTGGGACGACCGCCTGTACGCCACCGCCTGACCACCTACGACAGGACCCCGACCCGTGACCACCCCCGACGCGTCCCCGCCCGCCGAACAGGCCCCCACGCACGGCCAGACCACCCACTGCACCGCCTGCAGCACCGCCATCGTCTGGTACTACGACGACCCCGACACAGGCACCCCCTACGGGCATTGGTTCGACACAGAGGACCGCGACCTGTGCCCGGCCACCGACGAGAACGCCAACGACCCCGGCCACACCCCGGCCGACTTCCACACCCACCCCACCCCACGCACCACCCCCGAAGACCACCTAGCCGTCGAACTCCGCGACGGCTCCCCCGCCCTCCACACCCACACCCCCGAAGACGAGTTCGTGACCCTGACCGTCGTTGTCAGGCGGGGCGGTGAGCAGGGCGACCCCTGCGAGGAACTGCTCGCCGACCACCCAGACGTTCAGTTCGTCGGCCACCAGGACGGAGTCACCCCGGCCGCGCTCGCCCTCGGCGCGGACCCGCGTAGCTGGCCCTGACCGAACCCGCCCTCACCCGAGACAGGACAGATCCCGTGAGCGCTGACCCCAACGCCGGCCTGATGCCCGGCCTCCCGCCCCGCCCCGGCTACAGCTTCACCCTGCCCGCCACCTACGTACGCTTCACCGCCCGCACCGACGACGAAGCCGCCGCCGACACCACAGCCCGCTCCCTCGGCGACGAGGTCCACGACCTCGCATCGCTGCACCGCCTCGGTATCGAGGTCACCGAGATCGCGTTCGCCGACGCCAGCGAAGCCGAGCGCGACACCACCACCGTCCACCACCCGGGCGAGGCCGAAGACCCCGAGTGGACCGTCACCGGCGTCCGCTGGAACGAGTCCCCCGAGGACGTCGTCGCGCTCACCGCCCTGCCCGGAATGCAGGAGCCCGCCAGCCGCGGCCTGTCCGACGAACTGAGCGGATGGGTCCGCCACTTGCGCGCCCCCAACGCCGATACCGCGCTGCGCCTCGCGAAAGCATCGGCGGCCTCACCCGAAGCCGTCGCGGCCTTCCACGCCGCCGACGACGCCTGACCACACCCCCTCACCCACCCTCCCCCGGAAGGCATCCCAACATGACCGACACCCCCGCCGCGCTGCTCCCCGAACGCCTCGGCGGTGTCTCCTTCACCCCCCAGGGACTGGCCGAGCAGATCGACGACGCGCTGAGCGACACCACCCACTGGAACTACCTCGCCAACGAACGCGACCAGCCCACCCCGCGCCCCGGCACCCGCTTCCCCGCCGACCTCCTCCCGACCGTCCCCGACGACCGCTGGAACGCCGAACAGACCACCACCACCGCCGAGGGCCCCGACGGCGAATCCAGCACCACAACCTTCCAGATCGACGCCGCCGCCCCACGGGAAGCGGAACAGCGGCTGCTTGCCTGGCCCAGCCACGAATACGCGGACGACCTCCGCGACTCGACCGCCACCGCGACTACCGAAACACGGCCCGGCCGCTACACCGTCACCCTGCGCGTGCCCATCCGCCACTGACCCCCCGCACCAACCCGCTCCACGGGCCCCGGCACACCGCGTGCCGGGGCCTTTTCCCATGCCCGCGCACACCCCCTTCCCGCCCCACGGGACGCACCCCCCGCACCTCCCACGCCACAGGTACCGTCACCCCTCACAGACCACCCGCACCCTGGGGGAGGGGACCACCAGTGACCACCGCACCGCAGCCCAACCGGCCCGCCGACACCAGCACCACCGTCGCCGAACTCGCCACCATCCTCGACACCGTCGCCCTCATCCGGTTCACCGAACCACGCGAGGCCCGATCCGGCCGCAACGCGGACGCCATGACCCACTGGCTCACAGGCGTCAACCGCCTCTCCGAGATCCCCACCCGCGACGGCAAGACGACGTACGAGATCGCCAACTCCGGCTTCTCCCGCCACCTCCCGGGCGACCACAGCGTCGAGGTCTGGTTCACCCCCACGCCCGCCCCGGCCCCCGCGCCCTACGCCGCGCCCGCCCCCGCCGTCCAGCAGTACCCCGCAGCTCCCCAGCCCCAATACGCCCAGCCCGCCGCCCCCGCGCCCGCCCCGGCCGCCCAGCCCCAGTATGTTC
>Ga0196960_10000653_pt1 | contig 11073 bp, 12 predicted proteins | sample S3v_5metaG_FD_183187 | JGI IMG/M metagenome (GOLD analysis project Ga0196960, IMG submission 183187) | Soil microbial communities from Anza Borrego desert, Southern California, United States - S3+v_5 | ecosystem: Environmental > Terrestrial > Soil > Desert | place: USA: California | collected... | reverse complement strand
CCGCAGGGCGCTGCGGGCACGGCGGGAGCGCCCGGCGAGAAGGGCGAGAAGGGCGACGCGGGCGCGCGCGGGGAGAAGGGCGACACCGGCACCGTCGACACCTCCGCCTTCTACGACAAGGGCGCCGCGGACGCGAAGTTCCTCCCCAAGGACGGCAAGGCGGCCGACAGCGACAAGGTCGGCGGCGTGACGGCCGACAAGCTCGCCCGCGGCAACGCCGAGGTCGTGCGGATCGCCGCCGACGCCGGTGCGACGACCCGCGTCGGGATGGCCGGCATGTACGACATCTACGTCAACTGCGGCGGCGGCCCTACGCACAGCATCTCGATCCACAACTACACCGACAAGACGACCGAGATGGTCGCCCACGACGGCGTCCGTGCCCCCGAGACCCAGCGCGGCAACTTCCGCACGTTCGGCAGCGACGGCCTGACCCGCGTCTGGAACGTCACCGCCGACGCCCCGGGCGAGGGCACGCTGACGCTCCAGCTCGCCGTCCAGCCGCGCGACGGCGGCGGCTGCCGCGCGCAGGGCACGGCCGTCGTCGCGCGCTGAAGCGCCGAGGCTCACGCGGCCGCCGCCACGGGCGCGGCGGCCGCGCTCCCCACCAGCTCCCGCACGATCCCGCCGAGCGTCGCCGCGACGGCGGGATCGGCGAGCGACCCGTCCGGCTGGAACGCCAAGTAGGCGTGGCCGACGGGGAGGTCGCGGTCGAGCACCCGCGCGCCGGTGAGGCCGAGGATGCGGCGCAGGTCCGCCTGCGCCCACACCGCCCCGAACGGCCCGGTGCTCGCGCCCACCACGGCGACCGGCAGGCCGCGCAGGACGTTCGCGTCGTACGGGCGCGAGAGCCAGTCGAGCGCGTTCTTCAGCTGGCCCGGCACCGAGCCGTTGTACTCCGGCGTGCTGATCAGCAGCGCGTCGGCGGCGGCGACCGCGGCGCGCAGCTCGCTCACCGCGGCGGGGGCGGGGACGCGCTCGGCGTCCTCGCTGAACGGCGGCACGTCCGCCAGCGTCCCCCACACCTCGAGCTCCGCGCCGGGCGGCAGCGCACGCGCCGCCGCCCGGATCAGCTGGAGGTTGTGGGACTCGCGGCGCAGGCTGCCCGAGAGGCCAAGGACGCGCATCAGCCCTGGAGCAGCTCGAGGTGGATGGTCAGGTCCACGGCGGTGCCGAGCGCGTCGCCGCCGCGAGGGAGCGGCGCGTTCCACGTCATGCCGTAGTCGCGTCGGTCGATCCGCGCGGTCAGCTCGATCCCCGCGCGCGTGGCGCCGAACGGGTCGTCGACCGGCGCCTGCCACGTGCCGGTCGCGGTGACGCGGCGGCTCACGTTGCGGATCGTCAGCGTGCCGTCGACGGTCACCGTGCCGTCGTCGTGGAGGGTCGCCCGCTCGGACGCGTACGTCAGCTTCGGGTGCCGCTCGGCGTCGAAGAAGTCGTCGCTCAGGAGGTGCGCGCGCATCTCCGGCGGGGCGACGATGGAGATCGACTCGGCCCGCGCCTCGCCGGTCAGCGCGAGGTCGCCGCCGGGGAGCGCGGTGACCGTCGCGGCGACGTCGCCGAACGTGCCGCGGAACGTCGAGATGCCCATGTGGCGGACGGCGAAGCCGAACGAGGAGTGGACCGGATCGACCGTGTAGGTGCCGGTCAGCGGGGCGGGGGTGATGGTTGAGGTGCTCATGGCCGAGGATGCTGCGGCCCGCGCGGCCTGGCGTCCAAGACCCGTTGCGTGTCAAGCCATACTTCCCCGGCCATGCCTCCGGATCTGCGTCAGCTGCGCTACTTCGTCGCCGTCGCGGAGGAGCGGAACTTCACCCGCGCGGCCGAGCGGCTGCACCTCGCGCAGCCGCCTTTGAGCGCCGCGATCCGGCAGCTGGAGGAGCAGCTCGGGGTGACGTTGCTGCTGCGGACGACGCGGCAGGTGGAGCTGACGGCCGCCGGGCGGCTGCTGCTCGACGAGGCGCGCGGGCTGCTCGAGCACGCCGACGCGGTCTTCTCCGCGGTGCAGGCGGTGGAGCGGGCGCCGTCCGGGCGGCTGTCGATCGGTGTCGCGCCGCCCGCGCGGTTCGGCGTGGCGCCGCAGCTGCTCGCCGCGCTCGCGACCCGCGTGCCGGGCGTGATGCTCTACCCGCGCGAGGACACGACCGGCGTGCTCCTGCACGAGCTGCGGGCGGGGCGGCTCGACCTCGTCGTCGGGTTCTGCGCGGCGCCCGACCCTGCCCTCGCGCGCGACGTTCTCCGCGACGCGCCCGCCGTCGTCCACCTGCGCGACGACCACCCGCTCGCCGCGCGCGCCTCCGTGGCGCTGGGGGAGCTGGCCGACGAGACCTTCGTCGTCGCCGGCGGGCCGGACTCGCCCGGCTACACCGCCGCGGTGGTGGCGGAGTGCCGGGCGGCGGGGTTCGAGCCGCGCACGGTCGCCGACCCGTATCCCGACCTCGGCCTGCGCGCCGTCCACGAGGGGCTCGGGGTGGTGCTCTACGTGCGCAGCGCGTTCCCGGAGGAGGTGGCTGGGAGCGCCTTCGTCCCGGTCGACGCGCCGGTGACGCTCCCGTTCGAGCTGCTCTGGCGCCCCGACAACCGCTCCGGCGCCCTCGCCGCCACGCTCGACGCCGCTCGTTCCGTCCGCGACGCCGAAGGCTGGACCGCCGCCGCCTAGACACGCCCGCCTCGCGCCTGCTTCACTCCGTCCGCTCATGGCGGCGCGCACGGACGGCGAATGGTGGCTGGAGGGTCGGCCCGCGACGGGGGAGGACGAGCCCGAGCAGCGCGTCGCCACCCGCCTCGAGCCCGCCCTGCCCGCGCTCCTGTCCCGCGCCGCGTTCTTCCTCGCGATCGCCGCGACCGTCACCGCCGCGTGCGTCCTCCTCCTCGACCCGGACACCTCCGGCCTCGCCGTCGAGTCGCTCATCGGCGCGGCCGTCTGGGGCGCTTTGACGTTCGGCACCGAGACCCGGCGGAGCGTGCCGCGTGGCGCGGTCCCGCCGCCGCCTCCACACGCCGCGCTCCCCGAGCGCGCCACCGCCCGCCGCCCGATCTCCGACCACGCGCAGCTCGCCGCCATCGTGCTCGTCGCCTCCGCGGCCCTCGTCGGCCTCCTCGCGCTCATCGGCCTCGAAGGGTTCCTCTTCCCCGGCATGTTCCTCGGCGTCGCCACGGGCAACCTCGCCGCCGCCGCAGCGGTCGCCGTCTGGCAGCGTCGCCACCACCGCACCGTCCTCCACGGCACCTCCCCCAACGAGCGCAAGCAGCTCTACGCCACCCTCGTACCGCCCCGCACCAACCTCCCCTGACGGGGTGGCTATACTCCCCGTCCGACCTCGCGGATGTAGCTCAGTTGGCTAGAGCGTCTGCTTGCCATGCAGAAGGTCGAGGGTTCGAGTCCCTTCATCCGCTCCTCACGAAAGGCCCGCTCACGCGGGCCTTTCGCGTTCCCGGCGCGGTCGCTGCTCAGCAGGAGGTGTCGCCCGGGAAGGCCTCCGCGAGGTCCATCGCGACGACGGCCTGGCGCGCGTCGACCGCCCGCCGCAGCGCGTCGAGGCCCGGCTCCTCCGCCGCGCCACCCGTGCCGGCCGACGCCTCGCCGCGGCGCAGGATCGACCGGCCGGACATGGGGAACGCCTCGACCTTCCGCGCGTGGTCCTCGAACTGGACGACGTCGCTGCCGCACACCCGGACCCGTGTCCAGCCGGCGCGCGCGAGCGTCCGTGCCTGCGCGTCGACCAGCGCGTCGTCGTCGCGCGCGGTGGGGTCGACGACGACGATCCGCCGGATGCACCGGTCCGGCTGGGACGGGCACCAGAAGTCGCTCGACGTCACCCGCGCGCCTGCCACCACGGGCACGACCTCCGCTGCGGGAAGCCCCGGGTCACCGGACTCGGGCGCGGCCGCTGCCTCCGCCGCGGCCGGAGCCCCGTCGTCGTCACCGCAGCCCGCCGCGGTCACCGCCGCCGCGGCGAAGCACGCGACCAGGAGCACGAGCCGAAGAGGCGCCGTGAAGACGGCCAGCGCCCCGGCGGCGCCCCTCCGCCCGTGGATCTCGCGCAGCGGCGACGGGACGCGCCGTTTCAGGTTGAACTCCATGGCCGGCGCCTACCCGCGCGCCTCCACGACACACCTGTGACGAGGCGGGAGGAGCCGCTCGGCGGCCGCCGGCTGCTCGACGGCGGCGCGTTCCCTCCGAGCGCGGTGGTTCCGCTGCGCGAGGAGTTCCCTTCCATCCCGGCCGAAGGCAACTAGGGTTGTGGGGGCGATGAACTGGACCGTCGACGTGCCTGTGGGCGCGCTTCCCGAGCTTCCCCCGCTGCCGCCGGCGCTCGCTGCGGCGCTCCGCGATGCCCTCGACCGCCCCGCCGCGCAGCAGCCGCCCTGGCCGGACCAGGAGTACGTCACGCGCGTGCGGACGCTGCTCGAGGCCGTTCCGCCGATCACCGTCCCCGTCGAGGTCGACAACCTCCAGGCGCGGCTGGGCTCCGTCGCGCGCGGCGAGGCGTTCCTCCTCCAGGGCGGCGACTGCGCCGAGACGTTCACCGACAACACGGAGGAGCACCTGCGCGGCACGATCCGCACGCTCCTCCAGATGGCCGTCGTCCTCACGTACGGCACCTCGATGCCGGTCGTCAAGCTCGGCCGCATCGCCGGCCAGTACGCCAAGCCGCGCTCGAAGGACTTCGACGCGACCGGCCTGCCGTCGTACCGCGGCGACATGGTCAACGCGCTGGAGCCGACGGAGGAGGGGCGCCGCCCCGATCCAGGCCGGCTCGTGCGCGCGTACGCGAACGCGGCCGCGGCGATGAACCTCGCGCGCGCCATCACGGGCGCCGGCCTCGCCGACCTGCACCGCCTGCACGAGTGGAACATGGACTTCGTCCGCCAGTCCAACGCGGGCGAGCGGTACGAGCGCGTCGCGGGGGAGATCGACCGCTCCCTCCGCTTCATGTCGGCCTGCGGCGTCGACGACAGCTCCCTGCGCACCGTCGAGCTCTACGCGTCGCACGAGATGCTCGTCCTCGACTACGAGCGCGCGCTGCTGCGCCTGGAGAACGAGCGGCTCTACCTCCTCTCCGCCCACCAGCTGTGGATCGGCGACCGCACCCGGCAGCTCGACGGCGCCCACGTCGCGCTCGGCGCCCTGCTCGCCAACCCGGTCGGCGTGAAGATCGGCCCGTCCACGACGCCCGAGGACGCCGTCGCGCTCGTCGAGCGCCTGGATCCGTCGAAGGTCGACGGCCGCGTCACGCTCGTCTCCCGGATGGGGAACGAGAAGGTCCGCGAGCACCTCCCGCCGATCGTCGAGGCCGTCACCCGCACGGGCCACAAGGTCGTGTGGCAGTGCGACCCGATGCACGGCAACACCGAGGAGTCCGAGAGCGGCTACAAGACCCGCAAGTTCGACCGCGTCATGGACGAGGTCGAGGGCTTCTTCGAGGTCCACCAGCGGCTCGGCACGCACCCCGGCGGCATCCACATCGAGCACACGGGCGAGGACGTCACCGAGTGCATGGGCGGCGCCCAGCGCATCTCGTCCGACGAGCTCGGCTCGCGCTACGACACCGCCTGCGACCCGCGCCTGAACACGTCGCAGTCGCTGGAGCTGGCGTTCCTCGTGGTCGAGATGCTGCGCCGCACGCGGCCCTAGCCGCGGCTTTCAGGGTTCGATCGCCTCCGCGGCCCGCCGGACCGCCTCGAGCATCGCTCGGGTGGACGGGCGGGCCGCGTCCGTCTGGCGGGTCGCCGCGAAGACGCGCCGCTCCACGGTGCCCTCGGCGATGGGCCGGATCGCCAGCGTCGGCGGGGCCGGGTGGGGGAGGATGAGCGCGGGGAGGAGGGTCACGGCCGTGCCGTCCTCGACGATGCCGAGGGCGACGCTCGCGTTGTTCGTGCGGTGGCGCAGGTCGGGCTCGAAGCCCGCGAGGTCGTGGCACGTGCGCTGCGTGAGGTCCTCCCAGCCCATGCCCTGATGGCCGCTGACCCAGACGTCGTGCTGGAGGTCGCGGAGCGCGACGGGCCGGGACGGGTCGCCTTCCGCGAGCCGGTGGCCTGCGGGGAGGACGAGCCAGACCGGATCGGTGAGCAGCTCCTGCCGGGTGACGCCGGGCGGGAGCCGCAGCGACTGGTGCTGCCACTCGTCGCCGAGGACGAGGTCGACGTCGCCGAGCGCCAGGTGCGGCAGCGCCTGCTCGGGCTCGCGCTCGACGAGCTCGATGCGCAGTCGCGGCGCCTCGGTGGTCAGCGCGCGCATCGCGGGGAGGGCGAGCCGTAGGAGCGCGGACTGGAAGCCGGCGATGCGGCCGCGGCCGGCGACGGTGCCGGCGGCTTGGGCGAGGTCGGCCTCGGCGCGGGCGGCACGGTCGAGGAGCGCCTCGGTGTGCTCGACGAGGACGAGCGCTGCGTCGGTGAGGCGGACGCCGCGGCCGGAGCGGACGAGGAGCGGGACGCCGGCCTCGCGCTCGAGGATCGTCAGCTGCTGGGAGACGGCGGAGGGCGTGAAGTTGAGCGCGTCCGCGACGGCGGCGATGGTCCCGCGCGCGTGGAGCTCGCGGAGGAGGCGGAGGCGGCGCAGCTCGAGCATGGCTCTCTTCCGCAAATCTGTAGCAGAGCTGATGCGAAGTCGTAACAAAAGCGTGTTGTTCCTACACGAACTGTTCGCCAGGATGCGGGAGCGCTCATGTCACGGACCGCCCTCGGAACCCTCTTCGTCCTGCTCGCCGGCACCTGCTCGGGGACCATGGGCATCTTCGGCAAGCTCGCCTACGACGAGGGGGCGACCGTCGGGACGCTGCTCGTCGTGCGCTTCGCCGTGGCCGCGGCGTTGTTCTGGGCGCTGCTGGCGGTATTGCGCGTGCCCCGGCCGCGGATGTCGCGGCGGGATCTCGGCGTGGCCGTCGGGCTGGGCGCGGTCGGCTACGCCGCGCAGGCCGGTGCGTACTTCGCCGCGCTGTCCCGGATCGATGCCTCGCTGGTCTCGCTGCTCGTCTACACGTTCCCGGCGATGGTCGCGGTGGCCGCGATCGCCATCGGCAAGGAACGGGCCAACCCGCGGCACGCCACGGCGCTCGTCCTGGCGCTGGGCGGTGTCGGCCTGGTCGTCGCCGGGGCCGGGACGGGCACGCTCGACCCGCTCGGCGTCGGGCTCGCCCTGGCCGGCGCGGTCATCTACAGCGGCTACATCCTGGTCAGCGACGGCATCGCCGGACGGCTCGACCCGCGGGTGCTCGCCGCGATCGTCACCACCGGCGCCGCCGTGACGCTGGTCGTCGCGACGGCGGCGCTGGGGGAGCTGCGGCCCGGCGACCTCACCGCGCTCGGCTGGTTGTGGCTCGTCGGGCTCGCGGTGATCCCGACGTTCATCGCGATCGGGCTCTTCTTCGCCGGGCTGCGCCTCGTCGGGCCGACGAGCGCGGCGATCCTGTCGACGCTGGAGCCGGTCGCGACGGTGGTGCTGGCCTTCCTGGTCTTCGGCGACGTCCTCGGGCCGTTCCAGCTGCTCGGCGGGACGCTCGTGCTGGCCAGCGTCCCGGCGCTCCATCTCCGTCGCCGGCGCCGCCTTCCGGTGCTCGATGACGACCGATACGCTCGGGCGCATGCCTGAGTTGAGGTCCCGCACCGTCACCCACGGCCGGAACATGGCCGGCGCCCGCGCTCTCCTCCGCGCGGCGGGCGTAGCCCGTGAGGACTTCGGCAAGCCCATCATCGCGGTAGCGAACTCGTACACCCAGTTCGTGCCCGGGCACACCCACCTCAAGCCGGTGGGGGAGATCGTCGCCGACGCCATCCAGGCGGCCGGCGGCATCCCGCGCGAGTTCAACACGATCGCCGTCGACGACGGGATCGCGATGGGCCACGGCGGGATGCTCTACTCGCTGCCGTCGCGCGACCTGATCGCCGACAGCGTCGAGTACATGGTGCAGGCGCACTGCGCCGACGCGCTGATCTGCATCTCCAACTGCGACAAGATCACGCCGGGGATGCTCAACGCCGCGCTGCGGCTGAACATCCCGACGGTCTTCGTGAGCGGCGGCCCGATGGAGGGCGGCCAGGCGACGCTCGTCGACGGCACGGTGCGCAAGGGGCTCAACCTCGTCACCGCGATCGCCGAGGCGGTGGCCGACGACGTGTCCGACGAGGACATCGCGATCATCGAGGAGCACGCGTGCCCGACGTGCGGCTCGTGCTCGGGCATGTTCACGGCGAACTCGATGAACTGCCTCACCGAGGCGCTCGGCCTCGCGCTCCCTGGCAACGGGTCCACGCTCGCGACGCACACGGCGCGGAAGGACCTGTACGAGGCGGCCGGGCGGACGGTCGTCGAGGCCGCGCGCCGGTACTACGAGGAGGACGACGCGTCGGTGCTGCCGCGCGCGGTCGCCTCGCGGGCGGCGTTCGAGAACGCGATGACGCTCGACATCGCGATGGGCGGCTCGACCAACACCGTGCTGCACATCCTCGCCGCCGCGCAGGAGGCGGAGATGGACTTCACGATGAAGGACATCGACGAGCTCTCGCGCCGCGTGCCGAACCTCTGCAAGGTCGCGCCGAACGGCTCGTACCTCATGGAGGACGTCCATCGGGCCGGCGGCATCCCCGCGATCCTCGGCGAGCTGCGGCGCGGCGGGCTGCTGCGCGAGGACGTCACGACGGTGCACTCCTCGTCGGTCTCGGAGTGGCTCGACGCGTGGGACATCCGCAGCGGCTTGGCCTCGGAGGAGGCGGTCGAGCTGTTCCACGCCGCGCCTGGCTGCCGGCGCTCCGCGTCGGCGTTCTCGCAGTCCGAGCGGTGGGAGTCGCTGGACACCGACGCGGCCGAGGGCTGCATCCGCGACATCGAGCACGCCTACTCGGCAGACGGCGGCCTGGCGATCCTCTACGGCAACCTCGCCGTGCGCGGCAGCGTCGTGAAGACGGCGGGCGTCGACGAGTCGATCCTGACGTTCAGCGGCCCGGCCGTGGTGGTCGAGTCGCAGGACGAGGCGGTCGACGTGATCCTCGGCGGCGGCGTCAAGGAGGGCGACGTGGTCGTCATCCGGTACGAGGGGCCGCGTGGTGGGCCGGGCATGCAGGAGATGCTCTACCCGACCTCCTACCTCAAGGGCCGCGGGCTCGGGAAGGCCTGCGCGCTCATCACCGACGGGCGGTTCTCCGGCGGCACGTCCGGCCTCTCCATCGGCCACGTCTCGCCCGAGGCGGCAGCCGGCGGCGCGATCGCGCTGGTGGAGAACGGCGACACGATCTCGATCGACATCCCGAACCGCCGGATGACCCTCGACGTCCCCGAGGACGTCCTGGCCGAGCGCCGCGCCGAGCTCGAGGCGCGCGGGGGCTACGTCCCCGCCGCCCGCGACCGCATCGTCTCCCCGGCGCTGCGCGCCTACGCGGCCATGGCGACCTCCGCCGACACCGGCGCCGTCCGCGACGTCAACGCGGTCGAGCGCGCGGTCGCGGCCGCCGCCGAAGCCCGCGACGCGTCGCTGACCTAGCCGCGGACCGTTCGCTCCGAGCCGCCGCGCGTGGGCGCGGCGGCGCGGTGGCCTGGGCGAGTCGGGGCACCGGCGGTTCGGATGTGTGATCCGCGCAGCTTGCGGGGAACGGACGAGCCATGTCCTCCGCCCGCCGGTTCCTCACCTTCGCCGTCGCGTGCTGCGCGGCGCTTCTCCTCGTCGCCGCGCCCGCGAGCGCGGACGACAAGTCGGTCAGCGACGCGTGGGACAGCGAGGACGCGGCGTTCACCCAGTTGGGCAAGTCCGAGCGGCGCGAGTACCGCGCGTGGGAGAAGCGCGGGTTCACCCGTGACCCGAAGCTGCTCAAGATCTACCGGCGCGGCGAGACGCTGAGCCGCAAGGTCATCGCGGCGCTCGAGGCGCAGCAGCCGTCCACGCCGCAGGGCGCGCAGGCGCGCGACCTCGCGATCTCCTCCACGAAGCACTTCGCCGAGCACTTCGTCGTCCTGCGCAAGTTCGTCCGCACGATCCGCGCGGACGACGAGACCGCCGGGCGCAAGATCGGCAAGGAGGCCGACCGCCTCCTGAAGCTGACCGAGAGCGAGGGCGAGCAGGCGAAGGCGATCTTCGTGCAGCTCGGCCTCGACTAGGCGTGCGCGTGACCGGCGCCGCCCAGCCGTCCCATCCCGTACGCTCCCGCGTGTGCTGACCGCCACGTGGGTCGTGACCATGGCCGTGCTGGGCGCCGCGCTCGTGCGCGACGACGCGCTGCTCACCGTCGCCGGCGCCCTGATCGGGCTCGTCGCCGTCTCGCTCGCCCTCCGCGGCCGCACGCTGGCGACCGCCGCGGCGAAGCGCGCCGACCCGGCGGACGTCTAGCGTGTCGCGCCGCGCTTGAGCGCGAAGACCATGCAGAGATCCGTCCCGACCCCGCTGGGGCCGTCGCGGATCTCGAGCTTGTCCGACAGGTTCGCGATCAGCGGCAGCCCGAGGCCGAGCCCGGGCGAGTCCGGGCGCGGCGTCATCCCCTGCCCCTGGTCGACGACCGAGACGCTGATCTCGCGGTCGCGCACCTCGGCGTGGAGGATCAGCGGGCCGACGTCGCCCGGCGGGTAGGCGTGGACCACCACGTTCGCGCACGCCTCGCCCACGGCGAGCGCCAGGTCGGTCCGGACCTCCTCCTCCGCACCGCACTTCTCCGCCAGGTCGACCACCGCGTGCCGGAGCGGCGCGACGTTCTCCGCCAGGGCCGGAACCGTCCGCCCGAACGCCGTCGCAGACCGCCCCTCGTCAGGCCCCATGGCGGGCACCCTGCCAGATTTGACTGCTCCGCAAACCTCTCAACGGCCCGCCGCGTCAGAGGAGCACGTCCGCAAGCGCCCGAAGGGCGTCTGCGGACATGAGCGTCACGCCCCGCATCCTGCCGTCCCGACGCGGAACGCGCATCCCGCCCCGGGCCGTCGCGGCCCTGCTCCTTGCGGCCGCGCTGATGGCCGTCGTGCAGCCGGCACCCCCAGCCCACGCGCTCGCGGGCCGGCCGTCGACCGCGGCGCTCCAGGTCGCCCTCCACGCCGAGGGGACGTACGCCGGCAGCATCGACGGGATCCGTGGCTCCGGCACCGCGCGGGCGGTCCGC